>Ga0247760_1000088_pt1 | contig 87678 bp, 100 predicted proteins | sample UWRJL171409R4_FD_179936 | JGI IMG/M metagenome (GOLD analysis project Ga0247760, IMG submission 179936) | Plant litter microbial communities from Arlington Agricultural Research Station in Wisconsin, United States - UWRJ-L171-409R-4 | ecosystem: Environmental > Terrestrial > Plant litter >...
TCGGCGGGAGTGCCGGTGCGTTGGTTCTTGGTGCAGATATCGGAATTTGCGATGTGAAAAATGGGGGGTTGGATGTGAATGATATTGAGATGGAGGATACGCAGGCGCTTGGGTTGTTGGGGGAAAAGGGGGTGGTGTATCCGCACTTTGAAGGGGGGGGGACGGAGCAGGGTGGGGTTTGTCAGCGGTGGGCGGATGGGAAGGGGTGGGAGGTTATTGCGATGCCCGAGAGGTGTGGAGTGGTTGTTGATGGGGATGGGGTTGCGATGAATGCCGGGCCGGAGGAGGTGTGGGTTTATGGGAAGGGGAGGGAGGTGAGGAGGCATAAGGAGGGGGAGAGTTGGAGATTGGAGTGATGAGTACTTAGGTACCTAGGTAGGTAGGTATGAGTGTGATAATTGAACATGTGCGTCAGTGGAGCAGTTGGTAGTGGTTGGCAAGAGGTCTTCGTTATCAGCTCACAGTTGGGGCACCGTTTTGTCACTTACTTGAAAAGGGGGTGAAAAGGTTGGGAAGATTTGGGAGCCAATTTGATTATTTTCTATTTCCAGAGCGTCAATCCTTTATCATTCGGGGAATACGTACCTCTGTATTATTATATGTTCTGGGGGTTTCAACCCGAATCATGACATGTTATCCAGTAGCAGCTCTGGCTACTCTGATGACCTACTGCTCGCGGCTAGATTCATTCTGCTGGCTGCCAGAGATCGGGACCGCAAATGCATCCGGATCAGCATACGGTACAGCCTCAATCGACACGGATACGGAGTAGCTCTCTGGATCAGCATAAGCATCCTCAACAGCGGGCGAGTCACAGTATTCTGAGCCATAATAGATCTCCTCGGCACAAGCGTAGTAGTCCGGAGACGCGTAATCCGCCGGAGACTCAGGCTCAGACCAGTTGGACTGCATGCTGCCCAGCCGCGACGAAAAGTGGTAGTCCTTGTCGTATTGATGATTGGGCTGGAACATAGAGGCCAGAATCGCGGGGAAGTTGTTGTCCGGCTGGACCGACTGCGATGGGAAGTTGTACTCCTCGCCGGATTGGACGTAGGGCTGGAACATAGCGTCTTGAATTCCCTGGCTGTAGCCTGCCTGGTACGCGCGTGAGAGCGCCTGTTCATCGACATTGTCACTGGGATGATCTTGCTGCGCCGGGACTGATGGTGACAACCCGGGGTCTATGTTGTCAGGGTTGAACGCACTGTCATCAGTGCCACTGTTGGGCATATCCGGCTGGTTTTGGTCGAGAGCCGAGGGATCAACGGCCGTCTCGCCAAACGTGGCTGAGATTAATGACAACAGCTCAGGGTCGATAGCCTCAGGATCAAACGCATCATTGCCACCGCCACTGCTGAGCCCAGTTAGTTCATTTTCGCCGAAGCTGCCCAAGATATCGAGAGTGAGTGTATCAGGCTGGCTCGGCTCGTCGAAGCCACCGGGGGGACCAAACAACTCGTCGAGAGTGGGGAAAGGATCCGAGGCTTGCCAAGCTCGCGCGGGGGCGGGGGCGTTCGCCTGGCGTTGCGAGTTATCACCAAACGGTACGTCGCTTCCATACATGGAAAAGGGGTTGGGGTCGTTCGACGGCTGCCATGCGGACTCAGTTGGGGCGGCAGCATTGCCCATGAAGGGTCCGTCGAGCTCACCGTCATCGACTGAAGGCTGGTTAGGAGCAGGCCCAGCAGGTTGCGGTGCGGGTGCTGTGTCTTCAATCGGGCCTGCATCAGACCCTGCTCGGTGTCTCTTCAACCTCGCGAGGGCCGTAGCTCTGGCTGACTTCGGCAGGACCTTAACTCCCACATCGGCACGCAGGTCGAAGCCGGGCGGCGGGTTTGGGCCGAAGTAGCCAGGGTGACCATGCCAGAAGAACCGCGTCCCCTCCGACATGTGCGGAATCCCAAGCTCGGGTGCGAGAACGGCGAGATGGGCACGTGAGACAGGCGAGAAGACGACGTTGCTGAGGCAGAAGTGCACAATCGCCTTCGTCCCGTCGGGTGTCACCGCAATGCTGCCGATAATGAACATCGCCCACATCTCGAGCGCCGTGGGAAGAGGCGCTGGGGGAGGGCCATGCAGACGCTCAACCTCCCGCCAGTTCGCCTTCCGCTCCTTCTCGGCCCACCTTGCCAGGGGGACCAGTTGCCCGTGCATTCGGAACTTCGAGGGCCCTGGTTGGGCCCCTGCACTTGCTGCACCGGTCAATACTGGGAGCGGACGTTTCCAAAACGAGCGAGACAGCTCTGTCAGGAGCTGCTCGCGGTCCAACGACGCGGGGAGGTATTGTTGTCGGGCATTGACAACCCTCTCCCAGTACGCCCTGCACTCCTGCGCCCGTGCCGGATCCGGGTAATGCAGAGATTTAATATGCTCCTCGCTGGGAGGTTCGCATTCCGAGGACAGGAGGGGAGGAATGTGGGGGGACTTCCAGAGCCCGCTCTTCCCGTTGGCATGTCCTGAGCTGAAGCTGATGTCAGCAATGTTGGGTGGTTGGTTCTGACTCATTTTGTCGATTGATTTTGAGCTGGTACCTCACTGTGCCTGATTGATGATGAGAGTATAAGTCTCCAATTTCGTTGGTGTAATACCGAAGTTGTAAGGCGGATGCTGCTGATAAAGCCTGTCATGAAAAGACGAACAAGTCAGTTTCTTTAGTCTTATTTTTCTCCAACGCAGCAAACCCTGTGCCTCTCCAACCGTTCCTGTTCACTTCTCAAGGACGTTGGACGACGTACTGAATACGACTCTTCAAAGTATCAAAATGCACAAGTCTTCCAGGTGGATCGCATTGTTCCGTGAACAAAGCCAGCTGCACGGATCGTTCGCCCAGTTGAGTTTGATCCACCAAGGTTGCAGTATTGGACAATGGAATTGATGTCTTTTGGGGGCGAAGGATCCTGACCCAAAGAAAATGTCTTCGCTTCGTGTAACAAGGCATGGCTTCGAGAAAACCGCACACATCTAGTGCCAGAACAGCAAGGCGTGACCAATCACATTTCACGTCTTACCCGGCTCACGAGAAGCCTTGGTTTTACTGGATTAGGTTGGGATTGTAGTGGAAGATGGTCATTCCCGGATGATAGATAGAACGCCGTAGCGGCACTCTCCATCTTAGGGATCAGGAGTACTTCATTAACAACTAACCAAAGGCCAACAAAACCGCGAAGGATCACTTCCGTTATCCAAATAGTAAATCCAAGCAACTGAGCTGACAAACTCTCAAAAAAACAAAAAGAAAACATCAAGAACCGACGTACCGCCCCTCAATCCACCGAAAACGCTGACACATTCAGATCCTCCCCCTTCGCCTTCTTCGCATGACTATCCCATAGCACCTTCCAATAGTCCGTAATCCACACCTGCACCGCCGCCCTATCATCTACCCAAATCCCATGCTCCTCATTATAGCTCGGATACAAATTATCGCTTCCCACATACAACAATTCCTCATCCACACAAATCGTCTTCGTGTGGATGCTATTCGGGCCGCTCGCCCCCCACGGCTTCCCGATCCTCCGAATCTCAAAATACTTCCCCACCAGCTCCCACGCCTCCGCATCCGTTAGCTTCGCATCTAGCCCCCGCAGCAAAGGCACAATCTTCGACTTGACATCCCCCACGGTGCGCTCATCATCCCACGACCCCGGTCCCTTGTCGCCGATATTCCCCAACACGATCCGGATTCCGCTCGCCTCGGGAGCCTTCTTCGTGTCCCTCAACCTCAGAATCACCGTCGCAAACGCCAGCAGCAAATCATATGGCCATAGATACCCATCCCACCACTGCTCCTTTAGCTTGCCGGTGTTGTACGTGCTCACCATTGCCTTGTACGTCGTGTCGCTGCGCTGCAGCGCGCCAACGAGCATCTGCCCGGATGTGTACACGGTCGAGGTTGCGTTCTGTATCGCCCAGATGCGAGCCGTGTCACTGGCCCATGCAGCAGGTGAGAAGCCGCCGAAGCTGGAGAGGGCCTGGGCAATGGCGTTGTTGTCCGAGGCGAGGTTGGCGAGGGTGACCATTTCCTTGAATTTGGAGGTGGCTTGGAGCGAGGGCATCACGCGGTTGAGGAGGAAGTCGCGGGCGGCGTCGACGGCTTGGACGGGGTAGGCGGCGAGGGTGGAGCCGCCCCAGTCGCCGACGCGGGCGACGGAGAGGATAGGGATACCGTTGGTTTTGGGCGTGGGATTCACTGTGGTTTTAAAGATGGGCACCCGGGTGTCGGATGACCAGGGGAGAGGCTGACCTGCGGCCGGGGGCTTTGTGGATAACTTGATGGACTTGTGGAAAGATCGGACGTCGGTGCGGCGGTCGGTCTGGGGGAGGTTGAGGTACTTCCAGAAGTAGTCGAGATAGCCGCCCTGGGCAGACGCCGCAGCGTCTCCGGTGATGGTGGCCTGCATGTCAATGATTCTGCCGCGAGAGGACTTCGAGGGATCGTTGGGGGAGTCGTCGTGGCCGACGTAGTTGGGCCAGTAGTTGATGCCGCCCGTCATCATCGTCTTGCCGCCGATGGCGACGACCTTTCCATGATTCCAGCTGGCGGAGAAGGTGAGAACGTTGAAGACGGTTTTCATTGTTGCCTCGACGTCCTGGGGGGTCCACTTCCCCGAAACGATGCCAGCTAAAGAAACAAGGCCCTTGACAGTGCTTTCCTCCTTCTGGCTGTTTGGGTTGCGAATCAGTCCCGTGCTTTTGGTGGAGAGTCATGAAGAATACTTACCTCAGCGTCATGTTGGGGCTGTAGTACCCGACATGGAGCTCGGCTTTGGGATGCAAGATCAGCGGCACCAACTGGTTGTTGGAATCCTTCTTCCAGAAAATGGCCTCAATACCTGGCCGGCGGGTGTTCCAGAACGTTTCAATCTGGATCACTGACTGATGTGTGCCGCGGAGGAAGCGGACGACGGGTGTGACGTTGTCAGGAACTTGCTTGACAAGATTGGCGATGGCCTGGGCGATGGATTCTGTGCCACCCTCAGTGAGGAAGGCCGTGTTGGCATCGTCGTCGTCGAGATCGGCGATATCAATGAAGAGCGTGGTCTGTTCCTTGGATAGCTTGTAGCCCTCAGTGAGAACTTTCTTGAAGGCCTCCTGGATCGGCATGAGGCCCTCGCCGTAGGTCTTGACGGTTTCGGCGTAGTCGGCATCGCTGGTGGGAAGGTGTCCGAACGGGGAAACCGTCAAGAAGGGGGAGTGGTCAGGAAGGCCGAACGAGTCGTTGAGTGTGATGCCGTACGCAAGTCCTTGGAAGCGCTCGGGATCGCCGTCACCGCGCTTGATGACATTGTAGATGTCCTTGATGGTTGGCATGGCTGAGGTGTGAAAGGTTGATGGCGATGAGGCGATTTGCTGAGATTTGGCTTGATCGTAGGTTAAAGCCGGGGCAGTGGAAATTGGGGCAGATGGCAGATGAAAATTAAGAGTGGCAGAGGGAGTCTGGATTGGCTTGGGGGTGAGGAGTAATCTCGATGGGAGCTGAGGGTCGATGCGAAAAGACTCAGCCATCAGGCCACCCTTCTCAGGTAGCTTTATATCATGAACAAGCCCTCCCCAGGACGAAAAGGTCCGCTGATCGGTTTACAAATTCAAGTGCCGAAAGTTTCAGCTTCTTCCTCAGCGCCACAAATGACGGCCAGCTGTGTCTATTGGAAGGTCGATGTGAAATCCTCCTCGGTATATGACCACGGTGAGAGCGTAGTGCATATGCAGTATGTCAAGACCCTCGTCCCGACCGGTGTCTGGACCTTTTGTGGCTGAGAGGTACCGCGCTGAGCTGCGAACATCATGACCAATCCAGGTGCTCATCTGCTGATGGAGAGGTGAGTGATATGAAGCGGGGCATGCAGACCCAACAAGACCCGCTCACCCATGTCGCAGAACTGCCGATGAGCTGCATAACACAACTCAGCCCCTCTTACACGAACAAATGGGGATGCCCACCCCCACACCACGACGTTGGTGTCACGATGGCAAGATGCATCGTTATGGGGTAGCAACCGAGACAGTGAAGAGGGGCCGTCAGACAAGCTTTGTAGCCAAGAGAAATAGGGCGTATTAAGCTACTAGTGCTCCACCATCGTCGTCCTCGTCGTCGTCCTCGTCTAGCCCCGCCAGAAAATCCCAGGTGCCGAATTGAGTTTTGGAACGGCTATACTTCTGGACCAATTTGGCAATCCCCGAATCGCCGGAACTGATTGCTATTTTGAGCGGGGAATCATTCTCGTGGTCCAGTGCGTAAATGCTGGCACCGCCTTTCTCGATCAAGAGCTCGATGATCGCCGTTTCCTTCAGCCGAACTGCAAGGTGCAATGGAGTTCGCCCGAACTCGTCCGTTGCTTCCACATTCGCCTTCCCAGAATTGATTAGGAGTTCGGCGATATCATCGTACCTTAGATATATGGCATGGTGCAACGCCGTACAACCCGAGTACATGAGTGTCTTCGTAATGTCCAGTCCATACGCATTTCTATCCTCAAGGATAAGCTCCAAAACTGACCTGAGTCGATACGAAACTATCATAGAGAGCAAATCTGGGTTTTCCGCTTTTGCTTCGAGGAGAAGCTTGGCGACTGCTTTGTCGCCCTTGCTTGCAACCGCTTCCAGGGTAGAAAGGTTGTCGCCAACCCAGAAAATCCCTCGGTCTTGTGCTTTGACGATGGTGCGAACGGCAAGCTGGCGCTCTTCTCGTGCGGCTCGCCGCAAGGCTTCATCCCGCTCTCTCGGGTGTAAGCTGTCAAGCAAAATGCCCAGTTGCTCCTTAAGTCCTCTCTCTGCCATGTCCCTGATTGTCGTTTGCACATCGACGACGCCCGTAAGCATGAGCCACTGGATAACCCCCTGGTGGTCACTTTCTACCGCTCGAGTCAACATAGTTGCTCCATTGAGGATGCCCATGAGGGATAGATTCTTTGCCGGCGACGGTTCGTTGGGTGTTGCCGCAGCGTAGCATATCTCTTCCCACAGAGAGACCATTTCGGTGTCAAGAAGCAGCTCAACCACGGGGCGCGCGCCGTATTTCACGGCCCACCACAGTAGGAAGTCCCCGTCTCGGTCTGGGCTGACTTTCCCAGCGTCGATAAACCATCGAATGGTGGCGTCGCAGCCGGAACCAGCTAACCCGTATAGGGGCTTCCAGCTTTTCCCCCGGTACGATGGCTTCTCATCTCCTTCGTCCCGAAGGAGAAGATCTTCCATTCCCCTTTGCATGATTGCATCCCCCCATGTCGTGAACGCTTCGCCGCAAATCTTCCCAGCGGCCAGGATCCTCTTGTCGGCATCTAGTTCTCGATTTGCGTGTCTGAGCACTACCGCCATATCGAACAGCCGAGTCGCCTGCTGTAGATACTCGTGCGGCCCCGTTTCCAGAGCTGGGGGATGTATCAACGTGCCAAGGTAGCGCAGGTAATCGTCCGGACTTTGGGATGTTTGCCAGTCCCAGATGAGAAAAAGCTTGACGGTGAACGCTTTTGTCCCTACGGAGGCCGACCGCAGTGGGAGTGCCTCGCCCATTAGGGGGACAGTCGAGACCACGAGGCTAGCGTAATCGCCGTGAAACCTTAAGATACAAGGATGCTTCGATCCTTCCAAAAGGCCGATAGCATCCCCTTCTTGTACAGGCTTTGCTGTGGCCTGGAAGGTCCAGCGGGTTTGCCACCGATTGCTAGAAGGGACGTTTTCGTTCCAGAAAACTTCGAAAACCTGACTGTCGCCCAGAGTACCGTGTCCTCGCACCGAAGACACCTGGCCGAGGATGCAGCCGTCAGCTTGGATCGCAGCTGCCTCGTTGTTCCCCCACGTCTCGACGGAGGTCTGGTCGGAGAAGCAGAAATGAACCAACTTCCGCATGACAGTATCCCAGGAGGCTTCGTAGTCGGCCAAAAACCCCTTGGTCGTTGGATCGTCAGAGCTCATGCCGAACAGGGCGTAGACCTTGTCGCGAGGATCCGTTGCCCTGCGGGTGTGGTACATGTCCACAAGCTCAGCGAGGGGCCGGATCCTAAGCGAGAAGCGAACAGAATCATCGATGCTAAGCCGTGGCCGGAATATGGCGCCTCTGATCAGATAGGTTGCCGGGCGGACCAGCCCCTGCAGCCTGGTGTTAGCTGTACTCAGCAGGTTCAGCGCGTCGAGGCCGAGGCAGAATGTGTATCCGTCAATCTCATCAGGGCCACACTTGATCTGTATATTACGGGCAGCGGCGGCCTCTTGGAGGACCTGGTGAAGACGAATTGGGGTATTGTTACTACATCGCGCATCTTACGCTGGGTCCGTGGTTCGGGGCACTTACCCAGATTCGCCGAAACCACGGGCGTGCCAGTAAACCCAAAACTGGCGAACGCTGCTCTCTTCCTTCGAAAGCGGTCTCCTGCGGCTGCTGCACTTCGTCAAAAGTGATTTCGTGCAGCTGTTGTTCTTGAGAGAGGGTATCCGCGGCCTCCAGCAGGCGCCTGAGCGCAGACCCGCTGTCAGCTGTGGCCTCTCCCAGCCAGACAATGACGCGGTTCGCCTTTGCGTAGATCCTGGCCATTGATTGGACCTGATACCCCTTTTCAATATCGTCGTTCTGGTTGATGCAGAGGGCGTCAATCCACAAAACGCGTTCCACGAATGCATCCCGGAGATGCAGCAGCGCGGCGTAGAGGTTTGGTGTGACGGCGAACTCGTGGTCATTCACGGCGATGGACGGGCCGCTGCCCTCTACGGTCGACCCCCATACGTACGACAGAGCCTCATATGCGTGCGCGGTTTCTGAGTCCAGGAGGGCAAAACTCGAGATTCGACATTTGATTTGGGAAGGGGCGTCTGGATCGGGCGGGAGGAGGCGGAGGAGGCGCACGCTGCCCTCAGGCAACCGGGTGTAGCAAGCCGAGGCCATGTAACATTGATATCGACGACCCGGCGGAATGGTTGGTCAGAGATAATAGGGCAGAATTGCTGCCAGTGTTGCCAGTGGAAGAGTGAGGGCTGTTTCGCCTGAGATCCTTTGCATTTGTGCCCAACGATTTAGCGGGGCCATCGCAAGCTACTCCTTTGCCAGGATCACAAACGTTAGCTTGGTCAAGGGTCCACTGTTACTGGTTTAGTGCCCTCCCTGGTGGGTCCCTGGCCTATCAGAGACGTGACAGTCATTCATCGGTCCCATCGGCAAAGCCTGCCGGCAGAAAGCCGCGATAAAAGTGCCCACGGCAAAATCGATCGCGTTGATAAGGAGGTTCCCAAGACACGGGTCGACTTACACTGGCGAACTTGCTCAATATACTTGTGATACATACTTACCAGTTAGATTGGCGATCGCCTCATTCGTGCATGACCAAGTTGTTCATGGGTGGCAACCAAGTCTCGCTTCGCAAAATTGTACAAAAAAACACATTCACAAATAATGCAGCAAAATTACCCCCTGATTTGCGGTCGATGGCAGTGAAGAGTTTGAACCCTACGATTTAGTATCAGACTTTAAGAGGTTAGTCACGGTCGCTGAAATGTTCCGTAACGACATGCTCCACCTAATAAACGAACTATTTTGCCACAAAAGCTGCCTTTACAAGTAGTTTAAGGTGGAGAAACGTAGCATACGGGGCCTTCAAAATGAGATGCGCAAATCCGGTACCGGAGCACTGGGCTCGACCCCAATGGACCTAGATGTGCAGAGCCAGCCGGTCGGGTGACTACCTACCATTCCTCAGTGGAGGTTACCACCGCTGCCGGGGTGTCTGTTGACGCTAGGACAAATGTATCGAGCGGGGAGACAACTTATCCCCTGGTGTTTCACTTCGTCTTCAGTTCACCATTCTCAACTTCCTCACAGGTTGTCAACCCTGCAACGAGATAATGAGCTCATCTGTGATCTGTTCCTGTCTTTTATTTTCGTTGATGATGTGTAGTTTGAGCTGTGGCACTATCCCTCACCGCGCACATCAGCAAGCTGTGGACAAATTACTAAGAACGGTGTTATTGGAGAACTCTCACGCACGGCGTTTTTCAGCTGCCCGCCACGGTACTAGCGCTTCGAAACTGGACGAACTTGTGCCCAATCAACTCAATGGCGCCATACCTACCCGTGCTCCTAGTCTACCGCCCCTCAACACCCACCTTGAGCAATCGGGCACCCACTAAGCGAGCCCCTGGTCTTGAGCCGCGCCGCGATATTCTCCCATAGCCTACATTATCTAGCGTCATATGTCACCGCCATACCAAAAGATGTAGCCAGGCCCTCGCCAACTTGGACCACGCATGCCCATATACAGGTCGATATGGCAGTGGCCGTGCGCGCGCGCGTGCAATGCTGCTGCCGCCGCCAAGGTCAGTTCAGGTACATGCTGGCGGCCCACCTCAGCCCTAGCGTCCAACTATCGCACTACAGTTCGCTCCCCCTAAACAACGAAGCGCGCCAAGGGCGTTTAAACCCCCTGAACACCTCAGCCTTATGCTACGATGTCGGTGTGGAAGCACGAGACGATTGACGCCCAGCAAGTGCCTGTTCCAAAGAAGCGCACAAGTTGCTGTGTTCCTAAATAAAGTCGCGCAGGGGGTTTCGTCTCTTTGCCGGGTCGTGGCAATCCTTCGAAGAACGGCTGTGATTACCGCGTATTTTGAACTTTGTCGCTCTTTGAAGTAATTGGCCGATCGTCAGGCTTGAAGTTTTTACTCCGGCGTCCTGTGCGCCGGCCTAAATACCTAGACTCCGCCCAGCCCTCCTCTGCCTGCTTGCTGTGATCTCCACAGCACCGAGTGTGCTTCCCTAGAAGGCTCAGCATTACGACCGTCAGAGTGGCTCTTTGCAAGGTTCGCATCGGCTCAACCGGCAACAGCCAATACCAACCTACCTGAGACATGGACACCCTCTCGAACCACTCCGGCATCCCTGCCTGTCTCCAGCAGCATGCCGGCAATATCCAGTACTGCTTGCATCCACCCAGTTGGAACCCTCACTCGATCAGCTCTCTGTCCGAGCTGCGCGTGATGTATCTTTCCGAACTGGTGCCGTACAACAAGACCTGCAACGCTTCTACCGACGTCTGTGCCGATGTTGCCTGCGGCGTCGCCTCCAAGCTGCTTCCCATCAAGGACATGATGCAGCACCTCGACGGTGTCGACGGCCCGGTGATGGCCTGGCGCAACTCGGCCAGCTTCAACGTCGGCGTGCAAGAGCTGGCGGAATTTGCCCGCCAGCTGTTTCCATCGCCGCTAGACGGACTGAGCCCCGGGGCTGTGGTGGACTGGTGGATCGATGCCACCATTCACGACAGCGCCAACGTGACCAGCTTTTTGGACCACATCTCCCGGGAGTGTTGGTACGAGTACTGTCAGTCGCAATACATTTCCATCGGCAACCCTGACATTATCGGGTATGGCGTAAGTATGCGCCCCATCTTAAAGGCCGACACCGCAGTTCTAGACTGACATCGGCTGTCTCTTGCTTATTAGATGTTTGTCTCCACCATCATCCTCATGGGCCTCGCCATCCTCTTCTCGGCCCTCTCCTTTGAGCCGATCAGCAAGCGCGTCAGGCTGATCCAGCAGCATGCCCATTCCGGCGGGCACCTCGTCAAGCAGCGCTGCAACTTCCGCCTCTCGCTGGTTTGTACTCTGCCAAACTTCCTCGACGCTACGCTTGTCTTTGCCGGCTCGGTGATGGTATCATCGTACGTCTACCGCTGGAAGACACACTCGCGTTTCGATGCTCTCACGGCCGACGCGCTGAGCATGCTCTCGACCACGGCTGCGACCATGGTCTGCGCATCCTACTGGGCGACCATAACGGACCGGCACCACCATCCGCGAGGCTATGTCACGATTGGCATCATAATGCTCGCTGTACTCAACATCGTGCTCTTTGCCACTCACTTCTCCATCTTCTACAAGCCGGGGGAAGCCATTGAGCGCCTCTGCTCCCGGAGATATGCGCTCATGACGCCCGAACAGCGCTTCCACAGGTCGGAAGACTTCTATCATCTCCTCGGCGGCTTTGTCTGCTGGACTTTGGCATGCGTTGGGACTGGGCTGCATCATCCGCTGCTGCAGAGGTATCGGGCAGAAAAAGGCGTGTTCCACGCCTGCTGGGTGATTGCCGAGGCGTTTCCCAGCATCGCGGGGGTGCTATCGCTTTGCATCTACTCCCGCTACTACTGGATCATGAGGGAAATTATGGAGGACGTCCACGGCGACGCCTTCGCGGCCGCTATCAAGACGTGGGGCTTCGGCCAGTATCTTGCCCTCGCAACGTGGTTGCCGCCCGTGCTGCAGTTTCTGTACTATTACTGGGTGAAATCGAGCAGGTCGACAGCTGGGGAGCCCTCCGGAGGAGACAAACTCGCAGATGAATATGAGATGCAAAACCAGGAAGCTTTGCGACCGGTTTTACATCAAGGAGGAGTCAGTCTGGTTACTGCTGTTCAATGACCGCTTTTTATGTAAATGATGTTGGCAGCTCAAAGGAGCTACATGTTTGGAATAGAGCTGGCTCTCAAAGTTACGCTAGGGTTGTTTGTCGGCGCCCAGTATTACGCCGTTAGCGATATAAAGAAGGGCAGTACATGAGGCTCTTTTCTTCACGGCTAACATCGTCATCATTATTATCATAATTATCATCAATGATGACATTTGAGGCCAAGTGAAGCGACGAACCAAACAGCTAGTCTGTCCCGACAGACTTACTTGTGTTTGATGAGACGAATCCGATGCACTCGAAGAGCAGTACTGCTTAACAGTTCACTGGCACTTGCTAACTTATTTTTGTGCTATCCTCAATTGCAGTCTATGCCCGCGAATAAAAATTATCGCGCTCCTCTCCCGGCACTTGGAGTCACAAAATCTTCTCAAATCATGCTATTCTCGAATCGATGGTTTTGCGTTTACTCAATAGAACTATACAGCGTTCGATGTCTTTACGACTCGCCCCTTCTGCGCGCCTAGTCCTTCAGCATTTCCAGCGCTTGCACCCGCTTCTCGGCAAGCATACGCAGCCTGTCAGCGGTAACTATGCCCTTGGACTTGAAGCTAAGCAGCTGCGCCGTCTTAATCAAGTTCTTAATCTCACGGCCATTTAAATCGAGCTCTGATAGCTCATCAAGGTCCGTACTTGAGACTTGGAACCTAGCCTGGCCAAGATGGTCAATAAAATTCTCCCATACCTGCCTGCGGGCTGTGCTTGTAAGGGCGGAATACGGTAAGAACAAGTCAACGCGTGACTGGAAGGCGTGGTCGATGGATGAGAATCGATTGGTCGTGAGGAATAGAATGCCTTGGTAATACTCCAGTTTGGTGAGGAAGACTAAAAGTGGTTAATAAATCGTTAGGCAGGCGGGGCAGCAGGCATACTTGATACGAGCTCATTCCTAGCAAAGCCGACATCGCTTCTGGCGCTCAGAAAGATATCTGCTTCGTCAAGGAGGAGCATTGCGTTCCACATGCTGCAAAGCTCAAGGATGTAGCTAAGCGCTGCCTCGACGTCCTTGGGGTTTACACCAAGGGCTCCCGCACTGATCGAGTATAGAGGGACACGGGCCCTTTCGGAAACTTCGTTCGTCGTCAGCAGAACTGTCACGGCTTGCTAATCGATAAGGCTGCAACATACCGGCTTCCGCGGTGTATGTCTTACCAACTCCGGGCGGACCGAACATGAGGATGATGATGCCACGGCCCTTGTCAGGAACAAAGTCGTCAATCTCACCTCGAGACGATGCTTTGCTCTCGACAAAGTCCCAAGCCAGCTCCTTCTCGCCACCAGGAAGAACTAAGTTGCTGAAAGCATTATCGTTCCATGCAATGTCCTCAAGATTGTCGATCAAAAATCGGCCTTAGTAAGGTGTTAGCCAGCTCATTGCATGCATAATGCAGTCTCAGATACCAGTCGTACCCCATTGCTTGCTTTTCAAGTCGAGCCCGATTACCCAAGGGATACAGAGCAAACAATCGCCGTCAGAAAGTGGCGTCATGTCCTCGATCCGTCCGGCAGCCGCTGGCTTCGTGATATGAAGAGGTATGTAGTCTTCGCTTGAGGAACTGCCATCGTCTGAGTCGTTGCCAGAACCGTCACTGTTATTGTGAGGATTCTTCTTTTCAGTATTTTTGTCCTCCGCACTGTCTAACGACCGTAGTGTGGGCTTGACAATGTTGCTGCTCCGGTAGTATGCATAGGCATCCACCATAACTCTGCTCGAGATCTGGACCGCTCGTCAGTCATAACCAGCATTTCCAGCAAGATATAGCAGAGACCTACCGGTCTCTCCTCCGCCTGCTCCCCCATCAAAACCTTGGTCCCGTTATACGACAAGAAATGGTACCCCCTCAACTGTTCAAACTTACGCCCTCTCTCAGTCGCTCTCTCCTTCCACCCTGCAGGATCCTCCACGAACGAGACCGGATACACCGGGAGCGACAAGACTCTCTGAAACCCCTCAAATTCGTAGATGAGACTCTTCGTTTCGGTAAGCCCACACCTCTCTCCATTCCAATCCACGTACTCCATCGTAATCACCCAATACGCTGGCTCCCCACGGGGGGTTTTCTTCTTGTATTTCAGCACCCGACAGACACCTTTCACACCAAAAAAGTCCGTGACCACCAGCTCTCCAGGGGGGAAAATCTGCCAGACAATGTCAAACGCAATCTTGCCCGTGCGTCTCGTCTCCGCGAACGCCGACACCGACGGCGTAAGCAGCAGCTTCAAGAAGGACATCAGCTGGCCGATCGCAGTCAGCTTCATCTCCCGCTCCTCCGGGGATAAGCCCAGGTCCTTCTTCACCGCAAGCCGCAGATGCAAGATCAAAAGTTTGTCCCAGCGGTGCACCAGGGGAATGTAAGGAGGGAAAAAGGTCCAGTTGAGCAGGCCCATATCCAGGTCCTGGTACCCGTCTAGAGCCTCGGAGAGGATGGAGCGCATCACCCGGGAATTGATGGTAAAGGAGGCGGTGACCCATTTCTTGTCGTCGTCAAAATGGTGGCGGTGGACGATGGGATCAGACAGGATTTTCGATTCCAGCGAGAGCTGCTCGTCTGAGACGGTGTCATATTTGGACCAGCGAGAGGGGCAGCACTCATATTTGCAGTCGTGGCGGTAGAGCCTGGTCACGTCGGGTTCTCGGGGAAGGGCGTGATCGGAAACGGCTTGCGTAGTGGCGGTTGTTGTCGCTATGGTTGTTGCCATTGCGGGAGGAAGGAGAGATGTTGTGGTTGATGGTAGCAGGAATGGAATCCAGCGAGGAGCCGCAAAGGAAACGCGGCTTGTGGTACCTATTTGTGTTGGGGGCTGGCCGTTCCTGAATTTGCAGATTCAGTTGGTTGGAGAAGAGGGGCGCGCTGCTGCCTAGACGGGATCATTCATGCGCAGCCTTTTGCGGCATGGACCCGAGCCCACAAAAATTTGACACTTTAGGAGCCATTTATCTGGCGTTACACCCGACCGGGTCCAGCTTCCCCAAACGACTTCATGCTCCAACTCTTTCTCCAGACTGCGACCTTCCATCGGAGGGTTACGTTCTGTCCAGATGCAAACATTAGCTACCTTACTTATCATCGTAAGTTTGTAAGAGATCTTGCTACCTACGATGAAAATTCAGGCACTCCCGTCCCTTACACCAACCTGGGTGTGGGCCGTATAGTATGAAAATAAGCCCTGAAGCGGGAGTTCTATCGGTTACTGCGCTGAGGAAACTTCTCCGCCGCGTTCACTGTGGTTTGAGAAACTCCCTTGAAAGGTCTGGGAGTTCTAGCGAGTGCGAAACTCATATAAATGCCCGTGTACGCAAATTGTTTAGAACATGAGAAAACACTAGACAATCCGGGGACTCCGTTGCCCTACGACTGGCGAAGGCGTTGAGCGGGGCTCTGTTTCCCGTTCTGCAAGCTGTGACTGGGTCTAGCCAACTGGTGTAAAGCCCAAGCTCTCCATTTCTTGGCGGAGTTTTGGGCGACTGCCGCCGCGACCGCAGCTGTGACTACAGAAAAGGTGGAGGGCGAGCTGGCAGGAAGTTTCTTCGGCTATCAGGCACGCTCTGCTAGTAATTGCAAACTAGAACAAGCAATGTCTAGCAAGAGGGGGCGTAGATTTAACGTTTGTTTAATCACACACCTTTAAGGCAGCCGAGACTAGTAGAGAATGTATAGAGAAGCAATATTACTAGCGCGAGGAACAGGAGCCCTCACGCAGCACAGTAGATACCGTGGTGATAGGTTTTATATTAAGTTATGTTAGAAGCACTGCACTCTAGATTCTGTGGAATTGAAGGGGTTGCAACTGCGTGATTCTATTGCTTGTTCGGCTCTCTGGCTCAGCCAGAGAACCTTCCTTATAGCTGTGAATAGTGGCAAGCCGTGTGGCAAAACCACGCGGCTACAACAGTAAATCTTTAGCCTAATCTTACTAATCTTAGCCTTTACGGTATGGGACTTAAACGGAACAACCTTAAGTTACTCCTTAACTGTGGCGGGCCGCGCTAGTGGCGCTGACTAAATCTGTTAAAGCTCGAGCTGCTGACCAGCAACTGGGCCGAGACGCTGGACATCCTGCGGAAGGTCAACTGTCCATTAGTGCAGCTTAAATATCCCAATGGGGCAGAAGTCCATTTCAATGTGGCGGACGACGACAACTGGGTCTTGGAGGTCTTCGGTAGCAGTACTGGCTTCGATAGGACAACATCCCTCGCTAAGGAATATGTCAGGGGTGCCGACATGCCTAACCCTGTCAGCACGCGCGGATTCGCTAGGAGTATCTATAAGGACATCGACGAGCACGATGAAGACTTTCTCGAGGATGAGGAACACGAGGCGGCGGATCACAACTCGGATCTCAGTATAAGCGATTCAGACGACTAGTACTGAACTCGGGGGGTAACAAGGTGTTGCGCGTGACGGTATGCCGTAAGTAAGCATTGGTAGTTCCGAGGGGTTGCGGATGATAGATCGAAACGGGAGGAGTGGGATTTCTTCGAGGATATGTATTATTCGAAGAGAGTTAACTTTTACACCATATTAATACCTAATGTTGAAGATCATTTCTACTGTTACAGCAGGCCTCACTACACAGAAGAAAGCCCGTCCTGTTTTGTCTGGCAGCTTATTATGATGCGAATCAGGCCTCCTCTCATGTACCATGGCAACGCAGGCTTTGCTCCGTTAGTCTACGTCGTTAAAGCGTTTCTCTACCGTACTGTACCTGTAACTATAGATACTGTACGAATAGACGATGACTACAGTGCAAACATACCTACATTCTCGGAGGGACCTGAGGAGACAAGATGACAAATTGAGGTAGAGTTACCCAGGCCCCGGGCTATTCCAAGTACGACTGCCAACAAAGCCAGTGTTCCTCCAGTGATGATGGGAGTATGGAAATCCCTGGTCACATCCACTGCCGTTGAAATGAACGAAAGCAACACGATTGCGCACAAATTCGCCAATGGTACATGAAATCACGATCATCTACGTCCTCCTACAGCCTGCCCGACTGAGCAGCCCTAATGCTCTCTTCCTTCCAGGACATCTCTAAAGCAACCTGTAGATCCTCATCCAAGGGCTCATCGATCAAGGCATCTCTATTAGACACTTCTTGATCATCCAGCTCCTCACCTACCGGGTTTGTGAGCTCCGACAGGCTCAGCGCACGCGCCAGCTCCAGGTCCTGAATGAAATTATCCTCCAGGATGGACATCACCAAAGCATTCTGCATACCCCCATTTAGGTAATCAGCCGAGTCATCGCTATCGTACTCTTCTTCGTCATCTGTCCTGTCGTTTATCACCATTGTGAGGTCTGAATCCGGATGGACAGAGGTGTTAACAGAGGTGTTAACAGGTGTCGGAGTTGCGCCTGTTGTTGAGTCCAAAGCATTGGGGTGGTCGCCATTGAGCGGCTTTCCTCGGTGCCTGCGTCTCTGTCGGTTGCGCCGGCGGGAAGGTAGTGGTTTTTTCTTGTCGTCCGAAACATCTTGTTGTTCCTCCTGCGAATCCCGGTCATCGTCTTCTTTGGTGTCGGTATTGGTCTTCTCTGGTGGTGGTGCATCTTCCTCGTTGGACGGGCCGTCTTCGTTGCCATCAGCTGCCACCGTGACTTGGCCGCCATCGTTGTCGGCAGAAATCGGCGCCAGGTCATAGATGATGATCTTTTTCCCACCGCGGTTGACGCAGCTAAGGATGTTGCGACGCTTGGCGAACTTTCGGATATTCCGCCTCCGGGATTCTTTCAGCGCGTCAGGAATGCCAGTGAGGGTGTACTCCTTGGCGTAGACGGCAGTGTTGGACGTTTGGTCGGCGCAAGAGACATGGTAGACGCGTTCGTCTTTGATGCTGTCTTCGCACATGACGGAGAGGAGGGTGTAGTTGTTGTCGAAGGTTTGGCCGACCAACCCACGGCTTGGGTCCACCAATGGGGCCGGTGGGTTTGATGGATTTTGAGGTTTGTTGTGAGGACCCATGATTTCAGTGATGCTTGGGTTGCTACCGGTGCTGCTGCCCACCATTGACATGGCGAAGAAAGTGCGGGGGAGAGAGGCTCAAAAAATAGGTAGTTGTGCGATGCGGGAGGCCAACTTCTCGCGTTTTTCGGTGAAGGCTGCACTGGCTGTTTGTGGACCAACCGCGTCACAAAATGCACTTTTTGAGGTCAATTGCCTGGCGAGTCAGAAATGCTGCACGGTGAGGTCAGTTGCCTGGCGAGTCAGAAATGCAGCAGGGAGGTCAAAATATGGGCCACTGAGCGTCGTCCAGCTGAGGTCATTTAACCCGCCAATGGCTGGGAGGTGCCCTCATGCACCCATGAAACATGACCTCGGAACCACATTCGAGCTGCTGCCCGAGAATTCACAGCCCCCAAGAACGCAGCGGAATCTGTCAGACGGTTCGCCCACTCGTGCGGTCGCCGCGACACGGGCAGCCAGCACAAAAGTTCACGTCAACGTACTTGGACGTGGTTTAGATGGTCTTATTTCTTTTCATGTCTCAGTCTAGAGTACACCAACCGTCCACAAGACCTTTTATCCCCATTTCCTTCCTAAAATGCCATGTGAGGATCATCAAACCAAGAGGCTTCCTCCTCCGTTAGTTGGGGTCCAAAACGCGTTCCCACAAGAATTCGAAAGACATGAACGACTCTAAACATTACCCAATCTCCGTAATAGTACATTCTTTTAGCTTCATTGGCCTCCCTGCTTTGCCTTTGCATTTGGCGAAGTGATCCTCATGTTTCCGCTTGCTTGGCGTTTCCGAGCGACACAACGCGCAAACATATGGTGTTGTACTGGATCTGGTGCATGTCTTCAAGTGGCGACGGTGAAGGTCTCGACGCCAATCTTCTTTACCACATCCGCCGCACTGGTATTGGGGCATCGGTGGGCCAGATTGACGATGCGCGTCCGACTCGTAGTGACCTTGTCGCCTCCGATGAGTGGAAAACCCGATGAGAAGGCAGCCGCGTTCACAGCGAAATTTGTGTCCCGTTTTTATGTGGTCCGAGAGTTCCATCTGTCGGTCGAACGAGTACCTGCAGCGGTAGAACAGACAGCGCGTGGTCGATGGCGTCAATGCCGGCTTCAGATTTGATGTTGTGTTGCCAAAAGGGGCATCAATTGGGCTTGCATCCGGTTCAACTCTGACATGCGGTGCCGCGGCGGGCTCTGGGAAGCCTGGAGTGTGCAGTCTTGGGGTTGGGGAGCTGGTGGTCGATAGGTGTGAGAAAGAAAGGTAAGGTGGAGAAGCTGATGAATGGGGCAGAAGATTGGACAGTGTAAAAGGTAACTCAGCATCAGGAGTCGAAATGAACGATGATGTTGTGGCTGGGTGCTCAACAGTTGGCGACAAGTGTTTCAACCCCAAGATCGAGCTCTCATCCCAAGTCGGGGCTAGAGAACTTAGCCCCGGCAAGTCAAATGAAGAGGGGTCGAAGTGGAGCGTGTATGAGACTTCGTTTGACGGTGGGGACAACGGCTCAGAAAGGTAGGTGTTGGGTTGATCGAGCACGTTCGACGCAGAGGGGAACTCATGATTGGCCCCGGATTCTGTAAAGTCATCCGAGGGACCATGGTTCCAGCGCACTGGGTGAACAGAGTCTGGAGCAAGTTCCAACTGATTTTGAGAGGACAGTCGCGCACCTGCATTGTCGGCGGTATCGCCGAATGAAGACGCCCAAAAGTCGCCCTCAACATCACCACCCCCCCAGTCAAATGTGGCGGTATTGTCCCCCAAGTCATTTGAACCACCCGGGATATTGTCATCATACGGCCATTGTACATCGAGATGCTGAAGAGGGTCGAACAGGTCATTTCGAACTTGATAGGAGGGGTCTCTTTCCCCGCCCAGCGAAGGGTGGGATTGCGTTAAATGACGATCATGATGGTGGGCGTTGATGGGGACACCGCAGGGTGTTCCTCACCCCGCACAAGGGTTCAACTCTGGGGCGCGATTGGGTTAGCCAGCGCCCAAACCAAGCATTCGAAGTGAGGAGAAGAATGGTTCGCCTTACAGAGAGGGAGTGGGATTGATGCCCGCCCGGGGGCCGGAGGACAATTGAAGGGTGCAGTCGAGCGCGGGTCTCCTCCGGGACCTGCGCACTGGCTGAAAGAGTTGAGAGGGAAAGCCCAAGTAGGTGGAGAAATGGGGACACGCTGTACATATACCGAGCGGCTGGGAAGGGGTTTGCTGGTCAGCAGTCGAGGCCTGGGATACGTTTGTTTCAGTGGACAGTTTGCTGAGGGCTCAAGTACTGGTACCTCCATGTATTCGAGGTCAAATACCTCCAGTGGCTGGGCTGTGATTGGCTAGTCTGAGCCTGCTTGCATTGTGGCTGCCCCCAACTGCAACTTCCTTGTCGGCGGCCTGAGCATAATTGTTTACATGATCCCGAAAACTTCGAGAATCTGTGAGTTACGATGAGAACCCGCCGAGCAGTTGCTATCACGAGGTAGAGGCCGCTTAATCTCAACTCGAATCTGTAACTGGGAGATAGCTGTTCACTTCTGAGTGGTAGCCAAGTTTCTCGGATGCTACACTCGTATTGTCGCCGAAAATGTATCCCCAGATAAGGATTCGCGCAATAGCCCGCACAGGCGCTATCATGTATACCTACTTTGTACCTGCCTAAATTGACCTCATCGATTTGACCTCATCCTGCGGACCACTTTCACGGTCCACGAGAGACATCAGGTGCTTCCTGTCAAACTGAGAACTCAGGACTGGCCAAAATTTGCCCTCAACCCCAAATTTGGCTATGTGAGGTCAATTTGGATATTGATAAAAGAGGAACCAGTCTGAGTCTAACAATGATGCCAGACGCAGGACATTTCTGACAAGCACCACCGCAATACTTCACCTCTTGTTCCAATTGCAACTGCCTAGCACATTGACCACCTCTTTCTGCGATGAGGCAGCCATCAAACTCCACGAAGCCATCCAAAAACACCACCTCTCGCAAAGGTAGCAGTAGCTCGAGCCTGACCAAAACCCGTGAGCATCCCCCCGATACATACAGACTGCGTGCACCAGAGGGTGTAGATTGCTAACACTCAGGCATGCCTCAGAGGTGTCTCTGTTGGGATCCTACCAAAAGCCCATTGACCGATGGAGGAATGAGACGTTCGGAGAATCGCCGTGGGTGAATCTCGCATACGGTACGATCCCCACTGGTTGCGAAATGCAACCGTTTAAGGGTAGCAGCAAGGATGATAGTGGTTCAAGTTCCAGTTGCCAAGTTCATCGGGACAAATCGGATGAAGGGGTTGATAGGGTGGCTCGTGACTTTAGTAGTTTGTGGTAGAAGCGATGAGAATTGTGTTTGGCCGTCTCTCTTTTGGTACCTAGGTACCTACCGGCCAGTGGAGGGACTGAGGGGATGGGGAAGTTGGATGGGTGGATGAACTCCGGCCTGCCATGGAAATGCCAGAACCTATGTACGAAGGCTTGGGCTAAAAGAGAGGGTTCCCTTAGCAAGTGTGAGAAATGCCTTCTTATTGTGAAGACCCCCCATTTCTTTCGTTCCTACAGGCCATGTCATATTGCGAAAAGATGTACATAAATACCTTAGCGGATGGACTGGACGAAGTTGCGATTTCGCGGAGCCTGCAGCCTTGAACATGTACAGGCACTGGAACAGGAACAATCAGAACATAATCTGGTACAGTACGAGAGGTCGCTGGCATTCAGGATGGTGCTGAAGTCATTCTGGGTACGACCTGAAGAAGGCAAAGGACCTGATGACCCCCGCTGTGACATACTCAAATCAAGATGCTCGTTGCCCCCTGATGGGAAACAACCCCGTGAGGCTCGACCAATTGCCTCCGATTCAATTTCCTCCTCTCCCCCGAAAGCTAAGCTTGAAGCTCACTGGCACGAATGCAGAAACATACCGCACCACGCTAGGGGAGAAACTGCTTACCACCATGACCATCAGTGACAAAGCGGGCGATCTCCGAGCTTACAACCAAGCTAAACAGGCAATCCTCATCTCTGCTAGAAAGGTCCAAGCCACGCATCGTCGGCTGGAGCTCACAGATACATGCACATTTGATGATGTCTTCAACGCAATCCAATCGAGAATCCACCAATTCGGTGATGCAGGCGATTTGGACTCGAACAGGGCCTTGTGAGGATTCTAAGAATGCATTTTCGCATGGAGATAAGAGGCTTTTGACCCGAGCCTTCGTACTTGTCACTTTTAAAACTGCTTCCTGCTATTGCTTTTAAGCGCCTGAGGGTGTTAGCAACGGGAATTCCAGCTGAATAGGTATCTTCAAATCTATGGGCGAATTACGGATTGTGCCCATTCTCTCACCCAGCTGACAAAGCTCTCTTAGACCTTGTACCACATAATAACCCTAACCTTAGGTAATAAAATTTTGTTTTGACGTGCTGAGTGCACGGACCCGGAGTTGGTAATCATTTCGAAGACTCACAGGCTCGCAGCCTTCAATTAACCCTAACCCTCTCCAACTCCGCAAAGTTCCAGAACATTCGCGCTGGTTCGCGATCAATCAGCAAACCACCAATGGTGACCACGCAGCATTTCCAAGCCTCGCTGGAACACTCCAGTAACTAACTCCCAGGCACTTCATGATTACGCGTTTGCACGCCTTCGTGAGTCTTCACGAAGCTGCCACCGAGCCGCCACAATGGATATTTATACCGACCTCACCGTCTGCAATTCAGATCCAATCTTCATCAGAAAACAGATCAGATCACAATCACCAGATCAACGCTCCGATCATCAAAAATCTCCAAATCCAATACCCCAAACATCTCCAAGCTGCCTCATACCTCTCGTACCAACTCTCGACACTCAAACGCCATAAAAATGTTGTCCTTCTTCGCATCTCCCTACTGCGCTCCCGCTCCAGTGGCCGCGGAGCCCAGCTTCACCACGCTCTTCCGCCTGCTCGACGACTTTGACAGCTATAGTCGCGAAGCTCAGGCCCCGCAGCCGCAACAGCAGCCGCAGCAGCAGCAGCAGCAGCAGCAGCAGTGCCCGCGCCCGCGTCATCACATCCGCCGCACCGTCACCACCACCTTCAAGCCCAAGTTCGACGTGCGCGAGACCCAAACCGCCTATGAGCTCCATGGCGAGCTTCCCGGCATTGAGAAGGAGAATCTCAACATCGAGTTCACCGACCCGCAGACCATCGCCGTGCGCGGCCGCGTAGAGCGCACCTACGAGAGCAAACCCGAGACTGAGGAGCAAGCCGTTCCCGTCACCACTGCCACTGCCACTGCCACTCCGGCCGCTGAGCCCGCATCGGAGGAAAAGTCCTCCGACGCCGACGACACCGCCAGCAACGCCAGCAGCCACGGTTGGCACCACGCCACCGTCGAGGACGATCCGGAAGAGCCCGCCACGCCCCCTGGCGTATCCACTCCAACCGAGATCCCCAACACGGAGGTTGTCAAGCCTGTTACCCCTGCCACTGCCGTCCAGAAAGCCCCTGATTCTGCCCCGGCTGTAGCTCCCAAGAAGGAGAAGGTCTGGCTTTACGAGCGCTCGATCGGCCAGTTCTCTCGCACTTTCACTTTCCCCACGCGCGTCGACCATGAGAATGTCTCGGCGACCTTGGAGAACGGTGTGCTGAGCATTACTGTGCCCAAGGCGCCGAAGCACCAGCTTAGGCGGATTGCTATCTTCTAAGCATTTGTGTTCCCTGTACTGAGCTCGGATTCTTTAAGTTGTAGCATGGATGGGAATGATGGGATGGGTTTGCATTGGCCGTCTAGGAGTCGGCGCGAATTTGGGGATTCTTGGGGGAATTTGTTTGGATTGTGTTGCATTCGTTTGGAAACAAGATAGACGGCTTTGCCCTATTGTTATGGGCTATGACTAGCAATGAATTCATCTCTTCATAAATGAAATGCGCGCTCCGAAAGTGAGACCTGCTATGTGACCGTGCATATCAACCCTGAGAGTGGATGGCTGACACCCTACGGATCCGTAGAAGCACCAAGCTCAGGGGGCGGCCAGATGTGCCAAGCTCAGGTACAGCCTTGGTTCCTCCAATGACATGCCACAGGCCAAAACACTGGTCTGAGATAAACGGCAATTGCAAATTAAGCAATCGCTGACCCGAGCATTTCCAAGAGGGTCCATAGTTCTTCGAGTCCACCCAGCTCCAATTAGCTGTGTGGCTTGTTGACATCTTGTCAGAGGGCTTGGAGGGGGTGGCTTGCCAGAAGGCTTGGGCCAAAAGAAGGGGTGCCCTCATCCAGTGCGGAAGATGCCATCTTTCTGTTATAACCTGAGGTAGTTTTGGTTATGGCAAACAATTTCCTATTCCAAAAGGGCCTGCCTGCATTCTGAAGAGGTCTTTCAAGATACTACAGTCAAGGCCTTTTACGATGCCTGTAATGCGGTCAACCCAGGTCTTGTTATCCTTACACAGAGCTCTGTGAGGATTCTAACAACGTACCTTACATATTTTCGCACGGAGAAAGAGACCCCTTCTGTTGGCCCGAGCCTTCGTACGAACATCGCACTGCTGTCCCAATTTGTCGTTCAGGACTATTCTGGCTTGGCATTCAACTGTTCTGCCTTGTCACGGGCGTTGGCGTCAGCAAAATTTCCCTAGACCCATGGAACAAATGCGACCATTGGAGCGATGCCCGAGGGCTGAACTCGGACACGGCCCCTTGCAGAGCCGTTGATCCGTATTGAAGCTAAGCCTGCAGCTGGACTTGGCATTGAACTCACCTCCAATAGAAAAAGACGACCGGGTGTCAAATTCCCGTTATCAGGGGCACGGCCAGCCTCACTGCTGCGGCTGAGGATAGCTCAGACGACCCGGCCGCATCGGGAACTATTCCGAAACCCTGGGCTTCGATGCCGTTGGGAGGATATGTGCTTAAAGTCGAGGGGCAGCCTCCCGTTGAATCTTCCGCTTTTGTTAACACCAGGCTGCTCCGTCGTTGCAAACCACACCGTCAATCACAATGAAAGCGTCCCTGATCCTCGGCTTCGTCGGCGTCCAGCTGGTCGCAGCAGGTTTCGACGATTTCAAGTTCTACTCCAAGTGCAGCGCGTCAAGCTCGACTGCACTGTGGTCGTACGCGCTAGCCCTCAACTTCGACCACGCCAAATCCAAAGCTGACAGTCCCACGCCGCAGGAGTCTCGACGAGTGCTCGACCACGCTGAGGGCCAAGGCTAGCAAGACATGTGACGCCAAGAGTAGCTTCACCTATTGCGCCTGTGATTGGGGTACCAGCTTCATGTCGTACGTTTGGCCACCCCCCAGGATATGATGTGTTGGTACTTGCGGTACAGTCAACTGACCTCGTCACAACAATAGGACTTGCTTGTCTTTGGTGTGCCCAACTGACGTTGCCTCGTCGTATCTTGCCGCCGACCCTGCGAAGCGAAAGACCGACTGCCCAGCCATCCTCACTGGTGGCTCTGGCCTGGGGGAAACGACCGCCACAGCAATTCCGGGCTCCGGGACAACCGGCGGATCCTCGCCCACGAACACGGCGGCCGCCGGAGGAGCGACTGCAACATCGACAGCGGGCGCCGCCGGTATGGCTATGCCGATTGCTGGAGGGGTCCTGGCCGGCGTTGTTGGCGGCTTGGCTGTTTTGCTGTGAGGGGCGTCGGTCAGGAGTAACATAGAGCAGGATAGTGTTGCATCCTTAGCGCTTCCTAGAACTTGGATGGGTATCCAATACGTAAACCAGACTGTGCATGTACCATTAAACAAGAAACAATCCTTCCTGCCTAGGTATAAATCTCAAAAGCCAACAGTAGTCCCTCCTGTCACTGCGTGTTCTCTCATCCCTTCGTCTGATAACCAGCGGGGCTGGGGCTGGGCGGCCGAGAAACGATTCCGGGTCCAACCACTCATCCGCCATGCGTCGCCTCCCCTCGCGATCACTAGTAAGATGACGAAGAAACCACCGCACAATGCCCCAATAGACCCATCGAAACGCGTTTCCTAGCTCGCCCGTCCAGAGGAGGCCCAGAAGAACAACCGTGGCGGTGGCAGGGATGGCTGTAGCCCAGTAAGGCCACTGGCCTTGCTCCATATCTCGAAGGTCGCTAGTGTTCATGCCAAAGATGCTCGAAACGGCACTAAGCGGCAGGAAAATTATCGTGACGATGGTGAAGGCATAAAGAGCATTTTCCTGTCGAAACTTCGTCGTATCTGCCATATCTCGACTCTGCAACGGGCTTCACATCAGCTTGGTATCTCGGAACATTACGTCAGCCATCTTACATCGTCTTGAAGGTCAGCGCAACGATAAGAGAGTTGAGTCAGCTCGTCGGTCAGTCGGGTTACTTTTGCATTGCATTCTCGAACAAACAGATGGCGGTATCCGCCCGGATCAGTTGGGTCCACCTTGAAAATACGGGAGACGTCTTCAACCACTTCGACATCAGAAAAGTCATCGCCTTGGTAATATCGATCTATATCCCGAGTCTGTGTCTGTATGTACTGAGCGCCGGCTTCCCGGGGCCTTGTCTGGATGTACCTATCACGAGCCGTAGTCTGTGCATGATGATGCCTGGTCTACTACGATCTGTCTTTGCCAGGCCCACCTTCTGGTGACTCCCTGGAGCAGGCCGTAACAAGGGATTGGGGGCTGGTGCATAAGAGTCAACGTATATGATAAGCAAGTAAGCAGCTTTAATTATTAGTGACACAAATAATTTCTGATAATTTTACCTCTGCTTATCTATAGTAAGTGTCAGAAACGCGGCACCAATGTTATAATCACGTCCAAAGCAATCAAAAAGATAAGGCCTGTAATTACTTCTCTCTTTGATGCATGAAGTAGATCAACACGCTTGCTAACTAAGGCTACGGTCCACTCTGTAGATCGTACCTTCCTGTTACGACCTGGAAAGAGACCACCCTCTAACCTAACAGCCAATCAAAAGGGACCCAGAGAAGCAAGGAAGAGTCTCGGGTCATCGGGACACATAGACCAATCAGAAAGGACCCAGGACCTGGGGGCTTCAACCCAGGTCCCCAAGGCACCGGGTCTATGAGTATATATACGCCGCACTAGCCTGGCCTCTTGAGATAGTTCCTTTGTTACAGTAGTGACAATAATAACACTACTTTGCACTTCCATCAACCCTTTTCTCACCGATACGGCATTAGAAGCCGGTTCACTAGCAGATGGGGATCGGCTTGCAAGGATCTCAGGCGACGTCACCTCTTAAAGGCTGGCCCGGGTACGCTTTGCGATTCCCTCTGGGGAGGAGGTCTCATGCTGCCGCTTCGGGGTCTCATAGTCGCGTTCTTTTCGTTAAGCATTTGGAGTAGCCCTGACTCTTACTGCGGCCTCATCCTCATCCACCAGCCTGCAGCAAAGCGGACAAAGGTCAGGTCGACACTTAACCTTTACCTTACTGCTAGCAATCATAACTTCCTTTTGAGAGTCTGTGAAAATCTCCGCATAGTGTTCTTACATATAAATATTAAGCTGCTGGATACTAGGAAAGCCTCCGCCACCGCGCGGACAAACCGCACATCTCCACGTAAACGGGAGGTATACGTCTTAGCCCAATTAGGTCCGTGTCCGAGCGCATGTGGTCTTACCATTCGCCAGGGGTCGGGAAGTTCCGTATTTACTCAGAGCATTTTCCAAGAGACAAACGTACGGTTTAAGGTCTTTATTGACGTGTGCTCTGCAACCTTCGTGTCAGCTCACGCCGTCCACGGTAGAGCGTACGGGGAAGCAAATGATTCTTACCTCCACAAATAGCCCTGAAAATACTTCTTCTCCAAGCTTTCGAAACATCACTTACATGTGAAATGAGTTCCAGTTACTTGCGGGGCGCTTGGATAATCAACTTGACTAATCACGATAGATAATGCTACTTCATCGCAAGCGGATGACTTTTTAGCATTACCTGGTATTGTAAGCGGTCGACCGTAGTGGGTTGTAAGCGGAGTGCATCTATTCGTGGGTGTGCGCCTCTTTGTAAGTCATTACGAGAATTGGGATTGGGTTCTGGAAGGTGTTCGGATATGGTTGCCAAGGGAGGTTAGTCTTGGTCTTCGCCGTCCGGGGTAGAAGAGAATGAGCTCGCTCCAGGTCGAAGCCGACAAGAGCTGAGCTGCTCTTGGCGGATTCGCCGAGAAGCAATGCTGTCATTGCGCACCGCCATTGATGTGCTGAGGCAATCTTGAAGATCCGGACCAGCCACTGGGTAAAGACACTGGACGAAAAGAAATGATACCTCCCGTCAAATATCGCCTTGATTTGGTGTGATTGCCGCATGGCTATCACCATCCGGTTCAGACGCTCAATAGCGCTGTCCACAGCATGCAGGGCCTCATTCAGCTCCGCAGCAAACCGCATGTCTGCTTCCCCGTAATCGGATGGTGAGGGAATTTGTTCTTGATATTCGCCTTGCGGATCAACAGTGCAAGGCCAGGCTCACCGATAGCTCACCCGAGCTCAGGTGCAGCTCAGGAGCGACTCAGGGTCACGCACGAATATGGAAATTGCTGAGGGCAACTTCAGGGTAAAACATAGTGCTGTTGTTTTGCCCTAAAGTGGCCCTCACCAACCCGGTTACCTACCTACCCACACCGTCTCTAGCCACCTTGCTCAGAGGTGGCTCAGGCGCAGCTTGGGAAAGTATCAAAGACGAAATCGCCAAATATACACTAGTTTAGACAGTAGGCAGCGCTTACGGTACTCTGCGGGTCGAATGGCAACTTTTCGCAAGGCCCCAGGTTTTGGGATACAGGTAATAGCCCGAAACTGGGACCCCCGGCCCCAACCCAGCCCCTCCTTGCTCCTCTTCCCTTCCCGAATAGATTAGGCAATACGTTAGTTAATTCCTTTATGCAAAGCAACTGCTTGACATGGTCTTTGTGGCCACTCAGGTACCTATGCATCCTTTTTGACTTCGAAGTCTCGTCACGAAATCACAGTATATTGTTATTAAACTGCAAGCTACCTTGAGAATGCGAGACTCCCGAGCCTACGCCCACCATAACCGACCAGAACGAACGGTGCCCAAAAGAAAGGATGAGAATAATCGAGGCTCTTGTGCCAATCCTCTTCATCCATCATGACTGCATCAAGAGTGTTCAAAATCTTCTTCAAGTGGACAGGATTAATGTGTGCTGGATCCGACGCTCTACAAGCATCTCGTAAGTCGTCCAGGATGGCCTTGGCGGTATGCGTATCCGCGTGGTACAGTCTAATCTGCGCCCGACGCAGACAGTTTGCAAGCGAAGATGATCCAGCCAGCGCCTTGGCACCCTCACCACCATCACTCGTAGGGGTAGTAGGAGTCGCTACCGCCGCAGTAAGCTCGCGGAAGAAGAACGACATGAGCATGGCCGATGCTTTATCCGAGACGTTCCACAACGCGCCAACGAAGGCACCTACACCAGACGAGAGAACCGAGTGTGCAAAACCCAGAACATCGTTGCCGATAGAGCTTTCCCCGACGCCGCTCACGCAGGCTTCGAAAACAGCCAGCGCGGCATGGCTGCGTAGCGGCACTAGATTGAGCACCTGGAACGGATCCCGTAGCTCGATGTTGGACTCCCATGCCGATTTGTTGCCCGTCAGACCGTGTGTGGAGAGGAAGATGACGTCCGAAGTTTTGTACTCTTCTTGAAACGTCTGGGTGCTGACCTTGTGCGCTGGCTGGGGCACGCAGCCTAGCCGGCAGGCAATCTCGATGGCCGCGCCAGCCGAGACGTTGAGGGGCAGCGGTGGTGACGAGTCAGCCTTTGCTAAGGTCATCTTGAGTGGCGGACTGTAAATGACGGCGGCGCGTAGTCTTTCTGCAGCATCTTCCGAGCTGTTGTTGTTGCGAGCGGCTTGCGCCAATTGCCGGAGCACCGAGAGGCTTGGCACCATGGACACGTCTTTCTGCAAGAATAGAGGCTCGCCACTCAGGAGAAGGGCTGAGAAGGGAAAGTTGTTTAATGACTGCGAGGGGACGAAGATCAAATGGGACTTTGCGTCGATGAGCTTCTGTGCCGGGCGGATGATCTCGCACGACAGCTCTTCCAGCAGCGCTTGGCAGCTCGCCGCGGGAGGTAGCGCCTCCATGTGTCTTACGTTTTTAAAGAGCTTCAGGTACTTCAAGACACGCATCTCCAGGTGTTGGTCGGTGAGATTGCTGATTCGTGTCTGCTCGACGCCGTTGTGGGTTATATACAGAAGCAGGACGCCATCTCGCGACAAGTTTATGTGAATGACCACGGCATCGTCTGGGATCGACTCGTAGAGACTTCCTACCTCCGCGTTGAAATGGGGCTGGTGAAGTCGGGCGAGGATCATGGCTCGACTCGGCGACTCAGCCTCCTTCCGCAGGTCGCTGCGCAACGTCGCTAGATAGGCGGCCAGGCTGTCGCCTCCTCCTGCATGTGCGGTGGCAGGGCTTCGCATCTCAAGCTCTTCCTTGCGCAGTCGGTATGACCACTCGAGGAAGTCATCCGACACGCCTTCTCCAGCCAGTAGGTCGAGGAGTGCTCGCGCACGGCCTTGTTCCATGAAAAGCAGTGCTTCGTCTGCCCAAGTTGGGCCGCGGAAGACGTAGTGGTCCGCCAAGCGCCTGGATGTCTCCGAATCCTGGGGCTCGGTGTAGCAGCGCAGCGAAACTCTCCCCAGACCGGCAAAGAGCTCTGCCGATTGAATGACATTCAGGAGCTCTCGGCGGTCGCCAACATCGGTTAGCTTGGACCTGCTAGTCTCCACCATGTCGAGCGCTCTGATAAGCCAGCGGAAAGAAGATTCAAGGTTGCCGTTGTGCTCCTCGATGGCTGCGATGTAAACCATGGAGCTCCAGCTAGATTCGCTTTTGTCAGTACACAGCTCGTCCAGGGCGTTAGGGTCACATTTTCGAATCTTGGAAAGGACTTGTGCCCCGAGCTCCCAGTCCTGGGCGATGAAGCACATAGAAAGAGACCGCAGAGCATGGTTGCAGACCATTTGTCGGATCGATGCCTTGACGTCCGGGCTCGCACCTGAGGGGTAATCACCAGTAGGCAGCCTGCCGCCAAAGAGGGTAGGGATGGCGTCGGGTAGCCATTGCCGAATCACATCGTGTCTCCCCATGTGGTGCAAGACTGCAGCTCTGATCGAGAACAGCTCGATCGACTTGGGAACCCCTGGCTGGTCGAGGCTCTGCAGGACACCCTGGAGACACTCCTGACCTCGCTCCCAGTCATTTCGCGCAACGAGGGCTTGTCTACGGTTGTCGATGGCCATGTCATACTGCTCACGAATTTTACGAACCGTGTCGAAATCTCCAACAAGCGGCCCCAGTAAGCTGGCCATGTCTATTCGCTCGTCCGCCACGCTAACAGCAGGCTGCGCAGATAGCGCTCCTGCGAGTCCGACGACGTTGAAGCTAGTAGTCGCACCGGTTCCTAGACGGGAAGCATCGACAGGGGTGTTTCTTATATTCGTAATCATGCCCATGAAAGCGCTTAGCAGCGCAATGGCTGTGGCGCCATCTTGCTCGGGGAGCAGGCTGCGCCGCCGCGCCGTCCACGCATCGGCTCTGGGGTTATTGGCGTAAATAGAAGATGCCGCGCTGTCAAAATTGCTTATCTGGTTGATTCTGATTGTCCGTAGAGCTTGGCGATTTTCGTCACTCGTAGCCCTCTGGATCAAGGGGTTGATCTGCTCGTTGACGGCGTCTGCTAGGATCTGCTGCCCAGCATCCAGATGCGACCGCGCCGCATCCATGTCGCCGTGGGACTGGTGTAGCTTGGCGTGCTGGATGGCGGCATGGAGTTCGAGAATGCACGCTCCTGCGCCTCGGAAGCATGACCTAGCGCACCTGCAACATAGAGAGGCGGCGTGAAGATTTTGAGGAGCCGTCGAGAGTAGCCTCCCGACTCCAAGGAAAAGCAGGCCGACGACCTGGGCCACACCCATATTGGCGTTGTCCTTCGCCCACACCCCTATCATAGCCGCATCCGCAGAGGCACCGTATGCCTCTTCTGTTGGAAACTGGACCATACCGGGAGGACAGGAAACAAGAACCCTCAAGATGATCTTGTGGCCAGATATAAAGTTCACCATTCCGGTTTCACCTTGGTAGAGTTCGAACGCGTAGTCGAGGTGAGCCTCTGCGGATGCGCGCAAGGCGTCAAGCCCCGGTTCTGGTGTGGGCTGATTTTTTCCTCCGAGGTATCGGCTGTTGAGGTACTCTACCAATGCGACGCAGCCTTTTCGAAGGTAGACGGCAGCCGTCCCACGGATAGAACCGGCTTCGGCAAAGAGCTCAAGGGCTTGTTGATAGCACGGGTCAGCTGTGATACTCTTCATCTGTCGATGCCGAATCTCAACGCTGTCATGCCAATGCGCGAGCGAGTTCGATGTGCGACTCATTAGAGAGAGGTTAAGTACGACGGGACTGGTGAACGGAAGCGAGAGGCGATTATCTCCCAAGATTAGCTGGCAGCTGGCGGCCCCAACCCAGTCGCTGTCGTGCAGGCACTCTTGATAGAGTTGTTCAAGCTCTCGGGCGCCCTGCTCGGATGCGCCTGCCAATAGGTATGCTGCATTGAGCCGCCGCAGGTGTCGAGATGTCGCGGCGAGACCAAGTCGCTCGGCCTCGTCGGCCATCGGCGCTGGGAAAGGTGTTGCGGAATCAAACAGCATGGACAGCTGGTGGCTGTGATATGCTGGGTGGTGCGGAAACGCACCCAGTCTGAGATTCCGAGTGTGCTGCGCAAAATTTTTGACGACGCTTCTCTCCAGTTTGTCAAGCTCATCCAAACTCGGCCAAGCGGCAGCAGTCTCTTCGGCAAACGGCTTCCGCCGTTCATGAGCTTCAGCCTGTGCTTCGTTAAGTCTGCGCCAGTCGCCACCTGTGTCGTCGTAGAAACGCAGCATGGGGAGATCTGCCTTGGCTGCAAACAACAAAATTTTGTACGTTTCGCATCGTGACGTCAACCGTGCGTCCCCGATTGATTGGGCCGTTTGTAAAGCAGAAGTAAAAAAGGCCTCGGACGATGCAAACTCCCCCTTGGTGGCACTGAGCAGACCCCGCGAAAGAGACTGTATGACCCTATCCTCCACTGAGGAGACGGTGTGCTCGAACATACAAATCCACTCCTCGGCGCTGTGGAGATCCAAGGTGTACTCATCGAGCAGAATTGAGCCACCAAAAATTTTGCTCATGTCTCTGAAGTCCATTTTGCTTATACGAGGATGAGACAACTGAGGAGGCGAGGGACGTTCTCCTAGCTGGATTTCGGAGTTCTCTGCTTGTTTGGGATCGATGGAAGCACCAATTTGCTCTCCGTATTCGCGCCTTCCCGAGGCGCTTTATCTTAGCCTGAGGTTGCACGATGGATACGTGCATAATTCGCATAGTGGACTTAGCACGGACGGTTCGTCCATTGCGTGGCATGTCGGCATGGCATGCATAGAAAAATAGCGTGATGGTGGAGGGGTGGTCAGTTCCAAGAGCCAGTCAGAAAAAAGGCGGTAAACATAGAGGGTGGGAGGTAAAACGAGTCAATTAGCTAGGCTATTGCCGGTGTAGACTATGATTGTAAGGTTCATGACGGCCCTTCGTGCGAAAAAAAAGTCCTCCTCCAAGATTGGTGCGCGGGAGGCCTGTGCAGAACAATAATAGCTTAGGTTGAGATGCACTACATAGCTGCCACCTTTGGTAGCGGAACCTTCGAAAGGTCCGAGGGTTGTGCTGCGGCTGGAATTTAGCGTCGGGGTAAGCTGCGGTGAAATGGCTGCTTCGCTGTTGTGAAACCGTCGGAGGTGCAACTGATGGGCTGTGGCTAAGTTTCCCACCGGAGACACCGGCCACATCAGTACCTAATTACCAAGGCACCTTAACCCTCCCCACGTATATTTAACATACAATTTCTTAACCAACACGTCTTCTATGGCATTTCCAACTTTCGCAGCAAGAGGCCACAATGAGTCCCAAGGAGAAAGCGTCGTTTTTTCTTTACAGCAACGGTTACTCTCCAGCTCTGATTACGCTGGGCACACTGGTGTACGGTAACTACGCGAATCCAGATCGCCGTTGTGTCTCATTCCCGAAAATCGAGTAAGTGCGTGTCTGGGAAAGCCACCAGCGCCAGCCCATCAGACTAGGGTCGAAGAGTGCTGACACACGCCAGGGCGAATGACCTTGTCAGCCAGGGACTGGCTTCTATGACCATTTCTACGGGCTGCTGGACTACCACAAAGTCGTCTACATATGGTTTAGGTGTGCAAGCATTGGATTTGGTGTCGGTTACTTCTACATATGCCAAATCGCAGCAAAAGATTGTTGCTGCCGAGCGATGCCGCCGCATAACACTAAACGAGTGAGCAACTACTCCTCAGCTGTTCTCTAGCGCCGATATTCGCCTCAGTCTCTTCTACAGATGCAAACGCGGGTGCCAATATGGTCGTGGATCACTGACCTGTCCACAGCCCAGACGAGTTCTTCGAAACACAAGTCCTCCCGCACCCTAACATTCAGAAGAAGCTGGCGATATGGCTCACGGCGGCAAAGGGATCATATCTGCTCAAGAAGGCAACATTCCAGAAACCCAAGGTATACTGTGTCACGGGACTGTACGAACTCAGTGGGGCGCGTGTTTGGATAAAGTCCGGGACGGAAATCGTCGGAGACGTTGAAGTGAGCCCCGAGGTGATAGGAGCAGCGACCACAATACCTATCGGGCTGCAGATAGGGCCCTTCTCGGACGGGAGATCCTTAAAGGCGACGATCGCAATGGAAGAGACGGGTATCTGGGCCGCTCGGTTCCACCAACTCGATGTGGGATATATACGCAGTGCCCTAGAGGGTCGGGCTAGCATACTGGGTGCCATCAAGCTAAGACCTGACGTGACTGACCCGAGCAGCGGCCTGATGGCAGGCCAGGGGGCCGATGATGAGAGTTCCGATGATAAGGAACTGGAGGGATTAGACGTAAGGTCGGCGATGGCGGTGAGACTCCGAATCGGTGACCTGGTGGAAGAAATGGAGGAAGAATATGAGGATGACAACGAGTACAATCTGGCATTTGACGTGGCAGAAAGTAGGATTGAGGAAGACGCCGCGTTAAGTGACGAAGACGATGAATAAAGCCCTCGTATAACTCCAACAGGAACCGCAATACCATCAACAGTTCTACCTGGCATAGATTGTGAGACGTGGTCGTGATGATGGCAAGCCAGAAGTGCAAAAGCGTTGGAAAAAGGCGAGGCCCGGTATAGGCTCACAAACAGTGGAGGTGCGGATGCCCCAAGCAGTGAGTGTTTGACCTCCCGGCACGCTAAAGCGGTGGTTCCTATTAGTACCGCAGTCTGCAAGGCTCCCAAAGGTATCAATCAGCTTTGCATCACCTTTCCCTTCTCCTCCCTCATCTTCGAGACGCCAAGGAGTTTGAAGGGCCTTGACGGCCGCGAGGCGCAGAGGAGGTGGGTTCTTAGCGCTCTTTTTTTCTTTTCGTTTGGCTTCTTTACGCTCTCCCGGTCACCGAACCTTTGTGGTATGAGTGGAAGTCCCAGTACCCAGGCCGCTCCCTGGTCCACTAGCTAACTCATGCACGGCGGAAACGAAGGATGGGGCCGGCAACCACCCAGGGCCTGATCCTTGACGTCATGCAATACCATTACGAATCGCCTCAGCGACTGCCTCTCGTTGGTCTTACGGTTAGTTCTTAGCCAGTGTAATTCGGAGATGTTTCTCAACCAGTAGCAGAATTGCCTCATCAGGGCTCAGGTGCAGCCATGCCGATCACTGAGCCACTAGTTCAAAAGCCAGGAGCCAACTGTTCCATCACCCCACCGACCACAATAGCAAAAAAATCAGTCAATAGCTTGGGGCGACCTAGCTGCTTCTGCTTTGACGGAGGCTTGCTCTGGGGTAAGCTAGAGTAGCTTCACATGGCAATGGCTTGGATCTGGTCTTCGACTTCTTATTCATCTTCCTTAACATCAAGGTCCTTCTCTAACCATGTTGAGCTACAAAGTTCTTAGACTCTTTGCAGCCAGAAGCTCCCGCCGGCCTTCTCGGTTTCCATCTGCACGGTTGCCACCTTCTGGCACATTTGTGCCTTTGAGCAGCAGCTATCTTGGGAAGCGCGGCTATCTAAATTATCTAACTGGTGGGATCGTGACCAGCAGGTGAGGAAATGAGCTGTCATGGAATGCGATGGGCCTAGTCGTCACCAACTAGCCACCGGTGTCTTGGCCGGGTTTATCCTCAGCCTTTGGTTGGCCAACGGTCTTCTCCGTGTGATATCTGCAAAGGCGGCATGACAAAAACGTCGAAGCGATATGCCGGTTTCAACTGTTGCAGCTCAGCCGCATGCAGCAACAGTCAATTTGATGGAATCCCGATACCGTGCTTTGCAGCTTGGTTTGCACTCAAGGTTGACTGGATAGAACACGGCCGATTTGACATCGCTTTATTGCATGTAACTTAAGACATTAATTGTTAGAACCACTGTCACTGAAATATCTTGCTGGTTATGTCTCTCCTGTTTAACCCAAGGACAAGCTAAGCGCCTTTTAGAAAGTCAAGTTTATTGGCATTGCTTATCCACAAATACATATCGCGTACTTTCGAATGCCACCCACCCAGCAGCATGGAGCAAGAACTGACTTGTGCCGTATGTGAAGGACGTCCTAAATCGTTGATCGCAGACGCTGATGGTTTAGTTAGATCTGTCAATGCATTTTCTTCGACCCCGTCAAACTTCTTGACTGTCAGCACATATTCTGTGGCTCCTGCATCAAACCCTGGCTGGAAAATCCCAACACATCTTGTCCTCAATGCCGAACGGTTCCGCGGGCTGCAACATCCGATCGCCTTCTCAGCAACATTGTCAATGGTTTCTTAGCGGACAATCCGAACAAAGCCTTGTCTGATGCAGACAAAACCAATCGCCGGCAAGAGTACTCGCCGGGAATGGATATCTCGCCATTGGTGCCGTTTATTCCAGATACACCGCACATTCCAGGCCCAGGAGTGCCAGTGCCCAACCCATTACACGTCATGACACCGGAGCCTGACGAAGAGGTCCCAGAGATGTTCAGGGAATCCTGGCCAGCTAGATATCGCACGGCGCCCACTCGACCACCTGCAAGTACCAGCTCGGAGATAGATATTGCGCCCCAAGGGCCTGCGAGAGCAACTTCATCAATGCTCGAGCGACTCCTCTATGATCTGCCTCCGAGAGCGCGTCTGCATGATAATCATGACAACTCTGCTTACGGATCACCACAAACGAGAGCTCCTCAAGTAGCCCACACCATTAATAACTACTACTATCGTCAGTGCCGACTCCAGTGTCACGCATAACAGGTCGTAATTCTCACAAATGTCTCTAGAAGCGCCGGCTCACAGCCAGGTTCCAGCCTCGCCTCATATCTTCCAACAGCATTTCCAGTCCGGAAGCTCCCCGTACGGTGTCATTGTTAACGGCGCACCCCTTGACACTTACCAGTACAACCAACTTATACGCACTGGTGTAGCAGTTCAACCAGGAAACTATTGGTAACACCACCAAATCCAACTCAAAGTACGATCGAGTTAATGACCTTGCAAACAATCCAGGTACGACAATCGTTCTGGTCTTTATGGATACCAAGGAGGACCCGGCATTGGCCAGATTCTTCCCGGGCTGAACCTCGGCGGTCCCCTCGCATCGAACGCCTCCGGTTACTCCAACACGAATATCTATATAAACGGCCGGGAGATACATGCAATGGACCTTGCTTCGCTGCGTAGATGGGGCTATTTTCCTCTTTCGGGAAAAAGATACTGGCTTGATGCCGACGGATCATACGGACAGGAAGGTATGCCACACGTTCGGGAAGGCAATCTGGGCATCAATAGCGCGGCAATTTTGGCATCCTATTTAATTGCGCGGCCGGGGGCAACAGGTTGCGTAATTCTCTAGCTGTCTCCTGGCAAGGGATAGCCAGCTGCAGGGTGGTTGCCAAGGGTGCTTAGGGGAATCTTCTGATTCAAGAGCGCCCTGCCATTGCATGTTGATTTTTTTTTCGCCTTACTCCTAACCCTTTTCGTAAGATATGACACCGGCCAAAATGCTGTCGTGTGACCAACCTAAACACCATATTCCCTTGGAGATTAATCTTACGGCCTGACCCTAAGAGACCGGAGCGGCCTAGGTGAAGACAGAATCGTAGGCAAGGACTGCCAAAGGCGATAGTGGCAAGATGACTTAATGAAGGCTAGCGCAACTCTCACGGTTGAACAAACTGTCAATCAGGGACGTAGTTCCAGAGGTTCCAAACGGTAGGAATCAATTCAATTAAGCAGTTAAGATTTGCTTTGCTTTATGAGAAAAGGAGTCCTTTGTTTGGCTACATTGAGGCACTTCTTTTAACTTGTATTTGTTCCATTTAACACAGAGTCTTGTTAGCCATAATGGCTAGGAGACTCACATCGTGGATGACTGAGTTTGGGCCGGCCAGAGAGTCACGCAGAACAAAAGGAATGCAATCAAACAGCTCCAAGCCCCATCAGCTCCACCAAATCCAGTGTGCTGTGCTTCTGGCAGAAACCTACAGCTGCCTTCTGAGGCTGGTGTGTCTCTGGATGGTACCACGTGACCAAAGACACACCCACGTATCAGCTAGGGGGCCAAAAGTCACTCCATCCCTAACAGTTTGTCATAGAAATTTTGCCGTATGTACGATACCTGGCTGTCGAGATGAGGTGGCGCGGGGGAATACCGCTGTATGAAGGTTGGAGAGAGGTCGTAGAGGACTGTGGCTGAAAAAGTATGTCTGCCTGGGAAATGGGCAGCGCTCTGAGAACTCCAAGGAACCTCTGGAAAGCAATTACCGCTTGTCAGAGTAATGAATGTTTCGCGCTTTGGGTGGTGAGAAAAGGACGAAGTTGATGGCTAGCCAAGAAATCTCTTCCTTTTGTCGTGGCCAGAGCCACCATAAACCCTAACCCTGTGGCTGCCACCGACAGGTGCCTGACAAAATCCCGCCAATGGGCTTGTTTTCCCATTTTTAGCCAGTTTTTGGGCATCAACCGTGGCAACCCCTCAAGGGTGAGAGCCTTGCGAGGTTTCGTCTTGCAACACCAACATTGAATTACTACTTCCAACTTGCCATGGCAGAAGCTGCCGCTGTTGCCGCCTCCATCGGCCTGGCGTCCAATGTTCTCCAGTTCATCGACTTTGGCACTCGCTTTGTCATGAAAGCCTGGAAGATCTACCGCGGTGACCAGGGAGCTACGGATGACATTCTGGACCTCCTGGCTACAACCAAGGACTTGGAGGCTGCTGTGGCGGCACTCGCATCCGAGCCTGGTACAGCTAATGTCGACAATGGTATGCGCGAGATATGCGCGAGCTGCTCAGAAGTTGCATCGCAACTCCTCACATCGCTACAGAAGCTGGCAATCCCGGAACAGCCAGGGAAACGGGAAGCATTCAAGGCAGCTTTCAAGCGGCTCTGGAAGCAGCAAGACGTTGAAAGCTTGAAGCAGCGCCTAGACGGGTTTCGAGAGCAGCTTGTGGTACAACTGCTGTTATCTCTACGGTATGTCATTTTCATTCTTCTCGCGTGTTGTCTGGTCTCGGTTCTCCCTGTCTGATTGATTGCGCAAAGACATTTCGCCTCAGCATCGGCAGCCCAGCAAGACGAAGTCCGTGCGAAGCTCGGCGCGGTTCATTCGGATACCCAGCGGCTAGGCGAGTCCTTCCAACGCAATGAAGCGCTGGGAAAAGAAATCCTCGGCCTGCTTACCCGCCATTTGGAGCCTTCTACGCGAGTGAAATACCAGTCTTCCCTCCAGCAAGACTTGCTGGGACGGCTCTATGACCCGCAAACCGTCTCCCAGGCCAACGCCTCGAGCATCCACATCTCTTACTCAAGACAGCAGCATCTGGAACGGCAGTTCATTGCTCGCCTCCCGTACGACCAGATGGGCGACCGCGAGTCGAGGATCGTGGATGCGCACGAGGCTACACTTCGCTGGATCTACACCGATCCACAAAAGGGAGAGAACGGATGGTCCAACTTCAAAAGCTGGCTTGAATCCAACGAGCAGCTGTATTGGATTACCGGCAAGCCCGGCTCCGGAAAGTCGACTCTGATGAAGTACATCTGCCGTAACGACGAGCCCGGAAAAAATCAGCGCAGTCATTATCATCAGTACCTGATGAAGTGGGCCGACGGCCAGGACGTCCTGACGGCTCAGTTCTACTTCTGGAACTCGGGCACGCAGCTGCAGACGTCACAGGCTGGTCTGTTCCGTGCACTCCTCCACCAGATCCTTTCCGAGCGGCCGGGCCTGATTCCCATCGTGTCTCCTTCGCGGTGGGAAGCTCTCTGCTACTTCAATGAGGATCCGAAAGAATTCAGTAATCAGGATCTACGAGCCATGCTGATGGCGTTAGCCGCCGGACTTCCGGCTGGTTACAAGCTCTGCCTCTTCGTCGACGGGCTTGACGAGTTCAGCGGCGACCACTCGCGGCTTATCCGCCTCTTTCGGGATATCCTTGGCAGCAATAAGAACATCAAACTCTGTGTCTCTAGTCGTCCATGGGTAATCTTTGAAGATGCTTTTGGCCACAAGCCCAGCCTCCGACTCGAGGCGCTCACCCGTGAAGACATCAAGGGCTACGTGACGGCGAAATTCCACGACGACGCCGGCTTCAAAATGCTAGTCCTGAGGGAGCCCGGGTTCGCCGACCAGCTGATTGATAACGTTGTGTCAAAGTCGGCGGGTGTCTTTCTATGGGTCAGCCTGGTTGTCAGCTCCCTGCTCAGCGGAATGACCCATGGCGACCGGGTAGTTGACCTCCAGCGGCGTCTCGACCTTCTTCCCGACGACCTGGAGGCGCTATATGAGAAGATGTTGCTAAGTATTGATAAGTTCTATCTCGGACACGCCGCCGAATACTTTGCCATGGTGCAGGCGCGCGAGGACCATCCCATGACCCCGCTCTTCATGTCCTACGCGGACGAGGACTACCCGGGCTTTGTGCTGAAGCAGCCCATCGCTCCGCTTTCGCAAGGTGACATGGATCTCCGGGTTGAAACGATGCGTCGGCGCATCAATAGCGTATGCCGCGGCCTTTTGGAGATCTCTGGCCTGGGCGCCAAAGTCAACCCGTCCTCAACGGTGCAGTATCTACACCGGACGGTGAAGGATTACGTCGAGTCGGAGACGGCAGCGCGGATCCTGCGGCCGACCACCGATGATGGGTTCGATCCCCACGCCCGCTTCTGTGCTGCCCATCTCTCTATTGTCAAGTCTACAGGCCCAGGGCCGCTCCTGAAGGGTGTGGCAGACCAAGACATACAAAGCTGCGCAGACGAGGCCAAGGTCGCCCACCAACAGGACGATAAGCTTCTCTCTGTACTCGATGAGCTGGATCGCACAGGCCGAGAACTTGCCAAGCTGGTTGCTGAGTATCTAGCTGCTGGCAGCCCATCTCTAAGCAACGGCTCAGAGGAGGATGCTATTAATCCGGCTACAACGCAACTGAGACAAGGCCAACACATAGTTCTGAAGAATCCGGGAGGCCATTTACCCCTGGAAGGGATGGCTTTGCAGCATGAGGGCTTGTGGATCCTCCAATTCCCTCCCGTCTTTTCCCGCTCGCAATATCGAACCCAAGCAGTCGGCCGAAGCTTCCTTTCTTTTGCGGTAAGGTACGGGCTCGTGCACTACGTCAATCAACGGGCCCGGCGGGGCTGTTTGGCTCAAATCTGCAGACTCGATCCCACGTCCAAGGTGGAGCTGTGCCAAGCCGTGTGGCCGCTGCTATTCGACGCCATGGAGTCCAAGGACGCCGACCCAGTCATGATCTGCACCCTGCTCCGGATGGGCGCGGACCCCAACTTCCCCACGCCCAACAGCCCGCGCGAAACTCCCCTGACCCGAGCCCTGCTCAATGCAATCCAAAGTTTCGACCACCTAGCGGGGTCTAATGACTTTCTGCATTTATTCAGCGAGGAACTGATGGCCTTACCGCTAAGAAGCTTCGCCAAATCTCCGTGGGGATGGGTTGTCTCTGCACTCATCCAGAGCGGTGGGCGGCTTAGCTACGAGTCCTTTCAGTGGGTTTTGATGAAGGTGCCGTCTGGAAAGGCAACGGGAGCCGCCGAAAAGGAACGGTGCCTTAGTGAGGCGCTCGTGAGGCTCGGTTGCTTGGCGAAAAAGTCTGGTTCCACTCTCTGGTGGCGCTAGCACAGCACTTGTCGCACTCTAGGAGTTCGATAAACAAATTCGATGATAGTGAATAGCTTTCTTTTTCTAGAATTGTGTTTTCTGTAGCCCTGCAATATATCCAAGTTACTCTAGCCGTAGAACTTGGCTCTTGACCAGACTCCGGCTCCGCTTCGGCTAATGTCTGCTAATAATACTTTAAAATTGGTGTCTTGGGTGTATGGACGTTAAATAACATCTTTAGGGCTTCAAGACAAGACTCCCAAAGAACTCGAGAAAACCAACAAGCTCGAGGACTTGACGAGACTGCGCTACACGGTCCAAGTGTTTGGGCCGGTACCTAAAAGCGGTGTCTATCCACTGTACCTCGGCATGCATGGAGACGGAGGCATAGGAAGCCAAGAAACCTTGTCCAGGGCGACACAAAACAACCATGAGTCGGTGGCACGTGGGACTTGCACTTTACCCGGCCTCGTACGTGCTGATCGAGCGGCTCATTGAGAACAACATTCTATTCGACGCCAGGAAAGACATCAACAATCTTTCGGCGAGAATGGCGCCTGTGGATCCCAAACACGTGTATATTATCGGCTTCTCAGCTGGTGGTGACGCCGTGTACCGTCTCGCCACCCGTCTCGCCCAGCGTTTTGGTGCCGTCAACATGGGCGGCGACCACCCTGATGCCACCATCCAGGAGGGCCTGGACAACATCCGCGATGACAACCCCAAGAGACTCGAAAGCGTGCTACGGAATCTCGCCAACACCCGGACCTGATCCGCGGCTCCATCGCCAAGTCTGCCACGAACGGCAAGACTGAGGCGGATGGAACCATGCGGTGCTCCTCTGCTAATTCCGAGTTGGAATGGCCCATTCACCATAACAACAAGGCTAAGCAGCTTTTGACCGAGTTACAACATTGGATTGCCAGGATTGTGGATAGATAGCGGCAGGGTATGCTTTCGGTCTTGTTCTTTCCTTCTTCAGGGAGGGGTAGAATTTTAGACACTATGATAGAGGTAATAACCCTGAATTGCACCTAAATAAGATCCAGAAAACATCCCGCCCGTTTGTTGATTGTATTCCCCGGCTCTCGGAGACTAACCATTAAGCAGCCCAACCTTTTAAATTCCTGCACACCTCCATTCTCCCTGCTCATCCTTTGCAATGCCGACAAGTAAAGACCAAATCGATTACTGCCAAGATCAAGACAATCTAAGACCTCGAGCTCATCGCGCGGCTTAGGGTCCGGTTGGCCCCACCAAAGAAGAGGATTGTGTCGGTCGCCCATGTGCTTGGCATCTCCACTCGGCCTCAAACCTAGATCTGAAAGACTTGCTCGCCACATTGAGCCTCTCAGACGCAGCCTGCCGCTCTCGTGCTGCCTAATGTCTTCTCTTAGAGTAACGGCCCTAGTCCACTCCCCTCTTGACACATACGTGATCTGGCCTGTCGATGATGCCCACGACCACGAAGAAAGTGAGAGACGCACTCATCCGCTCGAAGCATCAGATTCGACCCACCAAGCAAGACATCGGTCAATCGTCTCTAGCCAGCAGCCACTGTCATAATGTCCGCCCGTAAGACCAGCGATCTTGTTGACAAGCGAGGAAATCGCAATAAGCCTATCGGAAAGGAACGTGAACTCAGCCTTGGAATAATGGCTCAGCATGTCGAACCACGCGCCAGCAAGTAGTTGATCTTTGGCACAGCTTGAAGACTGCCCGGCTTCATCAAGATGTCTTTGCCATTGCGAGTCATGGCCGAATCCCAATCGTCTTTTGTCGCTGGCGAATTGAGATTTACCTCTGGCGCAAACTCGGACGACCTACACTCGGCACATTCCCAGATGAGGCAGTCGCGGGCGAAGAAAAGACACCGCGTTGAGAAGGCTCGCTTTTGGATGCACCAGCCCCGTTGGAGGAGGGGGGGGGTTGTCAACGCACACAGCACGGAGGGGTTGCGGTGGGTGGAGGTGCATTTCCTCTCGACGGTCGGATGTGCCACTGTAGTACAGGATTTTGACACTTCCATTGGGCGGATATTCGAGGGCTGGTCGGGATTTCAGAAAACCATCGTTGCAGTCAATGGCTCCGGTTGCACCGATGGTGAAGAAGGCGTTTCCGTAGTAGTTGGCCATCTTGAGAGCCTCGGTGGCAAAGTCTGAGGCTGAGTCGTCTTTGAATTCAGCTTGGATGATGCATAGTGCGTCGACTCAGAGATAACGGACACCGAGGCTTCTTGTGATTTTGACAGCATCGCGAACGTTGGCTGGGAGAGCATCATCCTGGATCTGGAATGCCATTTGCGAATAGTTTGAGCCTGTTGTTTTTAGATTGTTGCCTTTTGAGCCCCAACAGTAACTGAGCGCAGCATAACGCTGAGGTTGAATCTTCGTCGTTTCAACAACACGGACAAATGTTGAGGCTGGTAATTCAGGTGTGGCTTCGTCACCCAGATCGAGGAGTCGAGTGGGCATTTCGGTTGGTCCTGTTTGTTGACATGCCCGATGCTGTTTGGTGCACGCTTGCGTCCATCCGTCGATTGTCGTCAACAGCGAGTTGTAAGAGCGCTTATTCTCGAATGGATCTAGTCTGGTAGTTAGTTATGGGTGCATCCATTCCCCCAAAGCCCATTTCACTTACTGTGTGTGTTCATCGTGGCATTACAAGTACTTTCCAACAGCTGGAGAAGATAGGCCGTTGCGCCACTGGGATGCCCGACACTGAGTTGTTCCAATTACCTCCTCACGTTGATAATATGACCAGCAGATCCAGATGGGCCCTTTAACTTCGTCAAGCACTGGTGCACTGTAGACCACGTGGTAGATGATACGGCACAAATCGCACTTTCCTCTTGCCAGCTCCCGAAGTTCGGCCAGGCCCGAGGTGCAATGACCCACAGAGCCCCGGACAACCAATTAGAGTGGTCCCAGTGACTGAAGTCGCTTAATTCCGGGGACACGGAACAAGAGGCTCGGGACCATGGGACCACAACATTGTTCGTAGCCATCGCAGTGCTCACGTTGTCGTATAAAGATTATCGTCCCCCCACGAGAGTAAATCGTTGTTGATTTATATCCTATCCTTTAGACTTCGAGCTGTGCACTACATTGACAGCGGCCATGAACTCTGAAATGACAGCGATATGTTTAAAATGCCGTAAGACGAGCTTTAAAGATGTTCATTTTGTTACAGGAGTCCGACAGCTTCGATAAGCCGCTGCTTCGCAAGGAAGCTGAGTCAGTGAGGGCGGTACATGCGGATGTACCTGCGTGGATTTGGCAACTGGCAGGGACTACCTACCACTGGATGTAGTGGATAGAGGCCTTCGGTTGTTTTCTACTCGATAATCACAGCTGGCAGGGACGCTGGGACTGGGTAATGCTCTTTCCTATTGTGGAACTTGACCCGACTGGCTGCTGGCCAGTCAGACTGAACGTTCAAATATTGCAGACTACCAACGAGGGACCACGTCACCACAGCGGATATCATCACCCATTGGCGCATACCCACCAATTGTCTGTCGCAGCATAGCTCCGATCTTGAAACCTAATTCCGAGAGCAGCCTCCGGCATTGTGTGAAAAGGAAGCACCTCGAAACACCCAGATCCCTGAAGCACCCCCCAACTCACATCACCCACTTCCAGCTCTCGATCGTCATTACGAAACCTGGTGAATTGCGTACCACCCCTCAGGAAAACTCTCAGGCCACCGAAATTGATGCGATAGAATTGGAATAGCTTGAATTGCAGCGTCTAGCCCAGGAAAGATACCCAGACCTATCGTTTCGTGACGCCCAAGCCCGGCTTTTCCACGATGCCTCCATCAGGTGTCCTAAGGAAGTGACCAGAATGATTGAGTCTAAGTATCCAGGTCTCATGACGCATTTAGCTATGTTCATGGATGGAGTCTCTTTTTGCACTGGGAATCCGGGATATTCGACCTTCACCAAGCTTATTGCCCAAGTCTTTTCCAAGGGCCCAGAATCAAAGGAAGCGCTCTAGACAATACTTTCACAACTGGAGACGTCCAAGAACCTTTCGTGGACCACAAACAAAACGCTTGGGAACATATCCTCAGGGCTCAAGGGGTTCAACAACCAAGCACAGAATGGCACCCCAAATTCGACGACATCAACCGCGCCGATCCCCTCGGCCCACGCTACATCGGATACAGCCACGATCTAGACAAGCTCATCGACTTCCTAGTCGGGGCCGCTCGCCCACGTCTAGGCCCCGAAGCCATATTCCACATCCGCATCCCCACCGTCATCCAAGTGGCCATCACTAAGTGTCACCTACAATTAGTGTTACGTCTACAACTGAGATCTAAGTGTGTCAGGTCTAGCTTAAAATCTAGAATAATATAAAATCTTGTATACTATATGAAAATTACTTATCATAAAGGCAGTGACAGCTCCTCCAGCGGATGACCTGTCGTCGGCCGAAACTTTGTTGATGCCCGACAAGTCAATGGTAAGCCGTCCCTGTACCGACAGAATGCGAAGGACCCACAAACCGCAGATCTTAAAACACCGCGTCCCCCCACCGTCCCTACCATCTCCACCCCAACCACTCCCATCGCCGCCTAGGGTGACAACTCCAGTGCCGTCCTTAGGCGACCCAACCTTGATTATTATCTCGTCATAAAGAATACCCCACTCCGCTTCCACCAGGACGCGCGTAGGCGTCACAGCATTCCGCTCTCTCGCGACACGCGGCTTAGCGACCAGGATCCGCTGTAGCACGGCGAGAATACATCTCCCTTTGCCGCTGTCTCCGCATCCGCACTTCACGTCGCACTCGGGCTCAGGCTTCTGCTTCTTACCCCCACCGCAGCACGTCCCTGGCATCAACCAGCGGAACTGTACCGTGTTCTTCTGCAGCTGGCCGGCCGGCGAGGCATCCCGCCCCGGCCAGCTAGGCGGGTCGTACACCAGCGAGATAACATTGAGCTCGTACTCGTCGCCTAGGCGGCGAACCTGCATCGTCAGGTCGAGCGTGTTACCCGCTAGGTCCTGGAGGGAGTAGGTGCGCGTCTCGGCGATGTTGGCGGCGGCGGGGGCGCGCCATACGGTCGGTGCTACAGAGGACGGGGCGACGGCGCCGCCGTGGGGGCCCCGCTGCCTCCGCCAATGCTGGTGTCTTTCAGTTTTAGCGTGTCCAGTCGTTGCAGCCCTTGAGGAGCGAGGCACTGGTACCGATGCTGGAGTAGTCGCACACGCCAGCGACGCCATTCATGGTGATGCCGTTGAGCGTAAACAGATAGTTCATAACGCTGATGTATTTTGACTTATTATTGACGTTGTCGATCCCTCCGTGGCCGAGCCCCAGGTTGTGCCCGAGCTCGTGCATGAAGATGCCGGCCTGGTTCATGTCCGAAGGGGTGGACGAGATAGGTGCCAGCGAGATTAGGAAATCATTGCCTCCAGAGCCCTGGCTGGCGGGCCAAGCCAAACCGCTGTTGGGGAAATTTGAGAACTGGTGGATCGAGATGCAGTAGTGGAAGATGCCAGCGCACCCTGACCTGGTGAAGCCGCTGCTTGCATTCTTCTCGTTATCGAAGGCCGTCCCGTCGTAATTGCCCGACGCATCGGTGATGCCGAAGTTGGCGACCCCGGTGATGGCCCTGGCACGACTTAGAGAGCCCCACTTCTCGCCCGTCTCAAAGTTGAGGATGCTGTGTGGTCCCGCATCCACGTGGAGACGGATGTCACGCACCCCGGCTTTGCTGGTGTACGGAGAGTTCAGAAAGGCGTCGCTGACCTGCTTGATGGCCGTTGCCGAGATGGCATGACTGTGCGTAGCGTCTTGCATAGAGTCAATATGAACCAAGATGTCGGTTTGGTCGACGCGTGCCCCCATCTTGGCCAAGCCGACAAAGACCTTGGTCCCAGTTCCATCGTCGATGAAGGTACCATTCCGCTTCCAGTCGTCAGGGATGCCATCCCGCTGAGTAGATGTTTCCTCCAGGGTCCATGTCATAGACGAGTTGTCTCTGTCCCATCGCCGGTGGAAAAGACTCTATGCCAGATCGGGTCCGAGACCGATGCACCGTAGCTGTTGCTCCCAACGAAGGGATTGTCCCAATGCAGGTGTACAGTTGCTGTCAAGTTCTCATGTTGGTATGTGGCGGTGCCTTCCGTGCCAGTACCAATACCACTCGACTCTGAGCTGAAATGGACAATTCGGTCGGGCTTAATGCGTGCAGGCGGCGAGACAGTCCAAATGCCGTGAGATAGGTTGGCGGCGGTGAGCGTGAGAACCGAGTGCGTCTGATTCTTGAAGGTCACCTCGACACTCCGAGCCGAGGCCATCTTTCGCTGTACTTTGGTTGCAGCGGTGATAACGTCGTCTAAACCGCCGAGTTGCGTTTGTTATCCTTAAAGGCAATTGGTGTGACCAGGCTTTGCTTATGTAGACCAAGGGAGCAAGTAATTAGATGAAGGATGATCTACATCAGGTAGGTTTAGGCGACCAGTGTGCAAGTTGGGGGGTTTTGAGGGGTTGACGTTGTTGGAACGAAAAGGAGTGAAGGAAAGCGCGGCTAGGTGGTGGTGGTAGAGGTCCTAAAACTGGGTCCTCGTAACTCCACCGCCATTTTAGACCCGTGGCAACTGTAGCCGAGGCAGCCTAGAACTGTGACCCCTCGCTCAGTCTAGCTCAGTCTGGCTCAGGCCAAGGCGGCAACCGCTCAGTTCCGAAGAAGGAAAGGGAAATTCATGGTGTCGATTTTAGGGTCGTGAACTTGCTGTTTCATTGCGAGCCTGCGAGCGCTGTGAGGTAGGGTTAGGGTCGAGATCCTTTGTCGCCATGGGGAAGTGGACAAATCTATCAAAGGGATGAAGTGAAAAGAGGAATGAATATGCCTACACGTATACATACAGGTACTCATTCAATTGTACTAAGGTGCATGCAGATCTGCACTTTTATATTACGAATGCTAAACTCGATGTCTGCTCTGCGGGATCTACCTCCATACAACATTTGTTCAGTTGGCCTCCCGAGGCCGTCGACCCAGTATCGCTCGCTGTGAAAGTTAGTTTTAAGTCCCCATTGCAATCTCGGTGAAACCAACATTGACAGTGGACAACACTTCTACACTTTATCATTAACCGGTAAAATGCTCTTTGAGAGTAAGCTACCTATCGCTACCTATAAATAGCCCCTTTGTCACACGCATGAATTGTGGCGCCTGTCTCCAATGGAAGTCATCCCACTCACGTGGCGACCTCGTTTCAGCGCATGTCCTTTTCCTTTTGAGCTGGACGATCGGCATCTTGCTGACAACAACAGCAACACTCAAAAACTATGTGTGCAGCTTCAGCATACCTATTAACTGCTTCGCTGCCTCGTATCACTATCGAAACTCCCTGCAGGTAGCAATTCGAGTTTCTCGCCAGGTTGCACTCGCAACCGGATTACCGAAGATCGCCGACAGGTCGCCCAACAACGGGCCCGAATCCAGTTTCACCAGATGGATTCTCAGCCCAAACGCCTGTCGCTCCGCTCCGTGTCCACACTCAGGTGGTCTATCAGATCCTCTCAATCAACACTCACTGCGAACTCATTGGCAGAAGAACCCTCGACCGACAAAGGCAAATCAAGATCTCCACCACCATTCGACAAATCGCGACCCTGGACAGAAAAAGACGTGTCGAGTGCCGAAGGGAAATTATCAGGCGAAAGCGCGCCTTGGGACGAACTGTTCAGGCGCCGCGCATCACCCTCTCTTCCACCCCAAGCGTCTGTACGCACGTATCGCGATGGCGGGATTGCCGTCATCGAAGGCAAGGGCCGGATCGTCGGGCGAGTGGCCTCGGTGTCCCCGATTGACAAGGACGAGATATTGAGCGTTCATTGGAAATGCAAATCCGGTCCGCGTGGACGCTTGTCAGAGTATGTTGTTTCGGTGCCCAAAGACGAAGATACTGTGAAGATTGGGGATCTCATCTTCATTATCGATGGAGCAGCAGCGGCCATGGTCGTCAGGATACGCAAGGACTACGCAGAAGTAGTAAGAACCGCGGTGGATCTTCCCAGAATTGGAAAAGGTCTGGGTCCCTCGTACAGCATGGTCATTATTTGGAGATGCATGGGGGTGTTGGGTGCAACAAGGAATGAAGCTGGGGAAGAGGAGTACTTCGACGAGATTTCACTTCCCGCAGCCTTTAGCAGGGCTGGCTCAGAGGCAGTGTCTGACAAAAACACCAGGTTGTTCAACGTTGGACTTCTTCTCCGAGATATTCAGGAGGATGGAGCTGCAAGAGAGCGGCTCTGGGAAGCCTTTCGTTCCTTTAATCAGGGTCCTGAGGGGGGGAGCACTCAGAGGTCCAAAACCCTGTTGCCCAAGCGATGGATGAACGGAAAGACGCATGCTGCGTCGCTTGTCGACCTCCTCATGCAACATATGGACGGGATACCAGCGCTCCGGTATGCCGCAAGACACGGACTCGAAATCGCCGTCAGGTTGATACTGGCATCTGGCAATGCGCACTTTGATGGAGCAAAACGAAAGTCGCCGTTTGCTCTGGCAGCGAAGAGAGGACACTGGTCCACGGCCAGACTGTTCCTCGCGATGGAAGGCGAGGAAATTCAAAGGATGCAGCCAACAGTACTACGCTCTGGTCATGCTTGGGAGCTGGGGGACGCCGAGGAAGAAGGGCTGATTTGTGCTGTAATACAAAGCGACAGACAGACGATTGAGATACTGCTTGACATCGGCACTGTCAACTTGGATTCGCGGGACGAAGGTGGACGGACGGCATTGATATGGGCTGTGAGGATGAAGAATCATGACGCTGTTAGTCTTCTCCTTGATACTGGAAGGGCAAACCCAGGGGTCAAGGACGACTATGGACTGACACCGTTGATATGGGCAGCCCTACTCGAGGACAGCATTTGTTCTCAGAGGCTACTCAAAGCGAAGAGGGAGAGGTATTGGTGGCGACAGTGCCATAAGGTCCAGCCGACTTACAGGGATATGAGCGAGTATGCACTTTTTTCATAGTGGCGGGTCGATGAAAATGCAATGGTCTTTGGTTTCGGTGCAGAAAGTTCGTGCCACGACTCAGGATCAGAGCAACGCGAACACTGAATCAGATGTGCCGGTGCATCGCACCTGGAGACACCAGAATCCACTGCAGCAAAAGATGCAGAGGGGTAGAACAGAATTGCCGCCCCATTCAAAGAAGAGACACACACTAGCAAGTTCATCTATGCGGGCAGTCAACCATACCTTTCTCACACACGGGCTCACATGCACACCCTCACAGACACACACTGTTTTGACACTAGGCGTCACCTACCGGGTCTTTTGTGACCTGTCATATTAACTTCTTGGCTCACATGCTTGTCTGGTGGGCGTTAGCTTGACTTGGTAAATGTCCTTGGCTCGATGCAGTGGAAGCCTCTATCCGAGATAGAACAATGTCGATGTACATGTTCTCGCAGAAGCAGCTCCACCAACGCGAGACAGATCTGTCCCAAGCAAAAGACAACACCAAGGCACTTGAAGAACAGCTGGTCCGCGCCAAGAAGAGTGTTGCCACACTCCAAGGTAACCTTGCCGCGGCTAATGAGGCCATCAGCAGATGGGAGATGACATGGGCGCAGCAGGAGTCGTTCAACAAGGAAGCCTTTGCCAAACTAAACGAGGCCTTTGAGAAGGAAAGAGAGAAACGTATCGAGGTGCAGAACGACAACATCAACTTGCAGAGCGACATGATTGACTTGCAGAACGAAAAAATCGACTTGCAGAACTGCTTAGCCAGAGAGAACAAGGCACCTGTCACTTATGAGGCTACCTCGGACAAGACTTTCGAAAAGGCCCTTCGTACACTATCTCAGAGCATCTACAATCTTGCAATTTCGGTTCAGCCGCCGGGCAGCTTGTTGAACATATTTGAGGATCGAACCGGATTTCTCGGGCGGAACCAAAGCGGTGGTGATGAGGCTTGGCGCTGTTTTTTGCGCGCTGTCGCCTTCGATACGATACTCGAAGGGTTCTTCCACTGGCCTTTGGGGTTAGGCGTGTTTGGGAAGGACGGTGAAAAATTGGGTAAGCTAAATGCAAATCATTCGAACCACCCCGATTAACGTCTGTGCAGGCCTCGGAGATCAGGAGCTGCCACTTTCCGGGTGACAGAAAGACAGCAAGAGCCGAGTTCTTTGGTCTGATACTCAGAATGCTGGAGACCCCAGACCAAGGTCGCACCACGGAAGGCGAAGGAGGTGAAGCCCTGCTGCTAAGCGTTCATGCCCTCAAGGACAATTCGGGCAGGACGGAACGGTTGTTGAACCAGAAGATCCAGAAATGTGGTGGAAGCTCACTGACCGCTCGATCGCGAAATCTGATTTCGACAATTATCCAAGATGCTGAAAGGCTAGCGCTAAGAATGGGTGCACAGAGAGCACATGTCATGTTTCGACGACCGTCACACAGAGATCTCGTTACGCTGGACGAGTACTTTGGACATGATGGGGGCACATTGCCTATTGGGACATCCATCCAGGTCGACCTAGCGTTGGAACCCTGCATGGTGAGAATCGGGGACGGAAGAGACGATCTCACGAGCATTAGGGTCATATCGAAGGGGTCAGTCATTGGATTTGTCTGATAGAGTTCTAGTCCAACACACGAAAGCAATCATCAGTTTCTGTGCCTGCAGCGCTGTCAACCCCCAGACAACGAACCCACTCGATGCATAACCGGCCGGAACGCAGCTTCCGTGCGCCTCTTACCCCCTCTCTCCCTCATGGGCGTGCAAGACGCGAGACAGGCTGGGGGCTGGAGGGCGTAGCGTTAGCGGGGATGTCCGGTGCGCATGTCTTCGGACCCAGCCCCCGCCACCAGACAAACTATCAACGGTCAGAGGCTTTCCCACGGTTTTGTTCAACCAGAGCTGAACACGCTTTCATCGGGTCTGCCGTGGCGCTGTGTGCCTCGGTTTTGCCAAACGGGCTTCATCCAATCCCAAAACCGCGATCTGGGAGGCTGTGGGGGCATTTTGATCATGACTCCTACGCAATATTGCGGCTGTCCGGATTCAATGTCCGAGCTTGTTCTGGTCGATTGGGCTGACTGAAGAGGGGTTGACAGCGCCAAAAATGGGCTCTGAGATCCGCACCCAGTGCCAGGGACAGGAGTGACCGACCTCCTCTGCTGATGGCGTGCACACGACAAGTAATCCTCCCTTCTTTCACGTATTCTTTGCACTCGATGGTTCCCTCCCGATATCGCTGTCATGTCGGTGTTCAATCAAAGCCTCACACTGTCGTCACTACCGCCCAAACCCCTACTCCAGGTCGAACTCGCGGATGTGGTGTTTGTGACAATATGGCTGGTCTCGAGCCCTGCTTTCTCTTTGATATTCAGTCGCCTTCTCAGCGATTCACGTGAGAAACCGACATGGCCAGAATTCGGGAGAATACTCGCCGGCACACAGTTGCTTACCTTGTAAGTTGTAATCCTGTGTCCTGTGCTTCCATTGTGTTTTGCGACCTTCTAAATCGCCAACTTGATGGGCGGCTGACCAATCAAAAGATGGTATCTGCTCATGGCAACCGATCGTTGGATGCGTCACGATAGGGCTGTGGTTAAATATACCTACGTTGTCTTTCTTCCCTTGCGCGAGGCCCTTGGGATCATCTCAACCATTTTATTGCTATGGGGCAACTACATAGTGATTTGGAGGGAGCTTGAGGATATGATCAGCGCGCCTCTCCGGGGTGCCATGTGGTTTGGGGCTAAGTGTGGAATATTCATCCTTACACTGCTGTCCATCCTTTATCTCGTCCTGAGGTTGTCACTTGGACTCTGACATGCAATACAAGCGGGCGGCAGTGCTCGGCTGCATCAATCAGATAAGGGTCGACCTTGGCGGCTTAGGGGGCGATGCCGAGTTTGTGCCGCGCCGTCCAGCAGCTCTGCGCTTCGAGATGCGTTTCCCCTTTGGGCAAAACAGGAGGGCCGGTCATTCCCCTGCTGCCAGTTCAAGCATTACGTTGCTCAATGGTGCCAATAGACAACCTGAGATGCCGCAGAACGCCGCAGCGGAGCGGGGGCCCTCACAGGACAACGGCCAGGATCGAAACGACCCGCCACGCGGTACCGGGCCGCAGACTACACGCAATCCCCCTGCACCACGGGTCAATAACCAGCCCCCTACTGCCGGGCTGCCCTCCACGAAATAACACGCACGAACCTAGACAGCAGGACGGGGGCTTGACTGTGCGACAACGGGAACCGACTCCCGGTAACACAAGAGCACGAAGGCCCTTGAGGCTGGGGACGATGACCCTGCAACCTGCAGGCACGCCAAAGAGACTCAGTCTCACACCCCTGAGAGACAGACCGCGATTGGCGAATGTTGAACATACACAGGCAGGTAGGGCGGCAAAGGGATCTGCGGTCCAGGCACATAATGAAACCCTGGCCCGGGGTTTATCCACGACGGGTTGGGGGCGAATGGATTACTGTTACCATCATCGGGCTGGGCAGGACCGTAGTATCCAGGCAGGTGTCGCGGTGGCCCAACACGCGCTCCACCGACAACTGGTGGCCGTGACTGGAGCAAGTGTCAGTTTGCCTCGATGAGAGTTCACCACCACATGAACACATACCTGAGTCGCGTACGTTGTTGTGGCTTGTTGCCGAAGGAAGGAGGGCTGTCGAGCGGGGTTTTGTGGCTCGAAACCACTGCCGGCACTCGCATAAGACGGAAGGTGGATTGGCAAGGTCCCCCTTCGTCGGAGTTGTGATGGCGACGGCTCGCGAACCATTTTAATTCCAGGCCGATGTAAGTGGATTGTTGCAGTTGTGAATGAGGATGATGGTACTGATGAAATACTTCTCCAGAACGTGGGGCTGAGCTCCACCTCACGTTCGGAGAATAGGGGTTGACGAATCACGCTTGCGTTCACAATGCACATGTTCGGGATTTTGCACCCCGAATATGACTGGTGGGGATACGAGCAACCTACCTCGACCAAACTTGGCTCAATATGTTCTCTAACATGTAGTATCATTCCGCATCCGTCGACCTTAAAGTTATTAGTAGCAGCCGAATTCATTCAAATTGCCAAACGGGCGCGTACCTGTACTCTCACCGTCCGGAACATTACCAAGATGACATTTCAAGTCTTATGCAACCGCGCCATGCAAGAGCCTACCGCTGGTTACACAACCATCACGTGGTATCGTGGGCCTCACTGCGCCTCCCCTACCCAACGTACACGCCCAACCCGATGAAGCTCACTCTTCTTCGAAGGACAAACCCCGATCAAAGCTCCACGACTACTAAATCAACCCAGACCTCATACAGACCATGGAGCAGACACCAACTCGGCTCCCCTGGCGCCCTGCGTTGCCCCGGAAGCCCAAGGGATGGCAGGCAAATGCACCGTGCAGGTTCTTTGCTCAGGGGAACTGTAGGAGTGGCCAAACATGCTCCTACAACCATGCCGCAGCTGCGGAAGTGTCAGAAACCACCAGAGAGATGGCAACAACAGTCGAGTCCCCCAAATCCCTAACTGTCAACATGGAAGATACAAGAAAACAGATTCCATGTCGCTTTTACGTCTCGGGGAACTGCCTGAAAGGTGATTCTTGCCCGTTTGCTCATGTCAACTCGAGCACGAATGTGGAGCCTAGGGGTGATGAAGAGGTTCAAGCCCCTGATCCAGACGAGGTATGCGACTTGACATATTCCATTTCCCTCTGGACGGGGTTTCTAACGGCGGCACCTTAGGAGAACGAGCCCGATGACAAGTCAGACACCTGGATCCGTGAGATTGGCGGCGCCGTAGTTCAGTTCGGAGATGGCGCTGTTGTTCTCAAGGCCTGCCTGCAATCCGACTTCTCTGCTGTTCGCATCAACATGCTGCCCTCAGACAGCGACCAACCTAGCGTTTCCCAGCTCCTCAAAGACCTGGAATTCGACGTCGCCGTCGAGGACATTCGAGTGCTGCCCATTGACGATGGGACTCGATGTGTTGCCGATGTCCGTGTTGAAGATCCCACCTTTGCAAAACGTCTTTGCAAAGCCGTTAGTTCCAAGTCTGAGATCAAGATCGATATTGTCAATGCAACACTGCCGAGAGGTTTGAACTCTCAAAGAGTTGAATGCAAGAAAGTGCATTGCTCTTGGCATCGACCATTGAAGACGGTGTGGCTGAACTTCCGATCCAAAAGAGAAGCAACAGCGGCCAATACTAGTTTCTCGGCCGGAACGTACAAGATCTGTAATGGTGTGGTCAAGAGTCACGGAGTCAAGGGCTCCTTCAATTCATTCAACTCCCAGGGCTGGACCGTGATGCTCACCGAGGTTCCCGCAGGGGCAAACAAAGAGGACGTTAGCCGCAACATCCCCTGGTCCGCCAGACCGTCTCACATCGAAATCGGAAAGCCAAGTCTCATATACGACATGGCGACTGCAAACGCCATGGTCAAATCGAAACTCATCCAAGTCGGCGCTCTTGACTGGTGGGAGGATGCAGCTACCAACGGCGGTAAGAGAGCCAAGGCTCGCGGACGATTCCGAGAAGAAGGTGTTGCAGCCAAGGCCGCATCTGACCTGAACGGATGGCAACTCCCATTCAGCAAGAAGCTCCGTCTCGATGTACAGGCCATCTACTCGGCCCGGTTCAAGGTCCCGGAGCGGGTATTCAAGGTCGTGAGACCCGTGATTGATGCCCAGTCTCCATCTTGGCTTGCAAAGCACGTGTTCCTCACAAAATACGATGCGTCCCCTGTCAACGGACACCGAGTATTGAAGCTTGAGGGGGAGAACAAAGTTGCGGTTGCCGAGGCGAAGGGGGCCCTTGAGAAGATTCTTGCTGGGGAGGTGGCCATGAACGACTCCGACGCAATTTGGACCCCTGCTTTTGCGGTCAACGGTGCCATCTTCCTGAAGCTGAAACAGATTGAGGGGGAACTCGGCATAGCCATTGTGAGAAACAACAGGCGGTCTTGTCTCCACCTGTTCGGCCCGACACACAAGTGCAAGGAAGCTCTGGCAACCCTAGCCAAGATAGCCAACGAGGACACTTCAGCAACGCACTCCATCGACCTCACGGCCGAGCAACTGGCATCGGTTCGTTCAGGGGGCTTTGACCAGCTACGTCGAATCCTCGGACGCAAAGTTGCCTTCGACAGCCTCTCCACGCCAAAGCGAATTCTCATCACCGGGACGGACAACGACCGCAACATCGCCTTTGACACAATCACCAACCTTCTAGACACAACATCTGATGACCCCGAAACAACCGACACCTGCGCTATCTGTTGGACCGACGCCGAAGACCCCATCACCACCAGCTGCAAGCACACCTACTGCGCCGACTGCTTCGAGCGCTTCTGCTTCGCCGGCGCCACATCCAGCAACACTGACTTCTCGCTGCGTTGTGCAGGCGACTCCAGCAAATGCGAGAAGGAAGTCCCTCTAGCCGAGCTCCAGGAGTATTTGTCCTCTCGAGTGTTTGAGAAGATTCTCGAGGAGTCATTCAAGTCACATGTTCGCCGCCGACCAGAGGCCTTTCAGTATTGCGTCACGCCTGATTGTGATCAAGTGTATCGTGCTTCCAGCAAGGAGTTGCCGACAACTTTCACCTGTCCGAGCTGTCTGACGGCCGTTTGCACTGGTTGCCATGCCCTTCATCAGGGCATGACTTGTGCCGAGTATGTTGATGTTAAGTCAGGGGGGTATGCGGCCTTGCAGGAGGCGAAAAAGCGGCTTGGAATTAAGGACTGCCCGAAATGCAAGACCTCTATTGAGAAGACGGAGGGGTGCGATCATATGACGTGTATAGGGTGTCGGACGCATATCTGTTGGAAGTGTCTGAAGACTTTCAGAACGGGAAATGAGTGTTATGACCATTTGAACCGGGCTCATGGCAGTATTGGTGGCGTCTTTGATGCTGGATATTGAAAGGAGGAGGGGGAGAATGCAGGGTGGTACGTGAGAGTTTCGGTTTCGGAGCGGGGGAGAGAGTGGTGTACTTGACCCATGCGTAACACGAGTCTAAAGACATTTTTCTTGATAATCCCTAGTGCTATTTAGATGTTCATTTCTATCGTTCATTTGGTGCGAGCTACCGGAACTATCCCGCCAAGACATGGTATTTATTACGACTAGGCAGGCACCAAAGGCTGGCAACGGAGTGACGGGAATGTAGAACCCGCCAGCGAGATTTGGCGTTGGCTGCCGTGTTTCCCGTGTTTCTCCAGGATAATATGAACATATCGGGCCGGCGGGGCGAGAACCTACGTCGGCTTCTTGGGAACAAGAAGGGGACTGCGGGAAGGTACAAACCTGTAAATGTAATCATCAATGCAACGCTTCGTTACTACATTTCTATATGACAAACATGACACCACCAGACATACGTCCAACATCTATGCCACTGGCACTGGCATTGGGTCTGGTTTCCTTCGACTCTGCAATGGGCTTCACGTCAGCTTGGTATCTTGGAACATTACGTCAGCCATCTTAGATCGTTTTGAAGGTCAGCGCAACGATAAGAGTAAGAAGAATCTAGTATTTCTTCTCTAATCTATGTGAAATTGCTGGCATTTGCCTGAAAGATACAGGAAACTGGCGAAAACCTGTATCAGCAATTACAAAAACTGCCTCCCTGCCCTGCCAAACGCCAGACTGAGAGCAGTCGAAGCCGTAACTGTAACCGTAACCGTGCTAATAACCGTAACCGTACCGGAAGAAGTAAGAATGCTAGAACTGAAAAGAGCCTTTCGTGAAATACAACGGAGACTGTGCTGAAACTGGTAAATCGAGCCCCTTTTTTTCAGGGGCAAATGAAACGAACCCCTATTCTCACAAACCCAAAAGTTCGCACACCATGGGATGTACCAACCATCCCAGTCGCGACGCCGCTGTGCTACTCATCCTCATCCTCCTCATCCTCCTCGATGTCAGCATGTTCGTCACCCTTGCCAACCCCGCCATCTTCTCCTCCTTGCTCCTCGAACACCGCCCGCATCAAGTCCAACCCCCAATCTGCCACCTGCTTCCTGTTGAGTCTGTCATCTTTGCTCGTTAAGGTATAGTGCACGAGATTTCTCGCTGGTCCACTGCCGACAAGCGGAAACTTCACCAGGCTGGTATTTTGACCCACACCGCTAAATACTCCTTCGGGACTCCATGCCTTGCCCAGCACTGTAATTGGGGTATAGGTGCATGGCCGGTTCAGGGCCTTACAGGCTCGACACGTATCGGGTGTATCTTTCAGAGTTCTGCACGCCAGGTCAATTTCAATTTCACCACCTTTATTCCTAGGCCTTCCAGGCTTTCTCGCCTCGGTTCGATTAAGAGTTGTTCTTCCTGTGCGAGTTATGATGAGACATGTGTCGCATGAGAGTGGCTGTTGTCTCAGCGCTGACAAAGTGCTTCTCTCATCGGTTGAGAAGAGAGTATCTTTCATTCCTTGGGGCGGAATGCCAAGCACAGTCTGCGGCGTCAGACGTCCCTGGCTGACAGCATGAAGGAGAGTCTTTTGATTGTCGTCAAAGCGGGAACGCTCGGGACGAGGGACCTTGGTGATGGGGACCGTTTCCCATCTGAGCGTTTGGCTGAGGTGATCGATTTTGAGCAGCTTGACAGTCGACACGCTACATCCCCAGTAGGTGAAGCTGGGGAACCCGTCACCTGGATTCGAGAGAGTTCGGCGACGCAGCATGTTCCTAAGCCCAACGACTTGGCGAAATAGATCCTCGCCATAATGGCCGGCATCCTTGATCTTGAATAACCCCCTGTTCGCCTTCTTAATAGTCATTTGGCTGGGCGTAACAGGGACCGTGTATATATTGCCAGACTGCGCATCTCGCCATTCGACCCGAATACCAAGGGAATTGCCCTGGTTGTAATTCTTGTATGGTCCAAGTATCGGGAACCCGATGTACGGGTGAGGATGAAGCGCTCCGTTGTCCATAAGTTCGAAAACTATCGTGAGGACCACGCCGCCGCTGGCTTGCTTCTGGCGCGGATCTATCGAATTTATGATTCTCTCCGAGGCATCTTGGCCCAGACGGAGTATGAACGGCTGCAGGCCACCTGATGTTTCAGCCGCAACAGTTCTGAACAGAAACCAGGTAACGAGATCTGGACGCTCGCCGGAACGTCCCACCGGGGCGAAACGTCTCGTGCAACGATACACCGTTTTCCCATTGCTAGAGGGGTGAGGAGGAGGGATGTGCACCGCATAGAACTCGGGAATCTGCTCGCCCGAGCCCTTGGTGGGTGTCCAGTTGGCCAAGTTCGAGTCGATGTCGGGCAAGTTTGAGTCGGGCCGAAAGCCGTACCGCTTGTAACCCGACACGGCATCAAAGATGGGGCTTCTCACGTTGGTGGCATGAGTAGTCCTCCACTGAGGCTGAAAGGATTCTTTTTGCCGGACTCGACGCTCGATCCGCAGGAGCAGTCGTGTTTTGGTCGCCCAGGGGGAGATTGTGTTGTCGGTCAGCCAGGGGGCGTAGGTTTGAAGGAGAAGCATTATGATCTGCTCCAGCATGTCCAGTGGGATATGGCTTGCAAGGCCCAGGCCATCAAAAGTCACGGGCATTTGCTCACTGACTGCCACCAGGACATGACGGTGTCGCGGGTCGGATCTCGCCGCAATGTCGTAATGGGAAGGCATCGTGACACCTGTTTTGCTTGGATTCTTGGCCCGAGTTTCGATTTCCCTCTCGTGTGTGTCCCATCACGGACTTGAACTTGCTTTGACTGACCACCGTAAAGCCCCGCCGAGTTGAGGTCGATGCCTTGTGGGTCGAGATGGGTATACACTCTGACATAAATAACGTCGATCCCATTGAGCGGCCAGTTTTTCGTGACATGTTGGCAGCTTTTGATGAGCTTCTCGACGGTGGCACCCGGGGTATCCATCACCTTGCGGAAACCGGGATGGATGGCTGATCAAAGGTTGTTAGATATGAACTATCTCTTGGTTCAGACAAACTTACAAGCACACATCGCATCCACTATCTTCATAAATCTCTGATCATTGTTGAGCAGGAAGATATTCTCCGTCACCAGCTTGTCCAGGCCAATATTCTCCAGAGCCGTGCTTGAGTCGCGAAGAGCTGTCATCAAGTTTCTGATGTAAATGTCGAGCTTCGAAGTGCCGTGGTTGAGCCAAGACTCAAATGCATCATCGGCTAGGGGCCGCCGGACCATGGCAGCAAGACGGGCATCGTATTCTTTGACCTTCTCTTCAAGGGTGCGGTAGGGGGCACCAACGTTGACATGGTCTTTAGGGACAAGGACTGTGTGATATCCGAGTTAGTTCTCGCCAAATGAGGGCAAATATGGTCTTGGAAGGCAGAGAAGACAGAGATCGGGACTAACCTCCAAATTGTTTCCCATTCCGGAAGAAGAGGGCCCTCACATATGTGATCCGGACACTACCCCGCTGATCGATCACTTCCCCGGCTTGGAACCCGTTTTCCCCAGCCACCAAACGGATAAACTTCCTGCCAGGATTCTTGGGATCGCGGTCGTAGATAGCCGGATTGAGCTTGTCGACCTTGTCGATGATGTAGTCTTTTGCCATTTTGATAGCCTGCAACGTGGATGGCAGGTCGTTGCCTCGAGGAGCAAGACTTGTTCCTTCTATGATTGGAGAGTTTGGTGGTGTTGTCGGATCAGGAATAGATGCACAGTGCCCGGTAAGGAGAGGATGGTGATGAGCGGGAAAGAGAAAGAGCGTGAGGGGAGAGGAGGGGAGAGGAGGGGAGAGGAGGGTGGAATATAGATATGGTGACCTGGCCCTTGCGGGCAGTCAGGCGTTTGCTTCGTAGTTTTTGATCCTAAGTCCCGTATCTAGAACGAACGGAGAGTCCAGGCGGAGAAAATAACCGGAAACAACCTCGTCCGAGCATCCCCGTGGGGTACCGTGACAGGTGTCCTCTAGGGCTGTCATTATCTCCGGTTTGCGGCACTGGGTACGCCAGTTGGAGACGAAACTCCCTGTTATGAGCTACTTGATGCCCATCAGAACTTACGACGATATCCCCAACCTCTTAATTACCCGAGAGCAAGCCGAGAGATATTGAAGCAAACTTGAACGTGAGCAACAAAACGTGTTACTTGGCCTTTCAGCACAAGTTCATCTGACCAGCGTCTCGTCACCGGTATCTCCGGTCATCGTCAGGCGAGTAAACTCCATTTTTTTCTGATGAGAAGCTCAGTCATAAGGTAAAATGTGGCCCCTGAATGAGAGCATGACGGGTTGGAGCTGTCAATGCCGGCCTCGGGTTGTCTCGGGTCCGAGGGAATGCCAGGGAACTGCCCAGTCTTCCCGGAGAGGCAGGCACGATGGACAGAGGTCCACCCAAGCCAGCGCAATCTGTGTCCTGCCTGCCAGTTTCCAAGGGACAGAGTGATGCGAGGTGGGTGGAAAAGGCGGGCTGTGTCGTTGGAGCGAACTTCTCATCATCATCATCGCCAAAATGTCCGCCAACCTTCCTTCGTCAGATTGGGGCTGGGCACCAGTCCCCCCAAAGGATTATCTATTGGACCAGCTAGACATCGCCCCCGAGCCCCTTTCTGGCACTTTCGCGTGTCAATGGGAGGTCGAAGACCTCCCCGATCTCCCTGAAAACGTCCCAGAAGCGCCCCCTCCACCTCCCCTCCCAATTCCGGCCTACCGGGAAATGGATCCAGCAGCCCTGGACGGTATGCCCCTATCTTTGATACTCTTATCTATCTGACTTCATTCTTCTCTGTCCAGTCATAAATATGGATGATCTGTTTCATGTATCTCTTGAACCCACAGTCCAATCTGTTTATGTCATTTTAAGATATCCGAGCATAGGTATTCGCTACTCCTCAACTAATCAAGATGTATAGATTCTAGTACATTTGAAGAGGTTAAGAACTTAGTCCTTCAGAAGGCCAGGGCGGTATCACTCGAGAAGAGGTGGGGAGAATTTTACGAAAACATACCCGACAACACGACAGTTGATTGGCTGGAGAAGACAGAGGAGGAGTTCGTGTGCCGGTTAAGAGAGTGTCCTAAGTTCTTAGTAAAGTTCGGGTGCAGAAGAGCTTTAGAAGTTCACGGTCGGAGCAAGGTGATACACCCCGTAAGTTCTCAGTCATTTCCCCAAGTGAGAACTCATCTATTCTAACCCAAACTTGTATAGAAAATAAGTCTGAAACGAAAGCGGTCAGAGTCAGAAGTGGAACCAGACTCTGAATCGAAACCAGAGTTCTTGCCCAACGGGGTTTGGAAATTCATCAGCCCATTGAGGCGCTCGATCCCGGAGGTCTTGGTCGGCAGCACCGTCTGCCAGCCATCCTCGAGGTTTGCCATGGCAGCAAAATGCGGTTAACTCGTGGTGTGCGTCGCGCGTGTCGTCCGAAGTCGAAAGGCAGCTAGATCAGACGGAATGGCGGCAAAGGGGCAGCGACATGGTCAACAATCGCCAAACTTCCCAATGCAAATTCTTCTCGCAGCCCCTCACCACTTGTAAGCTGGGGAGAAAAAAAGTCAAAATGGCGGGACTTCGAGAAGGACGATCGCACATTTCCCAAGGAGGAATCGGTTGCACCGCCGCAATGCGAACTGCGGCTGAGCAATCTTGAGAGGCGGGGAAAAGTGGTTTCAATTCTCAAGCCTCCTTTCCCTATTGGCCGGAGGGTAGTAAGATGGACGTTTGCCAAGCCTTTCGCTGTGGGATCTGAGCATGGGTTCATGATCGGTTGTCTTCGTTTGCTTCACAGGGCTGGGCGTTCGAGATCTATCTCTGTTTCAACGACAAACTTCGGGTGCCAAGTGAACCAAAGCTTCGCCTGATCGCATCAACATCTGGGGCTGCCGCCTGCGACCAGTGTGGGCCTGAGCGGGTTCAACTTGCCCCTAGCACCCAAGTGAGAACGTTTCCGGTTGGCCCGTGGAGTGGAGGCAGAAGGGAACCTCGTAGGGAAGAACCTCGTATGCATTGGGGGTCCCGTTTCCAGTTGACCCTCTGCGGGTTTGTAAAATTGGCGGTGTACAACAAGTCCATTGCGGGCATGTTTTGCACTCAAACCGTAGTTTAGGGCGCCGTGATGTCTGTCAAATTGCTCATAAGTCGGTGTGCTTGAACGAAGATACCGATGACGCCGTTGCATTTGAGTTGCTTGAGAGGGTGTGGCATGCTCAAAGGAGAACTGCGAGATCGCGAGATCTTGCCGGGCAACATCTGCAGCCCCCAAAAGCACTGAGGAATACGGAGCATGGGAGGAAAGTCCCCGCATACCAAATGCATTGTTGCTGTCTTCGGCGAGAGAAGCCCTACGCGGCAGATTGTGACTGAAATTCCACAACAGCTACGGATCCGTACGCGTCTGCTTAGAGCATGTCGCCGGTGACCGGCTTGCTTCGCCAATATGAGATCCATTGATTTGTAAGACATAACACGTGCTAACAGATTTGCAGCAAAAGGCTGCGCGTTGGTGTTGGTCGCTGTCAGTCGGGAAGGGCATTCTCCTCGAAGGGCGGGGATCAGTAATCAGCCTCAACAAAGCGGCAGGCGCCCCGGCCCCACACCCTTGCCGCAACTTCTCACAGAGGCCGACTTTGGCCGACATTGCAACTTCCGGCCTTATTCAGCGTCAGCGCAACAAATATTGCTGGGCATGCTGGGGAGGTATTTGTATTAAGGTGCATCGCTTCCCTGAAGTTCCGCCGAATTTGAGATAAACTGGCGGTGATGCTGCGCTGCCTGACGCCGGAGGTAAATCCACGTCGGATTTAACTCTCAACTGCATCAGCTCCGGCCACGCGAGCTGGGCTCACCGTCTCAACACCCCACCCCGCCGACAGCTCGCGTCGCACGAACAGCCACTCACCAGCACCAGAGCCCCTGCCCGCGTGGACCGAGTCAGCGCCCAGCAGGCGGCCCGGGACCCAACTGGCACCGCAGCCCGCCTCCCTACCATGCGCGCATCCCCCTCCGCGTGGTTTGGAAGCGGATTCCCCAGCATCCATCGGCGGGAGTGCATCAGCTCCAATGTGCAGAGGCGTCGAACAATTCAAGAGCCCCTCGCCGCGCTGCCGCTGCGTCTTCTAGACCCTTCTCCCGTCTGTAATCAGCCCTCAATCTGACAGCCAAGCTTTGCGTCAACCCCGAGCTTGCAGCCCCAACCACTCATGCCCGCTGCCCTGACCCGCGCAACAACCGCCAACGCCGCGCCAAGCCAGCCCCCAGGTGTCTCCCCCTGAGGTCCTGAGATCCCGTGACGCCGTATGTCAACCTCAGAGCAACCTGGAGGAGCATCCGCGATGCGGTATCCCGTAGGCGATCTGGCCATTCTCAGTGCCGAGATCTACACGCCCGGTCATGGCTATGGTCGACCGTCCATGCCGAAGAAGACGCCGCCGCCGCCTTCAACCCGTGGCTCCGAGGAGGGCCCGAGGAAGCGGGCGAGAGTCCAGCCCTCCATCGACAGTGTTGAGCGTGATGATGAGGAGAAGAAAAGAGCTAGGGGGCGACCGCGCTTGGACGTAAAGGACGAGACCGCTGCCGATGTAAGTTGTCTCTGTACTAGATATGGAATACTGATGTCCCCATCGATATGCCTCCTGCTTCCTTCTTCTTCGTGACTTAGCCTCGATGGGTAGGTTCTGACTCGTTCTCAGCGCCGGCGGACGCAAATACGTCTCGCCCAGCGGGCATACCGAAACCGGAAAGAAAACGCCATCCAAACCCTGGAGAAAAGGGTCCAGGAGCTCAAGGATGCCAACGAGGAGATGAGCAATGTATTCCTGCAGCTGCATGACTTTGCGGTCAGCACCGGTGCTCTGGATCGAATCCCCGAGTTCGGTCGACAACTCCGCCAAACGACAGAGAAGTTCCTTCTTCTCGCACGGAAGGCGAGCGAGGACGGCAGCAAAGACGACGACGCAGCTAACTTGTCGTCGGGAGACGGTCCCAAAGGCACAAAGACGTCAAACCAAGTGAATCGCGACGGGTCCAGTTCACCTGAGCCCATTGAGAGGACTCGGAACGACATTGATAACACAACGGCCAAGACACAGCCAGTGGTGTGGGGTGGATTTACCGTCACCCATGAGCCCATGAGCGAGGCCGACCTCATTGCCGACTTCTCCAACCCTTATATCCAACCATCAACGACATCCGCAATGGATTTCGAGATCATCACTCAGCCGACGTTGGAGAATGCCAGTTTCCCTTTTGGAACTGCACCGGAATTTGACTTCGGCGCATTTTCCAGCCCTACCCCTTCCCCTTTCAGCCCCCTCCCACTTCCAAAGACATACACGTCGCAGGAGGCAACCTTTGGGCGGAGGCTGCAACGATTCGCGTGCGAAAGGGCACTCATTCTCATCTCGATGCCCAACCCTCCTCCGGAGCGTTTCAACCGCGTCTTCGGCTTTTGCATGCTTATGGAGACCAAGGAAGACATCCACACACGGCTGCGGAGAACTGTCGACCGAAACATTCAGGAGAACCTATCCAACTGGCAATACCCATTTTATAACCTCGGTGGCGCCGGCACCCATTTCGGAACCGACAGTATGGGACAGCAGCGCACCGGGAACCAAGGAACAATGGACGTTCTGAAGCCTCACAACTCGGCCGGATTCTCAACCGGTCCCTTTGGCCCTGGTATCTCCGATGTCCAGAACAACTCGCTGGACAAGGACATGCGAATGGACATGGCTGGTTTCCGCGGCGACTTCTTCGACTGCGACGAGGTCGAGCTCTACCTACGGCAACGAGGCGTCACCATCCCCCCAGGGGCGGACCACGTCACCGTCGAGGTTGACCCAACAGGTTTCGGCACCGACTCCATCTCCGCCGTCACCATCTACAACCCCACCTCTAATCTCAACTATCCCCTGGACAACAACCGTCATAGCAACACCTTTGGCCTCCTCTCCGCCCACTCTAGCAATGGCGCCAGCTCCTCCTCCTTGTCACCGGCCTCAAGCGCCGACGGCCGCGCATCCTCCATGACATCAACCTCGACACAGGCACCCTCCAACTCACAATGGACCCTGGGCTCAGCAAATAGCCTCGTCGACCCGCTCCTGAGCGGCATCTTCTCCCAGTCCACAGGCCCCTCCTACATGGGCATGACCGCAACATCCTCAGCTCCAGATTTCAGCAATCTCGACAGCAACCAGATGCACGCGTACGGCGTCTCCTCGTCGAACACGACACCGCGGCGCGAGACGGTAATGGTCGATGTAAACCTGCTGATTACGAGTACGTATCAAGCCTTGTTTTGGTGATGTGTGACTACTTGGCTAACTGTCATCTTGCAGAAATGACAGAGTTCGCAGCATGTCTTGGTCGTTCGCCGGGATTTAGGCAGTCGGATATTAATGAAGCTTTTTGGAAGGCAGCGAGGGTAATTAGTAACTAAGCGTAATGCTTATATTGGAAGTGTCGGTTTATTCGTTTACGGAATGGGGCTGGCGGGAGTTACATACCTTGGCGATACCATGGCATTTTGATGCTACGGAGTTTTTGGATATTGGATATGGAAATGAGTTACGGTAGTTATCAGCGATAGGTGTATTGTCAATGTGGTACGTACATGGAGGAAAAGATATACGACCGGCTGTCGACTGTTCTTGGACCGGATAAGACGAGATTCTTTCGATGAGAGTTGTGAGAATTTTAGATTCGCTGTGTACCGTATATACTGAGTGGTGAAACAGCCACCATCTACGGTGGTGGTGTCAACTGCTGATCCTCCTCTTCAGTGTGCAGCCGACTTATCATAAGCCGGGCCTCCTTTTTCCGACGCACAACACCCCGAGGCGGAGGCCACATGCTTCGCTTCTCTTCCAGATGCCTTTGGAATTTTCCCAAACTCGCCATCGCAGCCCGCGACTCCTCGCTTTCGCCCTGGCCAGCCTCGTCTCTCGCGAGTCGCTCCTCTCTCGCCTTGAATCTCCTCTCGTGGTCCTCCCGCTTCGCCAAAGCCGTCTCCTCTTCCACGACCTCCCACAAAGCCTTGCCGCGCCCAAGCGCTTCCGTATACTGAGCAGTCAAAAAGTCTTGCAGATCCGTAAGTGTCGACTTTGCCGTCGATCTATAGCTCTCTGTATCCTGAACCGCGTTCTCACCCAGCATGTTTTCAACCAGTCTCTCCCAGTTGTCTTCCTCTATGGCATACTGAATCCCTTGATCACGCATGTACCTTGTAGCGTCCATATATGCCTGGCGGGTCAAGATCCTGTGCTTCAGCGCCCTCGATACGCTCTTGGCCTGCACGGGATGTAGCCGGAGGAAGGGGAATAGAGCCAATGCGCAGTCCAGTCTTGGCGGTTTGCGCACGCCGCCTCGGACCTCGGACAGCGGGAGGGCAGGGGCTGTGCGCTTGTAGACGGGCGGGTTGTCGCTCACGAGGGTGAGGAATGGCACAGGTGGCGGGCGCGCTGGGCGCTTGGGTGGTTTGGCGGCCTCGCGGGCATGCATGGCGCGAACCTGGCCCTGGTGATGGCGGAGGAGGGAGAGCACTTCATCGCGCACTGGCTGCGGCGGTGTCTGGGCGGCGGAGTCGAGCAGGGCGAGGAAGCGGTAGCCGTTCTTGAGGGCGGAGACAACGAGGCGATGGCTTTCTTCGGCGCGGTTGCGGCGGAAGGCGCTGCGTATGAGGGATTGGATTGGGTTGGCTGGCCCCGGGAGGAGGCCGGTCGCGATGTCATCGGGGAGCGGGACGCGGCGCCCCTGTCGGAAGAGAGCTCTGAAGAGAGAAAGGCCTTTTGGCGGAGGTGAGCAGGAGGAGATTGGGGATCTGCAATTCGGAACTTACATGCTCGACGATGCCGTGCGTCACGGCCGGGAACTAAATACGACGGCATTCATCTGGTGTGTCGGAAGCGGAGATCTTTTGGCCTCCGTTGTGTTGCTTGCTTCGACTTGAAGACTTGAAGGGCCAAGAAAGTGGATCTTCAGTCAGTCTTGGCACGTACGCGATTCAAAACGGTGACGCACGGTTTCGCGAGATCACGTGTGGCACTTTAACTTCGGACGAAAGCACTGAAGCGGGCGTCAACGAAGCGATCGAATCCCAAAACGCTCGATAATTGCTCAGTGTGTTCTCATGCATCCCACGTCCCACCGTCCACCGTAGGCCATGCTTAACCCATATTTGCCCATCTCAACACAGCCGAGCACCATCTGCACCGAAAACCCACAACGCCTGCGTCCATCCGAGATGACAAGGAAATCATCGCCGCATCGCGATGTGATGGCATAATCGCTGATCGCCTTACACCCATATTATGCATCACTTGTACATGGCGAACCTGGTTCCCTCGGGCGGCTGGGGCAACTTCTTGTGCTCCTCCATGTACCTATCCAGCTTGTCAACACTGGTCCAGGAGGGGGTATGCCTTCCTGCCACTTACTTCCGTATTGAGATCAACGCCGTCTCAAGGCTCAGAGGGTCCTCCTTTGGCCGCGGATTCTTGGCCAGTTCTGTTGCGATCCGGGTCCAGTCGCGAAGGATGGCAACGGAGTTCTTATCTACCTTGCCATCCGTGGGGTTGACGCCAGGGAGGTTGATTTGGCTGACGAAGTAAATCGTCGGCGGCTCCCTCGGGTAGTTGGGGCCGCACTCCATCTTGAGCTCGTAGATGCGGTTCTCGTGGTTGCCCTGCGCAGAGAGGGATCAGCTCGTGTGGGCAGCAGGCAGACAGTCGGGAGATAGCTTACATGCGGGGGTCCCCAGATTGTTCCTCTCCAGTTGGTCATGTAGATGTCCTCTGGGTCTTCAAGGCCGTACGAGCAGGCACCTGTGTTGGAAGCGCACCAGTCAGTCGAAATTGCCTTTGATGCGCCGTTTGTCGTTGGCCATGCATGCGACCAGTGGTGAGTTCTTACCAGCGCCCATGCCTTTCTCGCCCTTCTCCAGCTCGGCGAGGAGCTTGAAGTTCCGCGGTACCTGAGCGACCGCCATGATGGGTAGCTTGCTCGAGCTTCGGGTGTATCTCGGAGTGTTTTGATTGAATGTCAGATGCAGCCGGCGTTGCAGAGTAGAAGTGGACGAGGCGTTGGGTGAATGCTGGCCAGCTGAGCTGGAAATGGCCCGAACTTAGCGGGGTTCGGGCAGTGCTCAGACGCAATGGTGGGGTTGCTTCCTGGAGCCTGGGCGGTGAGGGTTCTGCCTGTCGGGTAAGCTTAGTCATGCAGGCATCCCCGCGACAGGGGTCATCTCACTGCACTGCATTCCAGACACCACTCATGTGCCACGGCGCCATTGGATTTGGGACTTGACGACACGCATCCGCATCTCTTCACCCCCTGCTCGCCCCGACCTGCAACAACTTGCAGGACCTGCGATGCATGCATAGTAAAGCCCCGTCTTTGCGACGCGACCATGACTGCCCAACTGCTTGCATCGGAGCTTGCCAACCTCATCCAGGAAAGCAAGCGCAAGCACAATGATTTGCGCCAGGTACCGTGACCGACCTCCCAGCCCTGGCTCTTAGTAGCTTTCAAGTCGGAGCTATCCGGGGCATCCACTCCACCACATGCGCTGACATCGCCGTGTAGGCCGCTGAGAAGTCGCTCGAGGAGCTGAAGAGTCTGAAGAGCCCGTCGGAGGCCCAGATTGTCGCTGGTGCGTGTCTTCGTCCTGGCCCACGCGCCTCTCCACTGAACGACGAGTTGCTTGCGCTTACACAGTGCCAGAGCTTGCTCAGCACACGAACTTCGTCAACCCCTTCATCATTGCTTGCGGAACCAAAAACGCCAAATTCACTGGCATCGCCATTGTTTGCTTGCAGCGGCTTATTGTGTCACGAGCTCTCCCGCGGACAAAGCTGAGCCAGGTCCTGGAGTCTCTCCAGCAGGCTACGTCAGCAGGCCTCGATGTCCAACTCAAGATCCTCCAAGCACTTCCACCCCTACTTTCCAATTACGCGGCCGATGTCAGAGGACAGCTGCTCGTTACGGCACTCAACATTTGCTTCATCCTGCAGTCAAGCAAAAATCCCATCGTCAATAATACGTCTGCGGCAACCCTCCAGCAACTTGTGGTATCCGTGTTCGACAAGGTAGTCACCGAGGACAGTAAGTGCGCTGAGGGTTGAAAGCGGTTTCCTGGGGTGTGGCTAACTCGGTCGGATTTGTAGAATCTGACACAGATGCCCCGGCGGTTGGCGAGGCCCCTATTCAGGATGGCACGGTTCCGCTTCGGCCCGCGGCCATGGACGCCTACAGGGTTAGTGCTCTTCTCCGGGCCGTTTACGGCGTTTAATGGGCTGTGTACTAATTGGCCAGGTCTTCCACGACATATGTCTCCTAACTGAGGGCCAGCGGCCAGAATATCTCCGATTTTCTGGGCTGCCGCAAACGTTCGGCCTGGAGCTGATAGAATCGGTACTTACGAACCACGCAGCGATCTTCTCTGCTCACCCCGAGCAGGCTAATATCCTGCGCACTAGAGTGATGCCTTTCATGATCAGCGCGTTGCGCGGGAAGCCCAATTTCGCGACAAGCGTTCGATTAGTACGAATCCTGTACACCTTGCTGCGACGTCACTTATCATTACTACCATCAGAAAGTGGAGATGCACTAGAGATATTGACCCAGCTTCTCGACCAAGATACGGCGATGTGGAAGCGAGCGTTATGTATGGAGGTATTGAGAGGTATTTTTGCAGAGCACGCCCTCCTTCGTCGTATCTTCATGCTCTACGATTCGAAACAAGGACAAAGGAATATCCTCAAGAACCTCACGGCGACATTCGTCCGAATTAGCACCGAAAAGCCTTCTGTCATTGGACTTGGACACCAGTCGACGATTCCAGTCGCGAATCCCTATGCCAGCGTCGGGGGGTCCGCGGACCAGGCAATGCTTGAAGCCAGCGGCGTCACGGGCATCATATCCGGCTCGGTTTCTGACGGACACAACACAGGGATCAGTACTCAGTGGAGTACCATGCGTGTTCCTTGCATTGACCAGCTCGACAAGACCGATGCCCCCAGCATTCCAGAGTCATATGTCTACAGCCTCACCCTGGCCTGCATCACTTCGCTGTCTGAAGGTCTGGCCAAGTTCATCCTCCCCCTTACCGTGCCTACCGAGGGACGTAAAAAACGGTCGAAGCAAGATTCCGGGCGAGATTCACCGGCGCTCGTCAGTGAGGAGCATGGGGATGCAACCGGCCGAGTAACATTGGAACGAGCGTCCTCTTTTAAGCGAAATCCAGTTCCAGTCAACCCCTTGACGCTCGAGAACCACCCATTGCATGCCGAAGTCAAGGTTTGTGCCGCGTTCATCGAAGAGTGTTGGCCAGCTATACTGGCAACCTGTTCGACCTTTCTTTTTGCCGCTCTCGACTCCGAGTATTACCATGCTCTGGTCAGAGCCTTCCAGAGATTTGCCCATGTTGCCGGGTTGTTAGAGCTTACCACCCCGCGAGATGCGTTTCTCACTACGCTTGGCAAGGCAGCCGTACCCCCGAATGTCTTCACTGCTTGCCTGAATGCAGGCGCATCCCGGACATCGAGTACCCCGGCTGCGGCACCGGAGTCGGCAAACAGCATTTTCGGGAATGCTCGAGGGCTCCTTAGCGTGGACAGCCTGGTCAGTCCGTCGACACAGCTAACGGATAAGCAACGACAGCTTTCAGTAGACGGTAGTCCCGCTACCCTCAACACTCGAAACCTCCTGTGCCTCCGTGCTCTCCTGAACTTGGGCATAGCTCTTGGGCCAACACTTTCGTCATCGTGGAGCATCATCCTGGAAACCCTCCAACAAGCCGACTTTGTGTTGTTCTTGTCCGGTAAGACTGCGGGAAGGACACCCATTGCGGCAAAGGGACCAGACCACCAAGCAGAGAACGAGGCCACTTCGCTGCTGTCAAATTTTGGCAGTGAGATCCGGGCTGTTGAGACAGCGGCCTCGCGTCTTTTTGAGAGTACAGTGGATTTCCCTAACCCTGCGTTCGTTGAGGTTGTGGACGCCATCTGCAACCTTCTCGAGAAACACGCTGAACAGCCATCTGCTGAGTCCGACGGTCGACCAACATCCCCATCCTCGACAGCGACGCTTAAAGCGCCTGGAGCACATAAGAGAGTACTGAGCATATCAACGTCCGCGCTTGCCGGGCCAAACCAGGAGGACCAGTTTGCATTGGCTAAACTTGGCGATCTTGCGTCTATAAACATCGAGCGCCTTTTGTCTTATGCGCCAGAAGTCTCAGGGTGGTCACCACTGGTATCTGAGCTGATCAACACCCTTGGTTCCGCTCTGAACACGGCACCAGTCAGAGCACGTGCGGCTGAAACCCTTGTGCGCATCGTTTTGGAAGCAGCCTCCGCAGTCGCGTCTCAACCGGAGGAACCTCGCGGCCAAATACAACTTCGCCTTCTAGAAGCTCTCCGCGACTCCCTTCAACCTCTTCAATCTCCCTCACGCGAGATGTCTATCACAAGCCACGCGACCGATGTCGATATACACAGGATCATTCTTGAAGGACTCAAAAGTCTGCTAGAAAACTGCGGCGAGACGCTTGTCCAGGGCTGGGAGATCCCCTTTGACATCATTGATACCATCTTCATCCAAAAAGATTTCAGTTCTGGTGGGAAAAAGGGAACCCAGTCCAACCGGGCTTCCCTCATGACACGATCCGTCAGATTAATACGCCCCTCTTTCGCCTCTCTCCAGCTAATATGCTCCGACTTTTTGCCTTCTTTGCCAAATGCCTGCTTTCTCAACCTTGTTGATACCCTGTATAAATTCTGCACCCAAGATGACGATCTCAACGTCGCTTTGACGGTAAGCTACCTTTTTCCCGATATTTTTTGCCAGTACTGACTGGCGACGATAGACCGTTACATTTTTCTGGGCTATTTCCGATTTCCTCTCCAAGAAGAGCAGGTCGATTTCTATCACCGAAGAGATGGCGCAGGGCTCTGATGACAAAGCCCTTTCAAGACTCGCCGCGGAGCCTTCTCACGAAGGGTCTGGGGCGGCCTTGTGGATGCTTCTCCTTCTTCGACTTACCTCAGTCTCCACAGATCAAAGGCTGGAGTTGAGAAACAGTGAGCCGCGGTCTCTTAGATCCAACGGATCGATGCTAACTCTGTGCAGGCGCTATCCAGACCCTCATGCGGATAATATCTGCTTATGGTGACAGCCTCGACCCAGAAGCATGGTCTGTCTGTGTTAAGTCGGTGATTTTTAAGTTGCTCTCTTCGACAGAGGACGAGCTCCGGCTGGTTGCGGAGATGCCGGCAAAAGAGAAAGGGCAAAGCGAGTGGAACGACACTGCGATCGTCGTGATCCAGGGAGTTTCGGGGTTGTTTGTTTCCTACCTGGGCACGTTATCGACACATCCAGGCTTCGCCAACATTTGGCGGGATCTACTTGGACACTTCGGAACGCTTCTTGGGGCAAAAGCTCTCGATATCAACACCGCAACATACAGTGCTGTCAGAGATATCCTTCACAGATGCGCCGAAGATAATACTGCGAGCCTTTCCAAAGAGAGCATTGAGCTTGCGTGGGAGCTTTGGGCCCAGGGAATTCCAGTGTACCAAGATGGGCAAGACGATAAGTCCACGGATAACCAGAAATGTCTTCTTGTTTGGGTTGAGACGCTATTGGAGCTGTACGGCCTGATCCAGGAAGAGTTCAACGTTGAAAGGGTCCGCCGTATGCTGACCCTGCTACGAGACGCAATGCAGCATGCGACCCCTGGGACATATTCAAGCGACACTGAGTATGTCACGCCTTTGCAGGGTCGAATTCTCGAGGTCTTCCGCATGGTCAAGACGGATCTCCAGGGCGTCCCGTCTGCCTTGATCACACAGGTGTCGGAGTTCGTGTCTTTGGCATTTACTCGCGAAGGCGCCCCAAAGGCGGCATCGGAGAAGCGAACATATGTCGCCATGTCCAAAGAGAGTATGTCTATTTTGAAGTCTCTCGTGATTAACAACGCTTTTGATGCCGACATCTACACAACGGGGGCGTTTGCTACGGCGCTGTCGGCGCTAGCCAAACCAATAACCCTTAAGTACAAGTTCAAGATCATCACCAAGTCAACACAGCCATGGCGGGAGGCAACCCAATCCGCATTGGCTGTCCTCGAAGCAGCCTTGCCTCGTATTCCCTCGCTCACTCTGCCCCGGGCTATAGTGCAAACAATATGGCAGATCGTTGTCTCGATCGCGAATGGGATCATCAGCGCGGATTGCAACGATGCGCCGTTCAGTACGAACACTTTAGAAGACCAAGAGTTTGACATCGCCTCGTTTCACAAGCTGCGCGAACTCATCATCCCGTTTCTTGGTGCCGAAGTCATCCTCGATAAGACCAGGAAGGCTTACGCCGAGGGCCTCTTTCGCATTTCAATCATCCACGCCCCTGCCCCAGCAGAAGCCTCCATCATCTACGGCAGCGGAACCGGCGATGTGGTCGGGCTAAGCGCCCTCTACAAACAACGAAATGGACGCACGGTTGACTCGCCACCATCGAAGCGAAGCCTAATGAGCGAAGTCTGCCTCGACGAGCTGTTTGCGCTGGTTGAAGCTAAGGACGAGACAGTGTCTACGCCGTCCATTCAGGTACAGCCTCCAACACCAGGTCTGCCTCCAAGCGCACCGCTCACACATGGTTCTGGGACGGAGGACGCCCATGAGCTCCATATCCGCTTAGCGAGAACGGTGGCGCCGTATCTCATTCTCCGATGTGCGCTGTCGCTGCGCGCGTATGTAGCTGACCAACCCCTGAGAGGGCGCATGCCTCAACCGTTGTCGCAGCGCAAAGAGCTGACGCGCATCTTACGCTGCCTGGTGGAGCTGCGTTCCGAGCCGGATGCCATTCCGGATACACCAAACGTAGACAGTGAAACGCGCAAGCACCTGCTCCGCCTGTATCCATTGTTGGTGAGCGGAATCCAGGCGGCAGGGACAGCCGGGGATGACAAAGTGCTCGGGCTGATCCGCGAGGCATTGGAGGTTGTTGGCGGGGAGTTGGGTGTTCAGTGAGCAGCAGTCGGCATATCTAAATCAGGACAGGAACTTTTGACTTGTTTTCTTTGCAAGCATTATAGAATACATTGAGTGGTTACAGCCATGGCTATAGTCCTGTTCCGCTAACGCCGTGCTTTATTGACCGCTTGAGTGGGTTGATGTGTTCGTCTCCGACCGTAATCAATACAAAATGAAGCCTGTCTGGTATCGCAGCTTTCTGTATTCCTACAAGGTTGTACCGTCCTTCTTCCATGCATTGCCTCTTTCAACCTTTTACCAATCATTGTGACTCCGTTTTGGCCTCCTCTTGCGCCGCAGCCGGGGTCGGGGCGGACGACAACCGTCCTGCCATGGTCTTAGCCTGCGCATCCCCGACCTTGCCGTAGACGCTCAGTGCTGTAGCAATCATGCCGCCAATGTCGCCAACGTTTCCGGGAACCACCACGGCAGTGCCCTCCTTCGCCAAGCGGCCGAACGCATCGACGTACTTCTCCGCCACTGACAAGCTGACAGCGCCCTGTGCAGCATCCTTGCCCTCGTGGATCGACTTGGCGACAGCATCAATGCCTGCCGCAGTGGCCGTGGCACGTAACAGAATTGCCTCAGCCTCACCAGAAGCCTTGTTGATGGTCTCGGCGCGGACGGCCTCAGAGGCGAGAATGGCGCTCTGCTTCTGACCCTCGGCGATGTTGATGGCGCTCTGGCGCTGACCTTCGGACTCGAGGATCTCGGCGCGCTTGGATCGCTCGGCTGTAACCTGTCGGTGCATGGCCTCGACGACGGGCTTGGGCGCGTGGATATCGCGGATCTCGTAGCGCAGGCATGTCACGCCCCAGGCCTGGGCGGCCTCGTTGATGGCTTGGGTGATGTTGGTGTTGAGCGCCGCGCGCTCCTTGAGAACGTGGTCGAGCGTCAGCTGGCCGATCTCGCTGCGCATTGTCGTCTGCGCGAGCTGCGAGATGGCGTACTCGGCGTCTTCGACTCCGTAGCTAGAGGGAGGGAGGAAGAGGTTAGCTAGTAGCAATTGGAGGCGGGGAGGGGAGGGAATGAGGGCGTGTTGCGAACCTGGCCTTGTAGGCGTCGAACACGCGCGTGTACAGCACGCCGTCGAGCTCGAGCGTGACGTTGTCGGCGGTGATGGCGCTCTGGCTGGGGATCTCGAGGGCGTTTTCCTTGAGCGACTTGACGTAGGCGATGCGGTCGAGGAAGGGGATCAGGAAGGCCAGGCCCGGCTGCAGGATGCGGTTGAACTTGCCCATGCGCTCGACGATCCAGGCGGTCTGCTGGGGCACGAAGCGGATGACAGTGTTGATGGGGAGGGAATTGCTCTTTTGGAAGTACGAGGGGGGCATGCCGCCGCCAAAGCTGGGCGAACCATGGTTAATGGAGTGGTGGAAGCTTCGACTTGCTCCAGGGATTTGGGCTTGTGGTTTTCTGGCTTTTGCCAGCGCGAGTGTCGCGCTCGGGAGGAGGGATTTGCTGGCTGCTGACGAGAGGGCGCGGGATGATAGGCCTTGCCTTATCGCGGGTGCGAAGGCCCTTTGTGCGGTTGTGAGCGCCATGTTGTCTTCTGGTGACTGTCGATGCTTGGGTAGAGGTGGAGAATAAAGCTCGCAGAGCTCGTCCCGCCGGTACGTCAGCGCAAACCGGGTTCTTCCGTGCACAAAGTGATGGTGCGGGAAGTTCCGAAGGCGCTCGCGCACTGACCACTCTCCACAGAGGACCCAGGTGGTGCACTCACATGTTCATGGCAACCAGTCGTTCCTACCTAACAACCATACTCTTGCCGACTCCGAGTCCCCAAAGACCATGCCGTTTCTGTTTACTGCACCGGCACCTCAAGCTTACAAGGAGCGCTTCACAGCATCTGCGATGCCCGGCCCGCGGCAAGCACAATTACGACGTTCAAGTTTTAAAAGACAAAGACGTTCTTCCAAGGCAGGATCCATTGGCCCGTAGCATCCTACAAAGGACCTATGACATAATTTCCTACTTGGTCTGGCAAACCACTGCAAATTGCCAGTGAACGATTCCTGATGCCACCACTTCCCCCAGCTGGCGACTGCCTTGGGCTAGCATCGGCTTAGTGGGCTGCTCTCGCGAGTCGCCCGAGGGTTGACACCAACCGATGCACAACCCCACACCCTCGTACGGACGGGATTCAATGGAGATCGACCAGATGTGCCAGTACCCAAGCCATGATTCCTATGTAGGTACCCTGCCATATCGAAGTGTGAGTTGCCATCGCGCGCCATCATGCAGAGCGGCGGCGGCGAGCTGTGCTGACTGAAAAGATTGAGTTGGGTACTGTGAGGGACGACTTCGAAGTAGAGCCTGCTAGTGGTCATTGCAGTGCCAGTGACGGCCACGGTCACCACGGGCAATCTGAGTTACTAGCAGCGCCCTGGCTTACCGCGGTGCAGTGCCTCAAAATTCCAAGTCCATCAGGCTTCAAGTTGCCGAACACTGGCACTTAGCAGACAACTGCCAGTGCCTGCAGATCCGAGTCTGATTCAACGCCCTCTCAGTTCCGCTCTTTCCAAGTGATGAGATGGCCATTGCCCATTGTCCAAGAAAACCACACCACCCGCGACTTCCCCCTCCCCAGTGACCTAAATACCAGTCTTGTCCATAAAAGCAGCCTTCGGTAGCACCGGCAAGATAGAGACATTCACGCGCAAACATCTAGAATCCTACCAACACATTGTGGGTCAGATCTAGCATTCCTGGATGATCCAAACCGGGAGAAGCTTGCACACCCAGGCTGTTGCGGGAAGCGCCTGGCAATACGACGCGAAGCAAATGAGCATTGGCATCGAGACCTAGGTATGTCGGAAAGTTTCGAGTCTGGCAAAAGCAAGGGTCCCTTCAGCCAGCGTGGAAGATATGTCCTTCCTGTCAAAGCAAACCATGGTTCTCAGCGCGGATTCAAGGTCTTTCGAAATGCACTGAATGTACCTTGACAAGCTACGCCTTGTTTCGCAATAGAATTGTGTGAGGATTCACCCACGCATGTTCCGCGGAGACCGACCCGAGCTGTCTTACCAGTACTTCAAATACCCGTTTGTCCAGACGCAGCAGAAGCCCATTGCAGTCTCGAGAGTACACAGACCCGTGCCCCTTTGACTGGGAGCCACTCGTTAACTTCCTGTTCTCTCTCGGCCGCCAGCTCAATCTCCTTCCGTACAACACAAGATAACAACTGATAACCCAATCTCGCCATGGCATCTGCTTAGCCTGTGGTGGGCAGTCCATGATTGATAACCCTGCGAACAGTTGCCGGTCGCTTAAATTGGCGCATATGCACACAATCAAGGATAAACAGACTGACAGCGGCATATTGTAGCGGGGATTTATACTAATTATCCAGCAACATCTGATAAAACTGTATACATAGGAACATCGACTTATTCGCTCCGGGCGCTACGTCTACTGCCTTGGCTATTCTATGTTACCCGTATCAAGCTTTTCACTCCCTGCGTCAAGCCGTTTCTTCACAAGTTCCCCTAGCCAAGAAACTCAACATCGAATACGGCCACCAGTGCATCATCCATCCAACATGCGCCTGCAATGCCTCCTCGCCGTGGGCCTGGCTCTCGCACAGCCAGTTATCAGTCAAATAGCCAGCATGCCCATGATGCGCTTCGAGTGCTCTCAACTGGTAATCGACCGTCTCGACCCTCTTGTCTCGCCAGGCGCCGTCCCAGCCCCTCACCTTCACCAAATCGTTGGTGGTAACTCCTTTAACGCCTCCATGGACCCAACTACCCACGACCTCCCCACCAAATCCACCTGCACCAGCTGCACCTTCTCTGACGACTTCTCCAACTACTGGACCGCTGTGCTTTTCTTCCGCGCCCGTAACGGCACCTACAAACGCGTCCCACAGTTTGTGAGCTCCGGTCTGCGTGGTAACGGTGGAATAACCGTATATTACATCCCCCCCTATGACGGAAAAACAAAAGTCACTGCCTTCAAGCCCGGTTTCCGGATGCTCGTTGGAGACGCCACCTCCCTTTCCACTCCCTCCCCAAAGAAAGACCCCAAGGTATGCCACAGATGCATGCCAAAGAGCGGCGAAGGCCAGGGCGTTGAATGCGGGGCCTCGTCAAGGTCGGATACGGTCGTGTTGCCGAGCAGTCCGTGTGCGGGGGGCATGCGCTCGGTGATTACGTTTCCGACGTGTTGGGACGGGAAAAATACGGATAGTCCCGACCATAAGGGCCATGTGGCGTATCCGACGAGCGGGACGTTTGATAATAATGGGCCGTGTCCAGCGAGTCATCCCGTGAGGATTCCGCAGGTCATGTATGAGGTTATGTGGCAGGTGGGTCTCCCCTTTAACCAAACGGTTTGTGGGTGCATCTGACAGGCATAGACACAAGTCTTCAACGACAAGAGCCTCTGGCCTGAAGACAATTCTCAGCCGTTTGTGTGGAGTACTACCGATAAGCATGGGTATTCGCAGCATGGCGACTATGTCTTTGGATGGAAGGGGGATGCCCTGCAAAAGGCTCTTGACAACCGTTGCAATGGGGACGTCTGTAAGCAAATTGGGACGCAAAGTCCCGAGGAGGCTGCGAAGTGTACCATTGAGCGGGCTGTCAGGGAGGACATCGACGGGTGTAGGTTTGCCCGTGAATTCGCGTTTATCTGGCTGTTGCTGACTGTTCCCAGGGCTTCCACATCTCCCCGGTATGGCTCCTGTCGATGCGTAGTGTATGTTTTGTTTGATGAAGTGCTGTTGGCCAAGTTCGGGAAACAGAGCGCACTCTAGAACTCTCTGCACCGTAATCTCCACCCCCCGTTTAGTTTTGGCCTGCCTGCCTTGTCCTTCTCGGGTTGTGTCTTTAGAAGTACCTGTCAGGGATATGCCCCGAGACATGGTTGCGTACTGGCAATGTGGACAGGAGCTCATAAATCTTGGTAGTATCTGATGTGACTGCCCTGGGCAACTCGGAAGAGATATGACATTCGTTTCCTATTTAGGTACTTGTCTAATTCCGCAATTTACCCACGTTTTCTGCAAAAGTTGAAAACCATGGCAAGACTTCGTCGGTATAGATGGTATGTACAGTCTCATAGTCGAGCAACATCATTCCATTGTTCCACGTACGATGAGCATATTCGTGCTGTTCCGCCAAACCATATCCCTCGGCCCCCAGTTTGTAGCGCTCTCTTATCTGACACAGCTTCTCGATGGTAAGCCTCGCGGTTTGTACTAGCCTTGAAGCCGACTGTAATTTGTATGCTTCGAGGATTCCCTCGATGCAATCGCAGACTCTGAGGAGGAATCCCCGAAAAGATTGCTCATCGAGTGCTGTGAGAAGACGATCGGCTGCTTTGGTTGCTGGACTCAAGCTTCTCGGCCGGCGTCTGATGTGTGGTCCCCACCGGTAGTCGACATGTTTTCTATGCAGCCCAGGGTCCAGGGCAGTACCGTTGACTCGAGACTCCAGCCGCTCATTCTACTTGGTTTCGTCTCGGATTTGCCTAGTCTCCAGATCTCTGATTATCTCAATGAACTCCTCAGCATAGCACCGAACATTCAAGCCAAGAATAACTCCAAATTCCCTGAAGGCCCAGACAAGTCTCTGCTCTCCAAAAATGCATCCTGCAAGTTCGAAGCATACTAGTGATACGCAAGGGGGAAGCTTCAACAACCGAGAACGAAAACCTGAGCGGCCACGTTCATTCTTGAGATTTGGAGCGTCATCTATGACCCAGTCATTAAATGGGTAAGGATCCGGCGGCGCTCGAGAAGAGGTGCTCTGGCTGAAGATGTTGGGCCGGTTTGCCCACTCCGATACGAAGGTTCTAGCTTCTTGTTCACGGCGACGAATTGATCCCTCCATTCCGGATCCTAGCTGGATTCATCGTCCTTGTCACCGGGAAACAGATTCTAAGACTTTTGTTTGAGTAAATGTATAACCGCAATAATGACTCAAACTATCCAGCGAAGCAGAAGGATGACGTACCAGACGTTCCTGTTTGGAGGTGTACCACCGAGGGCAGACCTGTTCCTACTTTAGGTAGACTGGAAAGGAGCTGCCGGCATCCTTGCGGATCGTTACTCGTGCAAAGCGTTTATCAAACTGCGCATTGTCACAGGTAGAACTATTAAGCCGTGGCTTTGCCCACTCTTGAACCAGACGCTCAAACTCCCAGCCTTGATCAGGTGATGGTACCCCACAAAATCCAAGATCTGTTGAGTGCCGACGCTCCGGAATCCGATCCCAGAACACTGCCTCGAAGTCGTCTGAAAGAGGAACGCAAAGTGCATTGATGGTACTCGGTGTTTCCTGGCTATCGTCATCTCCTGTTTCACTTTTGACGTTCCTGTTCCACCGCCGTCGAACAAGGACTAAGATGACATGTTAGAGTTTTATGTAGGTAGGTAGCTTGAACCGAAAGGCTAGATTTTGTGGTTTATAGGTAAACTGTCTTTCTCACCATCAGTAATACGGAGAACGCTCCATTGTACTGTGAGATTGTAGCATATTCTCGACAGGCTTATGATACCGATAATCAATGGAATGAGCTGTCCCGTCGATGTTACATCGTATATGTAAGTGATGCTATTCTAAATGATGGTTAACACAATAGCCGCAACTGCCTAAGCTATACAGATGGCATTCGCGACCTGCAAGGTGACCGGAGAGGATAAGAACTTGGAATTACTGTTAGAAAGTTTCGCTGAATTAACATTGAACGAAATAGATCTACAGATACCAGTGTGTGCAGACCTCTAGACACCCGACGCTAGGGTTCGAACCCGGGCCTTCTTTCCGTTTCTGATGTTCCTAGGATCACTGACGGCAAGCCGAAAAGACCTTTGGATAAGTCATGGAGTTACAAGCCGAAGATACTGGAAAAAGGGGGGTGGGGATCTTCCGACAAGCAGCAGGTAAAGCAGATGGACTATGCTTCGCAACGTGAAGATGGCCATGTCAAAGACGGGAAGCAAATAGAACATAAGATTCCGGTATGACCCTGACGAGTTCTGCCGGTTTGCGTAAGACCAAAACATTGCCATTGCCATGGCCACCCAGCGCAATAAGAATCTGAGCGAACCGATATTGCCTTTTTCCGTCTCGGCTGGGCTCGCATTACGAAGTAGATTGACAGACCCGAGATAAAAGCGCTCGATGTTACAGTAAAGACGAAAAAGCAGAGCATAATAAGAAGCTCGCGAGAGAGAAGGGCGGCATAAACCGCGAGCGTCGCCGATGGCTGGGCTCGGCAAAATGCTGATACTTGACCGCCAGCCTCCTGCTTCGCGAACGGAAATGTGTAAGCCGGACAAGACTCAGCGAGACTATTGAGGCCAAGGAACCAGAACCAAACGCTGTAGCCCGATACGGTCACAACGGCCAGCAACCTAAAAAGGACCCAAGCAATGTCAACTTCGCCCGTGCTCTCCGTCCCCAGAGGAAGAGGATAGAGAAAATAAAGCTAAAGTATAGGTGTAGCAGGACTAGGACCTCGGCGTTTCTTATCGTAGCTCGGCTGGTGGCGTAGATGGTAGATACTGTGAGCGCGAGCAAGAAGACGGTGTTGGTTTCGAGGCTGCCCGCCACGGCCTCCTTGAGGAAGGCATTTGCGAGTATTGCGGCCAGCCACTGCAAATAAATACCAAGTCTGATTCCGAACCCGTAGAATTCAGGATTACCGCTGAACCCACAAGCTGTTTCCGGTTGAGTTGAGCTGCGGGTGGAGAATATCGGTGCAGCGACCACGGTACAAGCGAAGGAGACGATAATCGGTAGCATAGTTGCCGAGCTAAAGCACCCGAGGACATCGTTCTGACCAGGGATCTCTTGATAGAAGTACATGCTCGTGGTCTTTGGATTTTGAAGCTGCTCTGAAGTCCAATGCACTCTGGGAAATCCCGCTATGTCAAGAGCTTATCAACTCCGCTGCCTACTTGCAGTTATTGACCGCGTTCCCTAGATGTCGCCACGGTGGTGTGGTGGTGGCCGACCACCGTGTACTGGCTGTGGACAGCTCCTTTTTTGTTCGGCCTTCCCCGCTCGACGGTCGCTTGGCGACATGGGGTGGTGTGTTTTTCTCTCAGTGCCTCTGATAGGACATGGCTAGTAGTCACCCGACCCGCAACGAGGCGGCAGTGTTCAGTTGCGGTCTTCATCGTTGCTGACTCCTTCCATCTCAACAGATGTACCCGAAAAAAGGGCGCAAAAACATCCATCTGTTCTGTTAATATCAATTGAATTCTTGCAACCAAGTAACTGCAGTCCACAATGCTGTGTGACTGAAGGAAAATCAAGACGTAGACAAGCAGACATCCAAAATTGCTGTATCTAACTCATTCATGACTACCTATGTACAACCACTATATAGTGCAATTAAGTATCCGCCAGAATGGCCTCACTTCCCTTTTGCCCAATCATATACGTCGGCAGCACCGGGAACCCACCCGGGCTGACGGGGAACACACTGGCATCAACGACACGCAGCCCATCAACACCAAATACCTTGAACTTGCTATCCAGGACGGCACTCCTGTCCTCCTTCTTTCCAATTTTGCACGTTCCTACGGGATGATGTCCAAACGTCTGCTCGAAGATGAACTTCCTGTCCTCCTCCGGGTCCTTGCAGTACCCGTCGGCCGTGAGTCCAGCGTTGCAAGGGGGCTCGGTGGGCGTGACGGGACCGAATGGGGCAGGCAAGGTCAAGTAGTTGCGGCGCACCCAGGCGACGGCGTCGATCATGGCGCCCATATCGACGTCACCGGCGGTCGGGGACTCGTATTGGTGGATGTTGATCTCGGGCGCGACGGTAGGGTCGATGGACTTGATGCGGACGAAGCCGGCGGAGTTCTGGACTGTCATGCGCGACAAACTGCGCCACAAGCTGTCGGGGGTGTCTGCAAAGGGGAAGTTGCTTGCGGGCGGGGAGAAGCCGCGGAAGACGCCGGGTGGTCTGTGCATGGTTAGGGGAGAGGTCATTTCAGGGGTAGAAAAGGGGTTGTTGACTTACGCGAAAGTGATGACATCGCGGGTGCCATCGGGGCTGTGGCCTGTCTTGATAAAAGCGCACTCGCTGTTTCCAGAGGGCGCAGTATAGGGCCCGGTTTCTTGGGTCCATTGCTGGAGGCACGGGTCACCCGGAGCGCCAAAGGTGCACTGGTCCATACCGGGGACGCTGCCAGTCGAAGTGATGTTGACGGGGCTAAGGCCGACGACAGGAAGTTCTTGGTTGTCACGAAGGTTCTCGCCAACGCCGGGCAGATCCGAGATGACAGGAATTCCCAGGGACTTGAGAAGCTTGGCATCGCCGATGCCGCTGAGCTGGAGGAGCTGCGGGGTGTTGAAGGTGCCACCGCTAACGATGACCTCCTTGCGGGCATACGCAACCTTCTTCGTACCTTTGGGGGCGGTGGCTGAGTTGTATTCATGCGAGGCGCCGTATACGCCTGCGCCCTCGAGATACTCAACGCCCTTGGCCTTCGGTCCCTTGGGTCCTGGCCCGGACTCTTCGAAGATGATCTTGGTGGCCAGAGAGTTCAGTGATAGCGTAAGGCTGAACGTCCTACCGAGGGTGTCCTTGACAAGATCGCGAGGGGTCCAGCGACGGCCCTTATTGTTGTGGTGCATGGGGAGACCAAACGGCTCTGTAGCCTGGTCTCTGCCAGCGCCAAGAAAGTTGGCATCACGCTCCAGGTATTTGAGAGCTGTCACTTCGTCCACGGGCTTTCCAGTAAGATCCTCGGCAAACTTGGATAGAAGCGCAAGGCGACCAGGCTGGGTTGGGTAGAAATCGGAATCGCCCAGACCCGTCTCCACGAAGCCACTGAAGCCATGACCAGCCCTGGACTCATTTGGTTTCAGGTAAAGATTCTTCTCAATCTTGACGAAGATTTCCCTCATTTCCGCAGCTGACCAGGATGGATCACCAGAAAGCTGAGCAATCTTGTTCCAGTCAGCATCATTGGGCAGAACAGACGCCATAGCGTTCACAATGGCGCTTCCGCCAAGAGTTGCGCCACGTGGGTACCTGGTGTTGGCCGTTAATAAACATCGCACGGGTAGCCAACACTCAATCCTCCGGCACAGAACTTACCACACGCCCTTGAGGGTTGCACCTGCGGGAGCTTTGGCTTTGGGACCGATCCAGAACGTGCCGTCGGGCAACGTCCAGCTCAGGAGGCGATAGCGCTCCTCGACGGCGGAGTCGGTGTGGTGTTTCACAAAGAAGTGCCACTGGAGGTCGAGGGACTGCGGGTAATACAGGGCGTTGACCGTGGTGGAAAGGTCGTCGCTGGCATCCCGGCCAGCCTCGAGCAGCAGCACCGTGTGGCCTGCTATGGCGAGATTGCTGGCCACGATGCCGCCTCCCGGCCCGCTACCCACGACAATGTAGTCGTAGGTGTCATTTTTAGGCGGCGGTGCGCACAAGGCAGAGCCAAAAACGGAAGAGAGCGTGAGGACCCATACGGCCAAAAACGAACGGCTGGGGCGAGAGAGGACCATATTGGCTCAGGATGCTACAAGAGACTCGGAGATATTACCGCGCAGAACTTGTGCACTGTGGCACAGAAGGAATGATGGGGGTCGAAGGGAGTTTTGTTCCACATGTAGAGCGGAGCCGGTAGGATTTGGGACGGTATGCACCTGCCGTTGGACGCTCGCTTCACCAAGTCAGGCTGTTGCACGCTTGGCCTTGCTGAAATGACGTCCGCTTCAAGTTGAACGAGTTAATATCTTGGCTCTGGGTATTACGCTATTTTGGTACGCCGCTGTTGATTGAGGTGTCGACAGGATGTATGAGAGGGAAATCGTCTAGAGAAAGAAGAACGTGGAGGTGAGAGACGCCTTGCTTTCCCTTTCGGATCCGCTCGGTTTCGCGACTTTCTTCGGCGGATGGAATGCCGTGATCACTGGCAGTCACTAGCGCTGACATTGGGTGACATACATTGACCTAAACACCGTTAATCTCGGGGATCCTCCAGTGCCGCGTAGGCGGGATAGCGGGCTCGTACAAGTGGGACCGCGAACATAGCGGCCATATAAGTATCCGTCGGATCCACAAGGAATCCCCTTCCGCTGCAACCGTTGCAGTGATGCCGCGGCAGGCCGCAAACCTCTTACCAACAGACCACGAGCATGC
>Ga0247760_1000090_pt1 | contig 86851 bp, 113 predicted proteins | sample UWRJL171409R4_FD_179936 | JGI IMG/M metagenome (GOLD analysis project Ga0247760, IMG submission 179936) | Plant litter microbial communities from Arlington Agricultural Research Station in Wisconsin, United States - UWRJ-L171-409R-4 | ecosystem: Environmental > Terrestrial > Plant litter >...
CCCCCTCCCCCCAGCCACCTTAGCCAGAGAAACAGCCACGCATCGGATCGAATCCAAGACACGTCGCCTCCGGCCCCCGCGCCGGATGCCAGGAACACCAGGATCTCCTGTGCCTTTTGATCCACATAGAGCTTTAAAGGTATGGAGCATATCCATTTCCAGGACGGCTTCCCTGCCCGGCTTGCTCGCGCCTCTCAGCCCCTTTGTTGCCTCCATGCCATCGGGAATTAAGCTCCAGTTACGTAGTGCCCTGGATTTGGACCATCGGAGAGTGGCTTCAACTCGCCGCAGATGCGGTGCATGCGGTGGATGTAACCACCCGTGAGGACTCCCCCCTGGAGCCAGCCAGCCGAGCCCATCAATGATGATGATGACACTCCTCTCTCGGTCTGAGCTGACACCATGGCAATGCAGACACAGTGGCAACATTAGTTTCTGTCTTTGTGGCTTTCGCGCTGAGTAACGCTGTGCCGGCCCACGAAAGATGTTCGGCTCTGCTGGTGAAATTGTTGGTCCGGAGTTAGTGACCACCTGCAGCCCGGGCCGAGCTGTGGACGACGAGATTCTTCCAACATTGGCTGGCTGGAGGGCCAAGTTTGCGATGCTGCGATGCAACCCCGCCGCAGACTGTCGTTTGAAGAGAGGCGACAAAGATGCCCAAAGATCTTGTGTCGCCTGAATCTAGTGTTGCGGCGTAAACCGTGAAAGGCCCACAGGTCCTGGAGTACCTAGCATGACATGCGCTCTCGTCATCTGGGCCATGCTTCCTTTGACTTGGGCAGCTTATGCAATGGTTCCATGTGTCCTGAAAGCCATGCAACCTGTCTTTGTCCAGTGCGGGAGGCGGGAACAGGTACCTCCTGGTCTCCCTGCAGCATCCGAACGTTGGATGTTCGATGGGGGCCGAGATGGCTCCTTCGTACCTAGCTCTGGCCTCTAGCCGACTCGCTGGGAACGGGACTGAGGACGATCGCATAGAAGCCGCCGATTCCTCCACAACGTCGATCCGGGCTAATTGAATCCTGTGAAAACCGCCAATGGCGGGGAACACGCAATCTTGGTGCCAAGATCTTGAGATGTTTGCAATGTCCTGGACTTGCACAGTGCAAGCCAATTTTTCCGTGCCTTCCGTCCCGTGCGACATGGTTTCCCGCATGGTTTCTGCTGCGAGGCGTGCGCTTCCGCCGCGCTCACTCCAAGGCGCCCCGGTTCATCCAAAATAGCCTGCCTGCCAACCGATGGTGAGGGCGTGAGCAAACCCCTGTCTGCTGCAAGGGCACACTGATCTCCAAGACTGCTGGGCCGGTATGCATCATTGTTCCGTCTACTAAGGTAAGGGCCTACCTACCTAGCCACTTCGCCCAGCAACTACAGGTTGGAGAGCCGGGAACCGCCCACCGCTGCTTCAAACCCAAGTATGCTAGTTGCCGAAGAATTTCATCTACTTGGTGACGGGATGTCCGGTCGACGTCGTATCAACCCCCTATGACAGATGCGGAGGAACCTTCGAAGATGCGGAGAAGCCCATCCGAAGCATGCGAGGCTTTATTCTAGATTGGATATTGGGCTATTTCGAGAAAAGCGCGATTTTCCAGCAAAGGCTATGTCATGAACGGGGTTCTTGTGATTAATATCAAGGACAGTTTTGTCGTATGTCATCGATGAGAGGAACTTCGACGTGAAGGCACTGGCGATCTGGGTGAAAAGGATTGAAGAATCACACCCTACCTAGGAGCCTCGACGCATTGGAACAGGCCTCTGAAGAATGCGACAAGAAAGGTTCCTGAGAATACTCCCATACGTCATGACCCGCAATATCCGTTCCTACCTTACCTTATCTTGACAGTCAGAGGCTTTGGTAGCCCTGGTTTTCCGCTAGAGCCCTCGAAGAAAGAGGGCTATCCATGAAGAACGTGCCATCTAAAGCCCCGCCAGGGTGTTCTGAGATGCTCAGAAACAACTTTCACGGCGCCGACACAGTCGGTGGCAGGGTGCTCAAGCTTCAGAGGAGAGGAAACCCACGCAAGGCTGAGATGTTCCAGATACCCCGCAATTCAGCCGCCCAGCCAATTATGGCGGAAGTGGAGGCCGGAGCTCAGGAACAGCCAATGGAATTTGCCCAAGCACGTGGAGCACCCAGCCTTGGGTCAGGGGCCGCCGAAGGGGGTCCCGGCTTTTTAGCTTCTGGAGGGGTCGTCCCTCGCAGGGGTTTCGTCGCGATAGCCGGTACTAACAGTGCTCCTGGACGCAACTTCGTACCTCGACCTGCGACACAAAACGTCTCGGAAGAACATGGGCGCCCAAACAAACGAAACTCCCATGAGGGAGACTTATCTGGAACTCTCACAGTTCGAGTCTCCCTTTTGCCTGGCGTCTTGGTTTCTCGGTTCCCTAAATCCCTGGAATATCTTGCCTTCGCCAGCCGCTGGCTTCCTCGAGAACTGTGACGCAATCCGCCATACACACGACCACCCGTTCGCATAATCGCCAGACCGGATCGGAAACCATGTTCTCAAACCTTGCGACCAAGGTCGCGCTCAAAAAAGTCGGCCTGTCTAGCAACTCGTTCAATCTGCCATGGTCGGACTCGTCGTCCAAGAAATCGTCCACGAACTCTTCTTCTGGCGCATTTCCTGGCTTCGACGATGATGAGCAATCTTCGGCCTGGCCGAGTTGGATGACGGTCAAATCTCTCCCGTTGACGGTCCAGCCATGGCTGACACCTGTCCCGGCCCCGATCCCCGTTGCGAATCCACCCAAATTAGGGGACATGGCGCCGCTGGATCGTGACCGGGAGCTCGCATTTGGTGGTGGGAAGAAAGTGATGGTGGTCTTTCTACGCTGTGTCGGTTGCGCTTGTAAGACTTCTCGCCCGATGCGGCCCCATTGCACCGGCTAACATGACCCCAAACCAGTTGCCCAAAAGCAATTCCTCCAACTCCGGGCCATCGCGACTCGATACCCTGGCGATATTACATGCGTCGCGATATCCCATTCGTCTGCCGCAGCTACCCAAAAGTGGCTCGACCTGCTCGGTGGTGCATGGAGCGTAAGCGTTATCATCGACGAGGATCGCGCGGTGTATGCGGCGTGGGGTTTGGGCCTTGGAAGCGTTTGGTATGTGTTTAACCCAACAAGCACAGTGGCGAGCTTCAAGGAGAAAGGCTGGCTCGGCTCAAGTGTCGCCGGGTCTCTTCAACGTAGCGGCGCGCTAAAGCCAGGTGTCACCACTGCGCTCACCGCGAGGTCAAGGACCATGTCCACCGGCAACGGTGCCGGCGTGGTCGGTTCTGATATCACTGAGGATGGACCTACTACGGTGATGGGCAATAAATGGCAAGAATCCGGCGCGTGGGCGGTAGATGGCAGGGGAAAAGTTGTCTGGGGCGGGAAAGCGGTTAGAGCTGACGATATCATGGAATTGGAAGAAGGAGTCAAGACTCTATTCCCCTCGAAGTAGACACTCTGCGGTTTCCGGCGTCCGGTCTTCATTTTGGCATGTCTGTACGAATGAGTAGTTGGTGTATACCTGGCATAGTGTTTGTATTGGAGCTAGGAGCGTATGGTTTGGGCGTTAAGGATGCGGTTGGATAATTTACTACTTACCGACCTTTTTCTGTCGGTTCAATGGTGCTGTTTGGTTCATTCCAGGTTGTTGGAAGAGCATGGCTTTTCCCAAGCATCGCGGTGCCGCAATAGCGCGCAATACCTAAGTAGGTATCATGCTGGTAGGCGGAAGAATTCCTGCTGCAGTTTTTGCCAGAAGTAGCTGTAAGCTAGTTTCCTGAAGAGTTTTTCATTTGCAAGAAATACTCTCTTCGAGCTCGGTCAGAGATTTAATAAGCTCCCCTCGAGAGGCAGTCAAAGACCAAGAAGTTGGGGTTTCTCGCTGAATCTTTATCCTGAATACGTCTCCAGTAAGTCTCAGACCCCAGATGTAGGTGAGATCCCAAGAGCTGTCGTACACACTGCCCATTGGCAGTCGACTCGACGTTCGAGGGAGGTCTGCAAGGCATTGTGTTTATCCCAACTTCAGGGGACAAGAGCTATTAAGGCTGACATCACGCAGCCTGATTGGATTCTCCCGTTGGTTGTTCCCCCTATTTCAAGCCACAAAGAGAGTAAGAGAGTGTATGTCAGGGGTTGGATAGCAGTTGGATGATAGACCAGATTTGAACGGCCGTGTACTTGGAGAGAGGCCGGAGGTTTCGGTAACTTGCTATCCAAAGAGGGATTGTCCATTTCGGAGTCTGGCTATCCACTGGCCGAAATGTAGTGGTACATACAAACCATAGAAAGAATCTCGGCGTTGTTGCCCGCCATTGGTGATGGGCCAACTTGGCAGAATGATGAACAGGTGGAAAGGGGACTCCGGATTCCCAAGAGGACAGCAGATAGGTGTGTGATTAGTCGGGGTGGCTGATCAAGCCAGTAACCGGCACGTGTTGTCCGCGAGTACTCAAGAAGCTCAGAGCCAGCGTCAGCATGGTAGAGAGTGCCTCGACGTCATCTCTACTACGATGGTGACTGGTGGGATCCCGGCAGCATATGATCAGGACGACTTCTCTTGTGAGCGGCTCACCTTCGCCGATTTGTCGCCTGTGTCTTGCGCGTACGGCTTCGTCCCGTATTTCTGGCCACCTTAAATCGCCCCTCGAACAATTGGAATCTAGCAGCTTTGAGGAGGGGTAGGAGGTGGGGTACCCGCCATCACAAGACCTTCTGAAGAAGAGTTGGGATTGAGGGGTGCAGCCTAGGCCCCCTTGGACAAATGGGGGAGGAGGGAGGTGAGGGATTCCAGGGTTTCTTATCCAGCGAACCGGCGGTCGAGGATTGGACGTGGAGAGACCTTTACTGCACAGCATGCAGACCGCAACAGGTTGCAGACATGCAGGGAACATCGAGGGAGCCTGCCAGCTTACCACCGTGTGCGACTCATCTGTTCTTTGCTGGCCAGCACCCGGCTTGCATCGTGAAAAGTATCCAGAAAGCGACGAAGGATGCGGGCTTATGGTCCTGAGCCGTCAGCCGATTAGCTGTGCATCATATGCAACGTCAAACTGTGGAGGAGCCTTGTCGCGAGCATCGGATTGTAACCATCTTGCTTGAATTAGACGGTGTAATATCCATTCGAAGAATTCGCGAGGTATCGAACACGCCGGGAAAGCCCACAAACCTGGCCAATCTGATCCCCAGATCCATATGGGAGTAGTGCACGGCTTGACCATGGCCGAGGATGGAACTGTGATTGGGATCTGGTGAGGGAGTATACTGGCAATCACCGTTGAGGATGCTGGGGGTGGACTACAGGTTGTGGAGTGTGTTCGTGCAGTGTCCTTTGCACGAAAAGCACCTCCACAATGCCCAGGTGCCCGGACAGATGAAGCATCGTCGTCCCTCTTGTTGCGTACCGTACAGGTAGGCCTCCCGCAACTATGGAAATCGTGCAGCCGCACATGCAGTGTAGCAGCTTGATCAAGGTGCAGGCAAATGTGCCTGCGCAATAGTGGGGATAAAATCTTGACCGCGGAAAGGACTTGAGCGGGGTGAAGAGGGGGCTGTCGATCTGGATGGTGAGTCTCTATGAGCGTCGTTAGGAGCTCGGCCAGATTAGGTTGTGAGGCTGGATCGGGCCGTGTTCAAACAAAGGCATTGTGAGAGCGAGAGCGGCCATGTGGGCATGGGAAGCTGGGCTGGATGGGAGGTGCTCGGGCGGTTTGTTTAGACGCCGCATATCGCGCCTGCCGGGAAAATTACTGGGGAGGAATGTCGGCCCGCCGTGCAAAGTGCAGCTTGGGCCTGTGCGATCCTGACGGCGATGCTGTGATGAACATATTTTCGCCCGTACGCGGCGTTCCGTCTCACTCGCAGATTTGCCTGGACACTGGCATAGGCCGGGATTGCTTCACCAAGCCATGGAACGTGGTACAAATTCATATCTCTGCTTCCATAGAACCCCATCTATAGCGCGCGCCTGGTAAGTCTTCAAACTTCAGATGAAAGTAGGTTTCCCGGTCAAGGTCCCGCCCGGCGTGGGCCGTTTTGTTCCAGTGTGGTTTCGAGAGGGTAAATCGCGTGGTCTTGTTCGGCAACTGTCTTCCATCTGCTGGCCTCTGGGATGAAACGGCCGAGTTGATGGCCGAAGCGTTGAACTCAGCCTCTGCTATAACTCGCAAACATCACCAGTGCCCTAGCCATGGCCCAGAGGCTAAATGGCTTGGGAGAATGCCTCGTGTATCGAACTGCCAGAGCGTCACCCGTGGGTAAAAAGCTGGGAATGTGCAGAAAATTCTACAGAAGGTTGAGATGGGCGTTCCGGAGCTGAAATATCAACTGTGCTAATCTCCCTTTGCGGATTTGGGGCTATTGCCAGCAATGAAGCTTCTATGATTCCCCATTGTCTGAACTTTGCGTCTCAAGCAAGGTGTCGAGGTCAACTTGATCCATGATGTGTATCTCTGCGCTTTCGGGACCAAGCTCGGACATCAAAATTGGCCGTCAAGCTTGGCAGGCCTGAGCCTTTGCGAACTCACTAGGCTAAAACGGGGAAGGCTAGCAAAAATACCACGCTTTGGGACGACAGCGCTAAACTGAACGTCGGACGACACTTGACGCCAGGGAGCCCTGTCGAACCCAATCCCAAGGAAATTTGTTGCAGCGGGTCGCCACGCTGCAATGTCCGCATTTCGCAATCCATGAGGCTTCGGCAACGGCTACGCTATCGGCGCATCTTTCAGGGTTGCCTGACCCAGGGTTTGGGGGGATGGAATATGTTCGCCTGGCAGTCGCTGTTTCTCGGCCGCTTTTCGCCTTCGCGGTTGATAAGGGCAGCTGTGACATCAGTCATTACTATCGGTCGTGACCAGCACATTTTATGGGCAGACGCTGCCACTCCGGAAACCCAGTAGGTGTCTTTGCTCATTTCCCTCGGCTTCCCCTATTTGCGGCGCCGCCTTCCCTTTCTAGTCGACTGGTGATGTGACTGGCGCTAGAGAATGCAAGACATGGAAGGCACGCCAAGTACTAGGTACCTACCCCGGCTCGCAGGAGCCCACTGGCGGCCCGGGTCTCAGGTTCATCGCCAACGATCAACGGACGTGCTGTGGTGATGACCAACGCCAATTTTCAACGAATTTCTGCACCCCCAGCTCGACTCATGGTTCAGTCTTCCCAGAATTCTAACTCGATCGAATTCGAGCAAAACCTCTTCCATACCCGAAAAGCTGCATGCAGGCGGCAGCAGATAACATGGGCTTCTCGGGCGCAGCGCCGGCAGATTTGGAGCCGAAGCGGCAGGCTGCTCAGTCGAGAAGAACGCACGAAGTATGCCTTCTTCTTCAGGCGCCCCTGTGTGCGCTTCCATTGTACGATAGCCACCACCCGTGCAGCAGCGGCAGGCTGCAGAAAAAGCCCACACCCCAGCGAGTGCTCCTCGAGGCACCTGGTTGCGCGGATCCAACCGTTCGCAGCAGGGAACGAGGAACAATATTTCCTACCTGTTCTGTGCACTTTCTGCGCTGTGCTGCACGTCGCCATTGAAGATGGCTCCAAGCTCCCAATCTCGGCCATCCGCTCTGCCCCATCCTGGGTCCCTGGCGCAACCGATATTTCCGGTAGTCCCCCGCGTTGACGAAACGAGACGTTATGATCCCGACGTTGGGACAGATACGAACCCTGCCACTGGAGTTGCGATTCTGCAGTGCATGATGGTGGCAGAGAATATTTGCTTCTTTTAGAATGCGAATCACGCAAGCCGGCATCAAGCTTGCTGTGTCCACTTCTGTAGCTTGGGCGACCTTGCTGGTCAACGTTTACTATCGCCGGGTTGTCCACCACTTCGTTCCCGCTCTGCCTCGTTCTGGCTGGGCCTGTGTCAGTGCAGCCTCTGCCGCTTCCGTGCACCCTCCCACGAGCCGAAAAGGGGATCACACCCTGCTGCGCTTCTGCCAGAGGAGCTGCTTGGGAACTTCGGGGGGCCACTGCCATCACCTCAGGCCGATCGACCCACGTTCGGTTTCCGTCCTTTGCGCCGGGCCTAAAGAACCTCCATCTCCCCGGTCATTTTCCTTCTTGACGCAACCCTCCACTGCGACTAAAATTCAACTGCGCATCGGGGTGCGTGTGGATTCTCTCCTCTTCCCCCTTCTCTTATTTTCTTTCCCCCTTCCCCCTTGGGCCTTTCTTGTCAATCAACGTCGGACGAGCCTCGGATATTTTCGAGAAGGGTACAGGCTGACTTTTCTCTGGTAAGTGACGTTTAAGTTCAATATGTGGAGCCGAGCGTGTGTCGGGAGACGGAACTGCGGCAGTCTCAACCAGGCAGGGGATTTTTTTTTTCTGCTGCCCGGCTTTGCTGGAAACGCCACCGAGCCAGAAAAAAAACCTCCTTTCGCGCCTCAGCCCCCTGAGCTGTCCTCAGCGTTTTCCAGCACGACCACCCACGACCGCAATCGTGCCTGACACACGCGCGTCGCAACATATCCCAAGACCCACGACGGGTGTTCCCGAATGCTGACCTAAATCCCACCAGAGTCAACTGTTAGGCGGAATCTGCCACCCTTACCCGTCCGTCCCTTCGCTCAACGACGGGCGTAATTGCTGCGGCTTTCCGGATCTTCACTCGGTCGACATTTCGGTCGGTATCTCGGTAGCAACATGTCGGCATACTACGAGCCCCCGCAATGGCCACCCTCGGGACAGGCCGGCTGGGAACACCAGACTCCCCCTCCTGCCCGGTCCGGTATGTCTTGCACCTCACCATGAAGTTTTAACATTTTAGCTAACCATTTCTGCCTGCACAGGAGCCAGTTCCGTCATACCCCGCGAGGAGTCGACTGCTTTTTCTTACCAGCTCGAAGGTATGTTCCACGGCGGTACCCTGTTAGGGGTGCTACCTTCATACGATGGAATAGACGATGTGCTGACAAGAATAACTTTGTAGAGGTTGACCGTGCCATCGACAACCTCGTCAAGAGCGGCAAGATGTTTGGAGCCCAGGGTGGTGGCCGACGTGAGTTACAACCCGTTCCGAGCTCTGCCAGATCACGCCCGAGCAACAGCAAAGTCTGCATGAGGCTGTCCGAGCTGGCCCCGACGAGCTCAACCTACTAACCTTCCCTGTGTGAAGATGGTCGCATGTCCGCCGGTCCCGGTTCTCGTCCCCACTCCAGCACCGACTTCGGCGATGCGCGCGGCCCTCACCAGCAGCAGCAGCAGCAGTCCTCCAACTTGCAGAACTTCTACGCGTCCCAGCGGCACCAATCCTCGCGCGGCTCCAACGAGGCGGAGCAGATGATGCAGGCCAAGAGGAGAATGGCGGCTCAGCGGGAGCGTGAGCTTCGGAATTACCATCAAGAGCAGCAATACAACCGAAGTAGGCCGCCCTCTTCTGTATAGCATCAAGTTTCCTACCGCAGCCAAAACAAACAAAAAAATTCTTAAAACGAAGCATTCACCCATGGGGTCGGAAACTTCTGCCCAGCAGTCGCACCACAAGTGCGGTTCGACGCCACATGATCCTGTGCTGTTTTTTTCTTGATATCCCCTCTGTAAAGATCACCGAATCGGTGTCGTCGCCAAAGCTGCGCGACTTCTTCTCTTCCACTTCTTCGGTCCGAGTCAATGTGCGAAGCTGAGGGTTTGAGCTAACATGATTGTGTGGTAGCCGTCCTCACCGACCAGTCGTATGGCCCGAAGCCAGACCGCGCTTTGAGTCCGGGCAGCATGTCGGAGGAGGAGCGCCGCAAGCTCATCGCCCAGCAACGTAGTGTCCTGTACGGCGAGGGCTCTTATGCGGAGGCTTCCGGATATGTTGATGAGACCGGAGGCCCACGGCCGGGTCTACCGGCTCATCAGGCTGGGCCGGCCACCTTGCGCGGCCACTCCCCTTTGGCGTATGAGTATGGCCGCCCTCCAGTCCATCCGGAGACCACCCAGCAGGCGCTCGCCGAGGGTGGTCAGAGCTCGCAGTCGGCTGCCCCGAACGAGCGGTCCCGCGCCAACAGCAATTCAAGCCCGCAGTCCAACCCCGCTGGCAATAAGGGTGTTTTTGACGCACCAGCTGCGCAGCAGTCAAGTCGCACAAGTGCCTCTTCACCTGGAGGATCTCCACCGCGCCAAGCTGTTCCGGGCAGCAAGCCCGGCCAAGGCTCAGTCGCACCCATCGGGACACGGCCTTCAGGCTCCAACAACTTGACAAATCCTGCACTCAGCAAGCGCTCGTCACCACCGCTTCTCTCGCCTCTCAGCCAGAGCTATGTCGCTCAGCCCAATGATGATGGCAATCAGGGCAGCGTAGCATCGCAGAACCAGCCCTCGTCCGCTATTGAGGGCCCGAGTGTTGGTCTCTCTGGCTGGGGCAGTCGTGGCGGCTGGGGTAGCAAGTCTGGCCTAGGTGCCCAGGCGAGTGTGTCGAGCGTTTGGGGCTAGTCACCTCATTGAGACATCTGCTCTTTAGCTGTTGGAACTTGGAGTTTGGAACGGCGGTTTACTCGCGGGATCCTTGGGTGGCATGGGATCAAGACAGGGCGGCGACGGATCTCTGGTGTGCCGGAGTGCAAACTATTAAAAGGGTTTCTGAGATGGTGTTTTGGCGGCAGGGAATTAGGGGCATATGTCGGAAGGGAGCGGGTTGAGTCATTTTTGCTGCTTGGTTTTGGTTTGCGCAAAACTTGGAATGGCCTGGCGGGTGTTGTTGGGAGAATGGAGGTCCGCACTTGTCTCGTTATTTTCTTTCTTTCCTCTGCGGTCTGTGCATCAGCATTCCATCACAACAATCCTCGGCGTATGAACTCTTTTTTTCCTACAGCAGAATGGGGCGTATGGCATGGGAAATTGTCTCTCTTGGAAGAACATGACAGCCTTCGGTGGAGGACACGGGTTGGCCCTGCGATTTGCTCCTAGCATTGCACCGTTGCTTGGTACAGCTCAGTTGGCAGCTTAGGCTTCGGCTGTATCATATGGGAGTCTATTCGGTTGTTGGCATGTCGTTCCTATGTTGAAGGGTTACCAACGACACCCACGCCCTCCGACAACCACAGACACCGGAGACATCACGACTGAAGAAGATGGCCACTAACCTATCAATACCGCAGTCATATTTATTTCACCATTCGGGCGACGGTCGTCATCTTCACAATACCCATATCAGGCAGCCACCAGTAACGGTTGTTATATTTCTGGACTGGGATTTCGTCGGAGTCACAGACGGGCAACAAGAGTTGGGGGTTTCTGGCGGCACGGTGGAATTCTTCGTTACATTTTTCTTCATCACTGGGGTTTAGGAAGGGTTTCTATTGTTGTCACATTTGGACTTGGGTCTGGGCACTCTTGCGGGCTAGTGGAGTGTTTGGAAGGGTTGGGACAAACTAGGTCGGGCTTATGAAGAGTTTAGCGGTTTCTTTTCTTGTTTTCTGTTCGGGATCGGAGACACTGCACATTACATCGGACGGCTTGGGAATCATTACACTGCACAGGGACTTACACACTTTAACTACCGACGAAAAACAATTATCCCCTAATACCAAATCCCCTCTTCTGGCGTACATGGGCTCACTGACGGTTGTTGATGGCACGGCACATGCGATGTAAGACTCTCAGTGTCGAGCACTGTTTGAGACGAATGCAATCAGCCTGCGAACAATAGGCATATGCTTCTATTCGCTATGGTCAAAAATATCCCGGGAGTGAAGATATTCAGGAATGAGTGCGTTTTTAAGAAGGGCCCTGCAATGAGGATAGCATGTACCGCTACCCCACAACACAAGGAACGAAGTAAACTGTGATGCCCTCCGTGGCTGCATATCGTGCTCCTGTTTTCATCCACCAACTCTTACCAACTCTCACCAACTCCCCGAATCATCCACCCTCCAACCCCCTGTCAACAGTTACACCTTCCATACTCCCAGACCCAACGATCTCACGCTAGGTCCGCTCAAGCTTGGCCCTCACCCGTAAGCCCCTGCTTCTTCGCCTCATTCAGTGCCTTCAGCTTGGCTGTGCCGATGCCAGCCACACCATCAGCCTGGTGTTCGCCCAACCACGGTTTCTTGGAATCACCCAGAACGCTTCCGGCCAAAAAATACACAACCAAGCCAATGATGATGAGCACAAAGGCAATAGGATACAGGAAGTGGATGGCATAGCCAAAGACATGGATGCCGATGATGACGCCCCAGAAGTTGGCAGTCAGCAGGCTGATGTCAAAGAAGGCGGCGCTTCCCATGCGCAGCATCAGCGGCACGAGGGAGTAGAAGATTGTCAAGCAGAGGGTGTACCCAACAAGCCAGCCGGCGACGGAGCCGTCCCAAGTGGCGTCTGCGAAGGAGCCGCGGTCGAAGATGGCAGCTTGCACGCCGTTGATGAGGACACCAAACACGCCGAGGAAGGACAGAACCTCGTATACAGGCCGCCTGCTAACGAACCATTCCTCGAAGACGTTGCTGATGCCGTAGAAGGTGGCGCCCAGCAGGCCGAAGAGGTCGCCCTTGACCATGTCGATACCCGGTCCGCCGTTGGAGCCCGTCAAGTGGTCGGACGCCAGCAGGACTCCCATGCCGCCACAGCAGACGATGATACCAGCCGCCTGGAACAGCTTGTAGCGCACACGCAGCAAGAAGAATGAGATGACAACGACGCAGACGATGGACCAAAAGTTGAGCAACTGGGCCGAGAGGATGTTGGTGTAGCGGTAGGCCAGCACGGTGAAGTAGTTGCCCTCGACGTCCAGGAAGCTGAGGATGAAGTACTTCCAGCCGTCGCGCCAGATGATGCGGAGGTACTGGCGGGGCCCATGCCAATAGAGGGTCAGGGGCAGGTAGATGAGGGTCAACAGGACGTAGTTGAAGATGGTCTGGAAGGCGGGAATGTTGGTGCCGGCAATAGCTAGGAAGGTACTGAAGGTGTTGCTGCCCGTGATGCACAGCGACAAGATCTGGCCGATGGCGATCAGGGCCCAGAAGTCCAGCGTCAGCAGGTATGAGTACCAGTGCGCATTCTTGGCCTCGAGCTGGCGCATGCCGGCCTCGATGACCTCGGACTCTGTCAGCCCATCGACACTGGCACCACCGTTGTGGTCTGCCGGGATGGTCGCCCCATAGTCCTTTTGCGCCTCGGAGTAGGCGGTCTTGGTGTAGTTCGACATATCCCCTCAGTAGCGGATCTCGATATGATGGTGTGTTATGTAGGGTCAGATGGGATGGCTTGAAGTACTCTGATTTCGTCTCAGATCACGGATTCTAGGGTCTTTCCCACTATTGATAACACTGGATGTATTTTTCAGATTCAGTTTGCAAATAGGAAATTTGCCTCTGTAAGTCTTTCTGTCGTCCCCTTAAGCAAGCGCAAAGACTTCAAGTCGCCTGCTGTTTATTGATGTTTAGGACGGCACATAAAACCAAGTGCCGAGAAGTCGAGATAGAAGTCCAATGCTGATCTGGTGTAACCCATGTGTAATGGAAATGGCTGTGGTTTGTCGAAGGATATCATACGCCTGGGGGCGCCGACGGGTGGGTGAGTTGGTTGCGGGAGTTTCAAATGAGAGCAAAGCGACGGAAGACAGATGAGTAACGGGGAGAATGCGGTGGTGAATGCGGTGGTGGAGGTGGGAAAGATAAGGCCTGCTGCCTCAAACAGCTATGATCTAGGTAGGTGGCAGATGACGAGATTGTGTGAGATTGGCAGGCTGGGAGGTTGGCAGGAAAAAGTCTGCTCGAGAGTCCAGACGATTGAAGCTTTGCGCTCCCGCCCCCGGTCCCGGCTGGTGGGTTTTAATCGTGGGGGTGACCGGGCAGTAGCGGCACACGCGCATGGCGGGGATTGCCTTCCCGCAACGCTTCTGCAAAGTAGCTCGAGGTTCAGACGAATGACTGCGGAATGACAGAGTCAAACTTCTATTCGCCAAAATCAACGCTGCTAGCAGCGTTATGTGTCATTGTTTGGGAACCTCCTGCACCGCCGGTGCAACCCCAAATTCAGCTCCCGACCCGGTCCTGGTGAACACCCCACTCTCGTCGACGAAGGTCACGGCTTGCTTCAGCGCCAGTTCCTTCGCGTGGGCGTCTGCTTCTTCCTCGACGGGAATATACGCCCTCAGGACGTCGTCGATATAGCGTCCCGGCACGCCTTCCTTCAGGGCATCGCGGATCCCCTCATTCATGCGGTGCACGTACTCGTCCTTGGGCTTGTTCCCCTTGCCGGACTTCCGCTGAAAGTCGATGTAGACTAGCATCTCGTCGACTTTGGCGGAGGGCGGCAATTCCCCTGACACAGGAATTGAACCTTTGTACCAGAACTCGACCTCGATCATGCGTTTCTCGTACGCGTACGGCACGCCTTCGTTGACGTCCAGACGAGCCTCGTCGACAGGAGGCAGCTCATAGATCAGACCCCAAACCTCGTCGGCATCAGATCCGGTCTCGGTGATATTAGCGTATCCCCTGCTATTGATGATCCTAGCCGGGATGTTAGTGAGCTCTGGCGGTGGTTGCACTACCTGCGACTGACGGAGCCACATCAGCAAACGCACCACTGGTAACCCCTCAGGCGCCCAACGCCAGTGAACGGCGACGCTGGACAGCGGCGTGCCATTTGATCTTGCCAGAGATTGCTCCCATATCCAAAATAGGTCTTGGTTTTGACTGGGGATGAGTCCATCTTGCGCTTGTTCGTGGTGGTTGCGTGGTTGCAACGGTGATGAAGGAGAGGACTCGTTTGTGCCACCCCATCGGCAACAGTTTGGGCACGATCAACCCTAACCCCGGACATAGTCCAACCCGGCATCGAACGCAAACCTCCAAGCCCTCTACACAAGTTCTTGAGAGTGCGCCCTCGGAGCTAACTGACATCCGGACGTGTAGGTAGGCACGAAAGCCCGAGCACCGAGCCAAGAAACAAATCAGCTCACGTCACGAAGTGAGTAATCACTCTCCTCTCAACGTATCACGCGCCTCCGCCTCAGCACCTCCGCAACTTTCTCCCAATCTGGCCAAATAGGCAAGGCGTGAGGTTGAGATGGTCAGTATTCCATGGTTTGCCTATGCTTAGGAGAGGATCCCCTTCCATCTCGGCAATTGCAGATTCACGCGCCGACATGTTTCTCGGACTTAACTCTCGGGGATTGTGGCCTTAAAACAACAAATGCCGGAGTCGTGGAACCGCCGCTGCTTTGGACAATGGGATAAAGGGTTTCGAGTATGCTGAGATTTCGATGATCTCAGGACACCATGTTCAAGCCTCGATCGAGCAGAAACCAAGAGTTGATCAGACCCACAGCCTCTCTTCTGCTCTAGACCACCCCTTTATGGTACACGAACCTTGAGCCCCTTTTACAGTCTCAGAGCCAGCAAGAATTCACAATGGCACCAAACACCTACCGCAAGCTCCAAGACAAGCACGTCCTCGTCATCGGCGGCTCATCGGGCATCGGCCTCGCCGTCGCCGAAGGCGCTCTCTCCTCAGGGGCCAACGTGACCCTCTCCTCCTCCAGCCTCGCCAAAGTCGAGGCCGCCGTCACATCCCTAGCCACCAAATACCCACACCTCACCGTCCGCGGCATTGTCAGCGACCTCTCCAAGCCATCCGTCGAGGGCGACCTTTCCACCCTATTCAAGGCAGCCGAAAGCACCACCACGATCAACCACGTCGTCTTCACCGCGGCCGACAGTCTCTCCCTCGGGGGGCTCGACGCCGTCACGGTAGACGGCATCCACAAGGCCGCGCACATGCGCTTTGTCGTCCCCGTGCTGTTAGCCAAGGTGGCAGCGCGCTATCTTCCGCCCTCGCGCCTTTCCAGTCTGACCATCACGACCGGCACGGTGGCGCAGCGGCCGAACAAAGGCTGGGCTGTGACGAGCTACTTTGCCGGTGGGCTTGCGTCGCTAGCCAGAGCGCTGGCTGTTGATCTTGCTCCGGTCAGGGTCAATGCCGTGCAGCCGGGGTTTGTGGACACGGGACTGTGGGATTACATGGGTTCTGAGGACAAGGCGGTGTTTGTCAAGGCGTTGGAAGAGGAGAGGACGCTGACGGGCAAGTTCGCGTCGGTAGAGGATGTTGCCGAGGCGTATCTGTGGCTGCTGAAGGATGGGAATGCTACGGGAACGGTCGCGGGGACTGATAGCGGCTCGCTGATTGTGTGAGGGGAGGTGGGAGTGGTTGGGGAGATCCTGGGGAGATCCTGGGGAGATCCTGGAGGGCTGCGGTTGAACTTATGACAAGATTTGGATATTACTCGGCGATGTGACTACCTCTATAGAGCTGTGAATCTCGAACCACATTTCTCCCCTGTTTCTCCTCAATTGGGAATTGTGTGGAAATGTAACCCTTTTCGGTTTTGTGAGCTTTTAGGTATGCCCCTTGATGTGAAATCTTCTCTAGGTGGTATCTGCAATTGCGGGCAGCCCTGCACGTGAAACCGGGACCCGGCAACGCTGCTCGCGGAGCCGGTTCCACGGGGTTCCACGTCATGTCAAGGGCGCCGCCGGCCGGGTAGGACTGCCATTCTCCCGCGCCGGCTTTAAAAGCTGCAACGCCGAGATCCACCTCCAAAATGTCCACCACGTCTCATCCTCTCTCCTCTTATTTTCCCCAATTTATCAGCCTGTAGCCTCAAAAACTGCAAGATTCTCATGATGGTACGTTTCGATCCAGGCGCGCAAATTGTCACGAGCGGAACTGATGCTCTGGCACAGGGCAGCACAGCGGCGAGGACAATCCTCGCCTTCCACCGTAATTCCAAGCTTTACAGGCTCGAGACCATTGTGTCTTCAGTTTTGCCGTTCGCTGCTCTAGAGGAGGCCAACCAAGCCCTTTTTAAGCAGGGCACCGACGAGGATCACATCGTCGTCACCGACAGGACAATTTTCCACCCCCAAGGTGGAGGCCAGCCCTCAGACGAGGGGTTGATTGTCTCTCCGGCCTCGGTATTCCGCGCCAGCGCGGTGCGCATGGACGCCGTCCACGACGGCCAGGTGCTGCACTTTGGGCGCTTCGAGGGCCCGCCATTCCACGCCGGCGACACGGTGGCGCAGGCTATCGACGTCGAGAAACGGCTGCTTTATTCGCGATTACATACCGCCGGACACGTCCTCGGCTCCGCGGTACGCCATCTTCTCGAGGCTGAGGTACCCGGCTTCGACGAGCTGAAGGCGTCGCACTTCCCTGACTCGGCGTCGTGCGAGTTCAAGGGCTCGATAGACGGCAAGTGGAAGGAGCCCATCCAGCAGAAGCTAAACGAGTATCTGGCCCGCGCTATGCCGGTCGAGATCGACTTTTGGGATGAGGAAGACTTTCGGAAGAACGGGCTCGAGAGGCTCATTCCCGACAGGACTTTGGCTCCGCCGGGCGAGAAATTCCGGGTTGTGAAGATCGTCGGGGCGGAGATTTATCCTTGCGGCGGCACTCATGTCGACTCGACTGACTTGTGCGGCGAGACGAAGGTCAAGAAGATTTCGAGGGCTAAAGGCACGTCAAGGGTGTCCTACACGGTGGTTTGATAGAGATAATAGAGGCAAACAAAATTCGGGTGTTTTGGGAGGGGGGATGGGCAGATAGATAGACTCCAAGTTTTAAAGACAGCACTTTCACTTTAGGCCAGGTAGAGGGGCAGGTTAGGAGGCGAGTATTTACCTAGGAATGGGAACACTTAAATGAGAATGTGGTGGCTTGTGCTGTTCTTAATTGACATCAGAACCCCTGAGGCCCCTTTCCTTCCTTGATCACTCTTCAACTTAACCCCCCCCCTTTTCCTCGCCCCGTCAGCATGTAGACGTCCACCCACACTCGTATGGGTTTCTCGTAGAATCACCTGAAATAACATTGTATAGCTGCCCAGTCGACTCGGAGAAATCCCCCTCCACGTCCTCATATTCATCGGTATCAACACCAACCACAGGAGCGGCATGCCCCCGCGACTTCATCGCCAACTCAAGCTCCCTCTGCAGGGCAGCAACCTGCTGTTTCAGCTCGCGGTTTTGACTGTTGAGGTCCGCCGTCCGCACGAGATTGTCCACGTCTTCAGCGAGGACATCAAGTGCGTCCTGCAGGGTGCTTTCGGTTGTATTGCGGACCTGCACGATCATGGCGAGGAGTGCGGGGTCGATGCTGCTGAACTTGTACTCGCGGCTGAGTCGTTGGAGGAGGTTTCGCATCTGCTTCGCTGACTTCTCGATTGCTTTGGCTTCTCGTTTGACTTGGTTTACGAGGCGTCGCTGGCCGGATCCTAGTGGTGCGTGTTTCGGTGCGCGGGAGTGGAGGGTGTTGGGATTGAAATCGCCAAGTGGTGTCCTGTTTGAGACCATTGTGGCCAATTTGGCTGTTGTTGTTGATGTTGTTGATGTGGATGGTGGTGATGTTCTTGTGGCTCTTGTGGCTGAGGGTGCTGCCGCTGTGGTTGCTGTTAGGTATTCACGTCTGCGGAATATGCGTTGGAGGAGGGAGACCCGGTGATATGAACAGATCACTGGCATGGTGGGATATTAATATAGGCACGCCAGATGTTAAAGTTGCCTCTTGCATGCCAAATGTCATGACAATGCCGAAATTGTTGAAGTTAGGGTGTTCAAACCTTAAGGTAGATAGCTCCCCAATCGCACTGTTGCGCAAGGAAGAGCCAGAAAATTAAGCTCTTTTCCTGGCGGGCAAAATATTCGTCTATTCATTTCTTGTCACCGGCACAGGCATCCCCATCAAGGCCGGATTCAGGATCATTCTGGGGCCAAACTCTTAACCGTGACAAAGCAGAGATCCCGCCGCCATTTATAAGTTCAAATTCTTAACATGATTGGGTCCAATGACCGGCACACAGGTCACGGTTGTGAATTTGGCACCAGCTCAACCTTAATGCAAACTCGTTCCAAACACAAAACACCAGGCTGCCGATTTGCGAGATTCTTCGCCCGATTTCCGTCTTGTGCGGGAAACCGCGCAAACGTTAGCATTGACTAGATCAGAAAGGTGTAGTCTGTGGCAACACACTCAGATATAAAGCTGCCCTCAACAATTATATGCGCTCCCTGACATTGAACCCAAGCTAGAAGAAGTTATCTTCTACGCGGAGCCCTACGGACGTATATCTGGCGAATTTTGGCCTTTTAATGCACGTTTAAAGTCAACGTCAATACCTATTAAGAATACCTCTTCATTAAGGTCCGGACTTAGGGCACGGCAACAGAGCGATGAGTTTCGTTCTTTCTCATTTATTACTATCATTCCACCAACACGAAGACGGTCAAAATCAAACACTGCAAGGGGTGTTGAATAATCACTACATGTAGTACGACTCTGGTGTTGATCAATCCCAGTGCCATTCCACCTCCCTATTCGGCCCAGTCTGTGACTCTTCCCTCTTCGCATTTCCCCGCTTCCTTGCGCAGGGTACACGGTAGCTTCCAGTTTCGGAATGGGGCCGATAGGAGTAAGGTAGCCGAGTTCGGTTGCAGAAAAGCGGTCTCGTCCTGGATGCTAGGTAAGATCAGATTTTAGCCGTTGTCTGACAGGATTCGTGAGTCAAATCCCCTCATCGCCGATCTAGTGTACGGCACGCGGGAAAGTGACTCACGATACAGGCGTGGAAAAATCCTTTTGGCAGTGAATGGAATGATCATATCCTAGCCGTGTATGACGTATAACGCTGTCGAAATGGTTCTCAACTTGAAGCTGACCGCAAATAGGTGAATTGTATAAGTCCCAGACGAGAAGTTCAATCACCCTCGCATGCCATTAACCGTCAATGCCGGTCTTGAGCATAGCGACCAGCCATATGCGATAGCAACACATCATCCCCCACCAGACCACACACACAAATTGGCGGCCACCATGCCTCTCCCGCTGTCGTCCGCCTCCAAGATCGCCTCTTACGCCATCCACCCGATCGAACCCCCCGCTTACTTCCTCGCCATTGAACACGGTCAAGCTGTCCACCGCATCAACCTCATCAACGCCTGGGGACCAGCCATCGGCACGGGCACCCGCGTTCTGGAGCTTGGCTGTGGCCAAGGGACATGCACGCAGGCGCTCGCCGAAGCTGTCTCCTCTCCGTCTCCCTCCAACGCAGGCCACATCACAGCCATCGACCCTGCCTCCCCAGATTACGGCGCCCCTTTCACCCTCTCGCAAGCCCAGTCGCATCTCACTGCAGGTCCGATCGGCCCCCTAATAACCTTCCACCGCGCGGACCCCGTGGCTTTCCTCAATGCCATCCCAGCGGGTACGGAACCACAATGGGATGTCGCCGTCCTGGCGCATTGCATGTGGTACTTTCCATCGGCCAAAACTCTCGATGAAACTCTGTTCGCGCTGCGAGGCCGCGTTGCCCGCGTATGCCTTGCCGAGTGGGCCCTTCATGCAACTGAGCCAGCCGCATCCGCTCACGTTCTGACTGCTCTTGCACGGGCGACGTTCGAGGCGCATCGGTCAGGAAGCACAGAGAATATTCAGACGCTGATGAGCCCGCGAGAAATGAAAGAAGCTGCGTTGCGGGCGGGGTGGAAGATAGAGAGCGAAGGAATTGTTGTTCCCGAAGCAGAGCTGTCTGATGGGTTCTGGGAGACGCGAACAGTCATTAGTGAAAAGTTTTCGGAAGACGTTGAGCGGGAGGTTGCCGATGATAGGGTGAAGGCGGTGTTGAGGTCCGCGAGGGATTCTGTCATTGCGGCTGCAGGAGGTGTGAAGAAGGTCAGGAGCATGGATGTGTGGGTGGCTAACTTAGTTCCGGAGTGAAGAGGGACTGTGGAGAGACTGAAATATGTTTCGAACGCCGGTCGTGGTTCTGGTCCTAACCAAGGCAAATCATATATGTGGTTAAAATGAGAAACCATTCCATATTGGGCCACCAGGACACGTATAAGCCGTGTCCTTGCTGGTAAATATGTCGATCTTCTTTGAATCAGTGAGAGTCAACGGGGGAGGGAAATCAAAGACCACTTACAGCAATACCGGGGTCGCTTTGAGGCGCATAGGTTGGAATTGAGTAAAGGACATCATCTGGGGGAGCTACCGTGCCCTCTCCTGAAACGACAATCTGGGCGCATTCCGCATAGAATTGAGCTTTGGCTTTCTGATGCAGGGAAAGAAGCTCGTGGCGTATGAGGTAGTTCCCAGGGGCAAGGTTCTTTGGAACGACACTGCTCCACTCCAGATTCTTGTTGACAATGGCTGTTGCCCAGTTGTTGGAATTCAAAACTTGCCCCCACATCCCCATCTGGTCGATCTTAAACCAGCCTCTGCCTCCACCTTCGCACGCGGAACCAAAGTCGCCGGGGCATTTGAATAGCCACACCATGACTGGCCCTTGTTGGTGAGTCCACTGCGTCCAGACAGCCGTTATGTTTTCGCCAGCTCTGACGGGGGCACTGAGTTTTGCAGATGCGCCACCATTGCAACGCATCCTCGGATCGGTGACGTTGAAGATGGGATTGTAGCTGTCCCAAGGAAACTGAATTGTGTCTGGCCTCAGGCCAGGACTGGTAGCGAAGGCGTTATGGCCGGCGTAGCTAACACCGCCGATGAGATAGCTTGTCACGGCCCCGTGGCCAGCAGCAAGCGGCGCGAAAGCGAGTGCGCTGACGAAGGCTTCGAAAAACATATTCGACGACCGGAAGGAGGCTCACAGTCTAGGATTGACAGGATAAGTATTCTGCTCCAGGTCACGGGGGAATCAGGAGAAAGCGGACGGTTCGTAGGTATTATACTCGTCCCGCACCTCGACGGCAGATCCAGGAATGGCGCCAGATGTCCGTTCATATAGGCGATGTTTCGCATAGAGTCATCAGTCCAGCGGCCGAGAGGGGTCGGGCGCCGCTATCAACAGCTGATGTAGATATATTGGCCTGAGCGGATACCCTTGGTTTCGCCATGTGAAGACTGAAAATGGCTGGTTATGCATGATTGCCAAACGGGAAGGGCAAAAAAGCAGATCCACCTTCGGGCTGCGGTCCGCAATGGATTGTATGTAGCGTTATGCCATGAAGGATCATGGCGCGCACCGCAGCCAATGGCAACTCAAAAGGCCCCAGGGTTAGGGTAATGATTTGCGTTTTGGCGCTTTTTGGCCCGCTTTAGCCAAAATTCGGTAGATGGCTTCCAGCTTGACGAGCTTCCAAGTTGACAGGAAACTGGAGGTCTAAGTAGGGAGAACTAAGTGAAAGATCAAAAGAAGTCGCTGCAGTCGGTGTGTTTGACATAGATTGGAAAGACTTGGGGGGTGACGGTGATTTGGACTGCCCTTTCAGAATATTCAATCAATGTCCTGATAAAGCGACCAGAGGAGAGGATCGCCAGACGGGCCGTCCGATCCCGTCCCTGCACCCCAGCCATGCAGCGGAGCCTCACGCGCAGTTTGCAGGGGTCTACTCCGTCGTGCCGGGCGCCACCACACCTGCGCCTACAGGGCTGCAAGCCGTCCAATGCTTGGCAGGTACTTGTACCAGGCACACAGCAGCCAACATCCCGTCACTGTCAAAGTCTAGTGTTCCTACCACCCAATTGATGAAAACGGCGCTCGAGCGACGGTCAGGGCAAACATATTGACCTTGCTGAGACGGCCTTGGGCTCTTGTGTCATTGCGATCCGCCTTGACCGCATCGTGATGGCGTTGCTGACGTTACTGGAGGTCTTGTACCCAAAACCTAGGAAGTGTTTGTGCTCGAAGACCTTGGCCCAGCTTTCCAGTTCTACAAGTCCATGTGCTCGCGAGTTCTGGAGTATCCCCGCTTAGCTGAAGTGTCCTGAACGATGACACTTCTGTACCAAGGGCGATTGGAAATTGTGGAGCGCCTGAATGATGCACTCGCTGTTCTCGATCTGAGGGCTCTGTGGTACTGCAGGACGGCCGCGAAGCTGTGATACAGTGCCAAAGGAGTGACCAAACTAGGAGTCTGGCCTTAAAAATGCCGGGTAAATGTTTGAGTGTTTTGTCGGGAAGTCGTGGCCTGGCTGCATCCGAAATCTCGTCCTTACCGCTGATGAAAGAGGTGAAAGCTAAAACCATGGCAGATAGGTCCTGTTTTTACGTCCCTGGCCCGTCTTATTAGTAGTTTACTGGAGACTGCAAGTATCGAATTTAATGGTGCAGATGCTCTATGGAAGATACTATCTATAACTGTTCAATGAGCAGTGGGCAGTGAGCAAGGGCGGAAAGTTGTTGTTTGGGGAACTCACCGCGGGAAGGTGCAGCTTTCCAGGTTGCGTTCTCGTTTCACAGAAAGGATGGAAGTAGACCTATGGCGGCATCACTCAGCTCACAAATCACTCGAGGTAGGTAGGCCTCGAGACTCCAATTCACTTTCGGATTCCATCCCATCTCGGGCACTCATCAATAGCTGGAGGCCCTGACCAGCGTCGACCCCAGCCCCCCTGCTATTGATCACTTGACGGCAAACATTTCGGTTGGCAAGCAAACCGGCTGGAGTACGTTTGTGCAACCAATTTGACGGTGGGGCGTAACGCTCAATATACGCCCACAGCACAGGCTCCCCGATTTGACGGTGAGCAGCACTCGTTCAGTGTCGCAGTCTTAGACAGACTGACCTAACTGGAGTCGAGGTGAGTAACCTGCCGTTATGCTTGATCCTACCTGATCGGTCGCGTCTGACAGGCGGCTGCCAAGTTAGCCCAGGCATTTGCTTTCCCCAGCTTGTGAAGCGCTTGGTATTCTTCTTGTCGCTACTCGCAGGGCCCCTCATATCCTGCTCTCATCACCCACCCAGCCGGATACCTTCCGCAAGCCTGTCGCTTCCAACACCGACAGGGCCATTCTTTACATCAGCAAGTGACTTCCTAAAATTGCGATAATGTCGTCGCCTTCTCAGATCGCCGAGCCGAAAGCACGGCCGGTGTCGGGCCTACCTGGTTCAGCCACCCCGGCTTCCCGGTCTGGCAGACCATACAAGGCATACGACCAGGAGTATCAGTTCGCTGAGAGGCTGTCAAACCCGCCCCCGGAGTTCGTCATTGGCAGTGCCGACATCGCTTCCTCGGCAGCCGTGCAAACGGATGGGCCCACCGAGAACACCGCTGACACCGGCTCGCCAACCGGTCGCGCGAGCGGCTCCAAGGAGTCTCATCGGCGCGAGTCCATCTGGAGACCTCCGCCGGAGAATCCATGGTACAAAAGAATCCGAAGAATGTGGTGGATAGGCGTTGCTATCACCATCGTTGGCGGCACCGCTGTTATTCTGGCGATCCTTGGCGCCATGGGCACCTTTACCGGGCACGGGTCAGTCATCCAGCTACAACGGCCTCAAGGCTTCTTGCTGACACCGCCGACTAGCATGGCTGACGGAACCGGAACATCGAGCAACGAAACTGTTACCACCACGTCTTGTACCGCTGCCTCATGCTCGACTTCAACATCGGCTCATCCTATCCCGACGGTATGAGCCCTTCGCTCTGCTATCAACAGTTCTTGTTATTTAACTGGTGCATCACAGGGCCTTCCCAAAGAATGCACTGACTCAAGCACCTTCTTCCAGAAGGTCAAGTGGGCGGGCACGACAGGTCCATACGATCCCTCATACGATCAAGTAGATTCGCCCGAAGCTTGCTGTGGCCGCTGCTATAGCTCTCCGGGCTGTGGTGGCTGGCTGTACACCGGCGATAAATTCACACCCTGCGTCAAGCTGATCATCGGGGAGGACCCGAAGAGTGTGGGAAAACCGGATGACAAGTGTCCCAAGGGGCACTGCCAGTCGACGACATTCGACGTCGCAGACCAGCACAACGGCACTGGAGGTCTTGGGCCGTGCTGCCAGGACGCAAAGTCAAGTTGAGGTAGAGTGGTGTAGACTCTCTGCATCTGTAGGCTACGGTAGCCACAGTGGCTTCTCATACTCTCAACTGATACATCAAGCATGTGTATCTAAGCACATGCGTTGCAGCCCCAGGAGTTGTCGGGACTGCGATGGCCAGACTGGTGGTAGCGGAAGCTCAAGGAACAACCATTTTTGGCCGAGAGCCTATTTTTGGGCCACGCACCTTCAGTGACAGTGTATCTTGGGAGAGGTTGACATAGTAGCTTGACGATAGATATCCTGGTACTGTATTCGACCGTTGTCGGGGTTCACAGTACTGGTTTCGGCCATTCGGGAGGCTGTCTCGCTGCGGGCAAAGAACGGGGAAGATAATGATATATCGTTGTTTTGTCACATCTACCACTGTGATCGGGTACCCGGCTTGTATGTAAAAAGGTCAAAGGATAAACATAGAAGTACACGCAAAAGAATTTCCCCAGACCTGTCTATCAGACCATTATTAACCGCTCACCGACTCCCCAGCCTGTTTGCAATTGGCACAGAAACAAATGCAAAATCTAGCATCCCTTTTTTGCATGCCATCCAGTCTCCTTCGCCACTGCTGTGGCTCTTCAACATTTCCTGCAAGTTCCTCGATCTAGTCCCTTAAAGGCGGAGCATCTTCGCGACGTACTGCTCAATCAAAGGCTCAGAAGGGAAGCTCATCTCCTCGAGCTTCTGAGCGTAGGGGGTCGGGACGTCGGCACCGGTGATACGCTGGGCGGGGGCATCGAGGAAGTCAAAAGCGTATTCCATCGTAACAGCGAGAATCTCGGCGCTGACGCCGTAGGCAGGGAAACCAGACTCGACGCAAAGTAGACGGCGTGTCTTCTTGACTGACTTGACAATTGTCTCAATGTCGAGCGGCTTGACGCTGCGCAGGTTGACGACCTCAACCTCGACACCGTACTTCTTCTTGAGGTTCTCCGCCGCGACCATGGCCTGGCCAACACAGCGAGACAGACTGACGATGGTCAAGTCCTTGCCGACGCGCTCAATCTTGGCCTTTCCGAAGGGAATCACGAAGTCGTCCTTCTGGGCAGCCTCGGACATAGGGAAGCTCTGGCCGTACATGAGTTCGTTTTCAAGGAAGACGACCGGGTTGGGGTCGCGGATGGCCGCCTTCAGCAGGCCCTTGGCGTCCTCTGCAGACCACGGAGAGACAACCTTGAGGCCGGGAATGCTGCCGTACCATGCCGAGTAATCTTGCGAGTGCTGAGCACCGACACCGGAGGCAAAGCCGTTGGGGCCACGGAAGGTGATGTTGCAGGGCTGAATGCCACCGGACATGTAAAGCGTCTTAGCGGCCGAGTTGACGATTTGATCGATGGCCTGCATGGCAAAGTTGAACGTCATGAACTCGCACTAGCGCATTGGCACATCTGCGTTAGCACCGAAAGTCAAAATGGGGCGGACCACGAGGAGTATTGCCTCGGGTCGAGGAATTGAGTTTGGTAAGATGCGGGCCACTCACCACCGGGTGCAGCCCACTCAGAGCAGCACCGACGGCCAGACCGCAGAAACCGCTCTCGGTAATGGGGGTGTCGATGACCCTCCTCTCGCCGAAGCGGTCCAGAAGTCCCTTTGTGACCTTGTATGCACCGTTGTACTGAGCGACCTCCTCACCCATGACGAAGACCTTGTCGTTAGCCTCCAGCTCCTCAGCGAGTGCCTCGTTCAGGGCGTCGCGGACGGTGTATTCCTTGACTCCGGTCGAGTCCGCATAGGTGCGTTTTTGCAGCCCAGAGACAGCAGAGGCCTTATAAAGGAAGGGAGACATGGCAGAAGGTCTGGCGACCTGAGCCCGGGCAGTCGCAGCCAGGCGGGCCGCTGGTCGGAGGTAGCGCGACATGTTGATTGAGGATCTAGGAAGCGGAACCGGCGGGTCTAACGCGTGCTGCAGAAGAATTCAACAGTGAACGATGGCAAGATCACTAAATTGACGTGCCGAGTCGCAGGAGGCGAGGTGATGGCGATCAATGGGGTCGGCGAACAATGCAGGTGGTGATCCAAGGGCAAGGACTGAGCTTGTCGAGGGAATTTTTTTGACAGCAACGGACCGGAAGCTTGGATCGATCCAGCATTTTCGGACTTGGGACGTTGAACCCCAACGAGAGATCCGCGCTAGTTCAATTGAGGCTTAGTCACCCGCTGCCAGGCCAAGCTCACCCAGCTCTTTTTTGGGCCTTGCCGCAGCTGAGCTCTCCACAACACTGATCAGTGGAGTTGTGCAGGAATCTGGTATGTTAGCTGCCGATAGGGCCAATTCATCGCACTTCGAGTACAAATTGTAGGTATTTTCTGGTTTTGGGTTATTGCGGCGTCTGTGCTGCACAATCTTGCAGCCGTCGCAGTTGTCCGGTGGGGAAACGGCCTCATCCCAAATCCTTGTTCTCACGTATTAAGTCCCAGTTGACCGTACTCTATTGAGGCCCTAGACAGTCTTTGCGAGAGCCTTTGCGAGAACGTCTTCTACCAATTCTGAAATAGTCCGAGGGACTGACGGAATCAAACCGTCTTGGCTCGATGAGTTGATTAGACACTAGGACATTCGCACATTATCCAGAGATACATATCAGAGACTTGTTTGTGTGCTTTTTGATAGCACAACCAATTGGAATTCATCGTACAAGAAAGGCTAGCCAGGCTGTCACCGTCAGAACCTAATCGATGACTGATGAATACTAGCAGGCAGATATTAAACTGATATCTAACTCCAACGCACGCCAACGTCTTGTTTCGTCATCCTCATTACTTTCCATCCTCCCATCCTTGCCCCCTCTAACCGAACAAAGGAAACAATATGCTTGCTGCTCATCAACCATATAGAACTGCCCCTTAATTAATTAGTTGGCAGGCTTGCGGCCGATCATAAGGTACATGGGTGTAAACAGGTTCTTCTTTGCGCCGTTTACTAGTCCATCGGCTCCCTTCGCAAGAGCATCCGCTGTCTTCTTGGTGCCAGCCGGTGCCACCCCGATAAGTTCCAGAGCGCCGGTGAAGGCGTGGATCATGGTCCGGGCTACGCGGGTCATCCGGAATACCATGAAGAAATCCGTATAGCTCTGGATGTACTTCATCTCTCCGGCAATGGGCCAGTACCAGGGAATGCGGTCCGGCCGGGCCGCAAGATCCTCGTGATGTAGGAGGTCAAAGCCAGCCTCTTTCATTGCGTCGATGCCCTCGGTAATGGTAACCATGTTGGAAATACCGTTGCCCTCTTCGATGGCGAGGCGGATGTCGCGGTGCTCCAGATTCTTGTTGTCGTACTCATCCGTCATGAGCCACTCATAGACGCCGAACACGCCGCCGGGCTTGAGAACGCGATAGATCTCGCCGTAAACACCAGCAAGCTTGGGGGCGTGGACCGTAGCCTCGATAGCGTACACAGCATCAAAGGAGTTGTCGGGGAAAGACATTTGCTGTTTTTGGTCAGAACTGATTTCCCTGTGACCCAGTGGAAAGTACAACGTACCATGAAATCTCCCTTCACGAACTTGAGCTGGCCAGAGAGCCCATCCTTCACAGCGTAGCGGGTGGCGCGTGCGATTTGGTAGTCGTTGTTGTTGAGACCAGTGATGTGGGCGTCGGTGAACTTGGCAATCTCCCTAGCAGGCCCGCCAACACCGCAGCCAACGTCGAGGACCTTCATCCCAGGCTTGATGCCAATTTGCGCGGCCAAGTAGTGCTCGTGGCGGGCGATTGCCTGATAGAAGCTCTCACCGGGAGAATACCGGGAGAAATGGAAGGATTGGCCCCAGCCATATTCATAAAGGTCGGTCGCGAGGTTATAGTAGCTATGCGAAGGGTGAAGATTAGCGATCGCCTAGAAACAGAGGCATTCGGGAGGTAGCTTACTGCTTTGTCAAAGTCGCATACTCTGCTGTGCGGGCCTGTGGTCGCGCTTCTGGTAAGCGTTGACTGGGAAATGAGCGAAGCAATCAATTTACCTCGCGATCGGCGTCAGTCTCTGTTGCGGCCGACTTCTTGTCGAAGTGCTTGAAGTACTCGTCTACAGCGAGCTTCTTGGCCTCCTTGTCCTTGGTGAGCATCGCAGCGAAGCCGCCGGTGGCTTCGACGGAGGACCCGTGGAGGGCCTTGACGAACTCAGCATCGCGCTTGTGGTCCTCCTTCTCGAGCTTGATTTGCGACTTGCCAACCATGTTTGCGGATTGTGTGGGAATGAATGACAGTTTGATCACTGTGCCTGCGAGTTGAATCGTCGGATAGTGAGTTTTCTGTGAAGACGGTTCAGGCAGGCTCCCCAGCTATATACTGTGTACAAGTGCATGTGGAAGAAAAAGTTTCCACCCAATTATTAGGAACGTCTCCACGGGTGCAGGCTACAAACCAGGGGTAGCCAACAAATTCAATTGCTCAATTGGATAGCACGTATTGGTGGCCCACACTGCCATCTCAATTCTGGGGGGCTCGCCCTGTCCATCGGCAAGCCAATCTTCCCAATCTCCCTTTGTGCCAGCGTTTTCGCATTCGTGCCCGCTGACCGCGGGCCCGTCTGTGGCAGTGTGCAGCCGGTCCCGCTTCCAACTCTGCGCTGCGGCGACGCTGCAGCCTGCAGCTGGGTGCAAATGCGAACTCGAAAGTGCATGGGCGCATAGTGAAGGCGGTGAGTGGCTGTCAATCCGAATACGAAAGCGGCGCCAAGGAATCAACTGCCAAGACGCAGAGGGCCGGGTACGTAACGACGATCCAGCCAGCCGAACTGCGTGTGCGCCTCAACGCTCGCCCCAACTTATTTGTGGCGAAAGTGCGATAAGATTTATCAGCTGGCTCAAGCCACTCGAAAATTCCACACCAGCCTCATCAGCAAACTCACCCCACCCACCCAACGAAACGATCAAATAAGCCTAACAACTATTCCCAGAACCCGCGCCGGGCAGGATAGCAATATCGTGAGAATTCCAACCGCCCGCCATGCCTCCCCAGATCAAACACGACCTTAACCGCTCTGGCTGGGAATCGACCGACTTCCCGTCGGTCTGCGAGAACTGCCTCCCCGAGAACCCCTACGTCAAGATGTTGAAGGAGGACTACGGCGCCGAATGCAAGCTGTGTACTCGGCCGTTCACCGTCTTCAGCTGGTCGGCCGACCGCTCCCACGGCCGCAAGAAACGCACCAACATCTGCCTGACATGCGCCCGTCTCAAAAACGCCTGCCAATGCTGCATCATGGATCTGCAGTTCGGCCTGCCCATCGTCATTCGCGACAAGGCGCTCGAGCTCGTGTCGCAGGGCCCGCAGAGCGAAATCAACCGCGAATACTTCGCGCAAAACAACGAGCGCGCCATTGAAGAGGGCCGGGTCGGCGTGGAGCAGTACGAAAAGACGGACGAGAAGGCGCGCGAGCTTCTGCGCAGGCTGGCGCAGAGCAAACCATATTTCAGGAAAGGGAGGGAGTTGGACCAGGAAGGGAATCCGATATCTGGTGGCCCTTCTGCCAGCGGAAGCGCGACTGGTGGGAACGCCGCCGTGGGCGCTGGCATGGGCGGACCGGGTCCGATTCGGTCTCGAGATTCCAGGGCAGCGGCCGCAGTCGGTGCAAGACCGGGAGGCGGCCGGGGTGGGAGAAAGGGGCCCTTGGGTGCGAACGCGCCTCCACCTGGGCCGAAGGACTACATCCCACCCAACGACAGGAACATCATGTCGCTCTTCGTCACCGGCATCGAAGATGATCTTCCTGAGTTCAAGATCCGCGACTTTTTCAAGGCCTTCGGGAAAATCAAGTCGCTAGTAGTCTCGCACATGACACATTGCGCATTCGTCAACTACGAGTCGCGCGAGGCGGCCGAGAACGCGGCGGCAGAATGCAAGGGCCGCGCTGTCATTGCTGGCTGTCCATTGCGCGTCCGGTGGAGCGCCCCCAAGGCGATCGGCACGATGGACAAGGAAGAGCGAGGAGAAATGCTGAGGGACGGAAGGTCAGCCTTCCCGGACGCGAAAAGAAAACTGGCACAAAAGGCTATTGAGGGTGGCAAGGCAGGAAATGAAGGACCCGGCCAGCAGACGGGTGATGCACCAGCCCTCGTTGTCGCTCCGCCTCCTGGAGCAGACGATGTGCAGTACGCGAGTTTGGCTGGCAACTAAGGGTCAGTGTGAGTTTCAGCTTCGCAAGGCGTTGGTGGTTTTGCATCAGGATGGCGTTAGAATACCGGATGCCTTCTCTAGGTCATCGTTGTGGCATTATTGTTTGTTGTTACATGGGTATCATAGATGGCTATCTACACACAAGATAGGGCAGCGGTCGTGCTGTCGTTTGGCTGTAGTCCTACAGGCCGCTCTCTGGCGCATATCGGTTGTGATTCGCTGCTCTACAAGTCGGAGCATTTCTTTCCATCGATTTTGACCGTCTTGTTTCCAAGCTTGACTGTATCGTTATCCCCTCGCTCGATATCCTCGTGCAGCCGTAGAACTAAGTCGACTGTCAGCGGCGCTGGAGTTGCATACAGAGCCGAAGACTATCCCTTACCGTATCGATCTCCCTTCTTCTCCCCCTGAACGAGATTCGTCCTCAGGAAGTGGGCGACTTCTTCAGCATGCTTGAGTGCAGGCTGTATGCTGGGATCCGATGCAGACAACGCTGCGTTCTCACGGAAGCCCTGCCGGATCTGTTGTCGCGCCGCGTCCAGCACTCGGGAGTCGCCTACAAGGATGTTTGGGTTAGTGCCAGTGTTCAATCGCAAGTCAAAAGAATTGGGACCTACCTTGAAAGGCGATCCTGGCGGCACGCAGAAGGTGTCTGTAAGCTTGAAGAGCCATGTTGATAGCGCAGTCAATTGCAGTCTGGACTTTTGCTGTCCTTCCAGAAACATCCCCCTGTCCCTGGTCCAAGAACTTATCTGAGTGGCGGCCGGCAATTTGATGGCTCTGATTGGCCCATTAATTTGATGTGGGGTTGAGAGTAAAAAAATTATGCAGCTTTCAAAACCGCCCGCCATTCTTGAACATCTCAGTAGCGCACTCTCACCGACAACGTGACTGATCAAGCGTAAACATGGCCACCAAACTGGTCTCCATTCCTCTGCCTTCCCTCCCCGAGGGTTGGTCAGCTGAGAAGGACTTCAAGGCTGTCGGCAAGCTCGCACAAGCCCACGCAACGCAGCGGACCATTGAGCCTGTCGGACCTCACTTCCTCGCTCACGCCCGCCGTGCCCGCCACAAGCGCACCTTCTCCGAGGATGACAGGATACAGGCCCAGGAGAGCACCAAGAAGGTCGAGGAGGACGACGACAGCGACATCAGCGAACCTGAGGACGTCATGATGCTGCAGCGCGAGGCCAAGGACTGGAAGGTTCGTCAGGCCTCTGCTTTCGGGTCTCTGCAATACTAACCCGTCATATAGAGCCAAGATCACTACAAGGTGCTCGGCCTTTCTCGTTACCGCTACAAGGCTACCGAGGATCAGATCAAGCGCGCGCATCGCAAGAAGGTGCTCAAGCACCACCCCGATAAGAAGGCCGCCGCCGGTCGCGCCGACGATGACAGCTTTTTCAAGTGCATCCAGAAGGCCACCGAGGTCCTGCTCGACCCCACCACCCGTCGCCAGTTTGACTCAGTTGATGAGGAGGCCGATGTCGAGCCGCCCACCAAGAAGCAACTCGCCAAGGGCAACTTTTACAAGCTCTGGGGCAGCGTCTTCAAGGCCGAGGGCCGTTTCAGCAAGACTCAGCCCGTACCTGCATTAGGCGATGATAAGTCGACCAAGGAGGATGTGGAGAACTTCTATAACTTCTGGTACAACTTCGACAGCTGGCGCACATTCGAGTACCTCGACGAGGATGTCCCCGATGACAACGAGAATCGTGACCAGAAGCGTCACACGGAACGCAAGAATGCCAACGCGCGCAAGAAGAAGAAGGCTGAGGACAACGCTCGTCTTCGCAAGCTGTTGGACGAGTGCTCGGCCGGTGACGAGCGCATCAAGCGCTTCAGACAGGAGGCCAACGCCGCCAAGAACAAGAAGCGTCTAGAAAAGGAGGCGGCTGAGAAGAAGGCGGCTGAGGATGCTAAGGCCAAGAAGGAGGCGGAGGAGAAGGCAGCCAAGGAGGCCGAGGAGAAGGCCAAGATTGATCGTGAGGCCGGCAAGAAGGCCAAGGAGGCAGCCAAGACCGCGGTCAAGAAGAACAAGCGTGTTCTCCGTGGCTCAATCAAGGATGCCAACTACTTTGTGTTTGGCGATGCGTCCGTTGCCACCATTGACGCCGTTCTAGGCGACGTCGAGCTCATCCAGGGCAAGGTTGACCCCGAGGAGATTGCCGCTCTTGCTGGCAAGCTCAACGGCCTGAAGCTCGCTGACAAGATCAAGAGCGTATGGCAGGAGGAGGTCAAGCGTCTCGTTGCCGCCGGCAAGATTAAGGAGACGGAGATCAAGGCGCTGAACTAGATGTAAGAGGGAAAAGTGTGGGAGCAGCGACATCTCGATTGTAGTTGGGTGCTACATTGAAGATAGACGGCACCGGGGAAGAAGTCAACTCAACCCTCATTTTATCGGCACACTGCCTGTCCAATGGATAATCATCACAGCGTATCCTTCGTATTATCAGCGTCCCGTCTGCCGTTTGACTATGCTAACAGCACGACATGGCCATCACCCTCGCAATATCGCGCCCCTTTTAGTGTAAACCATTGACGCTAAATTCCCACTCATAGATACACCAAGCCCTGTCGACACTAGATTCTTTCCCTGTTCCGTCAACTCCCACCCAGGCACACAGCAACCAAAACATCAGTTCACTACAGCCAAGCCAACACCGAACCCCAAAAGTACCCGAATAACTGAGGTAGGCACTCATCGTTAACCCAGGTCAATAACCCCCGCCGCCCACCCTATGCAACTTGACGAGCCAACCTAACAACCCACCACTCCACAAGTCAAGTCAACCCCTTATCTAGCTACCCCTCACTTCCTCTTCTTAAAAACAGGGCGCTCAAACACTGGTGCTTTCGGTCTCTCGTACGCCACGATCTGCTTTGGCCGTTGGCCGACGCCGGGCTTCTCATAGGTCACGGGGACTTTTGGTGGCTCGGCGGTGGCGCGTTTAGGCCTCTCGTAGACGGCGGCTTTGGGTCTTTCGAAGATGGTGGGTTTGCGGGGGTCCATTTTCCGGTAATGGTGATGGTGATGGTGATGGAGATGCGTGGGTGTCTGGTTTAAGGGGGGGTGGCTAGGTATTGGTTTCTTTACTTGTGAGTGGTTGAGCTGGAGGTTTGCGAGAGTCGGGAGGTAGGTGGCCGAGTGTGATGGACATGCCGAGGTCGGTAGGTAGCAGTGTTGACTCGGTGGGACAAGGGATGCAGGAACCCGGTTGCAGGGCAATGAGGTGCACTTATACCTACATGTTTTCCGGGTACGTGTGCAGTCGGGGGAACAGTACATTTCGGCGTGGTTTGGTTTGGGGAATGTTGGCCTGCAGAGGGGCGGTGAGGTGTATGCAGAGTGATACATGTATTATGCTCGCAGGTTTTCTGGGGGATTGGAGTGCTCAGATGCCTGCCTATCAAGAATCTCGCCGGTCCCAGGCAACCTATGCTCTTCCAAGGGGGAGATTTAGAGTACCTTAAGGTCGTTGCCTCACATTATCGCATTGGGGTGTGGATTTTGACGCTCTTGAATTCGAGTTGGCAGACTAGATCTCCACTCTCGCACTGCCGGAATCCCTCATCACGGTATCTTGCAGTGCTTCATACAGCGTCTGTACTGGAAGATACCTGCGTCTCTAGCTACTCATGTAGATAGGCGCCTTTTCAACAAACGCGTCCTGAGATACCCACACCATCTCCAACATCTCTGATGGATGAACATGGAGCCTCAAAGCCGACCTGGAGACTCACATCCTCCGCGATGTCCTGATAGCACGCAACTCCACACCAAATTCTTACATACGACCATACCCACTGGAGAATTCGGGATCCCGTCCGCTCTCCCATAGACAAGCCAGTGAGGGCCGGACTAGTAGTTGGGTCGCTGACGACCAGCGAATCCCTGGTGTTGTATGTCTTTTTGCTTCTTTTCCCCTTTGCCTCCTGTCTCAATGTCGAGTGGCCTCATCGTTTGGTAAGGTAGTCAATCCTCAGTGACATCTCGTTCCCCCCGCTCGTAGCGTACTCGAAGAGCAGTTTAGGTCAGTTTTGAACCTTCAGTACAGGAGGCTCCGACGGGCCTGCTCTTTCAATACAGAAAGCTTCAGGACGGACCCGTATGGAAACCGTGCTGTCTCCGGGAAAGGTAGGCAGGGAGGCATGCTTTCGAATTCCCTGGCCGCCGCGTTCACCTCGGAGTAGGTCAAGAGTTCGAGATTGTCTCCATTTTCAATTGCCAGCAGCGGGATGTGAGCATGAACAGCCCTCTTGGAAAGATCACAGACGACCTCAGCTGACGAAGTAGGTAGTGAAAGCGGTTTCAGAGCCCGAAATGAAATCCGAACATGAAAAGCTGGTGGCTTTGTTTTCGATAGGATCTTAAACGGCAAATTGCTACTGCATTGGCAGCGGGACTACCACAGCACGAAGTGGACATTATTGAAGGATTCCGCCATTCAAGGGGCCAGAGCATTGGTGGACTTGCCCGTTCAGTATTTTGGTCGTATGTGCTAATATTTCTAAGTATTCGGCACCTTATCGCCTCGAAAATGATCCCACTTCTCAAGAACCGTTGTCTCTCCTCACGAAAACAGCGAAGCTTCTGCAAGAGGGGCTTCGGTGTTGGAGGGTATATCGAGTGCCTGCTGAGTTCAGGGTTGAATGTGGAGCAATTGAGTAGATCTTGAGGAAGTTGAGGTTGCGTACACATGGCTTTTGAAGGTGTGGTGGGCCATCTGAGATGTTGTGGATTAAGAGATAGATCGGCCCTCGAAATTGCTCGCGGAAGGAAAGGCTGGTGGCACCCGAGAAACGGCGGCAATTGGTTGGAGATTTTTGATATCACAGATAGGCACATGTACAGGTGCCTAACTATGTCTCAAATCACTGATTGTGGATGCTGGGCGCGCCAATGGGATCGCTGATCGCCGGGGCATTGGGGGAGTTCCGGGCTCATCAGAGCATGCCCTCCCGTCACAGACCGCTGCCCTGCTTGCCATGACAACTTACCTTCAAGTCAACCTAGCATTCTCAGGACTCAACAATTGGCAATGGCATCCGCTCCGCAACAGAAGACCCTCGCCGAGCTGTATGCATACTGGTGTGGCGACGGTTACGAGTTAATCAACAACCTCTGGGGGAAAGACGCGGCAACCTCAGGCTCGCAATGTACATATCTCGACGACGCTTGCGGTACCTCCGTGCAGTGGCATACGACGTGGACCTGGCACGGGGCACCCAACAACGTCAAGAGCTATCCCTACGCGGGTCGGCAGTTCCCCCGCGGCAGGAAGATCAGCTCCATCAGCTCCATGCCGACCTCGGCGACGTGGCGATACGACAATGAGAACATCCGCGCCAACGTTGCATACGATGTCTTTACTGCCGAGGACCCCAACCATGCCAACAGCGGCGGCGATTACGAACTCATGATCTGGTTGGGAAAATACGGAGGTGTGTGCCCCATCGGGTCCCCTGTCTGCTCCGTCGCCCTTGCCGGCCGCACATGGGACCTGTGGGTTGGGTTCAATGGTAGGATGAAGGTCTACAGCTTTGTCCCGCCGTCGGGAGGGATCATCAGGAGCTTCAGCGGCGATGTCAAAGAGTTTTTCAACTACCTGCAGGCCAACCACAAGTTCCCCGCCAGCAGCCAGAACCTGATCGGTACGCTTATTCTCTTCTCTCCGTCACCGTATCCTGACTAATTCAATGTTCGTGGGATGAACAGTTTTCCAGATGGGCTCGGAGGCATTTACCGGAGGGCCGGCGACGTTCACCGTGCCTCACTTTTCCGCCGATGTAATCTGAGAATCGATCGCCCAAGATGATTTCAGGGTCACCGATAGCATTAAATATAGAAGGCCACCTAGATGGTGGAGCAGCAACTTGGATTAGCACAGGAAAAGACAAAATCGGCTGTTTTTGAAAACGGCAACCAGTGGCACCGGACGTGGTTGCTAAAATGAAGTCTAGAGCGGGCAGCCGATAAGTCCCACGACTACCTGATAGCAGCTGTCTCGATCCTAGAGAGGCAACGTAAATCCTCCCCGCACCGGACAGCTGCTCTAACCGAAAGATGCGGTCATTATAATCCCTAGAACCCGAAACCACTGTCGACCTCTCCATCTCATACAGTCTCAGTGCCTGATAGCTTGAGTCGATATAGTCTCGAACCACGACAGACCGAAGCCGCATGAACCCCCGGGTTTTGTACACCACTTCGAGCTCGTCAGACCCAACCATCGCGATCACAACGTCACGCTTAAAATCGGTAACCATGCTTGCCCACTGCAGTAGCTACCCTATCGCATCTTGGTCAGCATATTCGGGGTGTTCGACCAGCGTCATGACCTCCCACCACCCTGTAGCGCCCCCGGAGATTATTCGGACCTGGGATTTCGCTTTGGGGATGTTGAACGCCCTGCAGCGGTTAAAAGGGACTTCTCCGCAACAATTGGAAGTCATAAACTTTCCTGCTGCTGAATTCGCGCCTTGGCCTATCACCCGGCAGCCTGTGGTGCCCTGTCAGTACATGAAAACCTCAGCTGGCGGTCATAGGCGTTCACACACAGACTCCAACGTGTAGATGAGGTAAGGTACTCACCAGGAAAGACAGTGTCCCACGCCTTCTTAACTTTAGTAAGCTTCACCAACTGCCCTAGGGTAGTGTAGTCACCGCGATACTGCCCATTGCGCGTATTTCGTATATACTCGCTCGTTTCCCACCGCAATGCCATCCATGCGACGGGTGAGGATGTCATTTGTTGTGTCGTCCGGGTAGCTTTGCCAGCCTTCGCAGTGAATGCAAGTTAATACCTATAATTTCCATCTATTAGTTGGCGAGCCATTCATCTGGACATTGGGATATGGATCGTAGTGTTTGTGTAAAAGGGGTTGCCAGTGATAATACAATTCTTTTGAGGAACTCTGAGTCGACTAGAGCTCCAATCTGGTAGTCTGATGCAGTGTGAATCACTGCTCGCTGCTTCAAATTCCTCTCTTGACTCACATTGCGATGGATTACGAATGTATTTTCAACCATGAAATACCTAAGAGATGGGATGAACTGAAATTGCTCGCACCAGGGACATATCTTTTATGCTATTATGCGAATCCGGGTCTGCCCTCGAAAACAGGATATATCTCAACGGTTTTGATAATCTACTACCTCCTGGTACCTAAGTACTTTCCACGGCACCGAGCTTCCAGTTTTGTGCTACACACCAGTGAGGGGCTAGGTACGGTTTCGGTTACCGGCAACCACTACTGCCTACTCCTTGTATCTGACAAGCGACCCGGTTCCGTGACACTGACCTAGTAGGACTTAACTCCCGCAGTCACATGAGGACATTAATGTATGCGTCAGCGGCACGCTCGGTTAAGTGCCTTGCCTGACGAAAAGCCCGACACTAGGGACTTGACTGGCAAAGCTGGGGAGGAAGATTTTGCCGCATCGATGTATGCATGGCGCAATCTTGGGCACCACAGCAGACTTTGATTTTACCCGGATATATTGGGCCTGTCAAATTGTGGGGACATGGCCACAAACGTCACGGGATGTCATGGCAGAAAAAAGGTGAGAGCAAAGTGTATCTGATTTCATAGAGCCCCATGATATGGTTGTCGTACGACACTGAACACGAAGCCAAACGGCCCATATGATGCTGAACCGATCACTCATACACATAGCAGAACGGACCCTCAACGGTGCTGACCAACTCGCTGATCTTGTAGGCCTTCGGCCCCACGACGCCAAGGTCGACCGGGTCGCTGAGCGCCTGCAGTCTGCTGCCAAAGCCCATCATGGAGGTGCCGCCGGCAATGACCTGCTGGCGGTTGGCAAAGTCCTGGCTCTGCCAGATGGACCAGGTGCGGTCAATCATGCCATGATGAAGCCAGAAGGCCGGGTCGTTGGGTGAAATATAGAAATCACCACCCGGGTCTCCAGCGATGGTGAAGTGGCCGGTGTTGTGCACACCGTTGCCTGACTGCATGTTGTCCTGGAAGTTGGCAATATTGCGGGCGTTGTTGATCAGGGACACGATGTCTTGGGTGCGCCCATATTTGCTGCTCAGCTGGTTCGAGATGTCGCGTCGCAAGCATCGCGGGTTGTTGCCGTACCCATCAGCGCGGGGGTTTCGTGCCGGCGCCGGGTCAACGGCCACTGACAAGGGGCCGAGGCGAACTTCCATGCTGATCACGGTCGTTAGTATCAAGCTCCATGAGCTTATAAGGCAGCCGGCCACCTACTTCTTGAACGGTCCAGTTTCAACGCAGCCTCCTCCGTTACCTGCAGGAGCAAAGGTAGTACCTCTGTGCTGGGTCTTCTTGCCATTCCCGCTCATGCTTGTGTCGCTTCCGTCAAAGATAGGTGACTTCTCCGGGTCCTGGGCCCAGCGTCCCCAATCCCAGTACTGAAGATCGGAATCATGTTAGAAAAAGCCGTCTAGGGAAACTTGTAGCAGGGCTGAGTGAATCATACCGGCTGGGTCCCATTATATCCACACTCCTCTCTGAGAGCACGTTCCATCGCCCATGTGTAATAGCGGTGCCAGGACAGGAAGCTACCCTAAACTGGAGGTCAGCGTTGCCACATTATGCAATGAGAAGGACGGAACGCACTGTGCCATGGATGGTGAGAGTTTGGTTCATGTGAACAACGACGAAGTCATCGTATCTGGACTTGGCGCCTGGGAACTTGGATGAGTCCAGCTTGGACGGCTTGGCGATGAGGCACAGCATGGCAGTGATATAAGCCTTCCTCTGATCCTTTGTGAGGTCGCCCCTGAAGTCATCAAGCAGGTGAGTAAGTCTCCTGCGGGGGGAGTAAGCGGGAAAGTAAGACTTACCATTCCCTGCGGACCTGGAGCTTCTCCTTGGTGCATGTCTTGGACTTGGCCAACGCGGCGTCGATGGCAGTGCGCCCTTTGTTCTGGAGATCCGAGACGGCATCGCCGTTGACCAGGCTCATCAGCAGGAGCCATGGCACTGCAAGCAGCGCGAACACAGAGAGGCGCGCCATGGTATGATCCAGGGCGAGGCTCTTGGGGTGTTGTGGTCTCCTCGGGACTGGGGAGGCACAAGAAAGGATGGGTTGGGAACCGGGTCATTATAACCTCACTGAGACCCCCCCCATTCCAGATCGGCTTCCAACCATGGCGCGGTGGACCGGATGCCGCCTCCGCTGCGATGCTCGCAGACAATCTGTCCACCAGAGGCGAGTGGAGTGGCCATATACTGACGTGGTATTAAGACCCTTGCGTGTAAACAACGCTCACCCAGCACGGCTCCACTCTCGGGATGGCGAAAAGTGATGGTTAGGGTCCGGCAAATGGAAGAGGCATTCATGCGTGCCCCCCCGGCCACTGGGACGCTGCGAGAGGCTGTAAGTGCGGACAGGGGTCGGCCGGATCACACCTCAAAATAGGCATGGACATATAACAGGTATCCCTCCTGGAGTCGTCGCTAAAGTCGGTAAATGGTTTGCAAATGGTGAAACGGGCCCCGTGCACCAGCAGGTGCGGGCAGGGCGCGCTCCCAGCGCGGTGGAAAGCCCGCAGCAATGCTGCCGACTGGTCCGGGAGGTTTCGGCTCATCTATTCCTTCGCTGGCAAATCTGGGGTAAATTCTGGGGGTAAACACTCGCCGCATCGGCCCCGCATATTACCTCCTAATAACTGCCACTGGCTGGGTAACTGCCAGGCTCCGTCATGTCCTAAATGAATTAGAAATGTCTTAACTGGCCCAAAATCCATTGCGGTTTATGGTGATTCCGCCACCCTTGCCTTGGCGAGGGCAAGTCGACAGCCCTTTGTGATGTGCTCTGACGCCCCGAGACTGTGAGGAAGATGCTTTGCGTTTTGTACATCGAGTGAGGTCTACCGTCTTTCTGGATGGTACAGATCCAAAGGCCTGCTCGGTACGTAGTAGAGTCTGGTGAGCCAGATGTGGTGATATGGAGAAAGACAGGGGGTACGACACTCGCACAGCAAGGGAGCGGATGAATTGTACGCATCCATATGCCGTGAGACGTCAGAACTAGGGCCAAGTCGGAGCCCGGGAATGAACTTGGCCATCGTGTGGAGAGAGGGCGGGAAATCAAAGGGGAGTTCATCTACTCGGTAACGCGGCCATGCTTCGACTTGTTCGAGAAGCAGTGGCAGATGACGGACAGCGACAGCTCTCGGAAGACTGCCGGTCAGCTTTCCCTCTGGCCAATGAAAACGAATGGAAAGGAAGGGACCCAGAAAGGAGTTACGTGCCAGAAAATATATTGCACAGACGAGCCGTCTTGCTTGGTCTGGGGAAGATGCCACACCTCCCACCCGTGTCTTCTGGAATTCGTCCCGTTTCGCTAATCCCGTGAACCGAGGGCGGGCTCTGCGAGTTTGGAGCAGGCGGGCCTGTCTGCATTTCCTTGCAGCTGAGTCCAGTCGAGTCATCACGCGCACACACAGGCTGCGTCTCAGGCGTGCCGCCAACTGACCTTGCCTTATCCTGATGCCACCCAAGACCGGATCATTGGGGCGAAAACCGGCCCCTCTATACAGAAAGGCCTAGATGCAATAAAGAAAGCAAGTGAGTCGCTCGTTGCTGATGCGATGAATTGATGAATCTCCCGCCAGCCGCCTCCCGGGGAAACTGCGGGCCATTGACACCACGACCTGCAAACGGAGAAGCGAGCAAGTGCGTCATATACGAATGCTAGCACCAGATGGAATTCAAAGTGCTAGCTGGCACTGCCGTGTCCTCATCGTGAAGGTCTGACATCGAGGACGTGCAGTCAGTGGTAAGAAGTGTAGAACGCCTCGCCCAACTCTAGAAAATCAGGTAGAATGGGCAGGTAGTATGAAGTGCTTTTTTCTTTTCTAGTTTTGCAAAGAAAGTTGGAAGTCAGTGGGCGTTCTAGTTACTGACAATTTCAAACTCGCGCCTTCCCAATCAGCTTGGATAGTCAAACAACCTGCTTCGGATTATCTTGACAACAGCCGCAAGCGACCAAGCAAACTTGGATATCGTGTGAAACCACGGCAAGAGTGTCATCCTGAATGGCAACTTTCCTCGGAGCACGCCGCTGAATATCTTCGTCCACTGTCTCGGACTCGTTGGCCACATGCTGCTGGCCTGAGCTCTGACTCGATCTACCTTCCTGTCCTTCTTCTCCTCATTCTCTTGCATACATATATTTGCACCAAATTCTGCAATTTAAGCACTTGGTCTTCACTGCCTTCCGCCCCTTCTCAATGATGTGTTGAGCTGCGAGTCAAGAAGTGTCAGGTGTACCTTTTGCTCGCCAACACTTCTGGCCCAAGATAGGTGCCGTGTCTCTCTCTACCTTTCTCCCTCACCAGTCCCCGAGTTCGCAAAGCACACCGCCGAGATGTCGCGTCGTAGGCAAGGCGCGACAGAAGTTCGTCACGGTGGCTACACCTACCGCCTTGGACTACCCGTGTCTGAGCAACCTCCGGTCCTACGCGTAACATGCAAGTTCTCATACAAAACGGAATCGCCAGAAGATGTCTCCATTACGAAGGAGGAGCTCTTAGGTCTTGCTTCGGTGTATCACAGGATATATCAGGTACCGGAGAAGACCCGTGAACGACTCACAAAATGGCGCCGGGCACACCGAAGAATGGTGGAAAGCTGGCAGATGCACTTCTGGTAAGTATCTACCCACCTTCTTTAATTCAAGCAACTTGATTTCTCTCATATCCCTGCGATAATGTTTCCCGCAGCAATGCCAAGGTCCACGGAATAGAAAGTTATCAAACTTACATCATTTTAGGAACTCCCGCCCTGAAGACCATCGGCTGGGGCTCATTGCCAGAAAGCCCGGCATCCCACCCGCGGCGTTAGGTCGCCAGCCCGAGCCCGAGCCCGAGGAAGAGTCGGAAGAGACAGTCGATCATAACGGGATGGACGTTGATGAAAGCAGCGACGCGGTGGTAAGCTCGTAACGTCCCACACATGCCCCCACAGGCAGATGGCTGATCAACCTTTGATATTTAGAATAGTGACCGCGCACAGCAACCGAGAGAGATCACCCCAGAAAGCTCGCCGCCCCCAGCCCAGTACCATCCTATGCTCCCGGAAGCTCTGCGGACACCCAAGCCAGCAGCCTCCAACGGCCACAGCCAGAACGACGAGGGAGCGCAAGCCCAGTCTGCCAAATCTCGCCCAGAGGACCTTCTCGCCGAGCTTGAGGCTGCGAGAGAATGCATCAAGGATATGTTTGTTTGGTTTCAACAAGCAGCCGTCACGGTTGATGAAAACGACCCTCTTAAGGAAGCTTTAATGCAGATGTCCTGGAGGGCGGCCCAGGGCCTAGATCGCACGTCTCAAGCGGTACGAGCTTCAAAAGATACGGTCAACGACGGCAAGCAAGGGTCCGCAGAGGAAATCGCTCGACGCATTTCGGAGAGACGTGCCATGGTTGCTAGACAAACTCGCAAGGATGGATCATGAGCGCGCAAATGGCAGGCAACGTGCAGGCAAGGGAGCTCCGAGAGACTCCATTGGTATTATTCCCATCCCGCAAACCGGAAGTTATTGATTTGTTGTTTTTGGGGACGTTCAGTCTCTCAAGTCTTGATTTTACGATGATCCGAAATACTATTGAGATATATGTAGGTATGTTACTGAGGAGACGATTTGCGGTCTCCTGGACGACCTTCGCGCAAGCACTGAGGCAATGAGAGCCGAGTAGGAGCCGTCTTTTCAGCTAATATAATCCATTTCATCACGTTCCCGGCACTCATCTTGACCCTTACCATACTAATGTTCAACCCCAAGTGGGAATCTGCAGCCGAATCGGTCCGTCCTCGACGGCTTTGGTGATTGAGCTAAGGAGACAGCGGTTCCTGATCGACATTGAGAAATAGGACACCTGAAAACGTGGGCAAGTTGTGCAGGATCAAGTGTGGGGTGCAGAAGTGATCCGGTTGCTGGCCGGTGGGCGTCCTCCTGACAATCTGTGTGTTCTTCATTCACCACCTCCATCGTCTTATTGTGCATGAGAGGTGACTATATCTCAATGTCACCTCATCAGAACAATATGACGGAGGTGGCGTTGGGGACGATGCTATAACACAGATCTTACCCAACGCAAGTGATAAGACTTGGGTGCTGCGGTTGTAGCGGGTTTGGGACTGCTAAAGCTCGCATTTTGCCTGTATTTGCAGTTGGGTCATCCCTGTTCCGCTCAAGCGACTGAGATTTCGCCCTTGGCTCGATCCCGGCGGCTGAAGCTAAGCAAAGACCAAGCTCACGACAAGCTTTTCTGGCCGATCTCAATTCCACCTTGGAAAACGTGTGGGAGTATTTTGGTGCAGTCGCCAGGCACGTTTCGGCGAAGCTGGTCATCGCAAACAAACCCTGGCATGTCGTGATCGCGACGATCACTGCCGCCTATCGAGGCGTTGAAGACGGATATGCAATTCGGGGGACTGGTTCCCCAGATTTCCGACTTCAAAACCCCTGTTTGTCGCGCCAAGCTCAATTCACCCCACGATCACGACATGTGCTGGTTGTTCCGATCTGCTATACAGGTTCCCCTTTGAAGCACAGCTGCCAATCCGGTGGACAAGCCAGCGCGGGATGCGGCCAAGCTGATGTTCTCGTTCTGCACGGAGCGGCCCGAATACTGATCAGCAGCTCGAGGAAATCGCGTTGCCAACACGGTCTTTCGCCGTCTTTGCCGGCCTTTTTGGGTCTGCGTCGGCGACCCCTCGACGCGCATGGTATCATTGGCCGGGCAATGGACCCCCTCATCACAGATATTCAGGAGATTTGGTGCCCCCCCCGGATATTGGTGTACCTTAGGCAGAATGAGAGGTCATGGAGCAGAGGAGACGATCGTCCACGATCTGCCCACTCGGGATCGTGTATATAAGTGCCGCCTCCAGCCCTCAGGGTTCCCATTCGGTCCCTCCCAGCTCTGATGATCGAAGACTGAGCCGCTCTTCGTTCAGCTGCCCGCCAAAGAACCCCCTCCTTAGTCACTCGATTCCTCAGAGGCGGTAACTATGAGGATCTCGGCTTCGTTCCAGCTCTCTGCCTTGGTGGCAGCCCAAGCTGTTTTCGGCGCTGCTTTGCCAAAGCGAGACACGACCGGACCCCAGTTCTTGAACGGTCAGCCTATCGATGGCAATGGGAAAGGAGGGCCCATACTCGGTGACTATACCCCCTACCCTACCCGGTATCTGGAGACCGCGGCTAACTCCAGAACCTTTCGAAGGCGGCACCAACAAGCAAATCGACCTGGACAACCCGGATAACCTGGGCCAGCAACCCACCGACAATGGAATCGTGAGTGGGCCGGAATGGTGTACAGTCCCAAGTATTAACTCCAGAGCCAGGTCCCCAATCTGAAGTGGCGTTTCTCCGACTCCAAGACGAGAATTTTCAAGGGAGGTTGGCTCCGTGAGCAAGTGATTCAGGATCTCCCGCAGAGCCATGATATCGCCGCGGCGCAGCAGCACCTGGACAAAGGGGCTCTCCGCGAGCTTCACTGGCACCGTGTGGTATGAGCTATCCCTGCCATCCTGCCAGCACACGCATGGGCTTTCTGACACGTATGACAGGCAGAATGGGGCTTCGTGTATGCGGGATCAGTCCTGGTATCGGCCGTCGACGAGTTCGGACGCTACCAAGTGGAGAAGCTCAACTATGGCGACATTTGGTACTTCCCAAAAGGCGTCGCCCATACCGTTCAGGGGCTCGATGACGAAAACGAATTCCTCTTGGTATTTGACGAGGCTGACTTCGACAAGATTGGGTGAGAACACCCCCAGCTACCTCGTGCGAGCCCGGGGCTGACCCATGGATGCTGCAGTACCACCTTCAACGTCGATGACTGGATCGCACACACCCCTCGAGACGTGGTCGCCAAGAACTTCGGCCTTGACCCGTCTGTGTTCGATAGCGTGCCCAAGCCGAACCCCAACATCTTCAACGGCACTGTCAGCACGAAGAGTGTGACTGCCGGCTCAGCCGGCGAGCTTACTGGGGATGCCTCGTTCGTGTACAGGACCCTCTCGCACGAACCAGAGGCGGTTCCGGGCAAGGGAGGTGTGTTTTACAAGATCGACTCGACAAACTTCCCTGCAAGCAAAACACTTGCCGCGACTTTCGTCAGACTCAAGCCCGGCGGCTTGAGGGAACTTCATTGGCATCCTAACGCCGAGGAATGGCTCTATTTTCACAAGGTCCGTATGATATGGTTAGGGTTAGGGTTATGAGCAGGGCTGTGGCCGGCCTTGAACCAAGGGAGACTGGTGGCTGATATTGTGCTTTAGGGATATGCTCGAGCGTCTGTCTTCATCGGAAACAATCTTGCTCGAACATTCGACTTCGGACCGGGCGACACGGCCGCGTTCCCCGACAACTCGGGTCACTATATCGAAAACACCAGCGAGACGGAGGACCTAGTCTGGATCGAGATTTACAAGTCTGACAGAGTCGCAGACATCCCTCTGACGCAATGGCTCGCCCTTACCCCTGCCGATATTGTTGCCCAGACACTGAAGATCCCGCTTGAAGTCGCCGAGGGGCTGCAGAAGGAGAAGCAGGTTTTGCTTGCGTAAGGCACAACACGTTGCTTTCACCAACTATGGCGTCTTGGTCTAGGGGATGTGTTCTGGAGGAGAGATCTTGGTGGCGGGCTGGTTTAGAGTTTGTGAGCTGCGGAAGCCAAAAGTACGAAATATGCGGCCGAGGGCGAGCTGGGAAGACTAGAGCTAGCAGTGAATGGTAGATGTAATTCTAATAATTTAATAGCGGGGGAGAATTCGGTGCAGTCTGCGAGAGATGACAGTGACTACGATGGTGGCATTGACGGAGCTTGTCCTTGATAAGCCCAACAAGACCCATGACTTGCATTCGAGGATCGATGCGAGGCGGGGTCGTGCACCGCAGGGCTAAAGTGCGACCAAAGGTGTGGCGGCCCGTCTGCCCCGCTTCAACGGAAGCTGGAATATCCTCCATGTTCCTCGCCCGGCTGTTGGGCATGAGAATGTCGCTGAACAAGAACCTGCAGTTCGGTTGTGATAGGTCAAACTGAGCGCCTAGCTCAGCAGCGCAAGTCATGAAGGCGCACAAACACGTTGCTGAGAGGTGTCGGAGTGCGCTCCGAGATGCATTCCACAGCTGCAGCACCGAGGTATCGAGTCCTGTGGTACACTCTCCCGCCAAGCGGGGGTGAGAACCAGTGCTATCGGATAGGAAACCTGGAATGTCAGTTCAAGTCTGATGAGGCGGTGGGCAGGAGCCGCCGACTTGGCCGGGATCCCTTCCATAAAAAATCTTCGTCATGGCGCACTGTCAGGGTCTCTTGCTTCAATTGGGTATATGTCTGGGGAGTCACGGTAACCCGAATGTGATTTGGAGATGGTCGCATCGGGTGGACTGTTATTGCTTCCAAGGCAAGGCCAGTGCACCGATGGCGGAAGTGACAGACACCATCAGCGATGCGGGCAGGACGAGGGGAATCCGACTGAACGGTCGTCTTGAAGGCAGAGCCTGAAGGTTAGTGCTGCCCGTTGTCACGTTTCTCGGTCAACTGCCCCTGGGACGTTCGGGTGCCAAACGGGGATTGGCCAGCCTGGGCGTGTTTCGGTTTGGAGAGGCAGCACCGGGGCGTGCCGGTTTAATCGCTCTCCTTGGTGCATCATAGCTCGCGGGCGGCTATCGAAGATTATTGAGTGTCAGCCTCCCAGATTCCTCCTAAGCTGGGCCCTTTAACCACACTCTGTCAAAACATCCAAGTTGTACTCTCCTCCTTCCCAATTGCTATTTTGGATCTTATCAACATCGCTGCCATCACCTATGCCACATCGACGACTGCTTGCTCATCTCTCTCTCAGGGTCGAACCGCCTAATTGAATACTCTCTAGGCGGGTTGCTATAGCCCTTGCGCTCGTTCTGCAGCAGCGCCCCTCCTTGGATCGTTCGACGAGCGGCAAAATACCAGGGCGCAAAACTTGGCCGCCCTTCTATGACGTCCCTGCCGTGGCTGCGCAAACAGCAAAACACTTGTTGCATCTCCATCCTCAGCTCTTTGATTCGTGTTTAAGGAGGCATTTTGAGAGGGACCCAGTCCTTCAACTGGAACTTCCTCGGCCCCCCTCAGCCATTCGCCCCTCACCTCACCCAGCGACCGTTCTCGTCAAGACCTGGGAATATCCCGGCTCGGTGCGCGCAAGTTGCCAAAGTCTGTCGCAGCAAACAACAGGCGCAACTGACGGCTTCAACTGCGAACATCTCAACAGCCCTACCTATTTTATAGTGGTGATACTCAAGGTCAGTTTCCCACCCGACCCGCGAGCCCGCCTGGCGGGCGTGAAGCTGCTGGTGCGGTCCCGCCACCGTGATTCCGCAGTCGATGTCCGTCCTTCACGGAGAAGGGGGCCAGTCAGGAGACGGCAGTTTTTCTGGCAACTTCGCGATTTGGCCACTCGAGCTTCTCCCTTGCCCGCGACTCGCTTACCCAGCATCGAATCATTTATTCCTCCCTGGAGTGCTCTTCATCCAAATGCCCTGCGCACCAAGAGGCTAACGGAACCCCTATGACAGAGATCTCGCTCGACCTACTCCCGCTGGCAGGTTTGCTATCGTGTTGCATCACCTTCGCTTGCCCCACCCGCATCTTCATCGCCGCCGACAACGACCTCTGCGCCACTGCGCCAAGGGCGCAATCTTTCATCAAGCGATCGACGACTTTGCTCCTCCACAATCTATCGACTTTTGTATCCACAAAATGAACGGCTCGCAGCAAGCAAAAGACACGGCGGCGCAAAAACCGACCACCGGAATGGGTGCATCGGCGCCGAACGGCAACTCCACCCTGAATAAGAAGCGGAAGAAGGAAGGTCTGAAGCCCATCATCACGACAGAGGGCCCCGGCGGGTAGGTGTAGTGTGCTTCTTCCCTTGCTGCATGGTCGCGAACTGGGCTCCTTTGTCTGCTCCTCTCCCGATTCCCGAGGGAATCTGCACAAATGCCATCTCAGACATGGAATGTTGGGTTTGATTCTGCGCGAGATACTGGTTGGGCGGGCGCCGGACAGGTGGCGGGGTGCGGTAGGCGCATCACGGAGGGGAAAGCGTAGCGTCCATGCGCGTGGTGCTGCGACATCACAGCACGGCCCATCGATGTCGACCGCAAGTGCAAGCAGGGCATCTCTTGACCAGGCAGGCTACTTACCTGGCTTGCACATTCAAGGTGCCCGGTGAAGGGGCAGCTTTCCCCGGCCCACGGGTTTTGTTGTGGCTCCAGTGAGCTGCAGCAATCTGCAGCGTCGCACCACCCCCAAAACCACCACCCCCTTCCCCGACTCCTCCCACCCAGTGCCCATTTCGTCGTCGTCACTCGAACCTGTCAATCCCGCCATTTTCAGACCCCCCCCCCTGCCCCGCCAGCGCTGGCCTTTGCGCGATTGAATCCAAGATGAAGACAATGCTGCTCAAGACAAGGTCACCGCTTTTGCTTTGTTCTCGTTTTTGAATCCTGCCGTTGGAAGTTCGGCGGCACCTAACCGTGCACGGCGAACTCGCCCCAGCCCGATCAAGCCCCGCCACTCTTGTCTGCGGTCGCGTTAGACCTCGCCGAGCCTGCGCGCTTGGCTTCTCTGCTATAAATTTATTGACGCGAAGTTCATTAGCTTACTCTATTCATCCACAGGGCTGCCCACCTCTCATCGTCGATGGCGCATTCGCCGACCTCGTCTTCCTCGCCGGAAGATGCTGCCGAAAACACCGCTGACGAGGAGGACTCGGAGGATTACTGCAAGGGAGGATATCACCCGGTCACAATTGGCGAGAAATTTAAGGATGGGAAGTATACCGTCGTGCGAAAGTTGGGCTGGGGCCACTTCTCGACCGTTTGGTTGTCAAGAGACAACAACACCGGCAAGCATGTGGCATTGAAGGTTGTGCGATCAGCCGCCCACTACACGGAGACGGCCATCGATGAGATCAAGCTTCTCAACAAGATCGTCCAAGCGAATCCGAACCACCCCGGTCGTAAGCATGTCGTCAGTCTTCTCGATTCGTTCGAACATAAAGGTCCGAATGGCACCCATGTCTGCATGGTCTTCGAAGTGCTTGGCGAGAATCTTCTGGGCTTGATCAAGAGGTGGAACCACAGGGGGATTCCCATGCCTCTCGTCAAGCAGATCACCAAACAAGTTCTCCTGGGTCTCGACTATCTGCATCGCGAATGTGGCATCATCCACACCGACCTGAAGCCCGAGAATGTTTTGATCGAGATCGGCGACGTTGAGCAAATTGTCAAGAAGGTGGTTAAGAGCGACACGAGCGACAAGGAAAACAATAGGAATGGCCGACGTAGGCGTAGGACGCTGATCACCGGGAGCCAGCCTCTGCCGTCACCCCTGAACGCGAGCTTTAACCACGCTTCGCTCTTCCCGACGGCAAGCTCACATTCGAGCCTTGGCCAGATGTTGCATGACGGTAAATGACACATCCAGTGGGAAAAGCCAGCTATCCCTGTTCTTTAGCTAACATTTCATAGCAGGAAGCAAGTCCAAGGAGTCATCTCCTAGGCCGGATAGAGAGAACGGCGATGACAAACAGAAGCAGCGGGAAAGAACAGCTGATATCATCACGAAAGAGGTGTCTGGCATCTCGCTTGACAAGTCAACTACACCATCGACTCTAGGCGAGAAGCGCAAGGCAGACGATATGCAAGCCTTCGAAATCATCAGCGTCAAGATAGCAGACCTCGGCAACGCGTGCTGGGTGGGCCATCATTTTACAAATGACATCCAAACACGCCAGTACCGATCTCCCGAGGTAATTCTTGGCGCCAAGTGGGGAGCTAGCACGGATGTTTGGAGTATGGCGGCGATGGTAAGCTCTTCGGGATGTCTTTGTGTGTAACTTCCTCGTCTAACATGTATTTCTAGGTGTTTGAGCTGATCACTGGCGATTATCTTTTCGATCCACAATCCGGCACTAAGTATGGGAAAGACGACGATCACATTGCTCAGATCATCGAACTCCTCGGCCCCTTTCCAAAGTCACTGTGTCTGTCTGGCAAGTGGTCGCAAGAGATCTTTAACAGGAAAGGAGAACTCCGCAACATTCACAGGCTTCGACACTGGGCTCTCCCTGACGTGCTTAAGGAGAAGTATCACTTTAAAGAGGAGGAAGGAAAGCGTATTGCGGACTTTTTGACCCCAATGCTGGAGCTAATGCCGGAGAAACGGGCGAACGCGGGAGGCATGGCGGGCCACTTGTGGCTCGAGGATACACCCGGGATGAAAGGTGTCAAGATCGACAAGATTGAGGTTGGGAGTCGCGGGGAAGGAATAGAGGGTTGGGCGTGTGAGGTTAGGAAGCGATAGGTTCTTCCCTGGTTGAGTTCTGGTTGGGCGGGTCTCTTATGCCCCCTCAGGCCTGAGATGTCGGAGAAACTTGTGGGAGGCAGCAGCGGCGGAGATGTCGAGCCCGCCGGTCACAACCGTGATGTTGCCTATTGGGCCTTTGGAACAATTGTTGGTTATCGGCCGGCTTGTTCGCCAACTGTGGAATCAAAGTGGCCATCGGGCCTCCTCTCGCCGGTGGCCTCTGCTACGAGTAGCAGTTTATTACAACTTGTCAAAGCGATTATCTCTGTTCCCCTGCATCTCCTGGCATCATTGGTGTTTGCCCCATGGAGGGGGAGGGTTGAGCCGGGTCGCTGTCGCTGACAAGGAATTCTTGCATACAGGAGCACATTCTACAGAATTCGTCCTCTCACGATTTGTTTTTCATTGTTTCTGAGAAGAGGATCTAGTGGTGGGAGGTTGTGGCCGGAAGCAAGAATGGGTTTTTACATAGCGATTTCACTTGGTCTTGAAGCTTGCCGAGAGCACAAAACAGAACCCCTTCAGTTGGGGATTTCTTCGTTTCCTTCTCATTTTGTCTTTCTGTCTTCTCTCTTGTCAATGACGACGCTACAGACGATACGGGATGTTTCGAGACGTAAAAGGAAGGGAATGATAGATATTTCTTTTTTTCTTTTCTTACCTACACATTACATTGTCAACGCCGCACTTACGCTGCTACATTATTATCACACGACAAAGCTCATCCTGCATGACTAGAGAGCAGATTGGCGACATCGCGCTCTGCACTACAATGAACTTAATGAAGAGAGGTGGACAATAAGTGGACAATAAAGCAACGAATTGCCCAATTCGAGATACTGGATGTGAGACAAGTCAGATGGGTACTTTTGGCTACCTGTCTATTCTTGATGAAGCAAATCAAGCGGCTCGCCTCACGGTAACCGGATGCGACCTCAAGCCAAACCTGTTATGCAGCTTGGGGGATAAAATCATGCAACATGCCGGGTTTGAGGACTGTCAACTCAGCTATGCGGCTTTCATATATATGCTGATGAACCATACCATCCCAAGTGCATATTTCCTCGTAATACAAACTCCCCCGCCTTGATGAGGCGCCGATGCATCAGAACAAGTCATGTTAGGGAAAAAAAAGTGCGTGAGCGTGACGCTGAGGAAGAAGATCGGCCTTAACCTCTCTTCTTGCCTTTCTGGGTCATCTTCCGGAATGCCTCTAGCCCAGCAGCTCCGATGGGTTTGAAATCGGGCTGAGAAGAACGATCGAACGTGCTTTTTGGAGCAACGGTATAGCTCGCCGGGAGACCAGCAGGTCGCGCCCGATTGCTGTTGATAGGCTCTGGAGCCAGCAAACGCTCGCGGTCCAGCTCGTGCTGTGTCTTGCCCGCCGGACGCTGTGTCAGAGTCATCTGGGAGCCAGTTACCGCCGCCTCTTGCCGCTGGGCAATCTTTGCAGCGCTGGAATATGTAGTCAGTACATGGAGTGGCGAGCAACACACGGGGCGGGGGGCTTTGAACATACGCAAAGTCAAACTCCCGGGTCTCGACATGACGCTTCTTGTAATCATCGGTCCGCTTGAGGATAGGGCGGCTCCATTCTCCCATCAAGCGCTCAGCGATACGCTTAATGCCTGTCTCGGGCCGTTTGCTCTTGGTGTAGAAAAGGACGACTTTACCGATGCCACTGCTGAGCAGCGAATCTTTATTGATCGGTAACTTGGCAAGTGCGGTAAAGATGTCGCGCTGGATGTTGTAGGCCGGCAAGCTGCCGTCATTGAGAGGCTCCAGGAAGTACTTGACGGACTGTAGAAAGTTGGTCTCGGGGTCGAGAACTGAATCCTGGATCGCCGTACGATTCAGCAGCGCAGTAACTTGCGGGAGAAGCTTCAACTTGTGAATAGCAGGTTGACCTTTCTCGCGAGCCTCGTTGTCAGCCACGCAAGCCTTCTCCATCGCAACCTTTAGCGCTGCAATCTGCTCGTCAATTTCCTCCTCCAGGTCCTGGACATCTTGTTAGGAACCAACACTAGTGGCAAACTGAGGGGTAGGGTAGATGCTGAGGGCCACGTACGATCTCATCCTTCTTCCGGCGTCGCTTGGATGGGTTCTTGATAGCGTCGTCAATAGCCCGATCAAGCGCTCGTCGTCTCCTCTCTTCTGGTGTGAGGTTTTCCTCTTCTTGCTTCTCCGCCGCCTCTTTCCGAGCTGCACGTCGCTGCTCGCCATCTGATCGTGTTTTGCGCAGCCGGTTCTCCCGTTCGTCACCATCTCCGCCATCGACGTCGTCGTTGCCTCTGGCACGCTTCTTCGGTCGGCGTCCCTCCTTGGGCTTCTTCGCGGTATCTGTGTCTGTGCGCTTCCTCTTCGCAGCCTTCAGGGTCTTGGCCACGTTTTCGTCAATGTGCTGAGGCTTGTCCTCCGTGGTAGGGTCGTAATCGTCCTCAAACTGGTCTTCGTCGATTTCGGAGAGGAGATCCGAGTCCTTGTCGGACATGTTGCCGGCATCCTCTAGTACTTCTTCCAGCACATCGTCATCTCGATTGCGTGTCTCCTCCACCGCGGGCGAGCCAGAGCCGGCGTCGGACATGGCGACCTGTGTGTGATTGCCCCCGTGATGCAACCAGTCGTGGTTGGATTGTTGACAAAGATGTCGAGAATGGCTCGCGACCGGTGATCGAGAATATTCCCGAACGCGCACGATAGCCTGGTGAGATGGGATGCGAGAAGAAAGCGATGGTGCTGAGATTTGAAGTCAGAAGGTAGTTAAGCTTCGTTCTTTCAACCATTAAGAACTTCGCGCCTCCAGTGTCACAAAGAACCTTGGCTCTGGTCCGTGCGCCTAACCAGCCGCACATTCGCCTTGGCTGGTCCGTGCACCATAGCCCCACCTGCGCATTACAGCATGGCTTGATTGTCCTGTTTACTTTTTGAAGCCGTTGCCACCGACGACGCTGTTCTCCTCCTTGGCTGATGCCCGGGCAGCCCACACACATACCCTCCTTCAGGCGCAATCAGTCCGAAGAGTTCACGCCTTCACGAACCCCCTCCGGTGCAGTTGAAAGCGCATATACAATCACGAATGGACCGACGCGGCTTTGAAGGTCCTATGGACTGGGAATACGAAAACCACCCACCAGTTGACCTCTCGAGCCCATTCGTCTCGAGGACCGCCAACAAGCCAAGAGGTACGTTATCTTTGGGATAGCTTGGAGGAAGAGAGGCTCGTAACTGCCTCCTTATGTGGTCCCTCCGTGCGCAGGCGACAACTGAAGATGCATGCGAAGCTGGAGATGCAACTCCTATTCTGCGCCAACCCTGACTACTCCCCGGCGCCCACTGCTAACCAGACGATAGGCTTCTTCAACCCCCCGCAGCCACAAAGATTCGGCGCCGGCGGCACAAACTTATTCGGTGCTGATACCGGTCCCAGAAGCTCACCACTTAAATCCCAACATGGCCCACAACCACCACGCTTTCTTTTCAACCCTACGATACCGAACAAGCCATCAGCACCGCAGTTCCGAAATCCGGCATTTACAACACCTCAAAAACGAATAGATGAGCTCGCTTTCTCCGAATATTCAGGTGCCGAGTCAAGCCCAGCAATGACAGACACTTCGGAAGTTACCGTGGACACGCCTGATGCGGATCGGGACCATGACTTCGGAAGAATGACCATCACCCCTCACACTGCCGAGAGGGCTCTGTTCAACAAAGGAACGCTACGAAGCCGCACGCCTGGAAAGGGGGATGTTCCTCGGGGGAACCGGGACAAAGTGAGGAAACGGAAGCGTCTGCCTGGGGACCGTGATGTGGGCAGCGTTAGATCTCGGCTACAGCATGCCTCGGACGACTCAGACAGCGACTGGGAAGATGGGGCGGAGCCAAAGAAGACCGTGAAGCCGAAAGGTTGGCTCAGCAGCTTCCTTGCGGCGGTTAGTGACCACCCAAGTGCTCCGGCCATCTTGTCCAAATGGCTTCAGCTTGGCGTCAACCTCGTCTTGATGAGCCTTGTAATCATTGGCATGGTCTACATGTTTCTTCAGGTCCGAGCCGATCTTGCCAGCGAGACTGAGAAGGCGAGAGCAGATCTTCTTAGCAAGATGTCACTCTGCGCCGACCACTACGTCAAGAACCAATGCGCCCCTAAGGCGAGCCGCGCGCCAGCCCTGGAAATCCCATGCAATGAATGGGAGATATGCATGAACCAAGATCCCTTAGCTGTGATGAAGGTTCAGCTGACGGTCAGGAACATTGGCAATGTTCTCAATGAGTTCACCGATGTGATGAGCCTGAAGACTTGGGTAAGCACAGCATCTACTTGTAACTTGACTACAGGGCTAACACACCGTTAAAGGGATTTCTCCTATCCATGATCCTCGTCGCCATTATTGGAACCAACGTCTGCTTTGGTTCTCTTCGTGAATCGACACTCTCCCATGCTGCCCCGCCCCTGGCCTCGCAGCCAGCAGCGCCTCCCCTGCTTGGAGCTGCACAACACAATTCACGACAGGCGTATATCTGGGCTCCTATAAGCGAAACTCCTCGGCGTCTTCGACGGAACCTCGTCATGGACGACGCAACTGATACCGAAAACTCGCCCGAAGTTAAGGCTATCATGCCACCACAAACACCATCGGCAAGACGGAGTCCAAGTAAGGGGGAACGAGGCCGCAGCCCGACAAAGGCATCACGGAGCCCCAGCAAGGGGTACTGAGCTTGTGAGAAGGTTGGATGGGACGCTTTGTTGTACAAAAAAGGCGAAATGATTGGACAGGGTGTTTAATCCCTGGTGCGCTTGAGCCAGCGAAAACTGCATTGTTTTTGGTTGGATTGGCGTTTGGGGCTGAGAAGGGTATCAATGTACTAAAAACCTCACAAAATGTCTTATTACATCTTCAAAATTTCGAACGCGCATGTCCCGCGACTAGCGCAACAGACGGCGAACAGACGGCGAACGTTTGCTCTGACTCTTTATCCGTACCACCCATGGGCAAGTCCGGACAAGTCCAATCAAGGCAACATGGCGGCGCGGCGGCATGACACGGTGGGATGTTCCCGAATTTGTACAGAAACCAAGTCGCGGGTCGATGGATACTTCAAGCCGGCCTCCACGCCATCGACGGGACCCTGTTAGGAGACCGAATCACCGATCGATGCTCTCATGCAGCCTAACCACCGCGTGCCAACATTTGCCAACTCTGCTGTGGTTTACGAGCAGGGGTATGGGCTGCTGACCTCCAAGTTTAACATAACAGTATCCCAGGCTTCGCTCCCGCAACTCGGATCAAGGACAGCCTTGTCCATATTATTCATAAAACTACTGCTGATCTATGCCATTCGGCATCCAAAAGTACATATCTACTCTTGGCTTGTTTCCTTGAGTAAACCCGACAATAGAGGGGAGGGGCCAGGGTAAATGCGGCAGCAAAAGAGGCGATTCAAGCTGAACCAGTTGGGTTCTTCCAGCTGCAAGCTGCACGCCCACCACCTAAGCTTTGAGGTGGGTGAAGTCCCGCCACTCAGCTCCAGTGCCCCACTCTGCACTCTGCACTGCAAGGTCTTCCCCCCAGTCGGCACGCTCTCTATCCGTCGCCGCGCCGGCATTGGCGTCGACTGTCTCAAGATGGCATTTTGAGAATTGCGTTCCCATTTGTTGACAATGTCCCCGGTCACCTAAATCTATCGTTCAGAGAACTAGACCCGTCAATGGCCTAATTGCCCCGTCGCCCTCGTGTATTGCACAACAGCAAGGCCTAGCATTTAGACCACCTATTATTGAACCCGGGTTGTTGGAATTTGGTTTGGGATGGAAGGCTAGGTCGGTAGGTACCGCTTGCGCGACTTCCATTCACTGCCTGCCAACGAACCACAAGACGTCCTCTCGGGTTTCTCTCGCATACACGTTTCTGTTCATTTTTGATCTTTCGTCGGCTCGATCTCTGATGTTGGATGTTTTCGATGGTTATTAAGGACCCTGCCCCACAATTCCACCATACCAGGGCTCCCTTCACACCTGCCCTTCCACCTCTTGGACCGCAGTCCAGGCCGTTACTCCTAATTTTAGTCCCGTTCGCGTATCACCTGTCCCGCTCTGGCATCCAGCCTCGACTCGACTCAAATGTCTGACTGCCAGCCTACTCGCTGACCGCGGAGGCCATTCAACGCCCGCCAAACCCGCCGTGCCTTGCGCCGCTGTCGCCAACACTGGATTGCGCGGCTTCGCTATGGCCGAGGCCTAGTTATCCCGCCGATGGACCCCATGGATGAAGACTCGCCCGGCGGGGCCCGGAGTGTTCCCCCCCGATCGCCGTCCGCGCCGCCGGCCTCGTCTGGAGTGGGAGGGAAGCTTTCCGCTACTGCCCCTGGCCCGTCACCCTCGAGCATAGCTTCGCAGGGAGTGTCAAAAAGACGAAGGGGCCTGGGCGTTGTGACACCAAACGCGTGTACCGAATGCCGCAAGAAACGCGCCAAGGTTTGTCACCTCGCCCTGTTCCTACCCAGAGACACAAAAACAGCCTCCATCCTACCGAAACAGAATTCTACATGGAGACTTATGTTGTGGAGCGACGGGGAAAACAAGATAGAAAATAAGAAAACGTGGCTGACATGGAAGCTTGTATCCAGTGCGACGGCTCAAGACCATGTTCGAGGTGCAGTGCGCAAAAAGATGTCGACTGTGTCTACGAAATCCCTGTCCGCCAGTCAAAAGAAACACTACGAAATGAGATCGATCAGCTTCGCCGCCAACAACGAAGCAGCGATCAAGTCCTCACCGCTCTAGCGCGCCCCGAGCTATGGGAGGAGGTCTTGAATCGGTTACGTGGTGGCCAGAGCGTCGAAACTATATCACAGTGGCTTGGGGTCGCCGTTCCGTCACTGGGGGGGTCGAGCGGAGCCGGTGGGAAGACGCCCAATACCGTTGGTTTCGCCGCCGGTGGCCCCGGGCCCTATGCGTCAGTGGCTCAGGGGCCCGGGCCCGGACCCGGATCCGGACCCGGTCCCACCAGTCCGGTTGCCAGCCAACAACCCCAAAGTCCGTGGGCCGGCGGTCCTTTCTCATCCAAGAGCCATACCACGACGAGAAGTGGCTCGCACCCAGACATAACTTGGGGTTCGGAAACCGTGCGAGGTGGCCAGTCCCGAGTTGGATCATGGATCGAAGGCCAGGAGGAGAGCCAGCGGTTCCGTAGTCAAACGCAGGTTCTAAGCCCCGAGCTCCCGGAAATGCGGGTTCCGCCGGAAACATGGACGACGATAACCTCTGATGGGGGGCTTGTACAGCATCTGCTTGCCCTTTATTTCTGCTGGGAGTACCCGACCTTTGCTTCGTTGAGCAAGGAGCATTTTCTCAAAGACTTCACCGACGGGCGGCCGCGATTTTGCTCATCGATTCTAGTAAACGCCCTCCTCGCTCTAGGTTGCCGATTCTCAAGCAAGCCGACCACTCGAGCCAACCCAAACGACCCACACACGTCAGGCGATCATTTTTTCAAGGAGTGCCAACGTTTATTCTACCAGGAGCAGGATCATCACACGCTTACCACCATCCAGGCCTTAGGCATTATGTCGATAAGGGAAGCAAGCTGTGGGCGGGACTCTGAAAGCTGGTATTATGCAGGACAGAGCATCCGTCTGGCTATCGAGATGGGATTGCACCAGCTGGAAGGCGATGGACACGATGATGACGAAACGGCGGTGCAGGCCGCTACATTTTGGGGCGCATTTGCTCTTGACCAGTACGAACCAGATCCACCCCTCTGTTCATTTTTGGTCCCCTCGTGGTGTGTCCTGGACGCACAAATGCGCACTTTCCGCTAACAAACAAATCAGTGCGTGGTCGTTGGCAACCGGCTCCCTCCCTCAGTGCTCCTGCTTCCCTCAGCTGCCACCCAAACCAGCCATTATCGACGACATTGAGGCATCCCTATGGATTCCCTACACAGATGACGGTAAGGGGATCTCACGTCTCGCCTCCGCCCTCGAGGGAAGGCAAAGTCAATCTGAAGGAGCGCCCCACCAAGGATCGTGCGAGCAACCTTCAAACGTTAGATCCGTTTACAAATGCTTCTGTGAGCTCAGCGAGCTAGTACACCAGTCTTTATACATTCTACACTCACCCGGCAGACCTCTCACGAGTAGGGATCTTCTGAGCATTTATACCCAATACCTCAACTGGTACGACAGGATTCCCGAGGTATTGCGGTTGGGCCACAATTTTACCCCCGCCGTATTGTTCGCACAGTAAGTCTCCTGGTATTTGGAACTATCATCACTTACAAGTGGCCCCTAACTTCGATACAGCATGTACTACCACTTTGCCATCCTTCTCTTATTTCGACCTTTGATCAAGCTTCGAATCATCGGCTCGAGTATATCTCCGCGCGATGTCTGCTCGCAGGCCGCCGATGCGATCTCTGGCCTGCTGCGCTCTTATTCCCAGCTCTACACTCTGCGGCGCACACCATCCTTTGTGCCATACTTCGTGTTGACGTCGTCGATCATGCACCTCGCCATAGGGGCGACGTTTTCGGAGCAGCAACCTGCGGGAGAAAGTGAGTCGGCACAAAGCGGGCAACCATCGCAACCGCCGACCAGATCAGCCAAGATCGGCCCCCGTGTTGTCGAGGCGATTACGCGCGGCATCGCGGACTTGACAGAAATGGCGCCATGCCACTTCTTCGCAGAACAGGCACTCAATATTCTGCGCTTCCTCGCCAAGAAGTGGAACATTGAGGTCGATATCTCGCCGACCGAGGAAGAAACGCAACTGCGTCACAGCAGGTCTGATTTTGACCAATCCACACGGCCCGTCACGAGTAGTTTGAACTTCTTCTCCCCCAATGTCGGGGAATCCGATTTCAACTGTGCCTGGGGCGAAGGCATGAAGCCTGGACGCAATTCAGTGCAACGGGCCGGCGCTCGAGATGACCACGTTGAGGAGACGGCATCAGCGATGGAAAATCCATTGTTCTGGCCCTTTCCAATGCAAGGTCGGCCGATGCTCCCGACTGGAGAGGAGCTCGAGAAAGCTGGCTTCGAAATGCTTTGAACTGAAGGCAGACCCAGCCAGCAAACAAGACACCTACCGAAGGCCCTCGATCTCTCGTAACAATGCCTGAAGACGAGGTTGATAAGCATAGTGGGGGTTATCATTTCTTGCGCATGTAGCCATATCTATGTGCCTGAAGAATAGGTTGGGCACGACTTTTGTTGGGTTCTCCATGTGTCGATATTGGGCGGACATTTGTGCGAGTGGCTAGACGCGGCGCATCACAGCTGGCAGGTCTGGGTTGGGGCTGTTTGCTTTTCTCTCTTTATCTTGATACCCACTGGAGCATACTTAGGCAACAGAAAAGCATGTGTTTGGGTTGGTTGTTGATTTCTGGCTTTTTTTGCCCTGTCCTGCCTGGTCCGAACGAAGTCGCTCTCCATGGGTTGCCCGTCAGTCAGCCTTGGCACTGCTGTCATCGAGTGAGGCTGAGATGCGACAAATCGGCGTTCTGAGACAAAGCGCAATGGCACCTCGCTGCTGATTGATACTAAGGTCATTCTCCGCATCCCAGCACAAAGTGGCAGGCGACAAGCAACGAGGTGCATCGTGCTGACAGGATTGCTGGGAGTATCCCGACACTTTCCCGCTGCGTTCGTTTGGCAGCGACCGGGGTCATGGGCGGTTCGTCAACGAGAAACAGCAGAAAGCGCGTCGGGGCGCCCTGATTGGGCGCCACCTGCAGTCCGAGTGTTTCGAAACATCCAAACCACAGCAGTCTTGATGTGGTGATGCCCCTGGATTGTTTCAGGTGTCTACCCTCGCCCAATGAGAAGACAGACGTGTCTGTCGTCGGGGACCTCCCGCCCATATCTCCACGTCCGCCCTACGATCTGCCCAATGCTTCGACTGCAAGAGCGACCGTCGCTCGCTGTTTGATCGAAGATCACCTCCGGGCACGGCCATCGTCTCGTCTCTCCTGTCGCCCGAGTTCTCTCCCTCCTCCGTGCTCCCATCCTCGCTCGTCTCGAGTCTCGTGCTGTGCGCTGTCGCTCTCCCGGTTTTTCGGCGCGCCCAGATCCGCAATTGCGCTGGTCTGTTCTGTCCCCAGGCCCTCCCAGGCTCCCTGACCCCCCCAGCCCCCCTTCCCTGTCGGGTGCTGGGCCTTGCAGAAGCTACCTGCCTGTGCCAGACGGCACTACACCGCAACAGAGGGTATATCCTCGACTCGCTCCCGCATTACGAGGCCAGGCGCGCATTAACCTGACCACCCTCTTTCCGGCCGCTGCTAGACGTCCAATTGGCTACGGTTGGCGATCATGAGAATGCTGTCCGGGCGAGACGACACCAGACCTTTTCTGTGATCCACATCCGCGTCCGCATCGCCATCAGCAGATCGCGCAACCACCGGCCGCTGCCCCATGGATCCGTTCCGCAGTCCGCCGGCCGACAGCCTAGCGGCAGCCAGGCTTCATGTGCAAGCGCTCACTGAATGCGGACTCTCGCGCGAGGCATTGCTGCGCGCCCTTCTCGAGAATTATGGGCCCAGCGACGGCGCAAATGGGATGATACCGATGATCAAACCACCCGGATCCCCAATTGACCTCGCGCCGCCGGGAGACTCGAACACCATGGCCATGGACACGACAGGCTTCACGCAGGGCGGTCAGCAGCATCAGCACCAACAGCAACTGCAACTGCAACTGCACCAGCACCAGCACCAACAGCAACAGCAACAGCAACAGCACCAGCAGCCACAGCAACAGCAACAGCAACAGCAGCAGCAACAGCAACAGCAACAGCAACAGCAACAGCAACAGCAGCAACAACAGCAGCAGCAACACCATCAACAGCATCAACATCAGCCTGTCGCTGCCTTCAACGCTCGTCTGTCCGTGTCAACCACTAGCTCGCGCTCGTCGGGGAGAGCAAGTGTCCTCTCCACGTCAACATCACTCAGCTCCGTCTCGGCGCAATCTGCGCCTGACATGGCCCCATTCCCGCCTCCACCTCCGCCTACGCAGCAACGGCATCAACAACAACAGCCAATACAACAGCAGCAGCAGCAGCAGCAGCAGCCGCAAAGCTCTGCATCGTCCACCAAAAGCAGCAATCGGGGCACCTCGAAACCTCAGGGTGCTTATTGGTGCACATTTTGTGACGTCGCGTTCCAGCGCAAGTTCGACTGGAAGAGGCACGAGGACGAGTTCCACGAGCGGTACAAGCGCTACCCATGCCCGAACTGCAATCGCATCTTCTGGGGAGCCAACACGTTCAACCAGCACCACAAGAACGCACACGGCTGCACGACATGTCCGCACGCCGAGCGCGTCGTCCAGTACACGCAACGCAAGCAGGCCTGGGCGTGCGGCTTCTGCGGAGGCTTCCTCGCCAGCCGCGATCGCTACTTCGACCATGTCGCCCGCCACTACGAAGACGGCTGCAACAAGTCGCACTGGAACCACTCGCTCGTCATCTACGGGCTGCTGCACCAGCCCTACATCACCAATGCCTGGAAGGAGCTCTACCCGTCACTCTACGGCCACCTCCCACGCGATCAACAGCCTGTGCTTGAGTGGGACGTCAAGTTGACCGGTCACGCCCAAGGGTTCCTGGAAGGAGAGAGCCCGGGGAAGCTCCAAGACCTCCTCGAGTTCTTCAACGAGAGCTCCGATGACCCGCGCTTTCTGGCAAATCTGGCCTTGTCTAGCGCGAATGTCCGACCAAGAGCGACAGCGCCAACCGTGATAAGCGAGCTACCAGGTACCCCGGTCTCGCGGAGGGTCTCCGAGCCGCCAAAGTCAGCAGCTGCCAAGTCAGTCCCAACATCAACTTCATCGAAGCACATGTCGGCACCCCATGCTGCCACCGGTCTCACCACGCAATACGACACTCACTCTCTCATAAAGCAGAGAGCCATGGCTTCCCTATCATCCGCCTTCCCGAGCGCTCATATGCTCCATACACAGTCAGAGCCGCAACGACAGCAGCACCAGCAACACCAGCAGCAGCAGCATCAACATCAACGACAACAGCACCAACATCAACAACAGCAGCATCTATCCCTAGACCAGCAAAAACAACATCGACTCCACAACAACCCTTTCATCTCAACATTCCCGCAAACAATTATGGAGGCGCCGGAACCCGACCACCCCTTCTTTGTCGGCAATCACATGCAGGCACACCACGCGCAATTAACCCAGCATCACCAACAAACCGGTCATCCCGCCCATCCCACCCAGCTGTCCGTCCCCGCGATATCAGAGAACCTGTTTGAGGATTGGAGCTCATTCTCGACGACGGTTGTTGACGAGGCGACGTTCTCCATAGAAGGATGGGATACCAACATGGACCTCAGTAGCCCTCCACCGCCAGGCGGGTGATGATGAGAAGGAGGAACAGCCACCACCGTCGTTGCACCTTCCCAGTTCCCGGTAGTGAGAGCGGGGTTACGGTTCCGGGGGGAAGGAAGGGAGGGTTGTATTTTTCACTCGGTAGCGAAACGCGGAACGGGACGGACATTGATGAGGCGTCAAATAGAGGGAGGGGGCCATGGTTTCCCCGCTTTTTTCGACAGCAGTTATTCCACCACTACGCACTTCGTTGCCATCACGAGAGGTGGCGATCACCGAGGCAAGGTCTTCGGCTCCTCGGCGCGCGTTTTCTTCGGTTTCCTTTTTATCGCTTTGGGCTCTGGCTTGCATGGATATGTGGCCGTTTCCTGTCCTTTACTAATCGTATTATTCCCCGCCACCAATATCACTGGCAGCAAAGCGATGTTTTGCGAATGTCTTGGAGAATCTTTCGAACGGCTTCCGAATTTCTCGAAGGCGCCATGTCTCATAGGCTCATAATGTATGTATATAGAACGGGGCGGTTGGGTGGAAATCGGACCTCGGGGCTTTTCTGTGATGGCGGTTGCCATTGGGGCTTATATAGGTACATTTGGCACTCAGGAAAGACGGGGGCCTACCTATCTGAGGAAGGTTGGCAGACTTGTTATTCTGGCACACCTTTTGGTCGGCGGTGCAAATGGGGAGTATGTTCACTGTCATGACGCCCATGGAAATCGTGGGGAGCTTTTTTCTTGTTTTGGAAATGGATGGCGCTCGATTATGAAGGCCAGTCTCATTTCGTCTGGTCATGTCAACAAGGATGGAAAAGCACGGTGGAAGGGCTAGGGTTCATTCAATACTGTAATCAGCTTGCCGTATCCTGAGCCGCACTTGGTTCCTTTTGGGGACAGCGAACCTGGCGAAATGGACGGAATCGCAAGCAAATGATGACATGGATGCTATTTTTGTGTCAAGTGTGCCTGGGGTGCCTGAGGAGAAACATGAGCTGAACACGGCCCTCTCTCCCCCCCACGTGTTTTTCCTTGCAAGGCAACATGCTGTGTTTGAAACACGTCCCAGGGCTTGCTATCTTTAACCAGCTCGTATTCTTTCGCGTTTCCCGCGTGGTAGTGTAGATCCCTGTGGGCAAGTCCAGATTGACACGATTGCGTGCGGCAGCGAACTGCCCGACACCTGATGTGACAGGGAGATGCAAAAAGGCCCTTGCGTCGCCGAGCAATTTGCTGACCGCTTTGGGGATTGGGCAGCCGCGAGGGTGTTGGGGATGAGCGCTGAGTGGCTGCGCTAAGCGCTAGGGATGTTTCCATCCCTTTTTGCCTCGTTTTTCAGGGGGCTGCTGCTGCTTGACGTCTGCGAACGAACTGAAACGACGTGTTCAGGTGGCACCAGATTGACGCCGCCAACATGCCCTCGGCAGAATACGGTGGGAGTTGCAGGTCCGAGTCCCCAGCCTTGCTAGGCCTGCGGCGGACGCCTTGCACGTCAGTGAGGTGTCGGCCCTGGACGGGGCGCGCACCAGCTCATGCGCCTACCTCCAGGTCAGGTACCTACGGATTGCCTTTTGGTACCTACCTGAAGCAGACCCTCAACGCACACTACCTACACACTTTCCAGAGGCAGCCAAGTCTGTGACTGAAAATAGATGTCACGGTAATCAACTAGCGTGTGAGGTGAAGGATGCGGTAGGGTGGTAGGGACCGTGCCAGCTGCTATTCAATTGGCTTCGAGCTGGAGACACCTGAGACCGGGAGGCCCAGCATGCTATTTCAGCACTGGATTGCCTATACGGGGGTAGATGGGTGTGGGATTGTTGCAGGTCACTGCACGGGATGTGTGTTCGTTCAGTTCGGAAGATGTTTTGTTTGTGTCTAATTATGACTCTCCTCTCACTTCGCGGCTGCTTGGGTGGGTGATAGATGGGGAATAGGTGCGTTCATGTTCCATACTGGTTCCATACGGGTATGGGCACACTCTCACTAAGTCAGTTCGGGTGTCTATAAGTATGCCTCTGGCTTCGCGTTGATGGAAGACACCGCATCAATGTCCGGTACCTCCAGCTTCTCCCCAAGCCCACCATTCTCCCCAGTCTCCGGAGTACATACAAATCAAAAGTCCAGTCTGCAATTCAAACTTCACACCTCTCTCGATTCAGAGATTCTCCAGAAGTCAAATTCCTCCAATTCCACTTGGATAACTGACAAGGAATCAAACTCCCGAAGCCCTCTCATCCAACCTCAACGCACCCACACCAGCATCGAATCATCAGCCAGCATCATGAGCGGAAACAACACCGGCAACTCACAAACTGGGGCCAGTGATCCCTACTACTACTCATCCTCTGGCCAGTGCTCTTCCGTCGACCGATGGCTTGGCGAGAGCAGCTTTGACGGCCCATGGAATCCCGTGAGTCCTCGCGACTACACTTCTAGGCATGGCGCGGACAAGTCGAAGGACGGAGCGAAGGGAAAGGGGAAGGGGTCGAGGAGTGGGGGTAAATCGGGCGCGAAGAAGTAGCAAGAGCATGCGAGAGTCCAAAGGACGGGGGTGTCCATGTACCATTATATGTAGTAGTAGATGGCTTTTTGTGTGAAAGGCGGAGGTTTGTTCTATCGTTTTAGTAGCTCGGATTCAGGCGTTGCAGGTCCAGTGTCGGATCAAGGTTGGCTTGTCGTCTTGTAGGTAGGTATCTTGCAGTCAATCGCACTGGATATTATGATCCTAAATTCATTCTCCAGCAACACGCAGCATGATGTGTCTTCGATTTTACCAAGATCGAGTAAAGGATGTGGAGACCTTTGTAAACATGACATGGGTTTGATGACAGGTGATCGACGGTTGCCCAGGAGCTTGGGTCTCCGTTATCGGCTTATCAGATCATCTGATAAGACTAGCAGAGGATCGCATCATCAGGACCCCTGCACGCGCCTGACCTTGTCGTCACTCAGCTCCCTGCGCTTCCGCCCTCGCCCAGCCAAAGACCTCCAGGCATAAGTGCTGCCCTCAACCCAAAATCTGCGCAGTTGGGCATCTTCGCCTTCCTGCGCGATCAAGGGAGCAATGGCTGCTGTTGCACGAGGTTGCGCCTGGGTGGGGGAAACCTCGGACCTTCTCACCCTGCCGTCATTTCTCCGCTCCGCTTGCTTACCGCCGCTCATCACTGGCAGTTACGCCACTGACGACGGTGACCGCGAATTTCTGGATGACCCGGAGAAGCTCAAGTACATTCGACAGCTTATCCTCGCGATACTGGAGGCCCGCAAGGTTGCTGCTTCATACAACCTGGTCATTCTCATCCTGATCCTGGCCGTTACGGCCTTGCACTGGCGACAGAAGCGGAACGACCTTTGGAAATGGAAGCGCTGGTGCACACAATGTCAGCCGACCAGCGCAGATGCGGAAGAACCGGCATCATCGTCTTCCAGCAGTACCATTCAAGGTACTCTCACGCCTCCTAATGCCACAAAGTCTCTCGATATGGAGCGTTTGCCGCTGCTCGAGGGAAAGCCAACACTCAGAGCCGCCAGGTCGCGCGTCGCATCAGCCATTTCAGCCTGGCTTGCGCGCCAACCACCACCACTACCGCTGGTCAACCGGACCCTGCCCTCGAACGGGACGTCGGTTTTTGTCACTGCCTGGGTCGCCCTCAATGTTTTCTTTCACTTCTTTCGTCTTCCAATGCATTGGGATTTCTTCTTCGTCTTCGCCGACCGAGCTGGGCTTGTCTTCGTCGTGAATCTACCACTGCTGTATCTCCTAAGTGCCAAGAACCAACCGCTCCGATGGCTCACCGGCTACTCTTATGAGGCTGCCAACATCTTTCATCGCAGAGTCGGGGAATTAATGTGCCTCGAGGCTCTAATTCACTTCTCGAGTATGGTTGTATGGCAATACGTCATCGCGGCAGACTGGATCAAGGCCCTCACAACACCTCGCGGGTATTGGGGGCATCCGGTCATCTTGTTTGGTATCGGCGCTTTTGCTTCGTATGAGTTGCTGTATTTCACGTCTTTGGGGAGCTTCCGTCAGCGGTGGTACGAGCTCTTCCTGGCCACGCACGCCTTCCTACAAGCGGCTGCTCTTGCCTTTCTGTACCTCCACTTTCCCACCAGCCGACCGTATGTGTTGTTGTCATCCAGCATCTTTCTCGTCGACCGGTTTGTCTGGCGCTTCTGGCTCAAGAGGTCCAGCGTCACAGCGGACCTCCGCATCCTCGAGGACGGAGAGACCTTTTTGGTCTCCGCGGATTGGAACATCCCTTCTCTGCCCGAGACACGGTCAAGATGGTGGTCGCCTTCCTTTCTTCAACGCCAGTCGGTGATTTACGGTTGGAAACCTACCGATCACGTTTTCCTCACAATTCCCTCGCTGGGCCGCTCGTTCGACCTCCAGACCCACCCGTTTACAATTGCGTCAGCTGCTCCCGAGTTGACTACCACACCAGCACATGCGTGGCTGAGCCTGTTAGTTCGCGCGCATAATGGATTCACTGCTGAGCTTCTCCGTTACGCAGAAACGCAGCCGCGCGTGCCGATCATTTTGGACGGCCCATACGGCTCGACACACGCCCTAGACATGCTACGCGCCTCGGGATGTGCCATTCTCGTGGCTGGCGGCAGTGGGATTGCGGTCACATTCCCGTTAGCATGGGCTCTGCTCCACGGCAGTGACAGCCAGAATGAAGAGTTTGGCGCCGGAGACATCGAGATGGGGGTTCACCGACAGCAGGTCCGCATGCTTTGGGTGACGCATTCGCGATCCCATCAAACATGGATCCCAGAGCAACAGCTTGACGAGCTGGTTGCCCTTGGGCTCGATCTTGTTGTACCTCAACCGACAGCCGAAGCTGGGCGCCCGGATGTTAGTGGTCTCGTTAGCGGATGGATCGAAGATGGTGCTGCAGATGGGCACGAAGTCAGCGTAGTGGTATCTGGACCTGACGGACTTAATAGATCGGTGAGGAATGTCTGCGCTGATGCGATCGCCGCCGGCTCTGAGGTGAGGGTTGCTGTAGAGAAGTTTGGGTGGTAATGGTCCTGATACATATGAGCTACACAGGCTCTTGCGATGTTTGCTTGCACATACACAGCTGCATTCACAGGCGTTTGGAAAATTTGCAAGACGGAACTTTTGGTTGAGATACATATCATACATTGGAAAGTGCAGTGTGACGTTTACTTCGTGTGAACTATCCAACCCGCCTCCGCCTTGTTTCCCTCTGGCTATCCCCCTATGTCATATTACTCAGGCTTCTTCCACTCTCCTGCATTCTTGATCCCCTGCGAGATATCCTGGCCCGCTTTCTCGACGCCGCTACCCACGCTGGAGATGGCGTCTCCCACTGGCTTAGCCATGTCACCGGTAGCGCTGTTGACTGTGTCTCCGAGGCCACGGGTAGCTGAACCCACGACACTGCCGGCTGTGTTGGTCACGCCGCCCAAAGTGTTGCCGAGCATTGAGGTGACAGTCTTGCCTGTGCTCGTGGCACCCGACTGGGCCTCCTTGGTCGTGTTGTCAGCCTCGCCAGAGGCGGAGTTGAGAATTCCGGACATGTTGATAGTTGTTTATCGGCGGTCTTTGGTGCAATGATTTTTTTTGATGGAAGAGCTGTGAGGCTGGTTTTGTAGGTGATGATGTGAAACAGGTTGGAATCGGGGTGGAAGGGGTGAAGATGTCCAGGGCAAAGGAATTGAAGCAACCGTTTTAGGAGGGCGGCTTTGGAGATATCCCTGAGGACTCTGGCATGTCGTACTGTTGTCGTCGATATGATCGTTGGGTTGGCGGGGGTTGACGTCACTTGCGGTCATGGTGGGACGGTGGGAAGCAACATTGACCCCTGAGGCCAATGAGGTTATGTTCACGCACAAACAACGAGGCCACTACATCGCTAACGGCGACCTGGGCTTTTTTACTGTGATGAAATATGTTTATTTCGCAAAGTTTTTGCTGCGGTGTTGGGTATCTAGGTACCTCCGTAGGTTCTTGGTTCGTCCAATGTCAACACCATGGAAATGTACCCCTGACACGCAAAGCTGAGTACCATGTTTGCACCACAGACGACAAGACATGCAAATATCCTCCCAGATTCCCTCCAGCCAGGTCTCAACCCTCTCTCCCTCCCATCAATTTTCACGGCCCGCCATGGATTCTCTTCAAGCGCATTAGGCGCGACTGGCAGGTAACCTCAGAGTGGCGTCTACCAAATCTCTAAGCAGCTAGATGTATCAGTTGCTGTGTAGATATAGGTAGGGAAAATGGGATGTCTTACGTCGTTAATCTGTTGGTGGGTGTAGCCGGCGCTATTGATAGGTAGGTACGATCTAAAGTTATCTTGCTACGAAAAGGTCTCAATGCCAAATCTATCAGTCCAACTTCCAATGATTATCTGGGCTACAGCTCCCAAGAGCCCACGAGACACTTCTTATAGCGAAAGCAATGGTCATCACTGGTGCCGCCTGGAAATATGCATCCGGGCCGTTTCCAGCCAGCAGCCACAAATGCAAGGCAGCAACCAGGAACCTTGCTGGCCAGATAAGCTCCGGAGGTTTCTGGAAGTGGATCAAATTGAGATCTGGCAGTCACTCCAACCCATCATGGCGGCCGGAGGGCTTGCTTCCTCATCTCCATCAAGGTTGTGGCGCCCCCACGATCCGGGCATCTCCGAGTACGGCCACTCCGTGTCCCGCTTCCTAGCTCGATTTCAGATATATCCTGGGACTCCCTAGCCCAACGGCTCGAACCAAGTTCCGGACGTGCGAGGAAACAGGAGAGGGAAGACCATCTTGTCCTAGCGCCCGAGGTACTTAAGGACGCCTCTCGCCCATGATTCCAGCCCACACACCCGCCCCGTGACAGCCGCCCTCGCCAGATCCAGCCACCATGTTGCCTCGCTTTTTGTGGGCACTATCCTGCCTCTTCCTCGCAACTCTGAGCGCTGCAGCACCCGGATGGAGAGATTGGGACGATGACGACTCGAACGACTCGGACTACTGGGATGACGACGTGATGTAAGAATCCTCCTAAATTCCCATCAAACAGATCCCACCCCAGCCATGTCACTAACCCCTGAATAACTAGTTTCTCGGGCCCCGGGACCGTCTACTCCCAGGACGACATGGCCGGCTCGTGCGGGGACTGGAACAACAACGACTCCTTCGTGTGTGCCCTCAGCAACGAATGGATGCACGGGGAGTACAAGGCGTCGGAGTGCGGCCGGCTCATCGAGGTCACCCACATGGGCAGCGATTACGGCGTCGGCGGAGAGGGCAACACCATCATCGTGAAGGTCCAAGACACGTGCGAGGACTGTGACGGAGATCACGTTGACCTCTCCATGGGCGCTTGGGATGCCCTGACCGACGGGGCGCCGTGGGGGCAGATTTACACCGAGTGGTAAGCAACTATCTATTTGTATTGTGACCAGACGCCTGTTGACAGACGGTGTGACAGGCGGTTCATCGACTAGTGATACATAGTTTACAACTGAAATCCCAGGTCTGACTTGCACGCATGGCATGGCTGTAAATACTGCCCCGGGACGGTTCGGGCCATAGCATGGAAAAGCAACGTCTATTCCATGTCTCCATATTCATGTGTGTCCCCCCAAACTCTGTCTATCTGATTCTACTCTCTCGGCCCCTTCCGAACGCCTCTTCCGGAGCCTGTTTCTTGCAAACTCAGCGCCACAATGCAGGTACCAAAGTCTCGCTCTAACAATCAATCTGATGCCGCTTATGTTGAACCCAATCCGTTCCAACCTCGACGCTTCGTCCCCTCCTTACACCTAGCTAGGTAACTAGAGGACACACCCCACAATCAACGGCATCGTGACCCGCCCTCTCCTCTCCAACACCTGATTTGAATATCAAACACAAACCCTAGTAAACAATCTCTCATCCCTCGCCAAACCCCCAAGACATCTTCTCCTGCCTTCGGGCCGCCGTGTCCCTCTGAGTCGCTTTTTCTAGATGGGCCTTGACCGCCATGCAAGCATCGCACTTCTGCGCTTTATTGGGCTTGCCTTTCCTGCCCCGGTCCGTCCGTCCGCAATATTTATGAGTTTGCACGTCGGTCCACTGCACTGGCGGCTCGGCATTCGTGGCCTTTGCCAGCTTATTGTAGCTGTGGCCCATGACGGAGATGTGAGATAGTGTGGAACGTGATGTTGAAGCAAGGGGTAGCGCTTCTTTTGGTAGGAAAACTGAACGCGTTTGGGGTGGTTGTTGGTAAGTCGAGCGGCGGTCAGAGTGTTGGACATGAGGTGCAGATAAATTGAGGTGAGGTCGGTGGGTGGCGCGGTGTGTTGGATGACAAAGCGTCTGGACTTTCCAGAAGTGACCTGTTTTGTCTCGCCGGATGATGTCACGCCGGCGTAGAATCGGGCAGTGTATCCGTACATGTGATCAGCCCTAACCCTTGATTATTCGATCTTACCCCTGAGTTTCCCGAAAGGCCAACAACTTCTAAAATCCGATACTCATCCTTTTCAATACCCGGAACAGCGCTGGTAAGTATTTCAAAGCTTTTCACTCCCGCAAGCTAACAACCTGACATGACAGAAACCAGAGTCTTTCTTATCTTTCGCCATTACCTGACAAGCACCTGCCCGCTCATGCCCCTTTTTTACTCACATCACCTGGGTATTAACACCATCCATCCGCATTTCAAAGAACCTCGCCCTCCACCACATATTACCTCCCAAAAACATTACATCGATCCAACATCCTCCGACTCGTCGCCAATGTCCCCCTTCTCGAGGAGCACAACAATATAACGCCGTGACGATTGGGGCAGCTCATTCTGTTCCAAACCCGCCTCTTCGGTAACATGGACGGCATGGTTTTCCGTGCTCGAGGCCAGCTTGACTGATCCGTCTGAGCTGTTAATTGCAACAACATGATGTTGCCGACGCTCAAGCAGCTCGGCTGGCACAGTGCCCTCCTCAAACACCACCACATGCCGCTTGCTGGTCTCGCCATCTGCGCCGGCTTCATCGATAATGTAGCGGTTGCCTGAGGCTAGAAGAGAATCCGTTGCTGGCGCATGCGGCGCTTCTCTCATGACGAAACGACGCTCGGGGTTTCCGAGCTGCTGTTTAAACGAGCTTCCTGTTGGGGTCAGAGTCTCCAGCGCGGCCTGGAAACGGATCTGTTGCGTGTCGGGGACCGCCGTTGTTGCAATGGAGAAGTTATCGATGCTGAAATGGCGACGGTGTCTCCCAACCCGGCGCTCGCCGTCGGTACGTACACTCGACCCGAGATCTGAGCCATCGGTGACAGCCATGTTGTTGCGGTCGAAGAACTCTCCTTTTGGGAGACTTCTTGGGCACGTGCTTGTGTCAAACAACTTCGTGAGCAACGAATGTTGCTGAGAAGATCGGCCGAGCAGAGGCGACGATTCCTCATCGGAGCTTGTCACCACAGTTCTGTTGTTAAGAATTGGCTGGGGATTTCCAATCCAGCCTTGAAGAAACAAGAGTGTCAACACGGCGGTACCCGCGCAGAGGAGGCTCAAGAAATTTGACACCTTGGACCACCCCCATGTCCACTGGATGAACCCGGCGACCAATGGACCCATCAAACTACCCCAAGACGAAGCTGTCGTGGCGCTCAAATATCCAGCACGAATCAGGGACCCATCCGCCTCGCCCGTCAATCGTATTATTTCTTTGAACAGAGGATCGGCGCAATGCCCAATGCCGAAGGAGATCAGGGCGAGTATCGAAGGTAGAGCTGCTGACGCAGGAGAAGCAGAACTGGCGTCCAGTTGACCGAGATGTGTAAACGCCGGAATACAGACCAGAAAGCCCAAAGCGACCACGAAACGCGCAGATCTTGGTACGCGATCTGTGAAAAGTCTTGCGAGAAGACTGATGAAGATCGCAGGAGCCGACATTGGAATCAACGCAAGTCCGATAGTCGATACCGCCCAGCCAAACTGACGGGTAGCGAAGAGAGGAATCGCGCTCTGGAGGGCTGCGATGATGAAAGCAACGGTGAAGTATCCGCAAAGAGCCGTGAAAAGCCGTACTCCAAATACCGGCCTCGGGTCTTCCGGGATTGAAAACACTGAGCCGATACTGCTCCGTCTGGATTTTCCGGAGCCGGGGATGGTTAAACCGGTCCTGGTACTTGAAATCGAAGAATATCCACTAACTCCGCCGCCGCCCCTGAGCGACACCGTCCCGTACGTCTGCGCCGGTTGCTCGACCGTCAGTACGTCCTCCGCAGAATCAGCGGTGGTAGGCTGGATCCAAGGGACAAAGAGGAAGGCAGCAAGCCAGAGCAGAGCGTTCAAGACGACCACGGCATAAGCGCAGAAAAACACCGATCTCTCACCACCGACGTTATCGTGCAAATACCCCGCGATTGCTGGTGCAATGGCCATCGCCGTACTCTGCAAAACGGTTGGCGTGGCCCACGACAAAGTGCTCGTCCCAGCGCTGGTCAGTCCGCAGTATGCCCCGGTGATCGCAGCTGCTGAGAGCCCCTGAAGCACTCTCGCGAGCAGTAAGAGAGGAAGATAGGAGTAAAACTGCAGCAAGACAAACGACCCTGCAGCGCAAACAAGTCCGCCGAAAACAGTTGCCCAAAGATACCGGCCATTGAATGCCAGCAAGGGTATCAGTGCTGTCATAAAGGTCAACCAGTGCCATAAAGCAAGAGACAGGCCTCAAGGCCACATAAACTTACGAGATACCGCTACCAATGCCCCGCCGTATGCCGCAACGAGGATGGAGGTCAAGATTTGAACTGGGAGGTCGTCAATACTGCGCACCAGATCCAGCTAACTCCAGTTTCTGGCTTACCTTGCTCAGGGGGGACTTCGACTCTGGTCTTGATGATGGACGGAATCAGAGGAATCACCTGTAACGCATCAGCCAAAGTGGTCCGGGGGTCCTGTCGACGGATAGGCTCACCAGGCCAGACAGAAACGCATCCTGCGGTACTCATGTCAGCAGAGGAAACAACTTCTCAGGATCTGCTCGGGTCTCACTGTGAATGTGGCAAACCTTGCCAGCGTGACCAAAGAGGAAGCCATGGTCGGAAGGTGCCGACAGACAGTCCGACAGTCGCGTCGTTACTCCCGGTTGCGAGTTGGCGAACTCGGCAAGGGTGAGCTGTCCAAGCAAGACAGACAGGAGGCGAACCGGTGGGGCTGAAAGGAGATTTCTCCAGGAGCGACGTCACAAACCGTGGACCTGCTCCGATGGTCGCTCGGTCACTCTCCGCGCTGCTGCAGAGAGTTGAGAATTTTAAACCGGGCTGCCTGGGGGGTTTTCGTCGGATAGCGCAGATGAGGGGCACCTGCGTCGTCAAAATGCGTTCCCCTGTCTGTCCTGTCGTCGCGTCGTCCCGTCTTCGAATCTGTGGGGCTTCACGCGTTGCGACCCATCAAGGTTGTCTCGGCGCCGTCGTCTGTCGTCGTTTGAGGGGAGCAACAAAAAGGGCGGGGTAAAAGAAACGCGTCCTCGGCCTCGCTCGATCAACGCGCGTCCAGGGCTTCGCGATACATTGACTGACTGAGCCAAAAAGTCAGATAAAAAGGATGGGAATCGCGAACACCACCACTGGCGAAGTTCCTTGTTGCTGGGTTATCTTCCATCGGGGCAGATCATTCCATGTCCAAGCCCCTCGTCGCGCCAGCCAAGGGTGATGCCAGCCAACCGGAGCTCAGTCTGCCAAATTCCGCTCCACCGCGATGCCCTGCAACACCCCCGCACGTTCGAGACTGGCAGGCCTGCCATTGGCGAATGAGCGCCTGTGGCTCCCTTATCCGTCGCCCCAAGACGAATATCGTTAGGCAGTGATCATGCAATCTCGACAAATACATGGGTGCTGAAGCGTGCGCCAGCCATTTTAAGCCTCAACGCCGAAGGACAAGTGCTTCACGGGTCAATCCTTCAGCGCCCCGGGAGGCTCATTGGTGATGGCCTCAATCTTCACGAGTCGACGTGGTGATTACGTTGAGGGGCCCAATGGCTGGCTGTATCAGGTACTAAGCTAGGGAGCTCAATTCAGGGTACCCTGGTTCAGCTGCCCGCTTAGAGAGTTGCACACGTACTTATGACGCAAGTCATATTTGAGTTTCCGGCGCGCACGCATGACGACTTGCCCTTTTTTTCTGTCGGGCAGGCTGGAATGTTTTGCAACGAGCTCGCAATCGTGCGATGGCTGCCCCCTCCCATGTCTCGGCCATGTCGAAGTCAGCCAGCGCTGGTTCCCCCACATGGAATCCAGAACGGATCTTACACATTTACAATCCTGACTCTCACGGATGGTCGTGCCTAGGGCTCACTCAATCGGGTCGACGCTGCCGTCGCCCCATAAGTCAAGCAAGATGCGATAATATCGTGGCCATCTTGCCCGCGATTCGTCCTACCCCAACGGTACCGCCCGAAAAGGAGGCCGAATGCCTGCAGGAGTTGGCTCCTCTGTGCCTCTGCTATGACCACGGCAACGAGGATGAGCGAGATGGCGTTGTTATGAAATGGAAATTGATTCTTGAAAAAGCCCGCGAGTTGTTTGAGCAAGTGATGGCGAAGAAAGATGCTGGTGGGATTGTTGAGAGTGAAGGCAACAAGCTCGTAACAGCGAACACGCCAGAGAAGGTGGAACCCAGGCGCTTGTTGAAGACAAAAGGCCCGGCAGCGAGGAATAAGGCCGAGGTATTCGTCAAGCGAGAACCCATCATCAAGTAGGAACCAACCGAGGAAACACAGTCATGGGCGAAGATCGCATCGCCAACCCCGGCCTCTATATTAAAGTTATCGACTCCACTCTTCCAGGGTCTCACCGTTCCTCAGGCATCTGAATCCGAGTCCCCCAAGCTCACTCCCTCAATCGACCTGAACCTCTCTGCTAATTTATCAGAGGAACGTCAACAACAGGCACGAACCCAATGGCAGCAAGCCCAAGAAGAGAAAGTGCAGCAATTCAGCTTCACTCCGCTGCAGGGAGCCTCTACCAGCGGCTTCTCTACCTGTTCGAGGTTCAGGACGAGCGAGTCGCCATCCCCAAGCCAAAAGCCTGCGAGCCAACAGCAGTGTACACCAAGGAGGCAGCCCAGCATCTTCGACAAACCGCAAGTAAACAAAACAGCTACAGCTAGAAGCGGCGAGGTTGAGAACGCGAGGGAACCGGTCGGTCAGGATCTCCTCCGGAAGTTTGAAGATTTGGAAATCGAGAGCTCCAGTGTATGCACTTGGATGGCTGAAAGTCCTGCATTGAAGGGTCATTCTCTCTTTGAGGGTCTGAACCCTGTGCAGAGCATCGGTACCAATTCATCGGTGTCTTTGTTTAAGGATCTGAAATAGAAACATGTTGCGGGTCGGGATATAGGGGTGATTGGGAAGGCAGATGGCAGGCTTTTGTAAGAGAGATGAGAGTGGGCAACTTTGATACTTTGATGACGGTTGAAAGTTTTGGGTAGTAATGTGAGTAGGCGGTCAACTGTGACTGGATCTCATGTCAGTCACGCGCCGCAATGATAATCTCGGCCGCGCGCTCGGCCAGTCCATAGACCGCGGTTATGATATGTCCCGAGATCTGAACCGGGATGACACTCACGTCCACAACTCTTAGATTCGTTGTCCCATACACCTTCAGCTCCGAGTCTACCACACCAACTTCAACGGTTCGCTCAGCGCAACACGCCTCGAAAACTTGGCTAGCTCAGTCATTGCTGCAAGTCGTATTCGTTGTCAAGAAATCGCGGATCAATCGCAGGCTTGCCGGTCGGAGCAGTCGGGTTGATGTGGACGCTGCCTCTGCTCAACGGATGCATAAGTCCATCGATTAGAGCAAAGAAGCCCTTGCCGTGAAGGGGTATGCCGACCGCTGGGTAGCCCTTAACACCCGTATACCCATCCGAGAATGTTATCTCAGCTTGAGGAACCGTTGCGTCACCAAGCTGCTCCAACTTCTTACGGCGTCCGATGTCAGCCGAGACACGAACTACCTTGCGGGCCAACTCCACGAGCTTTCGAGCACCATCTTTGCTGACGAGCTGCTTCCAATTGACAAAGAGAAAACCACTAGCTGTGTAGTCGCACCTAGATGGTCGACCGGCAATCCATTTGCCCAGCACGTCTGCCGCCACGGTAGTATTGTGGCGTAATATATCAAACGGCGTGTAGTTGTCGCGGAGCTGATACGGCAGCTGAATTCGGAGGTGCTCTTGGTAGTTCTCACCAACACTAGCGAGGTTAACAAGCTGTGTGATGTTTGCCGCGGCGAGGACCGAAACATTACTGATACCCGAGAGCTCCAAAAGGTTGGGGGTCTGGACGGCGCCAGCTGAGGGGGTGACCTCTTTTTGAGCACAAATAACGGCCCCATTTGCGAGAGTGATGCCCGTGGCGCAGATTTTGGAACCGGAATTGGCAAAGTTAATCTTGGCAACTTGGGCGTTGGTAAGAATCTCGAGGTTGGTGCTGGCCAGTGGAAGGTAGGAGTTGGCGCTGTAGGATCGCGTGTAAGCCGTAGGTTGATACTGCTCGGCTGGTATGTGTTGCACCACAGAGTAAAACAGATGCACCTGATACTCTGGGCACCCGGAGGGCTCCCTAAGTACCAATGCCAACTATATGAGACGCTAATGGAATTTCCCTGTAACGAGTTGCTGTTTCTGGAATTTCGAACGACTGCGAGATGGTGGGGATCCATGTCTTCTAGTTATCAACCGCGTGGACTGGACCGTCAGTGCCAGAGCCTAAAGTGCCCCCGGTGTCGTTCTCGGCCTTTGTCATTGCGGCTTCCATTGTCTTCCAGTTTCATCCTGGATTTCCCACTTCCTCCCATTCTGTGGTGCGTACCTATTAGCGAACTATCTTCATTTTGGGACACAGCCATGTCTTCATTTCTGAGGAAAAGCGACTGCCCCAGGGCTCCTGATACGAGAGGAAGGGGGGGTAGCACGGGAAGAAATCCTCTTTGATTAGGTAGATACTCACGATCGAACTCGGCGGCGGCGGCGGACCCAACACAACAGGCTGATTGCGGACGAGCCACCCAGCACATGTCCCTTATTTACTCCGATCACGCGAGAGGCGAGGTGTGGCGGTATTGTCGTAAAGTTCCAGTCGTATTTGATTCCCAGAGTCGTGCCTTTTCTCCCAGGAACCAAAATCCGGAGCTCATCGGGTGCTGCGGGACCTGCCTCGACAACAAGGATCCTCGTCCCCAGGAGCCCTTGGCTCAGTCTCGCCGCTACTGCAAGTCCAGCTGTCCCGTCCCCGACAACGATCTGGCATCGACGGGTAGTTGGTAGGAATTTCATGTTAGGGGGTGGTCGTTGACCGAAAAAGCAAGCAGACGCTCACATAATCAAACTCCGGCGACTGTGTGCCGGCAGGCGCGGCCGTCTGGACTCCTGCCGCAAAGAGTGACAGAAGAGAGCACGCGAAAGGGAGCAACATAGGTATCGACCCCGTATCAACAGTCAAAATATCCAACCGGCACAGCTCATGTGTTGTTGACCGTGAGGTAGGTATCGGCCCTGCTTACATACCTTGGAGGCCCGGGGAAAGAAGGCCTTTTATTCCATCTCACCCCCGCTCGGTACATAACGTTGCACTTTTATTTATGGCACCCAGCCGGTGGCCGGCGGCAGATGGAACCATGTAGACATACAACACCTCAGACGGTCGCTTGTCTTCATATTATCACGCAATTGCAAGCTGTGTCATGCTGGAATTAAGACTGGCCGAACTCCCCGGCTGGAATGTAGTACTGGCACCCAGCCCTGCTTAATCTGGGAACTGTAGGTCTAAATGACATTAGAGCTAAATAACCGTGACCTAGCTGGCCACCTTTGGCAAGAGCGGTAAACAGGTAAGAGGTTGACCACAAGCTGACCCCATCAATTGCCCCAAATGTCCACCTGAAACTGCACCTCGCACCCCTCCGCCAAGGAGTCCAGCCAAAGCAGAAGCCTCTACAGCTCACGATAATTTAGGAGAAGATCGGAGCATGACGAGGCCTGGCTGAGTACCCTAGCGAAAGGGTCTGGGGAGTCATAGCTGAGGAGCAGATCGTCGCTCGAGTCCGGGCGCGAGGCGGTATTGGTCTCGTTACTACCCAACATATCCGTGATTCGACACCCAGAACGCTCCGACACGACGTCATCGGAGAGGTCAACCATCTCCTAGTCTGAACCGCTACCAGACACACCCCCACGCCACAGTCCGTAAAAACCGTCGCAGTTCTTCCACATCTTGATCGTCCCATCCTCGGAGCCCGTTGCGTAAAGGTTTCCGTCTGGTGAAAATGCGATCGACCAAATAGGGCCGTGATGGCCCTTGTGAACGTCAATCTCCTTGCCATCCTCCCAGGTGTACACTCGTGCCCATGTTCCCGGATCTTCGCCAACCACAATCTTCCTGCCCTTCAAGTCCAGGCCAACGCTAGCGATCCCATGAGGGAGAGTCATCCTCTTCAACTCATCTTCGGCTCTCCTTCCTCCCCAAAAGTATGCCGTCTTGCCGGCGGCCACGGACAAAACCGGAAGACCTCCACCAATGTCCGTGGGTGAGCTGAAGGCGGGCGCAAGGTACACAAGCTCACATGACTTTATTTCTCCCTCAAGCTTGACCTCTTTCATGCAGCGGCGCGAAGGGAGGTCGAACCAGCGAAGAGTGTCGCCGGAGGCTGTGATGATGACGTTCGGGTCCATGGCCCAAACAATGAACTTGATGGCATCCTTGTGTGCTCCCTCGCCAATCTCAAAGGCTCGCGAGGTCTCGATGGTGACAGGCGTGAGAACGCTCTGGTTGGCCGACGTCGGCGATGGAATCGGCTTCTGCTCCTGCAGATCAAAGATGCGTAGCTTCTTCTCGAACCCCCCGGTTGCCAGCATTCCGGAGTTCTCAAATGGGTAGGCAATGGCGCGCACTATGTGGTCGTGCTGGAGAACATAAAGCAGCTCGCCAGTATGCGTATCCCACACCTTGGCGGTGAAGTCGGCTGAGGCGGTCGCAGCGGTGGATGCGTCGGGACTCAATCGTGCTTGCCAAACTGCACCTTTGTGGCCAAAAAAGGTGCCAATCCAGTCGCCGGTTTGGCCGTCGCGGAGCATCGGGTTGCCATCTGGAACGCTGGAGGTCAGCCAGCGCCACTAGTGAATCGAGAGAGAAACCTCGCGCGAACCTTTGCAAGCCGAGATCATGTAGTAAACCTCTTCCTTCTCAAGAGGAGAGAAGCTCAGGTGCGGAACAGGTCGCGAATGACCGTGGCATGTTAGGGGCACATATTGCCGTGGGGCGGGCTCGGCCATGTTCGATTGCACGACTGGAATGAGGTCGGTCTGTGCAATTAATAGACGTAGTTTCCGCAATATTGAGCGAGAAATTTATCGAAAAGACCGAATACGGCTCGTTGGATCGACCGGGAAAAAAAAAAGAGAAGTCTTCGTGAAGGGCGACGCGCTGTTCCGGCGAGGAGCACAGGGATCTAACGCATGCGGGCGGAGAAATGACGGGTCGACTATGGACAAAAGAAAGAGCAAAAGGGTCGTAACGGGTCGTTAGAAGAATTCGTGAGAAATAGACAGAGATGGGATTAGGCCGCAGTGGTCATCGTATCTTTGGCTCGTCGGGGTGAATGTGCAGGCGCAGGGAGGGTGTTTTTGCGGCGAAAACGACGAAGTCCACCTGCGGGGCCATGTTCCATTTGCGCAGGACCCCTCGTTGGCCCATGCGCTCGGTCACAATTCCCCAGCAAGCTCCAAGCTCAAGCAAGCCCCACTCGGCCCACAAGGTGGGGCTGATGTCGGCAGGCAAGGCAAGGCCGCGCGTGGCTGAAGCTCCCCTCATCGCCCCTCCTTGAGGCGGCGGCTGTCGCCCTGGGCCGCCCGACTTCCAGGTTGCACAACGTGGGCTGCCCCTCATCCCAGCTTTCGAGCCACTTCGTGCTTCTTCCACTACCAAGCCTGACAAATTGCCAGTTCTGCCGTTTGCTCGTGTGCCTTTTGCCTGTACCTCCAATTCCCTTCCTCCACGACCCTCTCCGCGAACAGGCAATCGCGGATCGCCCGGTCTCGATTTCAACGCCATACATTCCCTCGAAATACCATTACACGCACTTGGACGCGGCTCGTTCACCACCCCCGAATTGCTGCGACCAACACCCCCACTGCTCAAACCTCACGGCAGACACCGCGACACAAGATGCCGGAGTTCCAGCTCTCAGCAGAGCTGAGGGGCCACGAGAAAGATGTAGGATCCCATGGAAGGAAACCCGCCCGTCTGGGAGTTGACATCGACACTGACAGGTTCGCTCCGTGATCTTCCCTTCGTCAGACTTCATAGTCTCCGGGAGTCGGGACATGACAGCCGTGCTGTGGCGCAAATCCGCCGAAACAGCCAACACCCGCCCAAAGTTCACCAAATCCGGCGTTTTACAGTCACAGCACTATGTGAACTCGTTGGCATATCAGCCAGCCTCGCAAAGTGGCTGCCCCGATGGACTCGTCCTTCGTGGTTGCGGCGACAACCTCATTGAGGTCAATAACCCGGCCTCCCCAGATGACGACTTCAAGCGCTTGCTTGTCGGACACTCGAGTAACGTCTGCGCCCTCGATATTTCTCACGATGGGTCATACCTAGTTTCGGGCAGTTGGGACGGCCAGTCCATCGTTTGGAGCACCAAGACTTGGGATCCAATCCTGAGTCTAACTCATGGCGAGGAAAGCAAGAGTGTTTGGGCCGTTTTGCCCTACAGTGAGGATGTGGTCATCACCGGATGTGCCGATACGTACATCCGTATATTCAAGTTGCAACCTACCCAAGGAATGCTTCAAAAGGTTGCTGCCCAACAGGCGTTGAAGACTGACGATGTCGTGCGGGCGCTGTGCCGATTTCCGGTCGGTGGACCAAAACACCCCACTCGTGCTGACTTTGCCAGCGCTGGCAATGACAGTATTATTCGCCTATGGAAGATCGACGGGACACAAGTTGCTTCTTTGTATGGGCACGAGAGCTTCATCTACTCACTCGCTTGCTTACCTACCGCCGAGCTTGTCAGCTCCGGGGAGGACCGAACAGTACGTATCTGGAGAGATAGAGAGTGTGTTCAAACCATCACACTCCCGGCTATTTCGGTATGGCAAGTTGCTGTCTGCAAGGAAAACGGCGATATTGCATCTGCCACAAGTGACCATGTTGTCCGCATTTTCACACGGAGCGCCGATCGCGTGGCAGGACCCGATGCCATCTTGGAGTTCGACGCAGCCGTTCAACAGTCCACAGTGAAGGGTAACAAGATCGACCGCAAAGACTTGAAGACACGGGAGTGGCTCACTACAGCCCGGGGCACCAAGCACAAGCAAGCTGTAATGGTGACGGAGGAGGATGGGAGCGTCTCAGCGTACCAGTGGTCGGAAGGTCCGTACATTTAAGCTGCTGGCCGCGTAATGTGACATGAGCACTGATGGTTATCATAGCAACCGACAAATGGGACCTTCTCGGTACCGTCATGGAATCTTCGGAAGCGGCGAGCCAGCGCCCGAAGGTGTCTTACAAAGGGAAGGAATACGACTACGTCTTTGACGTAGACACAGAAGACGGCAAACCAGCGCACAAGCTTCCATATAACCTCGGAGAAGACACCTACCAAGCCGCGACCAAGTTCCTCAATGACAACGAACTGCCGATCTCGTACCTCGAAGCCGTGGCGGCATTCATCAGGCAGAACACGGCAGATGCGCAACAGGGTGCAGCCGTTGGCGCCTCAGCCTCCCCGAACACTCAAACCGCGGATACTGATACTGGCGAGTCCCATTACCTTCCCCACACGAAGTATCTCACCTTAGTACAAGGCAAGCTGGAGGCGGCGTTCAAAAAACTCCAGCAACTCAACGAGGGGCACCTTTCGGGGGGGAATAAGCATATCTCGATGAATCCCGATGACTTGTCACGTCTAGAAACCCTGGCTCGGGCACTGTCAACCTCATCAGACGTATCAAGCCCGAACGAGTCAATACAGACTGTTGTCAGCATTCTCACGCAGTGGCCATATAACAACAGACTTCCCGCCCTTGACATTCTTCGCGTTATGGCGTTGCGCCCTGGGCTGTCTTCATTCTCAACTCAACGTCACGGTACCTCGGTTGACCTTGCCTTGCGAGCTGCATTGGACACAAGACAGTTCACGAGGGCTGATGAAACCGATCTGGCCGACTTCATCAAAAAGGTGGATTGGACAGGAATCAATCCAAACAACTTGATGATGGCTCTGCGGGTCATCGTCAATCTTTTCAGCACCATCGAAGGCCGCGTGATGGTGGCAAAGGAGGCTGGCACCATCATCTCCCTCATCAGCCGCATTCTTGGCATTGATGAACAGAAGCCTGTAGCACCCTCGAACCTCAACCTCCAGGCCGCCCTGATCACAACGGCACTCAACTACGCTTGCCTAGGCTTCAACGAGCGGCAGGCAGGCATCAACTTGAAGCTGCTTTCACAGCTTCTCGGGATTGCTGCAGCAGTCATACGCGATCAAGAGGATGCCGAGCTTTTGTTCCGTGCAGCCATGACGATTGGGATGGTCCTTGTTTGTGGCCACGAGGCTGCTCATCTAGTGCCACGGAGCGAGCTTGACGAGGTGCTTGGACAGGCTTACAGCAAGACAGAGGACGCGCGTATCAAAGGTGTATGGCAGGAATGCAAGAAATATCTGGCGCAATAGCAGGGGTCGAGGTAACCATTGACGAACTCGTCTGATTGTACGAGCATAGAGCTCGTTTGGATCGATGAAATGTCCGGATCGGTATGATGGGCGTTCGCTGAGTTGTTATTGGGAAGCGTTAGGGTGGAGGATGAGCATCAGTCAGGGGCCAGCGGTTGGTTGGGTTCTATTAGGCACATGTTTGTACTTCTGATCAATTGGCAGGGAACTCACAAGTGGACTCTTCCATCTCTGGCTTAGAAAATTGCAGGTGAGGTGTCCCTCGTTGGCTGTACACACGCTTGCTAGTGCCGTAAAGCTTAAGTCGCCGCCCCCAAAGCCAGTGGTTGAGTGCCCCGATCTATGTGTCTAGGCGTGGGGTGGTGAGAGTGTGTCAGCTTACGGCATGGAGAGCTTGGGAATACAGAGGCGGCATTCCCGATACCCATTTTAAAGTTGAGCTGTTCCGCCGTTGACCTTTAGGCTGTCTCTTCCACCTTCCCCTTTGTATCATTTACTTCAGCAGCGAACTCATTTGGAAGGGTGATGTGATGTGATGCAAGCGAAAGAGCTCGCGCCGGCCACTGTGACGACATGCTCCCCGACGCCACCGAAACCATCCCTGACTTCACCCTGGTCCCTAGACACGGCGCCTGTTGAGACGCACAACACACACCCGTCTTTCGGGCCGCCCAGGCTCGGCGACCTGGACTCGGCATCGGAAAGAGGTGAAGGAAAATGCTGGGTGAGTGCGAGACACGTTTGTTTGTACGGATACAGGACGGCACAATGTTCGATCAGTTGCATTTCATGCCTGTTGCTTCCCATCTTGGGGCTCAGATCTATTGGACAACTAAGAAACCCAATCGCCGGATGCTGATCGAGCAGTTCCAGGTCCAGTGGCTACACATACCAACACGCTCTCCTCGGCTCGGTAATCCTCTTGGGACAAAATACATGAGCTCGTCCATCGTTCTTCTTCCCTCGAACAGCACCGAACACTCGAATGCTTGCGCCCTTCCCAACCAAGAAATGTCTCTGTGGGACCGCTATAGACAGGAGAGCATTAAAAGCGGGCAGGAGGGTAACCCCTCCAAAAAAAGAAATCATGGCTCCGCGCCTGATATACCACCCAGTTTCGGTCTCCAAACGCCAAACTCAAATGCCCAAAATATACACGGGGTGAGGTTGTCCGCACACCCGTCTGGCTTCCGGCCAGATTCGATACATGATGCCCATGGAGTCATCATCCCGCCAAAAGAGACCGCCGGTCTCTTTTCAAAGCAACACCCAAAGGCCTCCTAACGCGACAGGGAGCCAGCCGAGAAGTTGGTAGAGGCCTCCCCCGCGGTTTCTGCGGAAGTACCAGAAGCGATGCTCAGCGTCGCTGGTGGCGTTGCCCTGGCCGGATGCGCGGACTGTCATCGTGTAGATATCTCCGAAGCCGATATCGTTGCTGTTGAAGCAGTTGGACGCGTTCACTTCCTCGAGGCGGGGATCGTTGTTCTCAACAAAGGTAATATCAACACACTATTTGAGAACGTCAGCATCTCGGCGTGAAGTCCATAAGGCCAAGCCAAGCAGTTGCAGCAACTTACCGAGAACAACGCAGCTCCGTGGACGGCCAACTCGACGACTTGGATTGTCGCATTGTCGCCGACTTTTACGTTAGCGCCCGCTGGTAGCGGAACCTGCGGAAGGCACATGGTGCCCGGATATGGGTTCTTGCTAGGGCCAATGATCTGGAATGGCGGCACGATGGGGCTGCTCATATTCGCAGGGCCACCATCCGGCCCCTCGGTACCGAAGCCCATGTTGACATAGAGGAACGCGGTGGCGTGTCCTTGGAACCATCCGGGCTGAAAGGCGAGAGCACCACCGCCGATCGGCCAATATGTCCTGTTCTTTGTTACAGTCATTCCTCCACCTGCCAATAATCGTCAGCGGACTTTCACCAGAACTCCAGTGTCCAAGAGAGGGGCTAAGGTTGGCTTACATGGGTACATCCATTGCATGCCATAGGGGAACGTCTCGTTTGTGATCAGGTTGTTCCCTCTCCAGCCTGGATATGTGATAATGGTATGTGCGGAGGCCAGCGCGGCGCTCGCGACACAGAGGAGCGTTGATCCGAGCATGTTGGAAAGCTCTGGGTTTGTGTGGTGTGTGTATGAGAGGCGGAAGCAGATGTTGAGGGAAGACTCGGGCCCTCGATTTTAATCCCAGATGTCCTCGAAGGCAATTCTGCGCCTCAAAGAAACCCCCAAAACTGGCGGAATCTTCCGTTTTCCTCCTTTCTCTGGTCGAGCAAGTCGAACTCGGAGCGCTGGGCTGACAAACCCCGCTTTCTTCCCGGATCTCCAATGCGCGCTGATCTTCGCGATGCGTCCGTGCGGGGGATGTTGGACTGTCGCCGAGTTGAATATTCCCCTTTGAAGAGTGCAGAATGTTGGGCGAAAGGTAATGCTTCGTGTTATCGCAGGTGGTGAGAATTGAAGAAAGGGAGAAGCAAGAGAGTCACGGGCCGATAGAGGGCCAGCAGGCGAGGTAATATCTAGTGGCCGAGAAACGATGCAGCCATTGTGGTCGTCTCTCCAGCC
>Ga0247760_1000091_pt1 | contig 86729 bp, 109 predicted proteins | sample UWRJL171409R4_FD_179936 | JGI IMG/M metagenome (GOLD analysis project Ga0247760, IMG submission 179936) | Plant litter microbial communities from Arlington Agricultural Research Station in Wisconsin, United States - UWRJ-L171-409R-4 | ecosystem: Environmental > Terrestrial > Plant litter >...
GCTCCCCTCCCCCCTACCACTCGCCGAGCCGTCGACAAGCAAGTCGGCTCCTTGCTCCGCCGCCTCGCAACACTGCGCTCTCCCACGGGCGGATTCGGGCCCCTTGCCGCCGTTATCCCTACCCCTATCACTGACACCACCCACGAAAACCACGCCAGGAAACAGCTGGGGGTGGGAGGCGCTATCGGCAACGGTGGGGCAAAGACTTGGGGGCTGGCGTTTGAGGCGTTGCTGGAGGGGATTTTGCGCGATGGAGAGGACATGGCGGTGGGGATACCGTATGGGGCGGCGAGGAAGCAGCTTAGGAGGCTGGGGTGGGTGCTGGAGAGGGTGAAGGTGGCGAGGCTGGTGATTGTGGAGGGGGGGAAGGAGGAGAATGTGAAGGTTGATGTTGGGGGGGAGGCGGGGGGTGAAGGGGAGGGGAGTGGTAAGGGGGAAAGGGAGGGAGTCGTCACCGGCTTACATGATTGGAGTACCTGTGTCTTTGGGGACCCTCTGTTCGCCGCAGTGTTTAGCGAAGGGGTGTCGGAGGGGTTCATGGAGGGGTTTAATGGCCGGGGGTCGGCAGAAGGGGACATCATCGAAGTCGGCATGTCCACGTCCACATCCGCGGGAGGTGGTTTTCGGCTGTGTGTCTCTGACGCGGCGGTGGACGACGTACAAGGTGCGCCGGTGAGGCTGCTTCTGTACCAGATGTATCATGCGCTGGTAGACATTGTGAGGGAGTTTCATCGGCCGAGGGTCGACAGCAGCAAGCGCGAGATGGAGGGGAGGAAGAGGCTGAGCGAGGTGCTGGGGAAGTTGGTGGCGGTTCCGGATATGGACGGGGAGGCGAAGAGGATACATCGCAGGTCGAGTGGCGAGATGTCGCCTGCGAAGAGGTTAAAGGGGGATGAGGGGGGAGATGTCGGCGGAGGTGCGGTGAAGGAGTAGGTGGCTACATCATCATGCATGTGGGTAGACAGGTAAGGTATGTAGAAGATGGCTGGCGTGGGCAGTAGAAGACTAGACTCTATACCTGGGCATATGATATGGTAGACGGCAGAAATGAGACCAATGAACCAACTGGAAGCAGAGATATTTGAGCTCAGGGTGCTTTTTCGACTGACTTCAGTATTCGGTTTCAACTGTGGTGTACTTGATCAGGCTGGCGTTCCTACAACCTGTCCTGGGAATACTATAGACTTTCACAACGGAGTGACAGATAGCAGCCGCCATGGTTTGATTCTCAGAGGGGTCTTTTTTGACAATGGTTGAATGAGAACATCAAAATCCTTTTGCCTCGGTGAAATTACTGGGTTTCAACTTCCTTTCAAGAACCTCCTGGCATGAGGTATTCCATGCCTCTTACTATTTTCTGAGGGCCTTCCTGTGTTTGAAAGAGGCCTTGATGTGATTTTCAATTGCCCATTTAAATACAGTCAAGGCCTATGACAATGTAAGTAAGACCATTAATGACGTTTATGATGCCTGTCATGTAATCACTTCGACGTTGTTGATATTGCGAGATATCTCTAGTAGTGTGAGAAAGGCTTCCAATGAGGTGCATAAGGGCTATTACGTACTAGTTTAGGCCCTCGGCAACACGGACGAGGCCTTTCATGTAGTAGCCTAGGCCTTGTTAGCATCTCGAGAGGCCTCTGATAATCTAGATGAGATTGTTGACAATGCGAACGAGGTCTTTAATGTCAAGTGACGGCTTAGGCTTCACTGGCGTTTCAAACAGCCTTCTACAATACGAACCAGGCCCCATTGCGCTACCCTGTGCCTGATACCAAACTACAAGATTCATGAAGGCCTGGCATGCCCATATGCAGTACCGAGTGAGGTCGAGCTCTTTCGTCCATTCAGAGTCCCTTCACAGAGCCGGTCATAATCAGCCCACTCTATCAAATTCTTCCGGCAGAAAATGTCGTCCTCACTTTTGTAGATGGTGAGTGCGTTGTGATAGTCGCAGCAGGTGAGGTTGACTATATTGCCCTTCTTGTACTTTTTGAACTTCTTAGAGGTAGCCCGACTTCGTCCCCCTTGGTCTTACCTTGTTATGGGCCGCTTCCTGGAAATGACAGTGAGGCCGGCAATACTGATAATAAGCCGCAACTAGGATACAGCCACGCATAGCAGAAGGGATGTAAAGGGGAATAATGGTTTGCATTAGTGAGAAGAAAAATCACCGGTAATGTAATAAGTGTTGGCAAGACCTGAAGTGACAGGAATTTATATCAGGAAATCGTTCTAAATCTGTAAGACATCAACATTTCTCAAACTTCCTCTTATTTTAAAGCTAGCCTTCCCATATAATAGTTCAGAAGAGATAGTACGATATTTAGAAACTCTTGGAAAATGCGATTTTTAACCTGGCAGTCATTCTTTGACCCGGCATCTAACATCTACATAAGCACCTGCACAAAGCACAAGAGTACCTGTAGCACTATCTACCCTTATAGAGAGGTGGTAGAACACTTAAAGCACCATGCCATCGGTGGCGCGAATAGAGGGCTGCCAGGCGGGTGATCGTCATGCTTCTTCTTCCAGGGTTTCAACGTGCTTCGGAATTTGCGACTGAATCCTTTCATGTTGTCGTGGGATCCATGTGTAATACCATCATCCTCCGTCGGGGACTCCCTTCTTCGGCGGCATGTTGAAATGATGATGTGGTAATGATGGGCCTTGAGGACCGAGGAGCCCTTGATAGACATGTACGTAGGATCCACAACAGCCTGTATGCTAGGTACGGACAAATTCGGTTGGATGACAGGGGCAAACCCCGAGGCTGCCCAGCAACAAAGGCGACGAAGAGTTGCTCAAGAAAAGGCACAAAGATCGGGAAGGGTCCTGCCGGTGGATAAAGAAGCTTCCTCTCTGCTACTTGAAGCCCAAGAAACCTTGCAGCAGGGACGAAGCCGGCAAAGCGTGTTACGAGCCCTCGACTGACGAGTAGAGAAAGTAGCGCAAGGCCAAAATGGTGAATAGGCGAAGCCCTGTTGCAGCGAAAATAACGCCTCCTGCAATGTACATAAGGCCTCTGTTGACGATAGACATGTGTGTTGTGATATGAACGAGGCCTATATAGGGGCCTAACCGGCCCATTACAACGTAATTAAGACCTGGCAGAGAACAATGACGGGAATCTGATAGAAGCTGGGAATTCTTCTGTGGTGCGAGGAGGGCGGACTTTGCAGATTAGGTGCCAGAATTGCAAGGGAATGTAAATCCAAAGAAGAAGCTATCTTCAGATGGAAGCCACCACCAGTGTCAGCGGGCGAAAAAGAACTGTCGGGTGGGAAAATATGGTGATATCTGTCTAGATGGACTTGCGGTTGAGCTTTTGCTGATTGAGGCCAGTGTGAAGTCAGAAAGTGAAAACCATTTTTCTATGCTAGAAGGCCTGCTGGAATTCTCAGAAATGAGATATAAACGGCTACATACCTCACTTTTCGCTAGGGACATAGTCCACACGCTCATTCTGTCACAACCCAAATCCGATCTTTCAGAATTCGGACTTCACGTCTTCACATAAGCATAGGTACCTAGCGAGACAACTTTAGGCGTACCTACCTGAGTTCCTTGGTACGTACCTGCTGTTTTGCTTCGAATCGCACCCGCCTTGACAAATGAGCCAAGTATTCCCACCCAACCTAGGGAACTGCCGCTCATCTCGCTCTTTCCGCCGCCGCACGAAAGCCGCTTCTGATGCGAAACTTCTCCGCAGTTGGGATTGGACAGCAAGAGCTGCCAAACCTCAGCTCACCATCTATTCTAAACAAGGAGATCCACACTATTACGGAAGCAACTATAAGGATTGAAAATAGGTGGATAGCGAATTTAGATGCCAAGAACAGAGTGCCATGCCGAAAGGTAAAGTCGAGGTAAAGTCCTGAGCACAACCCCTTTTCTCCAGCCCACATGTAACCCTAACCCTCCCACAACTCACTTCAACACACGGCATCAAAACCCCCTTTCTCTCACGAAGCGGAGCCTGCTGCCCAATCACTCAAGCAACACAATCAGCGCCCTGTCGTGAACCACACAAGATGACCAACCCAGGTGAGAGCGACGATGAGCTGTGAGTAGCACCCATCTCCCATGAAAATACCCAGAAAATTAATTTGCTAACAATTTTCCCCACGCTTCAAGAGAACTCTCATCGTCGGCGCTCGATGCGCTGAAGCAGTTCTATGCCGAGCGCGATGCGCACGCCGAGCGGTTCGCAAAGCTGCAGGCCGCAGCCGAGGAGCCCGAGGTGATCGAGAAGGTGCCCGTGTCCATGGACTTCTTCATCGAGGACTGGAACGAGTCACAGTTTTGGGTATGTTTCGCTACCTACTCGTGCTTTTGCCACCCGTTTTTTTGTGTCTGCTCCATCGCTAATTTCTTGGCGAAGTACGCGGATGAGACGGCAATGCTGTATGCGCACCAGCTGCTGGAGGGCGCAACGGCGGACATGACCATCGCCCTCGTGTCGGCGCCGAGTGTGTTTGTTGCGCTCAAAAAAGTGGTGGTGAGTTTCTCTCTCCCTGGCTTCCACTCCCTCGTATCATGAAACACCCCTAACGCTCTCCCAGAACGCCGAGGACTGGAACAAGCCCAAGCCTAAGGTCGTGCTCCTCGAGCACGATAACCGCTTTGCTGTCTTCCCTGAGTTCATCTACTATGATTACGCCCATCCGCTCAAGCTCCCAGGTACATACCATGCCATCACCACCGCCCCTCTCCCCTTCCTGCTGCTCCCTTCCACTCCGGTTATTCTTCTCCCTGCTTCCAACCAAACTAACACCCACTTCCTCACATAGCCTCTCTCAAAGGCACCATCGACCGCATCATGATCGACCCGCCCTTCCTCAGCGAAGACTGCCAGACCAAATGTAAGCCCCCTCCCGCTTCCCTTTCAACCTCAACAAACCCATGATTAACCTACCTACCCATCCAGTTGCCGTGACCGCGCGCTGGCTCACCCGCCCTACTGCCACCACTCCCAAAACCAAGTTCATAATCTGTACCGGCGAGCGCTGCAAATACCTCGTCGCCAAGCTCTACCGCGCCTACGACGTGCACACGACCAACTACGAGGTGGTTCACGCGCGAGGGCTAAGCAATGAGTTCTGGTGTTACGCGAACTTTGAAGTCCCCGGGGTTTGGAAATTCACGGAGGACCCAGCTGAAGAGTAGTCGTTCTTATCGAGGAAAGTCAGATAGCCAGCCCAGCTTAGATACCACAAACCGCGAGTGATTCTTTTGCTTCTGCTACTACCAGCCTGCCTAGCTAGCTATGCCGCATATACAGATACACCAATCATGAAGAGAACCTTTGAAACCCCCCAGCCCCGAAAAGAGACAAGTTATTATCTAATGCCTGTCCCGAACCCCAACCAAAAAAATACCAGACCAAACCAATGCAATGCTCTACAACCGGCCCTCTTTCACTTCACCCTGTTCTCCACCGCAACTCACCCTGTTCTCCACACACAGCCTCACGTAGTGTGGCAGACATGGGCCGTATCAGTCACCTCGTGATTCGCGGGGTCTGCCCGCCTGCTGTAACGCCCCGTCACGCCCATAGTCACGCTCGCTTACCTGGTCATACCGGGCAGTGTGCTGCAACCGGCTCTTTTGGGCGATAGCAGCTATAAATATCCATCGTACCAAGCCCATCAATTCAACCCGCTGGTTGGGACTATGCTTATGTCTGCGTCCCTACCCTTTTGTCCTTTGAGCCAACCCGTCACTGTCCTGGCATAAGTAAGGTATCCCCATGCTCTAGACAGTTGTCATTCTACGAAAGGGACCGAATGATGTAGAAAAGTAGATATGCCCGTGCGCCGAGGACGTCCGATTTGGACGCCAGCTCAACTTTGTGATCGTTGAAGGCAAACCACTGGACTTCTGTTAGACTTTGACGCAAGAAGGCAGCAAGAGAGAATGGGGGCTCACCTGGTCCCCGACCCGGCAATATGACACATAATGTCCCGTGTCGATCTCACCAACGTGCACGACGACACTGAGAAGGTCGTATATGCACGACCGCGCCAGCTCAAAACTTTCCTTGGTGTCCTGAGTCCTGGCCCGACTCGTGTACGGGAGCATGTTCAGCTGCAACGGGAAGTTGACAGGAGTGTCAATTTTCGCCGCCCGTTCATTCCTTCCCTGCTTGAACTCAAATCTCTATTTGCCCAAGATGATCAGTTGCTGTAAATAGCAAAAGGGCGGAGGGAGGGGCGATAACTTACCTTAAGTTGGATCGAGAGCACATTCGGCAGCCTCTTAAGCGATGTCTGGCGGCGTGCCTGCTGCATCGAGTCGCAGTTATGGCAGCGGTATTCGCACTTGTCCTGTTTAATGTATTCCTCGTCCAGACATTCCTGGAGCGTCATGGCATTCAGCTTGGTGTTGCTACCTTTCTTCCCCTTCTTCTGGGTGAGGTTTTCAAGTGGTAAACTCAGGTCCAGGAAACTTTGCACTTGATTTGTCACGCCACCGCAGTGTTGGCAAGTTGTTGTGCTCTGGAGCTTGCCGTAGAATGTCTGGTGGATAATGCAATTGCAGGTGTGCTCGCTGCCTGTCTCGGGTTTCTTGCCATCTCCGTTGCGTTCATGCAACTCTTCAGCCAGAAATTGAAAGAACTCATGGGCGTCCTGTTCTTTGGTCGTGACGAGATTCTCAAATGCCTTCTTTTCACTGATCCAAAACCCAGAGAGGATGTTGGCAGCGGTGTAGCCATTTGTGTTCTCCACGGCGTAAAAGTCCTGGAACATATCGTCCATTGCACAACTCAGGCAATATGGAACTTCGCAATTGCTGCTTTGGTGGCCGTCGCTGAGATAGAAATTGCGCAAAATTGGGTTGTGCAGGAAGCTTTGGAGTACTACATTCTGGTAGCATGTTGCTCCAGCATTGTAGATCCCGCGAAGACCGTTTGCCTTGCAGGACGGGGCGGTCGTATTCGAGGAGATGTATTGCGGGCTGTCTTTAACAGGATCCGACGCAAATAGCTCATCTTGTTTCCTCTTGCGGGCTAAAAGAGCTGTCAGTCACAAATGCCGAGTGCAGGAGGTGGGAAGCTGGTTCAGAAGCCCCCGTGGTCAATAAAGCTTACCCCCAGAGAATGTGCCCGTGCCGACCTTCCTCAATCTTAGCTCTTCTAGCGTGGGATCCCAGACTATGTCATCACACATCTGGCAATATAGGGCGCCACTCCTCGAGTCGACATCTGTTATGGTCACTGGTCAACGATCGGTCACTTGGAGAGCAGCTGCTTCACACATACAGAATCGATGCGACTTTTTACTGCCGTGCTTGACGCAGTCGTCCTCGGTGAGGGTAGAGGGACATTGTAAGCACATGTATGTTGGTGTTAGGGCAGTAACGATTGCGCCAGTGTCTGTGGTTTTGGCAGTTTGGGATACCATGGGGGACAGCTCGAGAATGTTCCTGAGGATCGCTTTGTAGTGATGGATCGACGTATTGGTTGTCCCCTGATCTTGATTGAACAGACGCTGAAGATGCTCTATTGACAATTGTTAGAGGCGCGGGGGTGGAGGGAAATGGGTCAGGGGTCCCTACCACATCCAAAGAGCGGCTGCCCGGGCTGAGGCGACTTGATCCTGGCATTCTTAGGCGATGCCGGTGTGGTGGGCCTCGCAGCCATCTTTACGGGTGCTAACTACAGCACAAGAGCGTTGGCGTAGGAATCGAAGCACGTTGTGAGCTCGGGCGGGCGTGTAGTTGGCACGGTTCAGCTTCGTAGGGACCCGTTGTGCACCCTCTAGGCAACAGTTGAGTTGACGCAGCGCAATCGACAGGCAATGCTCAATGGGTCTCTAGCAATGCCCAATATGCGCAAAGAAGTATACAATTATGAGTACGAGCGAATATTCGGGCGCGTTCGTGGCTATGAAGCGGGGGCCTTGTCGGAGAGGTTGGTTGGGGAGCCTTCTCGTGGGGAATGGTGCAGAAGGGGCGAAGGCCGTTCGGAGGCGGCAAACGGCGGAGTCTAAATGTACTGGTCAAACGCAAATAGAATCAGCCACCCCAGATCAATGGATTAAGCACCAAATCTTGAGCCAAAGGGTCGGTTACTACCTTCTCGCGATACTGGATGCGCTTCTCAGCGTTTTGGCGTCTCGGATCACCAACGGGGGCGACGCTGCGAACACGGCACACGGAGCTGGGGAAATTGCTTATCGATAGCGATCCGAGGCTTATCGCCGGGGTGGAGCCCTTCAGCTTTCAGGCGCTAAGACACCGCTGTCAGCATTGCACGACCAACATGGCTAGCAAACGGCTGTCGGATAGGGCTTCGTTGCTTCAGCCCTCATATGAGCTGAACATTTGGTCTCCTGAAGGATATGGGAATGCGACAGAACGGGTTGGTGCTGTAACATATTTGATATCTCTATGCCTTCGGACGTATCGTTGCACAGGGGTCTACAACCTTCAAAACGCCAGTTTGACGATGGCTTCACTCTTGCGCCTCCTGCAACCAATGCTCTGTTTGTCTTCCAAGCGGTGGAGAAACGAGGATAGACGTCATCAATGGAACTCCATCGCTGCCCAAGTATCGGTAAGAGCGGAGTGCTTTCACAACAAAAAGTCGATTAGTAAAGCAACAGTGCCCACCCAATTAAATGCCGGTTCTCTGGACATCGTCATCCAGGGTTCTCCGTGGGACTGGCACATGTCAGTGAAATCATCGGCTGATACCATTTCAATGACGCCTCCGACTACCCCGCAGCGCGTCTTCCCCCGCTATGAGACGCGAGCCAACCTATACGTACCCGTGAAGGGACGCAGTTGCCATCCTCAAAAACGACGGGAACCGCTCTTTATCTTGTAAATGTAGTTCGCAAACTCCTTGCTGCGATCGAAAATGGCAACCCAACTAGTACACCTCCCTGAGATCGAGCGGCTCAGCCCAACATGTCTTCGAATACTAGGAGGGAATCCCGGCAAGTTTTCCCTTCAGGGCACAAATACCTACCTCCTCGGCACAGGCGCTCAACGCCTCCTCATTGACACGGGCGAGGGAAAACTGTCATGGATTGCAGCAATCAAAAAGGCCCTGGAAGAGGAGCATGCATCAATAGCAAGCGCGATCATTACCCACTGGCACCACGACCACCAAGGAGGAATTGAGCAGCTGACAGAAGCATGGCCTGGGACGAAGGTCTATAAGAACCAGCCGGAGTCTGGGCAGCTAGATATCGCGGATCGACAGAAGTTCGAGGTCGAGGGTGCAACTTTGACGGCAATTCACAGCCCGGGCCACACAGTCGACCACATGGTCTTTGTCCTTGCCGAGGAAGACGCCATGTTTACCGGAGACAATGTTCTGGGGCAGGGAACCACTGTATTTGAGGACCTCGCAACGTACCTGGGGAGCCTGGAGAAAATGAAGCATCTCTTCAAGGGGCGCGCATACCCTGGCCACGGGCCGGTCCTTGAAGACGGGCCGGGAAAGATTGCCGAATACATTCGGCACCGACGGCAGCGAGAGGAGCAAGTTATCCAAACAATGCGGGAAGAGAGGTCCGGCGCAGGGGACGGGACCTCATGGACCCCGATGGAGCTGGTCAAGATCATCTACCGTGAAGTTCCCGAGTCGTTGCATCCCGCCGCGGCTTATGGAGTGCTGCAAATACTTCAGAAGCTGCAAAGAGAAGGAAAGGTGGTGTTGCACGGCGACCGATGGAGGTTATCGGACCGATCCGCATTGTAGCAGCTCTCGGATCCCTGCCTTTTGTTCGATGTAAGCGACGGGGTAATCCCGTCGTGAGGACCCAGCGAGTTGGTATCGGGATGACGCTGTTGCGGCGGCTCGCCTTGTGCTAAATCAACCCCAGGATGTATCATGACGTCGAAGCCTGTTGGCTAGTGAATCTAAAGCGCAACTTCTGACCGATAAAGGACGTGTCTCCTCTCAGCTGGCTCAATTTGGCTGGACTGTCGGATGTAATTTCAGGAATGCCACTTTCAGAGGCTCTCAAGCCGTTCTGGGAGTTGTTCCAGCGCTGTTGTCAGTTGATTCAAGGTCCGTTGTGATTCTTTCGAGCCAAATCAGGTGTGCCCTGAGCCATGCTGAGAGTCTGGAAGTACCCTCTATTGAGTTGGACGTCAAGAGACAGCCCTTCCAGCCGGTCTTTCTCAGCCTCGCAGCTCCTCCTCAATGACACGCCCAAGAGGACGGTGAGGAACCATGGAGGTCAGCGCAGAGTCGGTACGCCCAAGTATGCCTCCTGCGTACAAAATCATGCCTAATGTCGTCCGCGGTGTAAATTAATTCCGTAGGATGCGCGGATGATCGGGAGCAACAGTTCTCTTGATGCCTGGTCGGAAGGTTCGGACTCGTTCAGAGGTCACGATTGCAGATTTTGCTGACTGGGGATTCGATGACAAGTGGAGGAGACCTCCCCACCAGGCTACAATACTATGCAGGGCGACGCCGTGTAACCGTGCGACAAGTTGCATTCGAACTGTGGTGCGGAGCAAATCACAACCCCCAGGGCAATGCAGGGTCTTTTTAGTTTCGATCATGTGTGTCACTGCCGCACTTGAACCACCCCGAGAGGCACACCTCTGCGGCAAGGGTGAAAACCACGGACCCCGCAGACTCGCGATGCTGTAGCTTCTAGATGCGAGGTTCGAGGAGTTGAGGTAGCGTGCGAGTGACAGCGGTAGGTATGCGATGGAAAGTTTCGATCTCTGCTCATGCTCCGTGGTGGCTAGGCTTTCTGAACGCGCTTTGCATCGTCAAATGCCGCGCCTCATGCCTCGGGGCTCCCAGCTACGTCAAGGCCGGGCAGCCGCTTCTCTCGATCGAGGTATTCGAGGTACATCAGACAAGGATGGCTGCCCAAAGGTTGCAATTCTCTGTGCCGAGCCTAGGTGGAGGTGGGCCGGGGCACCCAGCGGATTCTAATCGCTACTGATCACCAACCAACAAGGGTGGGGCCCATGATGATGAAAATCTCTCCTCGCCTTTCCAAAACTCCGAAGCCGAACGTGTCGACCCTTCCGTGCCTGCCGCCCTCCCGTGGTACGACCTTCGGCAAGCCTCGAGCATCTGCGGTACTGTGTGCTCGTCTGTATGCGAAAGGCAGGAACACTTGTACCCAGTCCCGATGAGATCTGCCTCCAGCTCGTGGTGAGAGCGCTTCGCTTCCGCGTAAGGGAGCGTATATTGACGTTCCATGGCGTACATGTCGGGGACAGTCCAGTGCTCGATGCTTTTTGCCGGCGCTGAGATAAGTTGCCTTCTTGGCGCCATGGGCTAATTCTGAGGCGCGAGGCTCGTCCTTGCAAGACTGGGGCGATGGATGATGAATCTCAAGAAGAGCACCACTCCCGACCGACAGAGAGCCACTGAGCGACCGCGACGTTGAACGCATGTAAAACGCCAGCAGTGATTGGTTCAGCGTATTGGAACAGAGGGAGTCGCGAGCGGGATCGCATCAGCTTTCCCCACCACCTCCAAGAAGCTCCAAGAAGCTCTGACCGCTTTTGGCGGGAGGGGAGGGTCTGACCCACACAGTTGGGCGCACACTGTATCGTGGCTCAGCACTTGCAGACATCCGTCGTCCAGCAATACCTTCGGATGTTCCGGAGACACCAAGGCACTGACGACCGGGGAAGATCTTGGACGCCTGGGCGGCTTCACGGTAAGACGCACGGATGGCTTGACTCCCCGTCGCTTCCCAAGGCGCATCGGCTTGGCCCTGTGGGAATTACCAATTATCTCCAGTTTTCTGATTGCCATCATGTCTGCCTTATCCCCGAATAAAAGAGAACGCTCCCGGCGGCGCCCCTCTCCCTCCATGCTGCTTCCGGCCGCAAACCCACCAGAACTAAACCTCGCCCTACTCTTTGTCTCCGCCCACCGACCCGCCGACGCACCCTAGAACATATCCCTACTTTACTTTGAACTCCAGGCGATGTGCGCTGGCCATCGTTGATCCACCAACACCCAAGGCTTCGCGATTGTCGCAGATTCGCAAATTCAGCCGACTTGTTTACTATCCACCCACTACTTCCTGTGGCACGGAACGAGGCGTCCATGAAGGCGCTCACGGCTCGGCTCTTGACGGTCGTCGCAAGCGCCGCGGTTTTGGGACTCGTCCCAACCGCCCTTGCCCATGGCGACAATATGAACATGGAGAAGGGTGAGGCCGACAAGCCTCTGCCTGAGGACCAATATCCGCCAACATATTTCGCGTTGGACGATCACCAGGCAGCCATCTACGGCCACATTGGTCTCATGGTGCTGGCGTGGGTCTTCATTCTTCCTACAGGTAAATTTGAGGGACTTGTCCCCTGTTCGAAGAGCCGTTTGAGCTGACACCGTCCCCGTATAGCGGTTGTATTGTCTTTAGCTCGCTCGCGTTATACGCTGGCGGTGCAATTCGCTTTCACGACGGTGAACGCCGTGGGGCTTCTGCTAGGGACCGTCTACAATGCGTCTACTCCTGATTTGTATCCCAACAATGCTCACCACAAGCTCGGCTGGATCGCCACCTGGGTGGTGGGTGCCCAGGTCGCAATTGGTCTCTTGGCGCGTGTCGCGGGTATTTTCTCGCGCAAATTTGGGCTGGCGGGCCGATCGCACGAACATCAGTCCTTTATCCCGGTCTCGACCGAAGCTATGGCAGAGCACGAGTCTCGCTTCTCGGGGGATTACCGGTTCTCCAACGACAGTGGACAGGGCACTGAGCGACATACCGAGTCCCTCAGAAGCAACTCCTCGTCCGGTACGGACTCTCCGCCGATTCCGATGCGGGAAATGCCTGTACGGGATGCCCGCAAGGAATATCAAGAGCCCCACGATGGCGAAGACTTTGAGACCCACATCCCGAAGACTCTTGGCTCCGGGACAGCTGGTTCAGCACTTCAGAAGATTGCTGGTATGATCTCGTCGAAGGTTTGGAAGGGTTTTATGATCGCATATAACTTCGTAGACCGCACAATCTTGGTCCTTGGCTTCATTACCTTGTGCACTGGAGTTGTTACGTTTGGCCGGTTTTTCGTAAGTCTCCCCTGAGCTATCCGTACAAATTTACCACAGATCGCTTACCAGCAATACTCAGGAGGGCCACGGTATCTTTTCCGGGTTGGCGCACTGGGTGAAAGGCGGCATTTTCTTTTGGCTAGGATTATTTACGTTGGGACGATGGGCGGGTAGCTTTGGCGAGCTCGGATGGGTCAGTATTCATCCCAAATGTTCGCGAAAACCTTTCGCTGACAGATTGCCCAGGCATGGAACGTTCGACCGAAGCATGCAGGCCAGAAATGGCGTCCTTCGGCAGAATTTGTCGAGAGCGCCCTCATCTTCTTCTACGGCGCTACCAACATCTTCCTCGAGCACCTCGGTAACTGGGGAGGAGAGTACAGCGCACAGGATCTGGAGCACATTTCAATCACTGTGCTATTCATCGGCGGAGGCCTCGTAAGTCATTTCTTGTCATTGAAGTTCTGTTTAGCGAAGCTCGTTTGCGCTAATATTTCTCCCATAGTTCGGGATGCTGGTAGAGTCAGTTCGCATCCGGGACCTCCTCAATGCCACCGTTTCCGAGGCCGTTCAAAAGGCCCCTGAACACTCTTACCGGGACGTGGAACGGGATGGACTTCGTGAGCCGGAAACGTACCCGTTTTCGATGAACCCCGTCCCGGCTCTGGTCATCCTCCTTCTAGGAATCATGATGAGCTCACACACGCAAGAGAGCATGATCTCGGGCATGGTACATAAGCAATGGGGCCAGCTGCTTACTGGAGCGTCGTTCGCGCGTGGCTTGACGTATGTGCTCACCTACTTAAAGCCGCCAAAGTCGATCTACCCGTCGCGGCCACCTACCGAAATCCTTACGGCGTTTGGCCTCATGTCAGGCGGCATTATCTTTATGGCCAGCGCTCAAGATACTATCGAAGGTATGATTCACTACGAGCTTGACGCTATGTTCATGTATACGATCACCATGGGTCTCGTGGGCCTGCTGATGGCCTGGGTCATCATGGTGGTTGCAATCAAGGGCTGGGCCGTCCGCCGCGAGAATCGTCGCACTCCGGGGCCTGCAAGGTCGACTTGAATCGGCCGTTAATACAATTTCCCGGGGGACGAATAATACCATCCACGGGATGACACGAGAAGAGGACCTTCTCCTCAAGGTGCAGGGGATGAATTTTTGCATAGGATATACCCTGAATCGGTTGGCTTGAAACGGCATTTCGCAACTTGGATTTGGATTCTTGACGTTTTCTTTTAGAGATACCCATCTTTTTACACTGTCTTCCACTACACGGATTTCCGATAGGGAAAAGGATTAATGGGCTATTGATGACCAGCAATGGTGTGCTCAACGGAGAGGCAGGGTAGGCAACAGGCGTCGATGACGATTATGGGCGACGTACATGGTATCGCCATGAGATGAGCACATCTATGCAGCATCAAATACAGGCAACAGGTAACTGTAATGAATATCAATAATGATGTGGTGATATTTTTGCCTCTCTCCTCAGCTCCGCGACTTGTTTTGATATTGTTATGATCATTGCTTGGGCATTTGGGAATGACGTGAGCAAGATGTTGTACTCGGCGAGGCGGCTTGAAATAAAGCATGGCGGTCTATCTGCATGTGTCTCTTCCTACTGAATATTGGGGATCAACTTGTTGGTTGACTGGGGATGGGAATGGCTGTTTCACACTTGCTAGTAAATTGCAATCTCCTTCCCAGAAATTTGATCTTCATCATATTACGGATTACCACCAGGTCTATTCACGGCAAACTGGCTATTGGTGCGAACTCCGACATCTACAAGAAACACACGACCAAAATTATCAAAACTCGCGCCACCCCTGAACCAGTTGCTTCGCTTTTCACGTTCAGTCATCAGGATAGTACTCTTTTAGGTTAGAGACAAAGGTGCATGTTTCATTGTCAAACCGCTTGAAGAACTTGCCAGCCAAGTAGATCAGCGAGTCAGGTATGAGGTCGGGGTCTGTGATGATCTCCATGTTGTCTTGGTCGACACGGAGTCGGTCAACGCTCACTTTCCTGTTGAATGGTTAGCGCCGTGATACTGATGATAGGGGAAATTTCTTACAAGCAGGTATAATAGGTCTTGTTCGCCCTTTGCTGTGGGGTTTCCTCCGGGGGGTTGGCACCCAAGTTAGCGGTGTCAGCTTCCTCCTGCGCCTCCTCGGTCGTCAAGTAATGCGGCGTTGGCAGAGCGGTTACGCCATTGGCTGCCCAGCCGTTGATGATACCGATATAGTTGTACCGCTTATGGCGGAACACCTGGCCTATTTTGTAGTGCACGCGCGAGCGAATCTCTTGTGTGTACCGACGGTTGACAGTTGGTTGCCGGTTATCCAGGTTGTTGAGCATGTTCATGATGGCGCGAACATTCTCCCAGCCACGGCGCAGGCGTTGCTGCGGTTGTGACCCGATGAAACGGTCATACAACGGGACGAGGTACTTCTCGACAATCCAGGCATCTTCACTCCAGGATAGGGCGAAGCGATTGAGAAAAGAATCCAGGTTGGCGTCCCAATGAAAGCTTGATGTTTGCTTCATCAGGAGCTCTGCCCACATCGAAGCGTAGACTGCCGCTTCTAGATTTAGATCAGGATAGCCTGTCCGTAATCGCTTCATCTCGAGCTCCCTATCGTGGCCCCTTTCAAGGCTCTGGACTGTGGAATATGTCGCTTTGATGTTCTGTGCCAACCGTGCCACAATCAGCGGCACCGGGGTTGCCTTGAGAAAGGCTTCAGATCCCAGGTTCCAGCCGAATTCGACCAATCTGGACCGGAGGTCGTTAAGCGTTACTTCATCGTCGGATCCGTATGGGTCAAGGTACATGCTCTCCAGCTCGCCACTAGGAATCTCCTCTTCTGCCCCATCGAGCGACGTACCCGGCGGTGCAAACACTGATGCGTGGACGTGGCTCGGGAAGGCACAGCAGGCGCTTCTCATGCCGAGCCGTTCCGCGACACAGCAGAAAATTGCACTGGAAACAATCGGAAGGGAAGAGTGCTCATCTTCAGAGAGGGCATGGCCCATCAGACAGTTCCTCAGGTTGCGGTAGTTGATTTCAGGAGACTCCATGCCGGTAAGACTGTTCGCTCTCAGCCAACGCACAAGGGCCAGCGCTTTCTGTCTCGTCGACATCTCATCCAATGCATGATGCTCTTCTCGAAACTCCCTTGCAAGGAAATCCAGTGTGCCGCAGATCTGTGATGGCTATTAGCCATGTTTCGCCACTAGGCGGCATAACTTGAACACATACATAGTCAAGATCTTGCGGTTGATGATGCAGAACAAACATGTCAAAGGCGCCAACAGCACGGTCAAGCCCCTTAGCGCTGAGAGCAGCTCCCTGGTAGCCAGACCAAACCTCTACAGCGATACCGCGATGAATGCTATCTAGGGCAGAGTTGGCATAATACCTAGATATTAGTTAGCCAGCAGCCAACTTGAGGCGAACAGAGAGCCCCTCTCACCTCCTTGCTAAGACATCCTCGGCAGAGCCGTGGCAGTGACATTGCTCGAGGAGATAGTCTTTTGCATCGTATCCCAGCTGGCATATCTTTTGTAGCTTCTTAAGTTGGCCGACTTTAGTCGTGAGGATGCCGTTGAGCAGACGTGCAACATCTGCGTTACCCCGCTTGCGTTCTAACCACAACTTCTTCCACTCAACTGAAGAGGCACGTGCTGTGAGCTTTTCGTGGAAGCCATGGTCAGGGTGCCAGTAAACAAAAGAGTTTTGGCAGTAGTACTTCCAAAGGAGAGGCTCGTTGCCAAGTGCGTGGAAGCGGTGCGAGAGGAGCTGGATGGAGCCGAGCGTGTCTTCCGGGGAAACGAATGTTAGGATATGCCGGATGATCTCATCAGCGAATGCGTCGAGAGACGCCATCGTGGCAACGCCGCCACAGCCGGTGTAAAATACCACTTGCAATCTCCCTTGTGAACGGTCTAGTATTTAGCAGCCGGTGGTCTTTTTTCAATTTGGGCTTTTCGTAGGGAATCCCAGGTGGTTGGGTCTTGAACGGTAGCAGGAGGGGTTCAAGGTACGATAAGTTAGGTTTGGCGCAGTGCTGGAAGTGCTTGACTGATCCCATCCAAACCCAATACCGAAGTGGCCCGAGCTTTTGGTCTGGAAGCCAACTAGCGGGGAGTGTCCCTTGACGGTGTTGATCTTGACAGGGATGACTCCTGACCGCGGGGTAGTTGCCAGTCCCACAACAATTTTCCCAAGCCCCTTGAACCCCTCCGACAAGTGACTCAGATCGGGTTTCGAGATTCAGACAACTCCCAAAACACCTGGAGATTTCGCAATTCGGGCGCCCGATACAGTCGCGATGGAGAAGGTTGAAAAGGTCACCGAGGCCCTGAATAAAGCTGCCATTGGCGGCGAGAAGAAGACGAAGAAGGAGAAGAAGAACGCCCCCGCAGCCGACGCGACCGAAGCCGGCCCGCTCGAGCTCCAGCCGCCGGCCGCCTTCATCCAAGAGCGCCTCGACCTGTTCGACCGCCTGTACAAGGAGCAGCAGGAGGAGCTCGCCTCGCGACCGCACGATGACATCCTGATCACCATGCCTGACGGCTCGGTGAAGGCGGGCAAAGCCTACGAGACCACCCCCGCCCAGATCGCCAAGGGAATTTCCGGTAGCCTTCTAAAGCGCACTGTTGTCGCGAGAGTCAATGGAGAGGAGCTTTGGGATCTCGAGCGACCACTTCAGAAGAGCTGCAAGTTGGAGCTCCTCGATTTCAACGACGATCAGGGCAAATACGTCTTCTGTACGACTTCTCCGATGTGCTGGATATTGGGAGTACGCAGGCTAACACACATATTCTCGAAGGGCACTCGAGCGCTCACATTCTCGGTGAGGCCTGTGAGCGGAGGTTTGGCTGCTCGGTAGGCTTCTCCCGCCAACGGTTCTTGCTTCATCTGCTGACTCTGGCGTCTAGCTTTGCATTGGTCCCCGTAAGTACCCATACCAAGATAGCGGCAACGTATCGTTCTGACAAGTTCGGTGACGAAAAGCTGTGGACAATGGATTTTACTACGAAATGGCGCTCCCCGGAGGCGCCGCCGTCCAGGCGAGCGATTGGGCTCCCCTGGAGAGCATTGTCGGCAAAATCGTGAAGGAAAAGCAGCCCTTCCAGAGATTGGTACGCCCAAATATCGCAGATACCGCCAAGGTTGCTAACAATGCTTCAGGAAATGAGCAAGGAGGACTTGCTGAAGATGTTTGCATACAACCCCTACAAGCAGCACATCATCAAGGACAAGATTGAGGACGGAACACGAACCACTGTGTACAGGAATGGGCCGCTGATGTAAGTTGGGCTGATGACCATCGGAATAGGAAACCGCTAACCTGAGTTCTCTAGCGATCTTTGCCGAGGACCCCGTACGTTTCCCCAATAATGACAACGGATTTCCGTCAGGGCCTTCATGTCTGGAAGTAGCATGCTAACCATAACAGACGTTCCCGATACAAGCAGGATAGAGGCCTTCGCAATCATGAAGAACTCTTCTTCATAGTAAGTCACCATGAGATAGCCCTCCCTCTAAACAGACTGCTTACTAGATCCAGCTTCCTCGGAGACGCGAACAATGATTCTCTCCAACGAATCTACGGTGTTTCCTTCCCAGACAAGAAGCTTATGGCTGCCCACAAGAAGTTCCTCGAGGAGGCCGCAAAGCGTGATCACCGATTGATCGGAAAACAACAAGAGCTCTTCTATTTCGAGGAAGCCTCGCCAGGCTCTGCTATGTGGCTGCCACACGGAATGCGCATTCACAACGCAATTATGAACTACATCAAGGAAGAGTACTGGAATCGGGAGTACGATGAAGTTATGACCCCTAACATGTTCAACGTCTCGCTTTGGGAGCAATCTGGTCATTTGGCCCATTACAAGGATGACATGTTCCTCCTTGACGTGGACAAGGAGCAGTTTGGCCTCAAGCCCATGAACTGCCCAGGTATGTTTTTTTTAAAGTTGTTTTGAGGTACAGCCCACACACTAACACCGAATGAAGCACACGCAATGATGTTCCGACACAGGGTGAGACATAAAATCCCATGTACCATCAGCTCAGGTCATTAATATGAAATCTGTAGGACCGGAGTCACAAGGAGTTGCCTCTCCGATATGCCGACTTTGGTGTTCTTCACAGAAATGAGGCCAGCGGAGCTCTGAGCGGGTTGACAAGAGTGAGGAGATTCCAGCAGGATGATGCTCACATCTGTAAGTATTTTCGAACTCGAGGTCAATCTTCCCTTGTGCTAACCCGAGAAAGTCTGTCGCGAGGATCAAATCAAGACCGAAGTGGCTGATCTGTTCGACTTCATGCGCAAATTTTATGGTCTTTTGGGGCTCGCCTTTAAGCTCAAGCTCTCGACCCGCCCGGACAAGTATATGGGTGAGATTGAGACTTGGGATCGTGCCGAGACTTGCCTCAAAGAAGCACTCGATGAGTTCTCCAGCGACGGTGGTGTCTCCTGGGAGCTCAACGCAGGAGACGGTGCTTTCTATGGCCCGAAGATTGATATTGCTGTCCTCGATTGCCTCCAGAGGCAGTGGCAATGCGCCACCATCCAGCTCGACTTCCAGCAACCCATCAACTTCTCTCTCGAGTATCAGACTTCAGAAGGTGCCCAGACGCATCAAGATCATCCGAAGGATCAGCCAAAAAAGTCTGCGCCCGCTCCCGCACCTAAGGAAGAGGTTACAAAAGCCGATCATGACGAGAAGAAAGATGACAAGAAGAAGCCTCCTCTTCTGGTAAAGAAGGCGTTGTCGCAAGGCTGCGCCCGGCCCGTCATGATTCACCGCGCAATGGCTGGCAGTATCGAGCGTTTCACTGCCATTCTCTGTGAGCATTTCGCCGGAAAGTGGCCCTTGTGGCTCTCACCGCGCCAGGTCATCATCATTCCTGTTGGCATGGGCTTCTTGGACTACGCCAAGGAGGTGGCCCAGCTTCTCAAGAAGGAACACTTCTATGCTGGTACGTTTGTCGCTTTGTCTGAAAATTTAGATCCTGGAGCGTCACAGTGCTGACAGTTTGACCGCAGATGTCGATAGCAGCGGCAACACCCTCCAGAAGAAGATCCGCAATGGCCAGCTTGCTCAGTGTATGTTTTTAACTTACCCCTTTGTACCCTTCGCGCTGACATTTCCCACCAGACAACTTCTGCTTCGTCGTTGGTGCCGACGAGAAGGCGAATAGGATGGTCAACATCCGTTACCGCGACGACACCTCCACCCAAGCACGCGACGTCCCGGTGCCCCTGGATGAGGCCATCGAGAAGCTCAAGCAGCTCAAGGCCGAGCGAGGCATGTATAACCCTTTCCCTCCCAAGAAGGAAGACGGGGATGGGAAGAAGGCATAAGGTGCGACAGTGTGTTTCTGGTCCGCAGTGCGGGACAATCCATTCTGACCGCCTGGGTCGTTGATCGCCGGCGTGGTTGTCTTGATCCTAGAGAGATTCTTCGAGTATCTAGTGATAGACCGAATGTAGCATGTGTGCGTGCGAGCGTTCGAGCGTCGTGAATTTCTCCAGCGGCTTGGGGACGCGGTTGCCGTTAAGCTAGCGAATGGTGTCTGGGACAATGGGATGTACTTGCTGAAGTCTTGCTACGCAGAGAGGTTTCGGTCACCTGCCATAGCATCTCTGCTGTTCTGTCAATCAATATACACGAATCTCTGTTCTAACACATCTATGCGATTATACTCTCTGTCAGCGGGCACTCTATCATGTGCGCCCTTGTGTATATTGACTCTATGTTCCTAGTCTTCTATTCATAGCTAGACATACCACTATGGTGAGATCGCTGCACATTTCTCCTTAACTCAGCTACCAACCTTGCTAACGTCTCCCGCTCTTTGCCTGACTGGTGCGGGATGATATTTCATACGAATTCATCTCGCACCTGGCCGCACAGGAGTCTGCTTTTCTCTTTTCTGCTTCTTCGTCTTCGATATTCCGGCGCTCACAACTAGTCGACCTCCCCCTCGCCGAATATATCCCCAATTGTAAACATACATACGGCCGGCTTCTCATATCCCGTAATCGCGGCCGACATCATCAAGGAGGCAGGCATTACAAGCCAGCAAAGATCCTCGCAGGGGACGGAGAAAAATGGGTCATGTCTGTAGTGTGGTATTGCAGTCTAATCCTTCCAGCGAGCCAAGTCGAACACGTTTTATCAAATACAAGACAGCCAAAGAGGAAAACCTCAGCTCGCCCGCCTTCCTTCCTGCAGCTTGTAGGACGCAGAGAATATCATAAATTTAGGGCTTCGGGATATGGATCGACTTGCTCGTCATCATGCACCCGTGCACCATGAACGCGATCACGGCAGGGTGCACCTCGAGGGGTGTCCCGGCGAACCATACGCCGCCGGGGATCGCCTCGTGGATCCAGCCGTTCGATACCCACCATGCCATAATAGCGTCCAGTCCTAGTGTCGTGGGGATAGGGGTGCCTTCGAAGTAGGCGGACTTGCCAGTCGCGTCCTTGGGTATGTTTGAGACAGTAACGTTGAAGCGCGCAAGGCGGGTGAGACCGCACAGGACGAAAAAGGCCAGGCAGAGGTGGTCAAGAGGGGTGCGGAAGCCGATGGCGAAAGCCACAGCGGCCGGGGCGACGCCAAAAGATATCTGTTGCCAAGGGATTAGTACCACGGTGGAGCCGCAACTCAAAGGGGCGGGGGTCGTACCAAGTCGGCGAGCGAGTCCAGCTCTTGCCCCATCATACTGCTCTTCTTGCGCCAGCGCGCTACCTTTCCATCAAAGAAGTCGAAAAATAGGCCAAAGGGCAGGAAAGCAAGTGCGATATAGAGGTCAGAGAGCGCCGTGGGGTCGCCGGCGCAGTACCGGAGGGAGGAGAAAACGGAGAGGACACCGCAGAGACCTGTGGACGGTTAACAAGCGCACTCAAAGGGGCGGAACCCGGCGAGAGAGTAATTACCATTGAGCTCGGTGATCAGATCAGCGAGGTGCATCGCGCGCACCAGCGAGAAGTGGCCCGTCTCGGAGGATAAGAGGTCCTTCTGCTTGTCGTCTGAGGCGCGGGACCTTGTTAGCACAGGTACCAAAGGTGTTCTCCCGGACGGTTGTCTCGACGTACATGGCTCATCACTGCTCGAATCGCCGGTGATATCAATGTCCTTTGAGTTGGATCCATTGGCGGCAACCGCGGCGTAGCTGGTTCGTTTGGACATTCTCCGTTCTCGGTGGTTTTTCTACCCGAGCGGTAGCTGTCGTTTTAGGTACACTTGAGTACCTGAGGGAGGGTCGTCGGCGGGATAGCAGGAGGAGATGTGTAGTCAGGTGTTTGCGAAACTTGAATACTCGCAGTCAGGATGTCGCGCTTTTGTTTTTCGAAGGTGGAGGCTGTTCAAAGGGCGGTGCAGCAGGTTGATGAGGCAGGCCAAAGTTGGGACGACACATGAGCAGGCCGTGGTCGTTTTTTGCTGCAGGGGTTATGCCGTCATGTTTTGACACGCCCCTCTCCAACCAAGGTGGCTTGGCAAAGTAGTGGGGACAGTCCAGACCGCCTTTGTTAGCGCAAAAACGGGAGACGCATGCCCCGCGGCGGCAGTCAAAACGCGTTTTGCGTGGGCCTGGTGACTTGGGGCATTACGTCACCTGTTGTTGGATCTTGGAGTACAAGGGAATAATTCCTGGGCGAGAATCCACACTATGACACCTATAAGATCACTCAACAAGGATGTGTTGGAAGACAGCGATATCTTGTTTGTGAGGGTCGCCGTCCGGTAGCGAAATTATATGCAGAGTACTGCTACTACTACCTCTCTGTCGCCCGAAAAGAGTGCTAAGAGTATATAGAGTAGTACTTCGTACACCTATTACGGTTCAACACTACGGGAACGCTCTGCGCGGCGTGCTGAAATCCATTAGATCGATATCCCTTGGTTTCGGATAGCCTCCCAATGCCTTGTCTATCTACCTGTTGTTTAGCGTGAAAGGCACAAACAGAACACTCGGATTGCTCATGTTGATTCCTGAAAGCGAAATCAACAGCTCTCCCCAACAAGCATCTCGGGTACCGCACCGACCAGTGAGGTGCGGCGCCCATAAACATGATATACTCATTGTGTCTCTGCCTCTCCCTGTAGAAGTAAGGCACTTCTGCGGTCTCCTTACTTTCGTTGCGCCACGGCTGTCGCGTAAAGCTCGTCCAGGACGTGGTGCTCCGCCAACTTCTTTACCCACTCATGGATAGCGGGCGTGTAGTCCTTGAGCAGGCCAAGCTGGGGGCCGCTCTCCATCTCGTTCTCGTTGAGGACCAACTCAACCGCGTACTTGTCCCGAAGGACCCTCTGCTTCCGACAAAAGTTCTCTCGGCGTTCCAAGGCATCGAAGACGTCAGACCAACCAGCGCACGCCTTTCTCTTGGTGTCGTCCAGGTCTTTGGAGCGGCGGGAAAGACAATCAACGGCACTTTGATCAAGGTCGTATTGTGCCAGTTCGGCTGAGTCGGAGCTGACGATTACGTTGGCGTCGTCCCCTTCCAGCTCAGACCAGAACCCACTGTCGCTCCATTTGGACTGTAGCGCATTCAGACAGGCGACACTGACGGCGAGATCCTTCCGGAGTTTGCCAAGAGCGGTTCCACACATCGCGAGAAGGTTGAAGCGTATGTGCTCTCCCTGATCATCGCACATTTGTTTAATGACTGGACATGTGAGGCTGAACCAATCCTTGTCCTCAGCAAATTCACCTGAAGAATTCAGTGTCAGCAAGGAGGTAGGCAACGAAGCGTCAGGATGACTCGACTTACCAACGAGAACAGGCGAATGATGAATGCCGTCTAGTTGCCAAACTTTGTTCCCAACGGGGACGAAAGCGATGAAGTGGTACGATAGGTCCGGGACACTCGCAGTACTCGCGACGCTGGCAACACTCTCATCATCATCATCACCGCCACCATCATCGTCACCATCGTCGTCGTCATCCGCCTTCTTCGCTTTGGACTTACCCTTAGCCTTACCCTTCGATTTGGGCTTCGCCTTAGGTTTCGCCTTTGGCTTAGCCTTGGCCTTCGGCTTCGCCGCCTTTTTCTTCTTCTTCGATGCCACCTTCTCGTCAGCATTATTATCCAGCTTTAAAGCTGCGTTGAGGTGATCCAGCCGACTGGCGGCATATCAGTCAGCAAAGGATGTCGCACAATGGTGTTAGAAGAGCGTACCGAGAAAATGAGTTGTGCGCAACTCGAATCCAGCTGCTACGGGTGATGAGGTCGCCTCGCAGCGGCGGGGAAAGCTCCTTTGACTCGTCCTTGAAGCTGCGAAGTTTCTCGCCCAGCGCTAAGCCCTCAGCGTTCATGACGAGGTTGAGCAAGGAGATCGTGGCACACGCGTCATTGGTGGTCTATGTCGCGTCAGTGGTGAGATTTGAGCTTGCTATGGCTCCAAATACTCACCTGATTCGCGAACCACGGAAGCTCAGCATCGTCTACCTCGACCCCGGCGTCGTAATCCTCGGCACCACCAAGATTGAAGAGGAATATAAGCCCATGCAGCGGCTCGCTGGTGTGGGTCAGCGCAATGGGCTCGGAACTAGGAGATGCTCAGCCTTACGGCATTGTTTTGAGGTATTCCTCGTCATATTGCAAGCAATCCTCGATCTTGACTCCTTTTACGCCAAGCTTCTGGATCACGTAGGTGAAGTACTCCTGTCTGGTTGTCAGTCTGGTAGCTAGTGGGGTGTGGCAGTGAAGCACGTACAGGGTCAGACTCTAATGTCATCCAGCTGAGCCAGTCTTTATCCTGTTCATTTTGACCCCACGGGGCAAGTGCAGCTTCAAGAAGATTGTCCGGAACTGGTAAATCAGTAGGATCTTCGAGATTTCCAGGAGCAGCCTTCCGCTTTCTGTTTCTGCGGGTGCTTGGCTCTGGCTCTGGCTCTGGCTCTTCCGCTGAGGCCTCTCCGACTGGGACATCTTTTTCTGGATTCTCGTCATCTGTTGCCTTTGTCGGTGTAGCCTTTCCCCGCGGCTTCTTCGCCGGCGCGGCCTTGGCCGGCGAAGGCACACTGACTACTCCGTAAAACTCAACCGGTTTGCGAGCACGATCGGAGCGGCGAACAGGACCAGCAAGAGTGTCATCATTCGCGCCAGGGGCCTCTGCCAGCTTGGCGGGTTCCTTTTTCTTGCCCCGAGGCATCTTGCAACGCTGTTGATGGTTGTCTGCGTTGATGGGTTGTTGGTGGATGTGGATGAAGTGCTAGAAATGGAAGAATCGATACGGGGTTGAAGTGTGATTGCAAGAGGAAACAAGATGGGTTGCCGGTCATGAGAAAGTGAGGAAAATGGGACAAGAGTGTGTCTCAAATCGTAAGGACCCACGGATTGGGGCAGGAGCGAGGCCCGGCCAAAAGGACCCGGCACGGCCCCGTGTCGCCGTCAAGGAGAGAGCCCCGTCTTCGGTACACCAATGGAACCTTTACGGCGGATATCGTCAATATCGGCGGCCAGTTTCAACACCCCTATAACAGTCGAGAAGGGGGGGAGGGAGTGGCGAGTGAGAAGCCGCTCAGGAGGCGGGAAGATTCGGTGCAAGATTCGACATTCCGAATGCCTGACTCCTTTTACAGTCACTATTCAAACTGTGCTGCGAATTTGTGGTATATAGCTTCTATTCGAGAGTGTTCTGTGCCTGACCATCAATAAGGGGCCCCCTGGGAAACAAACAACACGAACAAAGGCCAGTCACTCACTGAAATCTCCAATCGTCGCTTGCAGGTACCGCCAGGCTTTGAGAGCAACGAATATGGTATGAATGCAAAATATTGGAGAGGATGTACCAATGTGAGAGCAATTATGAGGCTATGCAGTAAAGCTAACCACACGAGGCTGTGGTTCTGTGAGATTTAGATGAAGAATTGGCCTGGAAGCAATGAATGAGGCTGGGGTTCGTTCATCCGCAGCGGGTGCAGCCGCTCCCCTTGGCAGATGCAACAGCACTTGTAATATTAGCCAATCAGGGGCTGAGCCGCCTCATTTGGTCTTGCTTGCACAACTCAACTGTGCCTCCCCTCTCACGTGTCCACGTCGTTCAGCATCAATGGATTAATATTGCAAAAGAATTGTCCTTATTGGATCCAATGCACTCGGAGAAGTTCATGATAATTTGCCCTAGAATCACCGAGTTAGTAGACAATGGAGGTATCCGCAGCATCCCACTCAGTGACAATAATGCAAGAGACACGGAACATTCGTATGGCACAGGGAGGTAGGTAGGTGCGGAATAGTATCTGTATCATAAGAGTGATTGGTATATCATCGCGTTCCCCGTCGTTTTACCCTACCAAAGCAAAGCGCCACCTGCTCGTCCCAGAAAGAGCCCCTACCCTCCCACCAGTGAGAGGAGAATTACCATTGTCATCTTAGTCGGGCCTGACAGACCATCCTCTCTCCAAGAAGCCTGCCCTTTATTTATCGGGTACAGGGTCAGATTAAATCTTCCAAAAAAAGCCAAGAAGCAGAGAAGCCAAGGAGCTATCCTCATGCCCCAACAACCCACAGCTCTACCCCCAAAACGCCGAACTTTTCACCCTCGTCACTTAGGCGCTCATTCCCAAACGTCTGGCAAGTTGAACTGATGCCCTTTTCAAGAGCGTCATCCAGCCACAAGCCATACTTTCCATCGCCAGCGCCTAGACTCAGAAAATGCGTATCACACAACATGTAGTACTCATTGACGCCGCTATAGGGAAACGCCTTGAAGCGAATCGACGGTGAATTTGGCATAGCAGATGATAGCGTCGTCGTCCGGCTCGTAAGGTGCGTAGTATCGGCCGAGGGCGGCGGGGGGAGGGAAGCAAGCACCGAAGCCCGCCAGAGGAAGCACTCGCCCGTGCCAAAGTATTTTGGTGCGGGATGTGGCAAATCAGATAGGTAGGCGCCGAAGATCTAAGCAGACCGCATCGTATTAGCACACGATCGCGAGAAAGATCATCACGGGAAGAAGAAAAGAGCTTACCCCGCCCTCGCAGTCCTTGACAACCAACACAAACCCAACCCGCCTCCCCCTATATGCGTCGCATTTGTCGTACAGCGTGGCGAGGCTGGCGCCGTCCTGTTCCAGACTATACACCAGGTTCCACTCGTCCGCAAGGCTGAGTCGCGCCGGCACCATGATGCGGATCTCCTCTGCAATGGCCGGTGTCAGCAACCGCGCATCGGCCGCGGTGTCCGGCGCGAACCCATTCAGCTGCAGCGGCTCCAGCGGCGGTGGCCGTAATGGCGAGGCGGCCCGGCGAGAGTGCAACTGTGGGGGCGTGTATACGCCATCGAGACCGTTTCCAGTCATTTTTTGATGGCGAAGGTCGTCGTCGTAATCGTCGGCGCCGTCGGGGAACGACCGGGAATGATGGTAGGGCGGTGTCGAGGATGGATGTGGTGGCTGGGAGTGCGTCTCGGTTGTTTCGGCAGAGAAGCGCCGGACTAAGCCGCCCCAGAGGCTGGAGACGGACGATGAGAGAAAGGTGGACGAGGCGCCTCCTGTTGTCGGCGTGGCGGCGCCGGAGGATGGTGCCGGCGAGGAGTCGTAGTCCGGCGAGTGGGAGCGGTAAGGATAAGTGTTTCGGGCGGGTGAGAAGCTCATTGTCAGGGATGTTGGGCTGCAGGTAACGCAGCTGTTGGTGGTGGTGGCGGGGAGATTCAGTCTTGACGAGTGCTGATCCCAATCCGAACCATCGGGAGGGGAAAATGGATGCAGGATATATTTTATAGTAACGGCTCAAACGTGCCCTCGAATGGAAGGGCAGACCACGACGGGCCGGCGGAATGCCATGGATTTCATCAACCCATGAATGCGATGATGCGTGGCCCTAAGCTCGTGAAGGCTTCCAAAAATCTTGAGCCAAGACAACGAGGCGCCTGCACTGCGACTGGACCGTTTAGGTACCTTGTGGCGTCTCATATGTATTTCATGCGCATAATTACAGCAGGGAAGTACGCTGAGGTACATGGTGGCTAGCGACCTTGGCTACAATGCGGGGGAGTCATCATCGCCCCAGCGCTGTTGCCAAGGCCCAAGCCGCGAAAGGTGTGTCAAGGACTCCGCGGGCCTGGCTGTTCGACCACAGGAAACGCTGGAATCAAAGAGGAGGCCAACGCGTGACTTGCGAATATTTTCATTGTTTTACCAATTCCTTAGTAAATTGCGTAATGCCATGCCAAATGCCCTCCGGGCTCGGCTGGGCAGCGCATACGTCCGGCTGAAAGGCGAAGTTCTTGACCAGATAGTCCCGAGTCGTGGGTCCGATGGTAGCGATATAAGTCCTACGAACAGAATCTCCCACTTTGCTTCCGCCGCTGGCTTCGCCCAGCATGCCCAACGCACTCAGCATGCTCTCACATCCGGTGGGAGAGAAAACCACAACCCATCGGCTTGGCCGGTCCGCCGTCTCGCTCAGCCGCTGGTCAAAGTCGTTCCTGAACGACTGCATCACCCCTGTACCGTAGACGACGACCTCATCGACCTGGATCGATGAGGCCCCCAGGACACGCGGGATGACGTCGCGGCGTTGCTCTCCGACAAGGAACAGCAGAGGGGGCCTAGGAGAACGGTCCGGGTACCATTCTGCGTAATGTTCAAGGATGAAGTGCGCCAGATCCTCGCCGTTTCCTGTGTGTTCGCCGAAGATATTCAGAGGGGAAGCACTGGGAACAGGAACGGCTTTCAGAGCCCTCGTGGTGGCGGGGCCGACACTGTAGACCGGGATTTTGCTGAAGTCAAGCCATGCATCCGCCCCGTGAACGCCTTCCTGGACGAGCGCAGAAAATGCTTCGACAGACCGCTGTGATGTGAATATTAATCCGCCGTATGAGCTGCCCTGAGCGTTGCTGACTGAGCTGCTTCGGAGAAGCTCGCGGACCCTCGCCATCCCTGCGTCATCGAAGCGATGCTCCATCACGGGCACGAACACGGGTTCAAAGTCGAAGCCATCGGCCGGGCGGGAAAACAGCTCCTCGTAGGAATCGCCAGGTGTAGACTTGGTCTTGAGGAGGAATACCGGCATCTTGGGAGACATTGTGAAACGAGTGAATAAGGTACGGCCCCAGATCGCCGATAAAGTTGCCCGGAGCTTGTCAGGAACCAAAAGGAGGTTGCCCTCCCCCGCCAAACAGGGAGCTTTATCGCGATAAACTCGTGGCACTGCGGGGCACTTTACCCCCTTGAGAAGCACCCCTGTCCAGCCACCCGCCGCGCCGCGCCAGGACCATAAATCCCTGTCCATCGCGGCTCGAACTTCGGAGCATTCGGAGCACCTCGTCACCGCGCGCCGTTCACCTTCCGTACCTTACGCTCCTCCGACCAACCTCCCTACCTCAAGCCGCTCAACCATGGCCGCCGAAGAAACACCGCCCGTCCGGGCTGAAGCCACTGACGACAGCAACACCGCAACAACAACCGCCTCACCCCCCAAGAAATACCCCAAAGGCGTCATCCTCGGAAAGGACGGAAAGCCGTGAGCTCCCCCTTCACCACCCCAAGCTACCCACCGCCCAATTACTAACCCAGTTCCCTCCAGCTGCCGCTCCTGCAACTCCTTCGCAGCATTCACCTCCCAAACCGCCGCCCTCACCGCTGCCCCACCCAAAGACTGCCCCCCCGACGTCGCCGCCCTCGGCCGCTGCAGCTGGACCCTCCTCCACTCCATCGCAGCGACGTACCCAAAGACCCCCACACCCACCCAACAATCCGAAATCACCAGCTTCATGGGACTGTTCGCCAAGCTCTACCCGTGCTGGGTGTGCGCGGAGGATTTCCAGGCGTATATGGCCAAGCAGAAAGTGCGCGCGGGGAGCAGGAGTGAGTTTGGGAATTGGCTGTGCGAGGCGCATAATGAGGTGAATCGGAAGCTGGGGAAGAAGGAGTTTGATTGTGGAAGGTGGGAGGAGAGGTGGAGGACGGGGTGGAAGGATGGGAGGTGTGATTAGGGGTAGGGTTGTACATTATATGTATGTAAGTGGTGTTGTGTATGATATGATGGTGTTGTGTATAAAAAGGGGCTGGGGCACAGATGGCGGGCATTAGATAAGTGTTGTTATGGGCGTTTTTGCTTTTGGGGGCTTGGTTTCGTACAGCTCTTGGACTTGTTGGTGTTATGGGCAAGTATGGTGCCGGGATTCAGGTTCTCTCTTCTCAACCTCACGCAACACGCAGATGCGGTTATACATCACAGCGCGCCCCGGCGAAATTCTGGTTACCAAGGAAATTCGGCCGCATGAGAAAATTGGAAGAAGCGAAGTCGAAAGGTACCCGACCTGGGCCAGTACGCCGGTTCCTGTCCGGCGAGGTTCGGGGGTATCAATTACATCACTGGCGCGTCAGCTAGGTCGGGGTGGTCTGAGGTTTGATGTGCTGTCATCTCCGCAAATATTGAGGGGTGAGGACAGTCCGGCCTAATAATGACAGACGCATGACGGCGGTGGCTCCAACACCAACCTCCCAAGCGTAACGGCGCCGCTACCTTGCCCTCACTTCACACCTCCCTTTTCCCTCTCCTTTCCTTGAGATATCCCAAGTCCGGATTCTCTCGACGTTGTTTCATCGCCCATACACTCAGCAGTGCTGAGCATCGCTTCACTTACACAGCTACCCAATCTCAAAGTCAAGATGGGAACAGACATCAGAGTTCAAGGGCTCACCAAGCCTGTTCCCGTGGCAGAGTATCTCTTCACACGGCTTCATCAGCTCGGAATCCGCTCCATCCACGGCCTCCCCGGCGACTTCAACCTCGTTGCGCTCGACTACATCCCCAAAGCCAAGCTCAAGTGGGTGGGCAGTGTCAATGAGCTCAACGCCGGTCCGCCGCACCCCCTTTTCGTCCCCCTCCCCCACACACTAACATGACATCGACCAGCCTACGGCGCCGACGGCTACGCTCGCTGCCTCGGCATCGGCGCCCTCGTAACTACCTTTGGCGTCGGCGAGCTCTCCGCCATCAACGGCATCGCCGGCGCCTACTCGGAGCACGTCCCCGTCGTGCACATCGTCGGCTGCCCGTCCACCATCTCCCAGCGCAACGGCATGCTTCTGCACCACACCCTCGGCAACGGCGACTTCAACGTCTTTGCCAACATGGGCGCGCAAGTGGCCGTCGACGTGGCGCGGCTCACTAAGCCCGCCGAGATCGCCGACCAGATCGACCACGCACTGCGCGAGTGTTGGGTTCGCAGCCGGCCTGTGTATATCATGCTGCCGACGGACATGGTCGAGAAGAAGGTTGAGGGGGCACGATTGAAGGATTACATCGACCTCTCGGAGCCGCCAAACGAGGAGGAGAGGGAAAACTACGTCGTGGATGTGGTCCTCAAGTACCTCCACGCGGCGAAGAAGCCTGTTGTGCTGGTTGATGCTTGCGCCATCCGTCATAGGGTGGTGGAAGAGGTGCAGGCCCTTGTGGAGAAGACGAAGCTACCTGTCTTTGTTACTCCTATGGGCAAGGGCGCGGTAGACGAGTCCTCGCCGTACTATGGCGGCGTGTATGCCGGGTCGGGTTCTCAACCGGCCGTGGCCGCGCGGGTGGAGGACGCAGATCTGGTGCTGAGCGTCGGCTCGCTCAAGAGCGACTTCAACACGGCGGGATTCAGCTACCGCACGTCGCAGCTCAACACGATCGACTTCCACAGTACGCATTGCACCGTGCGATACTCGGAATACCCCGGTGTCACGATGCGCGGTGTGCTCCGCAAGGTGACCAAGCGTGTTGATGTCGCGAAGCTGGCAAAGGTTGAGTCGCCGCCGGTGAAGAACGAGGTGGCGAAGAACTTTGACGATAGCAAGACCATCACGCAGGCGTGGTTCTGGCCGAGGATTGGCGAGTACCTACATGTGGGTGATATTGTTGTCACGGAGACGGGTACGTCCAACTTTGGAATCTGGGAGACCAAGTTCCCGCCGGGGGTTACGGGTGTGACGCAGATCCTTTGGGGCAGCATTGGGTGGTCGGTTGGTGCGACGCAGGGGGCGGCGCTGGCGGCGAGAGACCTAAATGCGGCCAAGAGAACTATCTTGTTTGTGGGCGATGGGTCGTTCCAGCTCACTGTGCAGGAGGTGTCGACTATGATCAAGCACAAGCTGAATGTCACGATGTAAGTTGAAGGCTGGATGGTGGATGACGGAGAGGGAAGTTGCTGAAAACAGACCAGATTCCTCATCTACAACGAGGGCTTCACCATCGAGCGGTGGATCCACGGCATGGAGGCCGAGTACAACGACATCCAGAAGTGGAAGTATACCGAGATACCCGAGGTTTTTGGCGCAACCGAGAAAGAGGTGAAGAAGTTTATCATCAAAACGAAGGCTGAGCTGGAGAAGCTGCTCAAGGATGGTCAGTTCAACAAGGGCGAGGGGTTGCAGTTTGTGGAGCTGTGGATGCCGAAGGAAGATGCACCGAGAGCTTTGAAGTTGACGGCTGAGATCTCTGCGAAAAATAACGCGGAACTAGAGTAAAATTTCAACCTTCCGTGTACCTGTAGGTGTCGCAGAAGTATTCAGACGCTGTCAAATACTCCTCGTTACCGTCGCTGTCGCTACTCTCCGTCGCCCTTGTAGCATGTGACCTTAGGTAGGTATCTTTATCCTCGTCAGCATCACCGCCGCTCGTACCTCTCTCAAGCTGGATAGCCCTCAGCTTGACTCACTGTGAAATATCGCCCCTTCAACTCAGGGGTATTTCTCACAATGACAGTGCTAGTTTCCGTCCGTCATGTCGACACACGCTTGTTCGTTAGATTTCATAGCAGAAGTATGCTTGTAGCCCCGGTCGGAGACATATCTCAACATGTCTTTACGTGCGAATATATTTAACACCATGCCTTTTCACGAACCGAATAGGCCTTGATACAATTTTACTATCCCTCCTGATCTTTTTTTCTAGTGCATTCTAGCATTTCAGCAAAGCCTTGAAACATATCTGGCATGCCTTTCGACATCCCAAGTAGGCCTTCCAGCATTCTCGGCAGGCGTTTGAGTCCTGTGACTACGCCTTCTCTAACCCCCCATAGGCCTTTATACGTATTCACCACGCCTACTGGTCTTCTCTTTACGCATCCTAGTATTATATTCAGGTCTTATCACCTATCAAAAAGGCGTTTAAGAATCCTTCTCAGACGTTTTAATACTATAGTTACACCTTCTAGGAGAATAATTTCACATTCTAGTTTTCGCTCTAGGCCTTCTTGTATTCGTATCAAGCCTCTTGAGATCGTCATGACACCTGTCAGTCTTCTCAATAGGCATTCTGAGATCATTGCTAGGCCTTCCGGCATTCTAGGTAGGTCTTTTAGGCTGCGTGCTTCACAGTTTCTGTTTCTTCGGTGAGGAGCTGAACTATTTGCCTAGGTTTGGTGCCGGCTTTGCCAGCGTTTTAATTCAACACATTTTGGATTAACATCTCAGTTGGGTAGCACGAACTTGTAGGTCTAGAAGTTCCAATCAATTCCTAGGCATGATGAAGACACCTTTCGAGACTGCAAAATATTGATGCATCAAGTCTTTTCTACGGGATACTATCTGCCTGGATAACTGTGAAACCATCAGTATGTTACAAGGCTCCTTATGTAGACAAAGCTAATGTTGGACTGTTGTTATACGTAAATGTGAAAAACATTTTCTTCTCAGGCGGCACATTTTGGCGGACTGACCCCTTCCTTAGCTTCGCTCCTTCCTCCTTTCCCTGGCCATTTGTCGCTTTCTTCACTCGTCGCAGGCTGTCCCAGTCCCTCCCCCTATTATAAAACCATTCAAGGATCCGATGTGACAATACCCAAGCCTGGCTCCTACGAGTCCCTGCCAAACTGGTTTGATCTTCTGGAAGTCACAAAACACTCGGCAAAGGGGCGCGCCTTTCTTTGGGTCTGATGTGAAAACCCACCAGTCCGGCTCCTACAAATCCCGGCCAAGTTGGTTCGCTCTCCAGAGAGTGATAAAACACCTGGTATGAAGAGCCTTGATTCTGGTCTGATATGAAAGTATTCGAGGCAGACTCTTACTAATTCTAGAATGAGCCCCTCGTTTCTTCAGGCTTGCTGGGTCGGGCAAATTCAGCACGGTCTACTGTGAACGTATTCGAGGTCGACTCTTGCTAATCCTAGAATGAACTCCTCGTTTCTTTGGGCTTGCAGAGTCGGGCAACTACACCACTGTCTGCTGTGAAAGTATTCAAGGTCAGCTTTTACTAATCCAAGAATAAGCTGCTCGTTTCTTTGGGCTTGCGAAGTCGGGCGACTTCGTCACACTGTGCTGCGAAAGGTTCTCGTCAAATACCCGGGCAGCCTTGTCTTCAAGAGCTTCACATTCAGGATCCACGAAATAATGTTTTTAAATAGATGCCACCTTTAGTCTTCCCGGACTGACGGGCAAGACAAACGGAACGGCATTCACAGTTAAGACTGAATCTGAAACTAACTTCCAAGATCTCCTCCCCTCACTGGCAGTAAATGCTGAGTGGTGTTAGTTCCCTAAGTTCATCTGAATTGAAGCTGGGCTATCCCCGACAAAGTGCGAAATCTCAGAAGCCCTCCAAATGACCAAGCAAGGAGAGAGCGTGGGTTTCAAGGTTGTCTTACAATCTATACAGATTACAAAACATGCTTGGGGATATAGTTATTGGAGGCGGGCAGGGAATATTCAGGATGTGGAAAAAAAGCGAACGGACTGACAAGTAAGAGACTAGTCAGGTAGGCCAATGAAGAAACTACTAACAAGAAGGAGTTCGAGAAGAAGGAGACCGACAAGAAGGAGACTGACAAGAAGGAGACTGACAAGAAGGAGACTGACGGGAAGGAGATCGACGAGAAGGGGGCCGAAGGGGAGACCGAGGGAGAGACCGACAAGAAGGAAGCTAATAAGAGGAGAGTGCTGGGGAGAACTAAGAAAAGTAATGTTTGATGTTGAAAAGCTTCTGTCTATATATGTGTAGTGATGTGTGATATTGGAAGGATTATGCTTGAGGATGTGTAGTGATGCGTGATATTGGAAAGCTCCTGCTCGAGGATATGTAGTGATGTGCCAGTGATGTGTGATACTGGAAAACTTTTGCTTCAGAATGTGCAGTGACATGCTATGTTGAAAGCTTCTTCTCTAAGATGTGTAGATACTGCCATGCATAAATTTTAATGTATCAAGGCATTTATAAATGCCCTCAAGACCCATTAGAATGTGCTCAAGGTCTATTCAAGTGCAACCAAGGCCTCACTCAGGTATTCAGCGCATATGTGATTTGTAAGGGCCTCCATCTTTCCGAAGGACTGCTATCGCGAAATGAAAATTTAAGAAGGGGGAATTTTCAGGCCCCCCCGTATGCTGAAAGGCCTTCCTGGCTGCTGAAAAGGCCTTTCATAATGTAGGCAAGGTCTGTAATATCGCAAGGCTAGGCCTCGCTGCCCCGGCATAGAACTGCGTGAGGATTCCGACGCCTTTTCGCACGGAGAGGGGAGACCCTTTCTTTTGGCCGAAGCCTTCATACTAAAAATAGGAACCTAGAGCCCCCGTTGACGAAGAGGTGAAATGAGAAGGGCGGCCTAGGGTAACTTAAAGTTGTCACCACGAAATGGTGTCAAATTTGAGCTAGGGGAGGGTTGATAGAATTTGACAACAGGGACTGGTTCTTCAAAAATATCCGCACGCCTTTTTGGCACCTCTGGACTCAAATAAACGTCTCTAGTTACATATGTACACTCCCCAAGAGCACATCCCGATCTACTCCGCCACTTACTGGTCGTCCAGAACGTGGAGGTATTTTTTGTCTTCTCTCTTCTCCTTTTCAGTGGCTGGTGGCAGATCGTAGTATGACGAGCTTCGGAATCCTTGCTATTTGACTGTCAGTCGCTCGGTTTTCAGACATTTGCTTTCAGGTGGGACTTACTAGGTAGTGGTAGGTGAAATCAGCAAGCTCGCCAGGCGTGATACCGAGATCCTTGAACGTCTTCGCCGTGTCATCGATGACCTGGTCGTGGAACTCCCGCTCAACCTCATCGGCGGACATGATAGGCCACCACAATGCGCGGTTGACAAGACCAGCAAGGGGTTTGAGAATTGCCTTCGGGAGGTTGATGTGTCTCCGCTTCTTGTAGATTTCCCGATCAACAAGCTCAGCGATTTCAGCCGTCGAGTAGTTCTTGGGCCCGTAAAGCTCATACGTCTGTGATGCCGTGGTATCATCATAGAGCATGATTTCCAAGGCCTGGCCGACATCGATGACCTGCAAGATTGTTAGGAGCTGCAATGCGAGATTTGGGAAGTGTCTTTACGCACGTGGACTGGCCAGTACCGCTCCTGCATGTTGTTCGCGGTAAAAAGATTCATCACGCCGGCAAGCTTTAGCAGAAGGTTGTCCTCGAAACCAAATAGGGGCGCAGGCCTGACGATGGTTGTCTCGGGAAAGATACTGCGTGCCACACGCTCGGCACGACCCTAGGCATGACGTTAGATATCATATCGCGTGATCCCCTCTGTCGTGACCTACCTTGGTTGAGAAGAACTCAGAAGTCGAGTTGGGATCGGCATTGTATGAAGACACGTGGATGTAGCGATCTACGTCGTACTTCGCCACGGCCTCTACAATGCGTTCAGTACCTTCAACATGGACATCCTCCAAGGAGAAGTTCCTTTGCAACCCGTCAGTTTCGCATATTATCGGCTGGCCTAAGAATTCCCGGACTCACTTGGTGGGATATTGTCGGCCGACTAGGTTGTACACGACATCCGAATGCCTAACGCTCGCCTCGATCGATTCTGTGTTCCGCAAGTCGTATTCCTAAAGGGAAGGGGCCTCTTAGTGTTTGCCTCGCGACTCGAGCTCGGGCAGGGGGGCGTACCATGAAGACAACCTTGCCCAAATCACCGGCGACTTTTAGGTGGCGCTTGGCCATCTCCTCTCGGTAGGGAATAACCACGGTGCATCCTGCCCTTGCTGTATTCGTGAAAACCAAGGTCAGCTATGCTGCCGCGAAATGCCTCGACACCTTGGCTTCGCACCTAGTCTGTTGACGATGTAGCGTCCGAGCTGGCCTGTCGCGCCGAACACTGTCGCAGTATGGCCACCGATGGAAGAGCTACGGGCGAAGATGTCAGGGGGGTATCGTAAAGGGGGAGGGACAGGCAGACGGACCGGCCGCCTTGGACGCGGATGATGGGCTTGCCGGTTCGGGTGATGGCGACGTCGGAAATGGACCGTCGTTGAAGTAAGCTCTGGGCGGCCCGCGGGGTCGACCGCGCAGCGATCGACAGGGGAGCCATTCTTGCAGCGGTGCGGTTCGCGGAAGAGTGGCGTCCCTCTCAATTGGCGTTGCAATGGCTCGTAGAGAGCTTGTCGTCGTGCGGGAAACAACTGCGCTTGACTTCAGAGCTCCGGCCCACTGTGTGTGCCGTCTGTTGCTGACCCCGGCCAATCACGTGTGGCCCACAATTCGAAGCTCAGCACTGACCAGAGCTTTGCCAAGAAATGGAAGCTACGTACCGGCAGGCAGCCCAGCCGCGTCAAGGGGAATGGCGCATTGGTAACCTGAAGGTAAGGCTCAGGAACAGCCTCAGCAAGCTCAGCGACTTTGCATCAGCACCCCAACATCTACCACGCCATTCCCAGCTCACGATTTCAACTGCGCCGAATTTACTACGATATCTCCGTACTGCGGCGCCCATAGAATTAGGATTACGAAAAGCAGCTCTAGTTGCACGCTGCACATCGTCCGTCCGCTAACGGAGCCGTCGTTAAGATGAATGTCGACACCATCCCGGACTTCCTGGCCGAGCAGCGGGACGAGGCCCCCGAGGAGCTGCAGTCGCTAGTGCTTGAGTTCGAGACGCTATGGGAACGCAAGCTGTGGCACCAGCTCACCAACCAGCTGATCGAGTTCTTCAACCACCCCGGCAGTGCCCCGCAGCGCCTTCAGTTCTACAAGGTCTTCGTCCTTAAATTCGCTGATAAGATCAACCAGCTCAAGCTCGTCGACCTAGCCCTCAAGGCCGCAACACAATGTAGAGGTTCGTGCCTTCCTTGCGCGCTTCCCCCACCTCTTGCTAACATCCCCGCCTACTAGACAACCAGGAGCGCCTCTCCTTCATGGAGGCAGTCGCCAAGAAGGTCGATCACGAGGACTCCCAAGACGCCCTCGTCTTTGCCACCATTGCCGTAGCGCGCGTCAAGCTTGATCTCGAAGACCTCGATGGTGCGCGCAAGGACCTCGACCGGGCAGAGCGCGTGCTGGACGGCTTCGATTCGGTTGAGACGATCGTGCACGCGGCCTTCTACGGCGCCAACGCCGACTACTACCAGGCCAAGATGGACTTTGGCTCCTACTATCGCAACGCCTTGCTCTACCTCGCCTGCATCGACATCAAGTCCCTTTCGCCGGCCGAGCAGCGTAACCGCGCCTACGACCTCAGTGTTGCCGCCCTCGTCAGCACCAGCATCTACAACTTCGGCGAGCTACTGCTCCACCCGATCCTGAAAGCCCTGTCTCAGCGCGAGGAGGACCGCTGGCTCTCAGACCTTCTCTTTGCGTTCAACCGGGGAGACCTGGCGGCATACGACACGCTCACAGGCAACATCGGATCGAACCCGCTGCTGGCCAAGCATAGCCGACAGCTGCGCGAGAAGATCTACCTAGCGGCCCTGACCGAAGCAGTCGTGCGACGCCCGCCGCACGACCGCGCCATGACGTTTGACACTATCGCGGCAGAGACCAAGGTTCGGCCGGATGAGATTGAGCATCTGATCATGAAGGCGCTTAGCTTGGGTCTTCTGCGAGGCACCATCGATCAGGTCGATGAGGTGGCGCACATCAACTGGGTGCAGCCCAAGGTGCTGGACATGAAGCAGATCGAGAATATGCGCCAGCGGCTACTGGATTGGGACTCGAGCGTCAACCAGCTCGGCAACTGGATCGAGAATGCGGGACAGGATGTCTGGGCGGCGTAGGCTAGTGAAGATAGGAGATGGGCGTGATGTGCCTGCCTTGTACAGTACAGCTACGTAATAGACACAGCAGAGAGACTCTTGTCCCTTATCGCCAAAGAGGCGGCAGGCGCAAGGAACCGCCCCATGCAAACCAATCAACGAACCCATGAGATTTCACACACTTCCCGAGTGACAAGACGCAAAACCTTTTCTGATTCCAACTCCGTATCGCTGTGATAATGCTCCAAAACCGCTTATTATCCCAATGTATTTCTAGATTCCACATCCCCATCCCTGCTTATCCCTGACTTGGACAAACAAAATCACAGGGTCTTCACCTTTCCGCTCTCCTTCGGCGTCCCCAGGACCGCCACGCTTCCAGCCAACCAGGCTGGCCACCATACGCACCACACTACGACTGGTGTGTACATGCCACACACATCCCACCCAAACGCCGCCTCTCGTAGGACCTCTCGGAGTTCAAGCTGCCAAAACGCAGCGGCCGCAACGATCACTGCTGTCGGTGCCACAGTATTGAGCAGCACTGAGCAGACATATCGCATTACAGGAGATTGCGGCCAGGGGCGCATGAATGTCAGCGGGCTGGCGAGCAACCCGACGAGAAGGGCGAGACTGAAGTTGAGGGTGGCGAGGGAGGAGAGAAACATGCCGAGGAGGAGGAGGGAGAAGGACTTGATGAGCTGGTACTGCTGGGCAGAAGGGGCGCGGTAGTTGGTGAGGTAGTAGGAGAGGGCGTGGGGAAGGGCCGTGTTGATCACGGCGAAGACGGTGAAGGCAGGGGTGAGTGCCTGTGGGTTTGTTAGCTGGTTTGTATGAAGAGGGGAAGAGGGAAGCTTACGCTTGAAGGGGCGTGGTTGAAAAGGTACAGGGGAACCACGGCAATGAATTGGCAGAACGTTACGACGCCCAGGGGCAGGAAGAGATCTCTCTCAACGGCCGGGGTGCTCGGCTTCTCGTCTGAGCCCCCAACGGACTTTTTCTTCGATGGATCAGGTATCCGGTGACCGCTCTTCACCCACAGCGCGATGGCCATGATGGTAAAATTGGCAGCGACGAGCATGGCGCTCGGTAGGTATGTGCCGATGCTGACAAAACGCTCGCGCTGCATAAGAAGGTAGAAAAAAAAGCTCTGGTGGAGGTGCTCCAGGAGGTTGTTCAAGCTTCGGAACGTTCCTTCCACGACACGCCCCATGGCCATCTCGTCCTGCCAGCCGTCGCCAAAGGGCTGAAGAGTGACAGCATCCACATGGTACGGAATAAAGCTGCTGTGTGGGCCGCTCGCCCGTCCGAGGCCCTGCTTCAGCATTCCGCGGAGCATGGTGCGCAAGCGGTCGGGATAATGATCGTTGTGCATCCACATCTCCTGGATAGCAACACCAATTCCCATCTGACCGCCGGCGATGTTGACGACTGAGTTGATAAGGTCCAGATTCGGAAGCTGGCCGTTTATGCCATCATAGACAATATGCACACTCTCGAACCGTGTCTCCTGCGCGTAGTCGATGGCGATAGCGCCCTGTAACAACCCCGACTTGAGGGGAAGGCTGTTGACATGGGACGAGTCGTGTGCGTCGTGGTAGGCGTCGACCCAAGCCTGGGGGCCGGCGATGCTGTCGGGCGTAATAAGGAATATAATGTCCTTGGACCAAAGCGACCAGCGCTTGAAGTACCGAGCCAGTGTCAGGATGAGCGGTATGCCATTACGGTTGAGCTCCCCCTTGACGTTCTCCCAGGCTGCTACAAGCACCAAAGCCTCGGTGGCATCGCCGCGTGGGGCCTGGAGGATCGCATAGAGGTTCTCGCCCGAGTAGACGCGGCCTGCCGACTGGTACGTGAAGTTCTGCCGTGCGGTTTTAAGGCCAAGCCCCTTGACGATGGATTCGAGCTTGTCATTGATCCTGCAGCACCATAGTCAGCAAATGTATACCGCCAGAAGCACAACCGAGCTCCGCACGTACTCAATGTTGCTCTTGCCCGCCAACTCGTTCACCTCGTGCTTGTAGGCGCGGAAGACATGCTGGTCGCTGCCGCCAAAGTAGGTATGGACTTGGCCGGGTAGCAGAGCATTCTCGGAGATGTAAGTCCTGCGCGAGTAATCGTCGAGCGGGAGCAGGAAAAGCCAGACGACGCCGACGAGGATGCAAAGGAGCGACAGGTATGGCGGAAGTTTGAGCATGCGCGGGTCGCGTCTTAGGCGCAATGCGCCCGCTGTAAGAATTCAGATTAGATCACGTCGACAGGGCGGTTGAATTCTCGAGACTCAGACTCACATAAAAGACGCGGCATCTTGCAGCACAGCGCAGCAAGTTGTTCTGCATCCAGTCGTTCGCGGAAGCTGGCGCGGATCGAACACGGATTCTCAAGGTCGGACACGTCGTGTAAGCTGCCCCTGGACCCATCCAGAATTTAGTGCACAGTTAGCTGAATGGTCGAATTGGCTGGGCCCTGCCGGTGGCTGACAGCTCGCGGCTGTGGCGGCTATCGTTGCCCCGCACCGTCGTTCTTAGCCCCTGTATTCGAGAGCCAGCGTTCAGGGGCTGCGGAAGCAACACAGCCACCAGACTCTCAGAGTGCACAAGACCGCAGAACCTGAAAGAGCATGATAAGCGTTACGCAAGCCCGCCTCGACGTATTCATGAACCAATTCTAGGCCATTCATCCAGTCAACGCCGAGCAACCCAGATCCTGTTGTCTGCTCGCCGTGAACACCTCACTCTATAAGATTTACATGAATTACACTGCCTGGACAAGTTTGTACAAGAAATTTATCGCCAGTTCCGTAATATCGGAAGCTTTCATGGAAATCATGGTCCAAGTCTCTGGCCACTGCCTCCTACTAAGTTCATGGCGACACCTGAGCTCCTTGGTGGAGGACTCCCGGAAGATGAGGGCAAAACTCCAAACCGGCCGTATGTCTTCTGGTCAACACTGACATAGTGGGGTAAACGGCCCAGGAGGTTGAGCTTTGCCTCAATCCACCTGAGTACCTTCTCTGGGGGGGCCAGGTACTTAAGGTACCCCAAACCACCTGTCAATCGACTCGTCAGTAATGTTCATGAACCAAATGGCAACGGCCAAGAAAGGGAGATGGCGTACAGAAGTATCCAACCGCGAGACCACACAGGTGCCCGAGAAAACTGGAGCTAGGGACCAATGCGGCAACACAGAGCAACAGGGCTATTGGCGATGTCCATGTCGGGATGTTATGTGTGCCCACCACCAAGTACGGGTTCACCCTGTAGGTGCGTATGGCCTCAATGCCCAAGAGCAAGAATACCCATATACTGTCGATAGCTTGTCAGCGCCGCCGTGTCACTTGCAATCGTCGGACCGTAGCCTACCTTGCCCCCATTACAGCAGTATTCGCCCTCAAGATGACCTTCTCGACGAATAGGTACATGAACGACGGTATTGTCACGAAAGCTATGTCCCGGATGTTAGCATCATGTGCCCTTGCCGAGCCAGGGATAGAACTCACGGCCAAAGAACAACGCCAACGACGTCAATGTCCCATGCTCCGACTCGAATCGCTCCAGTAATGGCACCAATGCCAATATATTCATGATCGCATGAAAGAAGTTGAGGTGGATGAACGGATAAGTATTCAAGCGGTATACTATTCCCAGGCGAATTAGTCAACCACGTCCACAACCAACGCGCTCCCCTTTGGGACACCCCATCCACAGGGTGTAGTGGAACACTCCCAATGAAGCAGATAGGGGAACTAACAGCTACTAAACCCAACAAGATCCGGCACCAGCGCTCCCCATGCCCTCAGATCCCATACCGACTGGACGCCCACGGCCCAAAACGCCACGATAGCCACCAGCACGCCGCGTGTGAACAAGGGCAGCCGGTTGACGTAGGACCTTGCGCGCATGTTATTGCCCATCAAGGCGCCGAAGCTAATTGATGGCATCGTTCCTAATTCCCCTGCTTCTCTACGAAGACGAAGTTGCGACCCTTGCGCTCGCTCAACTCGACTCGATTCGGCTCGGCACGGAACCGTCGGGACGGCGGGATCGCAAACGGCGTTCGGTCTTAAAAAAGTAGAATTATACAGTTATCTGCGAACTGAACAGTGGGATCATGGCATGGCGCTTGTCCACGCAAGAAAACAGAATACCTCTCCCAAAAAGAAGCAACACGGCGTTTTGTTTGTTTGAGGAAATTGTTCGTCGCTTTTCTAAAGTTGGACCGCAACTGTCGAGAGCGAGACGCGCCTTATCGCCCCCCTTGATTGCGGGTCGCTATCTGGCATGATGATGCGTTCGGCTATCTGCATATGTATCTACGGAGTTTGGATGTCTTTCCAGGAGCTTGCCAACGGCATCTGACCTTGGCACGCCCTGACCTTTGGACGGAAGGAGAACAATATCAACTCATTTTGCTTTTCTATCCCATAAAACCGCATTTTTCATCTGTTTCTCGGCCTGTCTCTCTATTCATCCCGCTGCATACGCGAGAGCATTGCCTCGATGCCCACGTATAGCAGTGCCATCGCAGCCTTCAATTAGCAAAGACGCCTTGCCGCAGGACGGCCAAAATGCACTGGTTGAATATCACGCCTTGTGATATCTTCATTTCAGGATGTCACTCTTTCGAAAGCGAAACGTCTTCACACATCCTGCAAAACCAGCCATATCGTCAACCTCAGGGGTCTCTCTGCTTCGTGCGAAAATGCATTAGAGAACCCCTTACACGGCTTGTGCCAGGACATCAAAGCCCAGATGTTTATATTATAGGCCTTACTCATTTTGTAAAAGGCCTTGGCTGCATCCGAAGAGGCCTTGAGTGACATTTAATAGACCTTGATCATGTCGCAGCAGGCCTTAGCTGCAATTCAATAGGCCTTACTCAAATGGTAAGAGGCCTTGGTTGCACTTCAACAGGCCCTGCGTGGATTTTGGCAGGCCTTAGCTACATCGGACTATGCTGTTGGAGAATGAACAAAGACCTTATGTGGATAGCATACGGTCTACGGTAAGATGGTGTCTTTCACACTGGGTATCTCAAGAAGCCCCTTCTTCCGGGTGCCGTCATGTGTGGGACTACAGTGCAAGTGAGACGGAGGTTACAATGCAAGGAGGCATCCCCTTCAGAAATCGATGCATTGTGAAAAACGCTTCTAAGAATCCTTATTAGTCTGCAGGAAAACCGAGACATTCTACACAGTCCGGCCAGAAGGCATAACGTGAAAACCGTGCCTCATCGATACCATAATCGGTGGTATCGACAAAACAATACGAAAATTTCATGTGAGAAGCCGACCAAAACCTGGCTGGGCAGAGTAAAGTGGCGTGCTTGTGTGGCCAAGCCACCTTCACTGTCGGGTATGTAGCAAACTACTGGCTGCTGGCCTAATCGCCTTGGGCCGAGGGAACACGTATTACATTGCAGAGTACACCATCAAGTGAATTTAGGAAATTCCATTAAATGCAGAGGCCATGACTGTATACATACAAAAAGGAGAAACACTGCGTATTACGCCGTTCCGGGTGTCCTTAAGCCGCCAAGCACACATTCTTCTCGTCCCTCATCATGCAACCTTTCTGGTTCTTATATTTACTTGTTGGCCTTGGCCATGGTATTAAGCGCACTGCCGTTCTTGAACCACTCAATCTGGGCCTCGTTGTAGGTGTGCGACAGCTTGACCTCGAAAGGCTTGCCGTCCTTAGGGTGCACAACCATGGTGAAGGGCTTGCCAACGGCGAGCTCGGTGCAGAGGAGATCGATCCGGTCCTCGGGCTTGATCTTGTCGTAGTCGGCAGGGTCGGAGAAGGTAAGGGGAAGCATACCCTGCTTCTTCAGGTTGGTCTCGTGGATACGAGCGAAAGAGCGGGTAATGATGGCGAGACCGCCGAGGTGGCGGGGCTCGAGAGCAGCATGCTCACGGGAAGAGCCCTCACCGTAGTTCCAGTCACCAATAACAACCCACTTGATACCCTTGGACTTGTAGTCACGTGCAACGGCCGGGACGGCGTCGAACTCGCTAGTGGTCGCGTTCTTGACCTTGTTGGCCTCACCATTGACCTCGTTGATGGCACCAATAAGCATGTTGTTGGAAATGTTGTCGAGATGGCCACGATACTTGAGCCACGGGCCGGCCATGGAAATGTGATCGGTGGTGGTCTTGCCCTTGGCCTTGATTAGGATGGGCATATCGAGAGCATCCTTGCCGTCCCAAGCGCTGAAGGGCGAAAGGAGCTGAAGACGGTCGGAAGAGGGGGAGACCTTGACCTCAACAGTGGTGCGGTCGGCAGGGGGGGCCTGGTAGGTGTTCTCGCCGGGGTCGTAGCCACGCTCGGGGAGAGCGTCGCCAGTGGGAGCAGCGAGCAGGAACTCGTTGCCATCCTTGTCCTTGAGCTTGTCGGTGAGGGGGTTGAAGGAGAGAGTGCCAGCAATGCTGAGAGCAACGACCAGGTCGGGGGAGGTGACGAAAGAGTGGGTAGCGGGGTTGCCATCGTTGCGGCCGGTAAAGTTACGGTTGTACGACGAGAGGATCGAGTTGGCCTCGCCCTTCTTAACATCCTTACGATCCCACTGTCCGATGCAAGGACCGCAGGCGTTGGCCAGAACGACGCCACCGAACTCCTCGAAAGTCTGGAGTTGTCCATCACGGGCAATAGTAGCCCGGACCTGCTCGGAACCGGGGGTCACGGTGAAAAGGGACTTAGCCTTGAGGCCGTGGTTGAGAGCATCGCGGGCGATAGAGGCGGCACGGGACATGTCCTCGTACGAGGAGTTGGTGCACGAACCAATGAGGCCAACCTTCAGCTCATCAGGCCAGCCGTTCTTCTTCGCGGTCTCGGCAAACTTGGAGATAGGGGTCGCAAGATCGGGGGTGAAAGGTCCGTTGATGTGGGGCTCGAGCTCGGTCAAGTTGATCTCGATGAGCTGGTCATACTCGGCACCCTGATCCGGGCGGAGCTCCTTGGCGTAGGAGCGAGCAAATTCACCGATATCCTTGCGCTTGGTCGCAGCCAAATACTCGAACTGGCGGTCGTTGAAGGGAAAGAGCGAAGTGGTAGCACCGATTTCAGCGCCCTAGAATATTTATTAGCCCCACTTTTCTTCGATACATCATGGGAATATCAAAATCATCAGGAATCAAAGGAAAACAGAGAGACAAACCATGTTGCAGATAGTTGCTTGCCCAGTTGCAGAGATGGCCTCAGTTCCAGAGCCGTGGTACTCGACGATGGCGCCGGTGCCTCCCTTGACGGTGAGGATGTCGGCGACCTTCAGGATGATGTCCTTGGGGGCGGTCCAGCCAGACATCTGGCCAGTGAGCTTGACACCAATAACCTTGGGGGCCTTCAGCTCCCAGGGGAGGTTGGCCATGACGTCGACGGCATCAGCGCCTCCGACACCGATGGCGGCCATGCCGAGACCACCGGCGTTGGGGGTGTGCGAGTCAGTGCCGATAAGGAGACCACCGGGGAAAGCATAGTTCTCGAGCAGGATCTGGTGGATGATACCAGAGCCGGGCTTCCAGAAACCGATGTTGTACTTGGCGCAGGCAGAGGCAAGGAAGTCATAGACCTCCTTGTTGATGCTGATAGCTCTCGCGAGATCCTTGGCACCGCCGATCTGGGCCTCAATCAAGTGGTCGCAGTGGACGGTGGTCGGGTTAGCGACGGAGGGCATGCCGGCCGACATGAACTGGAGGATGGCCATCTGGGCGGTGGCATCCTGGCAGGCAACGCGGTCGGGGCGCAGGCGCAGATAAGAGACGCCCCGCTCGATCTCCTGACCGTGTGGGTCGTCCAAATGGGAGTAGAGGATCTTCTCAGCAAAGGTGAGCGGGCGATTGAGCCTTGCGCGCACAATGTCGAGGTTCTCGGACATCTTCTTGTAGTTGATGAAGTTGTTCTCCTCCCAGTTGTTTTGGCGGACCTGCAATATGCGCGATTAGCCATTGAGCAGGTGGCATGCGACGTCTGCCTCGAGCGTGCACTCGCACTCACCTTGCGGTCCAGAGGGGAGTCTGTGACGGTCGCCATCGTTCGGAGCCCCTTGGTGGCGCTGCCGACAGTACGGCTCCGGGCGAGGCCCAGGAGTTGGCGGGAGGCCAACATGGTGACGGTCAGCTCGGCGAGCAGTGGATGTCAATTAGAGTGGAGAGGTTCTGAGCCAAAACACCAAGGCAGGCTCTTGATGTAAGGGACGGGAGGCAAAAAGGCTTCCCCAGGGACGACGATTGCAGAAGTATGGCTTGGTGGAAAAGAAAAAAAGGTGGAGAGGTTTTGTAGATAGCAAAGAAAAGCAGGCGGGATTTTAGAGGTCTGCGGCAACGGGTCTTGGAGCTCCTGCCCACCGTCATAGCCGAGAAAGTACCTCGCGCGCAAATGGAGACCCAGACTGGCGAATCAGAGCGTCGCCGATTATGTTGTCTTGCAATGTGGGGGAGCATTTGGCCCAGACATGACATCGCCGCAGGCGGCAAGGTGGGTGCTGTGCTGGAACGGAGGAGGCAGGCTAGCCTGTTTCAACCCCTTCCATCATTGTTCTCCTACCTGAGAACCGCAGCATTCCGCGACTGAGCATGCCGACAACAACTCTGTAAGAGACGACTCGGCATCTACGGCAACAGCAACATCGAATTGGCTCAGATGCCTCCCAATTTCAGCAGTCACTAAGGTCTCCAGCCCCGGTGAAGTGGTGAAGCTGGTCTTCCCGGTCAAGCGGGAGAGTGACTGACCTATCCCGAGCTTCCCACTGGACCCGACCAGGGATGTCAGTCGGCTGAAGGGTACCCGCGCAAGGTCTACCGAGGCTGCAATTACTTCGACTGAATCGCCCGCGAGCAGCGTTGGATTCTCATGTCCCGAGGGCATTGGCCGGCCGTTAGCTTCCACTGGCCCCAGGGGTTCTCGCGATGTGGTTTCCGGGATGATTTACTATGTATGTGGCCGGCTCGCCGTCTGCATCATGACATGTGCATGTGCTTTCCAACCATTTTGCTCTGACTGGACCCCCGCCATTGGGGGATCGCACGTGAGGGGGAGCGCCTCACACGGGCAATTATGACGCTGTACCCCTCCATAATAACGTTGCTGCCACGAGGAGGCAACGCGGACCTCAGTTCTTTATTTTGCAATCTGCGTGGAGGAAATTCTTTCACCTCGAATATTACAGCAACATGGAAATCCCTCACTGATGTCGCTCGCGCTCCCACATTCGTCAACGCGGAGCCGACAAACTGACAAGGGTCTGGACGCAAGCTGGAGGCGGCCCATCGACGGCTGCAAGGCTAGAGAAAGTGACGCAAAACGTAGCCCTGTTCGTCGGCGCTTCCATTGGCTGCCGAGACCCTTCATTCGATGGTCGACAGCCGGTGCAGGAGGCAGTCACGGGCTTGCCGGCTTGACAGACCCACAAGCCGCCGCCGAAGAAGCTTCAAAGGAAGTCGATTGCTGGCCATCCTCCTTTGAGACCGTGCCGCCTGGCATTTGCAAATATGCATACATGCGTATCAAAACTTTAACAATCCACCTCACGCCCGCTTGGCACCGGGAGCGAAATTTTTTGCAGACCTGGAGACCTCTTCAGTGGGGCCGCGAACAGCCCGCTCGGCGGGGGGCGTTTGAGTGAAGCTCGGCCTTCTCGGGTCGAGCAGGAGATTCGAGGGCGATAAAGCGATACCTCCGCCTTTCGGTGTGGATTCGCGAATCGGCGAAAATCCGATTGAAACGCCTTGTCCTCTGGATCCTCCATCCATCCGAGCCAGAGTCTTAGAACGACAATTGCATTGCTCATCAATGCTTCTGGGGAGCATCGAGTTTCTGCTAGAATCCATGCCACTTGCTCCAAAATCGCGAAGTATTGGTGAAATCTTGGTTCGAGATCCTGCAGAGCTCTCAACAGACCCTCGTGAGAAAACTGCATGATGAGAAAAGTCTGGTCTGCCCATGTAGCGCTATAGTTTACCTTTGAAAATCCTCGAAGATAACTCGTGAAGCTCTCGTAGACACGGACCGTGATTTGACATCCATCGGCGAAGTTCCCGTCGCTCCAATCCCACAGGAAAATTGTTAGCACTAAAAATTTCCCCACATCCAAACCTTCAACCAACGATTCTCATTCTCACACTCTCAAGGTCGAACGAAATATTGAACTGTCACCGTCACCAGCACCCTGGCTCATTTTGCAAAACCACCTCTCACTCTAGTAATTATCCCATCAAGAACGTCATAATGGGTGTGATAGCGAAGCGCTCCATGGCCAAAACCAGGCGTCGCCTACGGTAAATTCCCTGTCTGTTTCGTATATTTATGGACAGCGAGCTGACAGTCTCCAGGGACGTTGACCAAATCCAAGCTGATCTCACAAACCCACGCCATCTCCAGCTGTTTAAAGAGACCAAGGCCGCCGAGGACCTGCCTGGGTTTGGAAAGAACTACTGCATCGAGTGCGCAAAATGGTTCGATTTGGAGAGAGACCTTCTTACACACCAAAAAGCAAAGCCTCATAAGAGGAGGTGAGTTCTTACTGAACCGATATGAGTCTTCCGGAATGTATGCTGATCTTCAACAGACTCAAGGCGCTTCGCGAGGGCCCCTACACCCACAAGGAGGCGGATGCTGCAGTCTCCCTTGGGACTGACAACGGCAAGGAGAAGCCCAAGTCCCAGGAGATTGAGATGTCATGAGCGTAGTTTAGTCGACGGTTACTCGTTTCTATGGACGTGTCACTTTTCTCTTGATGCATGCTGGGAACTGTCCATATGGGCAAGGCGTTTGGTGAGGGAAAATCAGGTTGGCGTCGGGTTTTGGGAAATAGGCAACATTACTCCCCGTGAAAGTCAGGTAGCAATACATACAGCTATTTACGTGGTCTACGGCGACTGGAGGTTTTTAACTCCTTGATGTTGAATCGTCCGTCTGAGCGCTGGGTTAGGGTTCTCAAAGACTGTTCCCTCCTGAGGTTAATCCGTAGAAGCTGAAATGCTAAGTCTTGGCTTTGCCCCACTTCTCAGTCTCGCCGTGTTCAGCGACTGTAACAAATTGTTAGCACCGTTAACTTTGCGCTTCTGAGGCGCCATCTTCATGTTTCTCGCCGCACGGCTGACACGCGCTTCAAGATTACCACGTCATACGATGGTATCAACAGCGTTTACCGCATTTGCGGCACAGAATGGCGCTGCCGACAGCCAGCACACTCCCACGGCGATGGGTAGATGGTCGATCTTGAACAAACAGCTGCCCGCGGCCGACAAGATCAAGGCCATCCACGTCTACGACTTCGACAACACGCGTAAGCAATCAGAAACTGCGATGGGTCGCGTGCGAGCCCTCCCATTTCATCGCTAACTTTTTCCTCTCTGCTAGTCTTCAAGACTCCCCTTCCGAACCAGAAGATCTGGAATGGTCCGACGATAGGCACGCTCGCGAACCCCGATGCATTCGTCAATGGCGGATGGTGGCACGACTCCCGCATTCTCGCCGCCACCGGCGAGGGGATCGCTAAGGAGGAGCCCAAGGCCTGGAATGGCTGGTGGAACGAGAAGATTGTCGAGCTCATTGGGCTCAGCATCGAGCAAAAGGACGCGATCTGCGTCCTGCTCACAGGACGCTCTGAGTCTGGCTTCAGCGAGCTGATCAAGCGCATGGTCACAAGCAAGGGTCTCGAATTTGATCTGATTTCCCTGAAGCCTGCTGTGGGACCTAGCAATCAGCGCTTCGCCAGCACCATGAATTTCAAGCAGATGTTTCTGACGGCCCTGATGGAGACGTACAAGCATGCCGAGGAGATCCGCATTTACGAGGATCGTCCAAAGCACGTCAAAGGCTTCCGCGATTTCTTGGCAGACTTCAATAAGAAGCAGAACGGAAACGGCGGCCAGCGCACCCGTGGGCCCATTCTGGCCGAGGTCATTCAGGTCGCCGACATGGCCACGAACCTGGACCCCGTGATGGAGGTTGCTGAAGTGCAGCATCTCATCAACGATCACAACGCCGCGCTCTCGCAGCGCCGGCGGGGTGTTAGAGGCGAGCGCCTCATGATCAAGAAGACGGTGTTCTACACTGGATATCTAATCAGCACGGCTGACACACAGCGTTTACTATCTCTTGCCCAGATTCCGCAGCATCTACCGGACAACGAACTGAAGTATCACGCAAACAATATCATGATTTGCCCAAGGCCGTGTCCCGCCAGTATTCTAGAGAAGGTGGGCGGCATGGGGAATAAGATGAAGTGGGAGGTGACGGGGACCGCGTGCTTTGAGAATAACATCTGGGCGGCGTGCGTTAGGCCCGTCCCCGCCTCAGCCAAGTTCCACACAGACAACCCGAGCCCGCTCGTTGTCCTTGCGCTGCGGAAAGGCGCGCGGCCTGTCGACGCAGGTAAGATCCAAAACTGGCAACCCGTGCCGCCGGACAAGGCATTCACCTTCGAGACTGTCGTCGGGGAGAAAGTTCTGCTCCGCATAGAGGCCGAAGACCTGCACGAGGGAGAGTATGAGAGTCTATTCCCCAACAAGGGGTCGAAGAGAAAGCACGGCGAAGATGATTTCCGCGCTCGGCCAAGTCATCCTACCGGCCCTCGCAACGATCAGAGGAACTTCCACCAGTATGCTGGTCGTGGAGGAGGCGGTCAGGGTAGATTCCGCGGAGGGAACTCCAGCAGGGGCTTCCGCGGCCAGCGAGGCGGAAATGCCAAGGGTCGCGGTGGTAGAGGTGGTGCCCACCATTACAAGTCCCTTGACGATATGGGGACGCGCGAGAACCAGGGCGGGTTCGTATCTTACGAGGACGGCCCGCAGCGTGGATTCCAGACCCAGCCCCCAACTGGCCCTGCAGCCCAGTTTTACGGGCAGCAAACACAGTACCAGCCGCCGCAGCAGCCGCAGCAGCAACAACAACAACAACAACCGTATCAGCAGCAACCGCAACAGCAGCAGCTTGGTAACTGGCAACAGCAGCAACACCAACAACAACAGCCGCAGCAGCAGCAGCAAGGCAGGTCAAACGGCGGTGGCAACGGCTATGGCGACATGAACAACTACTATTGAGGCGAGAGCGGATGCTTTCTGTTTATCGACGACATTAACAATTAGTATGCATACCCGATCTTGCAGGCTGGTGGGCACCATGCCTCTTACGTCTTGATATCGGATTGGAGTTGGAGGACAGCAAAATGGTCTTTTATCATGATATCCTGGTGGATTTAACGCTTCCGGAGTTGATCGTATGCTGTTAGCATGGGTGGTATGGTATTTCGGCTGGTGCTAAGTCGCCGTGAGAGTTCGACATATCGAAGTGCGTTCGTATTATCCAGCATACTTAGCGACCGGCACTTCGTGAACCCCGAGTAGTTAGTTACCGGGGTCCTGTCTTGATATGGTAGTTTACTCCTGAAGGAAGAAGAGCTAGCTAGCGCCCTGTTATCTGAGAACACTATATTCAATTCACAACCCAGCTTTCCTGATTTGGCAAACGCTTCTGGAGTAGCAATCCATAACAACAGCAACTCCCCAATACATCCGCCCAACAATCAAAACCCATCATCCCCGTCCGCATCCCCGTACCCGTTTCCATCCCATCCCAACCTCCCAAAAACACTTCCCCCTTCTCCACCCACACCCCTCCATAACCCCCCTTTCCACAGCAAATCTTCAACAATCGGATATGGTGTAGTGGTTAACATCGCTGACTCTCATCTTGAGTACTCAGCAGCCCGGGGTTCGATTCCCCGTTTCCGAGCAACAGGCCCGACCGAACAACTACCGTAGATGGCAACGTCCACACATCTTCCGTAGTATAGTAGTCAGTATATGAGCTTGTCAACTTCTCTTCTTCTTCATGAAGAGGATGGAAGACCCCGCTCGGGACTCGGGTTCAATTCCCGGCGGGAGAGATATGATGTGCCTGTTCATTTTTGCTGGGGGAGGAGCGGAGGGTGTTCTTTTGGTAGGTAGGTAGGGGAAGAAGAGGGGATGGAGTGTTTGGGTTGGTTGGGCTCGGTTGTCTTGCTTGCTGTTTGACTGGGTGGAAATGGCAGATGCTATGTGGTTAGGGGAGTAGGCACAAGAGCGTGGGATTGTCAACGTGTTTCTGCGAGGGGTATCGCTTCCATTCGTGAGCGAGTCTTTGCCGCAGATTTGGCCAAATAGCACCTTGGACGAGAGTTCATGAATCGTCAAGACAGGTGACTTCAGAGTAGAATGCACTGTGTTTCGCTATATAAGACAACGCTATCATCTCTTCATGTCGGTTCCTGGCTGTCGGAGTAACTGTGTTTTCTACCCTGCCAGAAACCTCAGGGGGATGTCAGCGCCGATGATAGACAAATGATGGTTGAGGTAGGTAGGTGCGTATAAGTCACACCTATGCCAGTGCTGGCTTCGCTGGTCTTACTCGTCACTGCGTGTGTTTGGGTTTCTTCATACTCCTCGTAATCGGTCTGTTTGTGTCCGAGTCCCAATCCTCCTCGGGGACTGGCACAGTTGAATCTGCTTGCGTAGTTGTTGAGCCCCTTTTCTTCCCCTTCTTTGCAACTCCCTGTGTCTCCGAGTCCCCGCCCTCATCCTCCACGGGCCCTGGCACACTCGAATCGGCTTGCCCAGTTGCTGAGCCTCCTTTCCCCCCCTTATCTGCAGCTATTGCCTTCGAGAGCCAGTTCTCATCCTCGTCGGGCCCTACCGCACTCGAGCCGGTTTGCACAGTTGCTGATCCCCGTCTCTCCCCCCCAGCTGCAACCATTACTTCCGAGCCACCGCTCTTGGGGTGTGGCACATCCCAGCCCTGTTCGGAGGATCCCGCATTCCAGCCCCCAGCCTCCTTGAGGTCTGGCAGACTCCACTGATCATCATCGGGTCCTGCCACACTCAAATTGGTCTCGTCCTCCCCGGGCTCCGGCACGCTCGAATTCGTTTGCCCAGCTGTTGAGCCACTTGTCACCGGGGCACTTGGGTCGTCGTAATCAATCTCGAAAGGCGCGTCCGTGTCCGTTAAGCCATCGTCATCCTCCTGCTCTGCATCCCCAACGGCAGGCAGCGGAATAGAAGCCAGGGTCGACACCGGTGTTGGTTCATTGCTGGGTGGTTGCTAGCCTGAGGGTAGCGGGTTCGGACCGTCATGCGGTGTCTCTGGTGGCTCAGACGGACACATTGGAGGAGTCATTTGTGGTGTGCGTAGCGATAAACAATAGAGCGACTATGTATGGCATGCTTGTTGATCTGTTTCGGAACTTGGCGAACAAGCTGAGGTGTCTGGCGTTTCTGCTTCTCTGCATTGGCGTGTATGGCAGCTTCCTACACGGGTTTCAGCCAGGGGAAAGAACTGAGATAGTTGCTAAAGAAGTCGCAGAGCATCGGCCTGTTGCTTCCTGTTGCAACTCATGGAATCAGATCCCTCCGCGGCCTTACCTTTCAGGGACTATGTTATGTGTTCATTGTTTATCTGATGAAATTTGACCCCCTTTTGTGCGCACGGCCTTCTCCGGGCCTCTCAGGTCCATCGATGCAAAGAATAAAGAAGCAAGGCGTCTTTGTCAAGAATGTGAGACTTGACAAAAGCCTCGCCAGCTGGGCAATTTGTTACCGATGATTGAACGGCGAACTTGCAGCATGAAACCAGTCAAAGAGCAACTGTTTGGCAGCCTGGCATCCATGGATCCTGTTTGCTTTGGGAAGCGCGCGGAATCGCTGCGGCCTTCCGTCCATGTCTGTTGGTTCTGGAGATAAATAGGCCGCTCCCTTCCCAACAGATAGCCGGGTATCTCCAGCCAGTATCGCAGCATCTGCACATCAAACACAACCTTGACAACTGAACTCATCTCGTCTCCTTCCGAACCAATATCAACATACCTCTCCACAGCCTCAAACTGTCTCTCCTAGCCGCCACAATGGGCCCCGAGACACCCCCCATCAACCGCGAGTCGGAGACGGCCTCCCAAGCCACCAACACGGAGTCCAATATCCCCACCACGCCAGCAGCCTGGAGCACAACCTCCAGTCCGGCGCCCAGCTCGCACGACTCCGTCTCCTCACTTCCCACCTCCCCCGCCTCCTCCATCGCGTCCTTCTCCCTCGGCGGCATGGAAGTCAAGAAGCTCTACCTCGTCTGCATATGCGCCGACCCCAACTGCACCAACCTCGTGTGGTCCTCCTCGCCGACCGAAGAGAAGCTCTGGCCGCCCTACTCCCGCGACTCCGACTCCGAGTCCAACTCCGACTCCGGCTCAGATGACACCTCAAACTTCTCGTACGACGACGACCCCGAGCTCTCGCCGTACGGCCTCCTCCATCGCTTCTGCTCCGGCAGCATCGGTCCCGGCGAGGACACCGAGTGGCGGACGCATGATCTGGTTGCGCGCAGCGTGGCGTTCAAGAATGTCATTGAGATGGTGCTGGAGGGACATCCGAAGTTTGAGCTAGACAAGTATGCAGGCGAGGAGGAGTGGGTGTTTAAGGCCAGCTCGGGTGACTTGGGTATGTTCTTTGATCGGTGGGACGAGTTTGATAGCTATGCTGCGGCCGAGCTGGAGGACTCGCCGGCTGCTGAGACGATTGTGAGTGTCTTGGAGTCGATGACGGTGTGAGGGGGTTTGGGGGTGTGGTTATTTGTTCTTTTTGGAGTTTGGTATTTGGAGTTTGAGAGGGCTGGGTTTGGGTTTGCCAGTCTTATGTCGTTATCTGCTTAGTTGGAGGAAAGACATTGGGTCATTGCCCGGGAAGCACAGGAAGGCACTGTCATAATGGTTGGAGGAAGTAGCAGCGACTTCAGAGTGCGTACCTACCAACACACCTGGAGGGCGGACTTGGGAGCTCATAATCTTGATTTGGGGGGCATTATCATCGCTGTGACCGATATCATGAACAGAAACAGGAAGCAAAAAGTTGATCGTTGATAATTGTGTCAATGCCCAGTGAAAAGGGGCCAAAGTAAAAAGAGAAGAAATCCGTCACTGACAAGACTCGAACTTGCGCGGCCGAAGCCAACAGATACCTGACAAATAGATTCAAGTCTGTCCCCTTAAACCACTCGGGCACAGTGACTGTCGATTGATCGGTGTGGCCGATAAAAGACCTTATGCATGACACGCAGGTGTGTGGGTGGGGTTCACACGGCCCCGATCGCGGTGAGGCGGTGCAACTGAAGTTTCCACCCTTTCACAACCTGGAAACCTGACTTTGATCCCGACCAGCAGCCATAGTAATTCCACCGGGAGCTCGCAAAGTTTCTCACAGAGAGATATATGCTTTCTATGCCCTCGAAGTCCACGCCCCTGCTCCCTTGCACTTCTCTCTGCCCCCTATCTCTGATACCTGCTGAGAAGCGATATCGTAACGGGCTTTTCCCACTGCCACATCCTTTCATCATAAGCCGGATAAACCTTCGCCGAGATGCCAAACGCCTCGCTCGTGTGATGCAAAATGACGGTACATTACGTAGTCCTAGGAAACGGCGCTCTATCAAGCATTGGATGTGCCCCGGCGCCGTCAACCCCCCGTCCGTAATGAACCAAATCCATTCCCCTAGGAAACCAACCCAGCTCTCACTTAGTCAACTCAGTCTCCACCACGCGCCTCTGCTCCTCGGGGGAGAACATCTCTGTGCCCTGCTGCAAAGCGTTTACCAAGACGTGGATGGCATCATTCTTGAAGTCGTCTGCTGTTCGCACCTTGTCCAGGTCTTCTGCAAACTCCTGTGTGGCACGTTGGAGGTAGTAGGATGTGAACTCGGATGACACCTCCTTGTCTGTCTTGCGGGGTTGCTGTGAGTCGGCCATTTTGGATGTCTGAGTTGTGGCTTAGATGCGATTGCTGTTGGTGTATTTTTCTTGGTTTATGGTGGCTGCATTGAGTAAGGTTCTTGTCTGAAGGCTTCAGTGCTGAGCTTCAAGGCGGAAAAATTGTAGCCCTGTGAAAGAAGGAGCAGTTCTGGGGAAGTGCCCCACATAGTGGACCGTGCCCCTAACGCCGCCGACCACAGTGCATGGAACGCCTGTTCCCGTTCCCAGCGCTCTGGAACCGCATCTGGACTGCATCCATCCATCCCAGATGCGCATGGACATCAACCTCATCCTCGTTTCCGCCCCAGCATCATGGCAGGCTCCGCCTCAGACCCAGCGAAATGTAGCCTGAGCCCGACCCGGACCTAGACTCCACAAGCCCCAGCACCAGGAGTTCCATGCTGCCGCCGTTGGGTCGCCACAGGTGTCAAGCTCGATGATACCTTGGCCTGCCGCTCATATTCTCGTTTGCCCATTTCCCTGTATGGCAATAGCTTGAGTCACAAGTGTCTTATAGGTACACCGGCCCTGTTAATATTCACATTATCGGAGTCTCCGTCTACACTGCCACTTCGCACGCTCAAGTGAGCTCTGCCGAAGTTTCATTCCCTTGAAGTCCCCCACGTCGCCCGGCTCCCTGGATTTTGCGTCGCCAATGCCCACCGCCCAATGAAAGCTCTTGGCGCCGAGCGATGGGCTCTCGAGTTTCAATACGATCGGTACGAAATGACCAAAAGGCAGACCAGCAGTACTCCGGCACAGAGGCAGGCAGAATCGAAACGAAGCTCATTGGCCAGTTTCCAGCGCGGGTTTGCCCGACAACAATGCCTCCTCCAAGTGGGCCGTGCACCGTATTCAGGAGACAATGCGATTGGTCACTCTCAAGGAGAGGTGCAAGGTGAACCGTCACAGGTCGATGGCTTGCTGGAGATCTACGCCAGCTCTTTTTGCGAAATACGGCGAGGCTGGAGAGTTTGTGAAGATTGTAGTTATATATACCTCCCGAAGGGGCTCGATGTTGTCCATGATGTTGCCTCCGAAAGCCACTTCGAGCCTGCTCGAGCGACAAAAATACACAACAAGAAGACTGCCCCAAAGGCGAAAGGCTACCATAACTTAACCCCACATAGCCGCCGAGAGGTGCTCCGTGCCGAAACATGGGGGGAGAGTACGGTACGTCCATCTCAAAGTTGTCAGCCACTCGAGTCGAGTGTGTGGCTAACCCCTGAGTGACAGTTGACGGAAGTATTTACTTCTATGCCCCCAACAAGGGCGCGCCTGTATTCTTCGCCATTGGCTTTGCTGCATCTGGGATTTACCACGCTTACCAGTGCATGTAAGAACTCTCCCCTAGGGCTACGTTGTGCATCCAGCCAACTGACTCCAATACAGCCATTACCAGAGCTGGAGAATAACAGGCCTTTATGTGTTCTGTGCCATCCTATTCACTGGTGGATTCATCGTTCGAGAGCTTGGAGCCTTCGACTACGATGATATCATCAAGTATATCATTCAGATTTGTCTGATCTATGCAGCTCCGTCAGTGCCTCCAATGACCCAGTGATTGCTTCCTCCTAACATGTCATTAGTCCACTCCTCGAACTCGCGAACTACAACATCCTCGGTCGAATCCTGTACTATGCCCCGTACCATTCCCCTATTCACCCCGGGCGTGTTACCACCACATTCGCTATGATATCGATCGTCGTCGAAGCACTCAATGGCAATGGGGCTTCTCTGGTTGCCAACTTGTCCCTCCCAACGTGGAAGCAAGAGATCGGGAGAAATCTGCTCAAGGCCGCCTTGCTGATCCAAGTGGTTGTGATCGTTCTATTTCTCCTCCTGGCCGTCGTCTTCCATCGACGATGCATCCGGGGTGGGATTATGAATCACCGTCTCACCAATGTCTTGTACACGCTGTACGTATCGACGGCATTGATCACAGCCCGCACGATCTTCCGAATCGTCGAGTACTGGAGCATCGCAGACTTCCATTACGAAAAGGGCATCGATGCCATGTCGGTGAGCCCGATCATCCGCCACGAGTGGTATTTCTACGTCTTTGAGGCGGGCCTCATGTTGTGCAACCACGTCATGATGAACATCAAGCACCCGCGCAAATATCTCCCCAAGAGCACCAAGACCTACCTGGCGCAGGATGGCGTCACAGAGATCACCGGCCCGGGATACAAGGACAATCGACACTTCTTGGTCACCCTTTTCGACCCATTTGATCTGTACGGCCTGATGAAGGGCAGATCGAAAGATGATCGCTTCTGGGAGAAGAACGGTTTTGATGGATCTGGCGAGAGGACGCCGGCAAACAAGAAGGATGTCGAGGCTGTCTAAGGATTTTGTCTACCTGTGGCTGGGGAGAAGTGAGGCGGTGAGCAGGAGATAAGTTGGGACCAACAAACTCCGAGAGCCTACGGATTGAGTCGGCCGTAGCGCGGCCGCGCGGGTATTAATGTTATAGGCGCTCACTTTTTGATGGGATTATAGGATTTTTTATCGAAGAGGATGAAGGCACGGCGAGTTCCGTTTCGCGATAGATGTTATTTTAGAACGGCCTTTTGTTTATTGTTGTTTGTACGGATTCGTATTCGATTGTTGGTCAGAGTGGTGAGACAGTCAGGCTGCCGTGTTTGCATGAGGTCGGAGTGTCCATTGTGGGTCGACGACAATCAACTTCAGAAATACTAGGATATGTTGATACTGGTAATGTAAATAGCTCCTTCGCATCGGTGAGATCGCACTTGGTAAGGATATCAGTCCCCTGTTGAGGCAGAGCCGACTAAAGGTCTTCAGGATTCACGCCGGGCTGGCAGTGCTGTGCTCTCGCTTTCCCCACAGCTGACATCTCACATCTTGCATCACGCATCGCATCAAGCCCAGATCTCGCTACGGATGAGTGGTGGCTGATACCCCTGTCATCATGGTGCCTGGACATTGAAGGGAGTGAACGAGGAGGAAGAAACATTGACAGGCCAAATTCGCACAAGTCGACGCCGAATGAGATCATTGTCGCTCTGCTTCTCCCGGGTCGCGGCTAGTCAGCAGCGTTCCCTCGTCCTCTTCGGGTCTCCGGGGCGAGCCTGCATCTGGATGGGGTCGTGGGCAAGATGGAACAACTCAGCGATATTGTCCGGTGTAACGCTCCTCAGCAGCAGTGATTAAACGCAATGTAATGCCAGTGCGAGCCGCTCGCAACGAGTGTGGATAATATACCAACGCTTTGCTCGCAACCTAGCCTCCCAAAATCCTCTTCCATTCCTACTGTCACACCCTCATCTTGTTATCTCCTTCAAGCCGAGTTCTGGAAGCTGCTCGGTCGTTGCTAGCGCAGAGGGGGACGGCCAATTGGGAAGAGCCGATGGCGCGGTGCAATCCGAACCCTTCGTCTCCCGAGCGTTCCAGTTTGTATGCGGGGAGGGGGCGACGCGAGGACATTGTGCGATGCGAGCTCTCAAATGAAAGAACCAGAACCGTACATGGGTTCAATTTATCTGCGCCATCCCACATATCTCACGACCACAGATGGGAGAACCGGAGCATACCTCACGAGACTGACTAACGCTGCCTGGCTCCAGGGCGAACGACAGGCCCCTTGACGGTCGGGCGCAGAGCAGAAAGGGTGAAGTTGCTCATCTCTGATGTTATCACGTCTGTGCTGTTGACGGGTTGTTTCGTTCGTGGTGTTTCTCAAACAATACCCCTCCTCCCGGCTGGAGCATCGGACCCTTGAATCCTTGCGAGCACACCCCCCGCAGCTTGGTTCAGTGCTGCTACATGTCGCAAATTCCCCCTGCGATAGCCGCCATGACAGGGACAGAGGATAAACGAACCCGGACACAATCCACCGCGACACGCTCTGCCAGCTGGTATCTTCGCCGCTTGGTGGGAGCTGTGCCGTTTGAGGTTGGCACGGCCGCTGTTGATTTGACACTTTTGACTGCGGAGGGAAGGGGTTGACTGCCTCACTGCTACGCACTGATACAGTTCGCCGCCCCTCGGCACCGCCCCGGTGCTCTCTCCACCTCCACCACCGATCCAAGGTGTTGGGGCGGCGATTGAAGGCAGCGAGGTTTGCCTCGTTTCGTTGTCGCGACGGCGTCGACCTGCCTGGCAACGTTTTGGTAACAAGCGCAACAAACGGACGCCATCAGGTGAGCTGAGCTGACAAGCAAGCGCTTTGGCTGAAAGAATTTTGATACCTGTCGGTCCAAAATCCCAGTTTCCTGCTTCCTGCAGTGGAAAGTTCGCCACTCCCTCTTACGGGGGCGTAGTCCCATCGCGGGCATTGCTGGCCGCCCTCAAACCCGGCTTTCTGGCGAGATCCCAGGGTCCCGGCACATCTCTCCAGGCTGCTACATATTTCCAGCGAACCAAAATAATCCCTACCCGCGGCGGTGCCGCAGCAGCCCAGCACCCAGTGCTGTCTGCTTGCATCCGCTCCTGCGCTGTTCGTTCCGCTGCCATTCCTCATTCCTTCACCCGCCATTGACCAATCCCTTATAGACTGCCCCGTCACCCAGGAGCGTCAAGCCCTGAATTGGAAGTCTCACACTCGCCATCGCCCCCCCCCATTGTTTTCGGGCACCTCTCGCGGCTTAGCAACCCTGAAGTGTTTGCGGCATTCCTTGGACCCCAGAGCGGCTATTATTTTCTGACTGCCTGTTTATCAACTCCTTCTTTTCATCGGTGCTGGCTGGACCTTGAGTCGCTGTGTGAAGAACGACTTAAACATTGTCATCAGTGCCGCCCTAATTACCACCACAACCACCACCACCCACACTTCACTCAGCTAGGCACCGCGACCCTCCGGAGCAGGACCTCACAACAACACATCATGGATCCCGTCTCTTCTTCAGACCGCCGGGGAGGCGGTCCTCAGATCTACGTTCATGTAGAATTCGGAGTCTCCTGGAACAAGAAGCCGCCCAAGAACCACGAGCTCACCTTCAAATCCCGCAACATGCGCGAGAGGGCGCCGCAGTTCCCGCGCCAGGTGGCCGCACCAACCACCAACTACCTCGCCGCCATCCATACCTTCGAGGAGCGACGCTCACGGACTCGCCAACCCCATCGTGTACGCACCGAGCCAGGAGAGGCCCAGCATGTCCGCCGCAACATCGGCTACCACAACGAGCACCAGATGCAGGAGTACTACCATATCGACCCGCCAGTCTATGACGATGACTTGACCCCTCCCGCAGGCCCGGAGCAGCCGCGCCAGCCACGGGGGGACTCGAGATCGTCCCATGAGCGCGGCCGTTCGGCCCCACCCCCGCTCGGAGAGAACCCGTGGGATGTCAACTTCGCACGGCGTCAACAGGATTCTACCGCAGAGCCGTGGATCACGCCGGCTGATCAGTGGAAGGCCTTGCCAGCCGAGCCCTCGCAGTTTCGTTTGGGCGAAGGCGGCATGCCATGGTCAGCCTGGTCGTCGCCTTTTGAGGACCAGCACGAAGGTCCCAGTCATGGCTATGACGAAGGCCTGTCTACGAGGTCGGCACCTGCCAGAGAGCGCTATGACTTTTCGGGCTATGCCGTGCCCTCTACCTATCCTCCTGGGCCGAGCATGTTGCCGCGACAGGACGAATCAGGGAGAGTGAGGGACCTTGGAGCCTTGTCGGCGGCGATGATGACAGTCGACAACGGCTTCGAGAACCAGTGGTGGAACCAAGGAGAACGAGAGGTTGTCGCGGACGATCCTATCACACAGGCTTTTACCGCTCCGGAACCACGAGCCCGAACTTGGTCACCAGCCTCAGTCGGACTTTCGGCAGGCGGTCTGCCTTCGGAAGAGAGACACTCGGTCGCCTCGATTGTATCGCCCATCACCAACAACTCCGATAGTCCCTTGCCGCACTTCCAGTCGCTGCACCGAAGCCTGTCGACAAGGTCGGAGGAGCTTTTCTTTCCGGAGCGGTGACGGACTGATTTCTTTACGAACACACACCATCGCACCACGCCACAGAGAGTATAATGTTTAGGGAACCCAGAAATCACGGCGTTTATTCAGGGAGCGGGAACGGAGTTTAATTGGGTTGGACCAAACCAGCAGAGGCACCATGTGATATGCCCCTGGTTTTAGTTTACAACCGGTCAGTCCATCCATATCCAGATTGGATTGGACAATAGGGGGAGACAAAAAAACCTGGGCGGAAGAGCATATGCATTAGCGCCCATGGGAGATTTTCTTCTTGGAATTTCACTGGGATTTTACTACTTGTGGTTTTTGGGTCAGGCGTTTTTGGGTCTACGGTATGCCAACTATGACAAGCCAACGAAGACGGTGTAATACGTATTGTATGTACAGAGGAGAACACAGAACAGAACAGACTGGAATGTCGAGAACATGGAATTTACACATATTCTGTCTTTCCGACTGACTGACCGACTGCCTTGGTATCTCTGCCATGTTTGCCCTGACTGAGCACGTGTGTTATTTTCTTGTTTCCTTGTTTTCTTCTCCTTGATGTCTGTTTGTTTGCTGTCTACGGTTCTACCCCATGCTGGGTGATGACTGCTGCAATGGTCACCGCCTCAGGCAGGCTTCCATGTTGGCTTGTTGATCGTAGGGTTTCCAACCGGTAGGGCACGACCCCATCTCGGGACGAGACGAGACCGAGCGTGATCGGCGGCGTACCTACCTTACTCTTAGTGCCTACCTACTGCGGGCACCCGACCTACTTTCTTACTTAGCGGGACGCGGGATGTGGAGGTGGAGCGAGCGGTGAGCGAGCCGGAAGTACGTACAAGTAAGGGGGGTGGTGTGTGTGTGTGGGCTACGGCCTGGATGGAAAGAAGCAGGGACGGACATTCGATGCAGCACTAGGGTATGGTATGGCTAACTCACAGTAGCTACTTGGTGCCCACCCACCCATCTTGATACCTACTACTCTCGCAAGTCCCGGGTAGGTAGGTGGGTATCACATATGTGATTGGAGCTCTCCGGTGGAGATGTGTGGACGGTGGGGACGGGGACTTTCCGCCTGATGGAACAGCAGACGGACAGGACATGGGCTAGCTGGCGCGGGAAGGGGTCCATGTCTACGAGGTCCTTCATGTCGGTCATTTAAGCAGCGTGGTGTGTGTTTGGTGATGCGGAAGGGATAACGCCCTTCCCTTGCAAGTTGGCATGGCATGGCATGGTATGCTTGCCCGTCGCTAGGTAAGCTGGATAGGTATGCCTGTCGTGGATGGACATGTCCATGTCATATCCGGATTCGGGCCGTCACGAGAACCAGATGGGGGAAGCTGGGGTGGTTGATGCCTGCGTTCGGCATGTTTACTGTGCTTGTTTGTGTGCTTGTTGGACTGGATGGGGATAATGTTGGGGCGAGATGGGCGTACAAGATGCGGGGCTACGTAGTTTGAGCTACTAATGGAGGTGAGCTAGGTTGTACGAGGTTGGTTGAGGTCGGGGATGCGGAGCGGCTGAGTTACTTACTTGACGTAGGTAAGAAGTGTATGTATGTGGGCGTATGTACGCAGCATCATGTGTGAAGCGAGGACGGGTCTAGGCGAGGCTGGACGAGGCCCGGCCCTCATGCGAAAAGGGACTTTTGTGCCAGGCTGAAGGGCCGACGAGGGGTTGACGAAGAAAGTTTTGTCTGACAGCTAGCTGTAGATCAGAGTGCATGCCGTAGCGCAATGTACGTTGCTGCGTACAAGTATGTTTTGTCCGGCATGATGAATGTTACTCTGGCGAAGAAGAGGGGCAGCTTCTAGATTGGGCGGTAAATCCCGCTGTCAATGGCCAGACATAGGCAGGCCCTTGGGGGGAAAGAGCTACCTAGGCGGAGTGAATATCTTTGCCCTTCTTGGATTCATTACCTAGAGGCAGCAAAGAATTACAGATCATTCGGCAGGAAATCCGTAAGTTGGATGGGATAGGGGAGCGTAAAATGGGAAATTTACCAACCGAAGCCCGCACTTACACGCATCCGAATCCCTGCAGCGCTACTTTTCGGCATCCGGGGCGGAGGCGAAGGTTCGAATTTCAGGGCAGCACTGGCAGCAACCTCAGGCAACACGGCTGCGCTGCCGACGACCGCAGCGGCCAGGGCAGTGGCGTTGGCCGCGCATCGTCTGGGACTGTGGGTCCCTTGGTGCCGCAACTGGCAGACAAGGCACGATTGCATGGTGGCGGCTCGCCAAGCAACGGGTGCCGTGCCCCGGGAGCCCGTCAGAGGCTCAAGAATCTTGCTGCCTGGGCGGGCATTGCATGAACCTCAGCTCTGGACCTCGTCCGCGACACAACGAATGAACCCCTTCGACGGCGTAACAACCACGATCTCTCGGTGCTGTGCGACGTTGCGGCCCCTTCGAGGCAAGCATGGAGCCGAGGCACGCGATGCACCACATCCTTGGTTTACAATGGTGTTTGAGGGTTTTTCTTTTTTCCCGAGCGTCCAGTAGCCGTGGTGTCCACTTCCTTGATTCTTGATCGGTTGACCAATTCGCTGCGCTGCAGCTGGTGCTCACCTGACATGGCGGGGAGAGCTGAGATGCCGCTAGGCATCGCCTTTTCTAATACGAAGGAGGACGAGGAGCCGGGAAAACACAATCCAAGACAGCTCACCGCTGCTGTGGTTGATGGCTGTTGACTATCACGCTGACTGACAGAATCCAATCGTAGGCATTCGTTCTGAGATACGGCAGTGGCGCGCATGTGATAGCCATCTTCATGCGCGGTGATGTCTTCAGGCGGCGACGGCGACGGCGGTCCGCGTCTTGTTGCTGCGATGTGTAACACAGCCCCCCGTCGGTCCCGGTTTTGGCTGGCCCATCGGACGCGGGCCGAATCTCGGCACTACTACATCTGTAAAACACTCCATACACGGCGGGATATCAGATGAACTGCAGTCGGCTTCATGCACCTAAGCTTCCAGCTCGGCCCTTGGTCCCGTATGCAGAAGGTTTAGATGAATTGAGGCTCAGGTTCGAGAAGCCAACACAACGGAACCCCTGGCTGAGGAGGGTAATAACGGTGATTGCGACCGTTTTGCCTACGTGGAAGCTAGCTGGCCTTGTCCTCAAGCAATTCCACCCGCACCACACCGCCCACAGCCGGGGCTGCATGGAAATCATACCCATTACGATGCGGATATGACTGCCAAAATGGGGTGATCAACTTATCACCGCGGCCTTCTCACAGGACCTCATCAAACCATCAACCATGCTCTTGTTGCCCACCCAGAAACCGCCAGTGTGCGACCCTACATTGCAAACAAACACACGGACAATCCTGACAAAGAGTAATATTCTTATTTTAGAGCCGCACTGATGTGCTTGGGGCTGGCGGTCGATCATTGAATCAATCCCATGGGGACTTTCTCCCCCTGACCCCTTGTCAGCTCATTGCCGCTTGTTTCGTTTTGACATGTTTCGGAATCGGACCTCCACACACAATAAACCACTGGCATTACAGGAAAAGAGGGCAGGGCGGCGCGGGGAAACATGAGCCTCGGAAGGGTGAGACTCTGCTGCCCCATATCCGGACGTAGATGAGATCTAGCACCAGCTCCTCCTGTCAGCCTCGGCGATGCCGCACCGCATGTCATCCATCAAATAAATCGGCACGCGGAATCGCACCTCTTGTCTCCCTCTGGCTTCCCCCTAAGCGGATAGCAGCATACATTATCGCCCGTCCACGCTGTTCAACAACCTCCTTTCAGTATAGTGCCTCAATAGATACTTCGTCATTCATCTCGCACCTTGCAGTAGCGAGTCGCCAACAACCTGACACTCAAGGATTTCATATCAGCTTTTCCCGTATACGTAGCCTCGCCCGGACGTGCCAAGGCAAGGGCCCCAAGGCAGCAGTATAACCAGCAGTTTAGCCCACGCACAAATCTCACGAATCTCACGAGAAGAAAAAGGGGTAATGACCAGACATCCGACCCGGCTTACCGGATCGAGAAGCCCAGCCCAATGGTGATCAATGCAACAAGACGTGTCAAGTGTCACGACGGAACGACGGGGAGCAATGGGATGAGCGGCAAAAAAAAGGCCTTCTTGTTAGGTTTTCTCATCCGCGCAACACATGGCAATGCAGCCCAGCACAATACAACACACGCAACGCGACAGAGAGCTCATCCTACTCCCCCCTCCAGTACAGAACCGCGGCCAACAGCCGAGGGCAGGCTCAAGATGAGACCTGCCACCCGCTTCGCGCCGTCTGCCTCAAACCAAGCGTCGAGATCACCCAAAACCAGACCATCGGGCGAAACGTGCCCACCTATCCATCATGCAATTCCCTTTTTTTTTCTTCCTGATACCTCCCGGGTGGCCTCGCGACCACGGTTTAACTAGTATTAAACCCGGGGAGACATTCTTCCAAGCAACACCCGAAATCCTTGCTCTACATTACAGAAGATGGAACAAGACGAGCAAGCAGAAGAACCCTCGCAAGACCCAATGGTATCATCACGTCGCATCAACATCAAATCGGCTTCGTCCCTGGTCAGACTTTCTCCACGTTTTCCCCTTTTACACCCTCGATAGGAGTGAATGAAAATAAAATGGCATCAGGAAACAGAGGTGCCCAGTCTATACAACCCAGGATAAAACGAAATCGGCGGCAAAGAACACGATACATGTACTGGCTGACGAAGCATAATAATAGAAAAAAAGCAATACCCAAGGCAAAAGTCCCATCCAGTATCGATCGCGTCGAGAAAGCGGAAGAAGATCAAGACGCAGAAAAAAACGAATCATGGACGCATTCAAATCGCTCATCCACCATCTGCCAGAGGTGGGAAAGCACCGAGTTCAGCAGGCACCAGTATAGAGACTCCAGTCAAGCACAAAAGGACCCGGGTCGTGCGCATCCTAGGCGCTCGTCTCCCGCTCCTCCTGGATGGCCGTCATCTCCATGCCGCCCCCGCCGAGCCCGCTGCCACCCTCCAGTAGCGGCCGGCTTGGTGGTGGGTTGAAATGCGCACCTGCAGGGCCGATAACTGCTTTCACCGCGGCGGAGACTGTGACCGGGGTAGACGGGGTGGGAGTGGGTGCGTTGTACTGGTCCTCGCTCCCTGCCGTGCTCAAAGGTGTTGCCGCCGAAGTCACCTTGCTGCCCGACTCGAGTGAGGGCAATTCGGTCGGAACCTCGCGATGCAACGGTGATGAGTGTATTGGCGAGTTGCTCTTCTTACTCTGTGAGTCCCCGTTACCGCCCCGCGACGAGTTGCGGGGCGATACCCTCCCGGTCTGCATCACTCCTGTCAGTATCTGTTCCTTTCTCACTCGTCGAGGGGCTCACCTGTTTTGCCCAACGTAGTCCACAGCTGTTGCACAAGTCCCGGTTCCCGCTTGGCCCCCTTCGCCATTCTGGGGTGTTGCGCGTATGGCAGTTGGCACAATCACGCACCATGTTACTCCCCTTTCTCCGCTTCCTCTTCTTCCTGCTCGACAGTAACTGTGCCAGCTCCTCGGCCAGCAAGCGGTTGACTTTCTCCATTTGCCGCAGCTCGTATTGCCAACTTGTACACCGTGTGGTCTTGAGCTCGTCAAACATGTTATCATCTGCTGCCAACGCTGCGTCCTGTGTCCCTGGCGGGAGCGGTTCGCTCGACGATGTTCCCTCAGGGCTGGATTCGGAATGACCGGAGGCACTGTTGTCTGATGTCCTACCCGTGGCACCCGGTGCGGTGCCGAGATGTGTAGCAGTGGGATCAGTTTGGGCGGTGTTGCCTGCAGAGACGCCGCTAGCCCTCGCGCTCGCTGTGGCTGGGGCGATGGCACGGGATGATGCCTTGAGCAGCTTCGTCTGGGCGAGCAAGAAGCTAGGCTTCTGCCCTTCGACCGCATCCCCAGGATAGAAAGTCGTATATGCCTGGAGGACCTGGCCTCGCTTGTTCTGGATCTCATGCTTGCAGCTGACAATCTTGCCCTTCCTGGCCTTCTCTATCGTCCGTCCGAACTCTGGCCGCGTCTCCTTGCGCATTAGATCCTGCATGCTTGTGCCTTCAAGGTTCTCTGGCATGAGATCAAGCAGTGACCGGACGTTGGATGCCACGTAGAGGAACATGCCGGATGTGGACACCTTCGTCCATATCTCGCTATCGCCAATACCGCCATTCGCCTCGAGCTCTCTCCTTTGAAGCACAAATACCGGACGTTTTCTCCCAACTAGTATGATGCATTTTCTTCCCTTCCCCTGCTCCGAGAACAGAGTACCGTGGCTCTCAAACCACGTGTAGCCGCTATGCTTTCTGCGGATTCGGAAAACGACGTTGACGGGCGTATTGTGTTGCGCCTCCTTGAGCTCTCTTGTCACCGGGACGATATCTGACGGATGGCAGATCGAAGATAGGCTATTACCCATTAGTTCGGTTGCATCATACTCTAGGATTTTCTTGCACGATGGCGAGATGTACAAGAACAACCCCTTGAGCGATAGGACATGGACCACATCGTCCGCGTTCTCCAGTAGCATCTTGTCCCATGACTGCTTATGCCAGTCCGAGGTGACGCCTTTCGGATTGAACGACTGCAACAGCGTGGAAACATCGTCGATACCGAGCGTCTGGCCGCTCTCCGGCTCCCACTGGCTTTGGTTTGGCGGCTCCCAAATATACTGGCCGATGTCGTTGTGCATGTAATTGACTTGCATCGCCCCGCTGGATTCATGGCCCGAAATCGCGTCGGGACACTCGACGAGATCTATCTGAAAGCCGATGAAATACCTGATCTCGTCGGTATCCCAAGGGATTGGAATCATGGTCAAAAGATTCAAAAAGGGCTTTCCTCCCTTCCGGTAGTTTATCAGACTTTGTTGGATTTCCTCTCCGCGAGCGATTGACTCCTTCAGATTGAATACTGCGTGGTTCTCAACGAACTCGCGCTTAGAACCTGCTTCAACCATGCCGTCCGGAGCCTGCAGGAAGCGGCAGTTCTTCCCCACGATCTCATGTCGGTTGTATCCAGTCAGATTCTGGAAGTTGTCTGACACATAAATGATAGGACAGTCGTTGATTGATACATCGCAAACCACGAAGGCACACGACATATCGACAGCGCCGATGTTGAGCTTCTGGTTCTTCCGAGTGGCCACATACCACAAAGCTCTCAGCATATCAAATCCGCTCTTCGAGTATATGCTCTTCTTTTCAGGGAGGTCGGAAGCGGCGGTGGTGGACGGTGTCATTGGGGTCGATACCGCTATGCCAGCGCTGTTGGAACCGGCAATCTGTGACACTGTTCGCGATGTCCCCGAGGCAGGAGAGTGGAATGGGGCAGAGTCTTGCCCAAGTGGCTGTCGTAAACTTGGGTGAAAGCGGTTGAGGCTCTGGTCCATACTCATACCAGGCTGTGCCTGCGGACTTTGCACATCTTCTGATGAGCCGTAAGCCCCGTCGACACCCGTCATGTCGTGGTCAGCCTTGAGGTCGTCGTTTGGATTGGCACTTGTCGCGCTTAAGGAGTTATTCTCAATATTCATGTGCATTGTAAAATCATTGCTAATAGGGCCGAGGGTAGTTGGAGGATATGGGCTGCCCATGTTAGACGAGTTGAATAGATGGAGGGCGTTGGGGTTGGCCGAGAGTGGGTTCACATTGAGGTTAGAAAACCCCATCATGTCGCCCATCATATCCGGTGAGAGGTTAGCAAACTCGGCCTGATCGGCCATGGCCATCATATTGGAACCTTCATAGGCACCAGAGTGCCCTGGCATTCCCATATCGTTGCCCATGCCCCCAAAGCCTCTTGCCATGGCCTCTTCGTGATTCACCATGTCCGCAAATTGATAGCTCTGGAAGCCGCCGTTGTCGTGAGAGTACTCCATCATGGACAGGCGTCTGTCAGGGTCATCCTCAGACATTTGCCCCGAGTAGGGCTGTGGCACACTCCTTCTTCGGTGCAGCTCGTGTGTGTTTTGGAAAATGATGTCGTCGAGGGAGTCGCCACCGGATATGGGAATGTCAGACATGGCCGACAACGGGTCCCCGAGACCAGCGCCTTGGGTGGTAGCAGTGTTGATCATGGATAGATTTCGGCCACCGTCGTGCCTCTGCTGCTGCTCACGTTGCTGCGAGTCCATTTGGTGTTGCTGCTGCTGCTGCTGCTGCTGCTGCATGTCATCCGAGGACAACGTCGTTCCGTAGTAGCTGTTCATGGTGGTTGTTGCATTGATGTCCTTCCTGGGGTTGCACATAACCATGAAATAGGCTTGGTTCTCTCAGTGCGCACTTGACCACCAACTCGGCATCGTACCATCGAGAAGTCGAGCTCGAGATCTTTGCGGTGCTCTGAGCCACGAGCTTTGGGGAGTGGGCAACGGCTCGATGTGGTTCCCCGTGGTCTGTAGCGCGTTCGAAGGTTCCCCCTGAATGTGATGGGGCACCAGGTTCGGGCCGGGTTCGGGTAAGGAAGGCGGGACGGGCTAGGACAGAGTTTAGAGCCGCGTTGCGTTGCTTGGATACGGAACGAGGACGGTAATCACGGCCGGCGTAGTTTGCATCTATCGCCAGCTGGAGACGGAAGCTGATGATGCGTTGCAGCTTGCAGCTTGCAGAGAACAGTAGGCGGGGTGATTGCGGCGGACGAGGCGGCATCTAGGGATCGACGTTACACTCACGGGTTCATTCGAGGAGGGGTCGAGTCGATGGGGCGGGGAGCCCAGGAGGCCAGACGGGCGGCGACAGCTTAGGCAAAGCGGCAACAGCACCTCGATGCAACCGCAGAAAAAAACCAGAAACCCGGCAGAGGCGGGCAATTATTGACTCTAACGCAGAAGCAGGGGCTGTTCCCCGGCAGCGGCACAGGACCAAGGCAGGGCGGAGCAGCTTGCGGACACCGATATGGGTGAGGTGATGCAATGAGTGTGCAAATGGGGGACGGGAGCCCGCATTTTCACATTGTTAAACGAGACCAACAGATGGCGAGTGGAGCGGGGCCGCTTCTTTCCAGGGCCGCCGAGAACCTCGCGGAGCATGTGGTACGTACCCCGACAGTTCCTTGGTTTTCTTCCCCACCATTTTCCTCCATCGAAAACAGACAAACCTTCGCATCGGATTTGAGCCAATTTCCATCCCATTGTTCTTCGCCCCCCTCGCCTGGACAGGAGTGGCGTGCTGGACCTGCAACGCAACACAGACAGTCGTCCATCCAGTCCAGCGTAGCCAGTGCAGCCGGGGCACGGACTCTGTTCCCATTGACAAGTTCATCTCACCCTTAACGTAACAGCCGTCTAACATTGCCAAGGACTTTCTTTTTTTGCTTGGTTTTTTTCCCCTGCGAGGAACCAAGGGTCGAGAACCCGGATTCCACACGTGTTGTGCGCAAATGAGAAATTGCTTTTTTGGCCCGAGACCGTCAGCCACGTTGACAACAATTCCGGCCCCAAATGACGCTTCAGGTCAGACAAAGCGACTGCCCCTTGGCGCGCCACGGTTCGACAAGAGGCCCTCATGTAATTACAAAAGGACCCCTACCTGCCACACGATATCCTCGAATGCTCTCGGTCGTCGAGGGATCCCAGTTGCTCATTTGGCTTCTGACGTCAACGGCTGGATGTTGTGATAATACGAAGACAAAGGAACGCCCCTGGATCCCGTTCCGTGACGCCCAGCGTGTTACGTCCGTAGCTTGCCCGTGCAGAAGGTAGGTACTGAGAATCACTTGCACTCGGAAGAGTTAAGTAGCTACGCTACACTACATGACGGATTCTACTGAGGATATCATATCTGGTGTTCTTTGCTCCCCATCTCTCTGTTTGCCTAAATTTGCAAAAGATCCCTCCCGGCTATGCGCACCCGCATCATGAGGTCGTTTGCTCTCCAAGTAAGAACCTCAACCTCGCTCCCGTGGTATCATCAGCTTCATTCCTCATTCGGCGCTTCCCATTTATACCTTGGGGAGCTGGCTATTCGCCAGCATCTATCAAATCCACTCCGGATCCCCTAACCGTGGTCTCTCAAGTCAACCCTTGCTTGGCCCGAATCTGGAGCTTATTGGTGGCGAAGGTTTCACACTCGAAACACATGTGTAGGCCCAAATCGAACTCGGGGACGCGAAACCTATCCGAAGTGCCCTCTGATAAGCTGCTGAGCTTCTGGAGTAAAGTTCTGTTGTAGCAATGCTTCGCCGTCTGTTTGTGTAGCCAAGAGCAGCTGCTTAGTGGCTGCAATAACGCGCGAAGCAGTTTGGCCGCTGAGGGCATCGGCCTCAAGAGCCTGCGCCACGTAGACAAATACTGCCGCGGCTTGGCTGATAACCACGGGATGTTGCCTTGAACGGGTCAGTTAGCGTTCATCCGGCAGTAACTAAATCGTTGAGGGGTTGGACGTACTTCTCAATGAGCTCGGTTAGGTAGGCATACGCATATGGCGCCGCCTCCTCGTCATTGGTGATGGGCAGATACTTGATCCACTCCGCAATGATCTGGTCAGCCTGCGGGATAGCGCTGGCATTGAAGTGCAAGACCTTTGCAACAGCCGCGCAGGCATTCTCGGTAGCATAGACGTTCTCTTCGCTCCGAGCATCGGGGAACTGGAGAGCCTCGAAGAGGACTTGGACAGCACCGCCAAGGAACGTTGCCCATGCTGCGCCGCCGTGGTGAGCCGCAATACCAATTCCATAAGCGGCGGCTTGCCTAATAGCAGGTGACGAGTCCCGGCAGCCGTGGAGCAACGGCTGAGAGATATAGTTAGCATAGTGGCTACTCTCCGGGCCACAGTACTCGAGGACGTCGTCCATTATGCAAAGACCCCACTGGCGTTGGGTGGGGTCATCTGACTTGAGGAATCCCTCATAGGTGTGGATCAAACGCTCCCATGGGCGCAGGAAAGCCGAACCGTGATACTTGAAGATGCAGTGGAAGGCCTTGTTCATATCAGAGAGGAGCGTTTGGTCGTCTTCGATAGCCATGAGTAGCTCCTCCTGGTCATCTTCAACATCCTCCGCAGCAACACCGGCAGTCTCTTCGGCACGCTGGGCCACGCGATCTTTGTAGTCCTCGAGCGTCGAATGTACAGCGTCGATAAAGCGCTCCATATGATGCTCGGTAAGGCACTGTCGTGCGAGGACTTCGACCGACTCGTAAAAGCACTGGTACATCTCCGCCAGGGTATCGATAGCTGGCTCGGCAGTCAGGACTTCCAAGAGTTTGTCAACAGTACTGGTCCACAGGCCGGCGAGCTCGTTCGAGGTGCCGCCGTAATGCTTCTTGTACGAGCTGAGAAGATACGGAACAAGTTTGGCCGATACAACGCGTACGGGATCATGGAAAAAGAAGGCGAGGCCTGGGATCGCAATCTTCTCCATGATCTGTGCAGCGAAGGGGGCGAAGTCGCCTTCCAGAACCTGTGCATAAACAACCAGGAGTTCAATGGCCATATATTTGTCGTCCATAGAGCTTGTCCGGATTCCGATAGTTTTGCCGCGAAGCGGGACCAACTCCCAGCCGTCGTCCTGTTGGAACTGCTCGACCTGTTCGTCTGAATCCAGAATCTGAACATCGGCCTTCGCTGCAGCGAGCTCAAGCAGAGGTGGCATGACGGTTGGTAGGTAGGGCATAAATTCTTTGCCCATGACGCGGCACATTCTGCCCCAGCAATGCATCAGGTACTGTGCTTGCGGGTCGTCAGAGTCGGTGATGCCTGCCTGGATGGCTCCAAGCAGCTGGACGAGCATCTGGGCGTCTCCACCAAGACGTTCTCTTCCGACGGCGAGCGCAATCAGGGTTGCGCATTCCATGGCCTTGGCGCGGAGGAGACGGTATTCCTTTTGGGATTCGCCTTGCAATACGTTGACAAGTAGCGGAATGAGCGAGTCGTAGTACTTTCCGAAGTTCTTCTCCGCCGCATCCGCGATTGTAGCAATGGTGGAAAGTGCCTGCTCCTGAACATATCGCTTTTCGTTTTGGAGGAGCCGGAAGAGGCTCGACAGCAGGTTGTCCAGGTAGGGTTCGAGAACGCTCTTTTCGGCCTCTTCGCAGAAGTTAACCAAGGCCGCAGCGGCGTGAGACTTGACGCGGGCTTCGGGCGAGTCGAGAACGGGGAGTATTGCTGTAAGGACGGCGTCGTAGTAGTCCTTTTGCATCGTAGGCGCAAAATCTGTGCTCATCTGGCCAAGCGCATTGCATCCAGCCCAGCGGACCCGAGGATGGGGGTCTTTGAGGGCTGGGACAACCAACTCTAGGACCTGCTTCAGCTCTCCAATCATCTGGTCGCGGCATCCTTCCGAAATGGCGGAAATGGCCATGAGAGCAGCATGGCGATCCCTCCAGGCCATCGACTGCATCATGCGGGGGAGCCATCCGAATGTTGGTTGAAGAATAACCAGGCCGCCTAGCTTGTTTGCGAGTCTATCCATACAATGCTCGCCAGCGACATGGTTAAGATCGCTCTCTTCTTGGTCAAGCTTCCTGATGTTAGTGTTTCCCCTTTACGCTGATCCAACGATAACAACTTACATCATCGGCCGCCAGCCACTCAGCAGCATCCTCGTCATCCTCCCCGAGGTCTGTCATAAGACTAAGACACTGCGTGATCATATCATTCGTGTAATTGGGGTCTTTCTTGCACATCGAGGGGGCGTAGTCCGCAAATGTAGCCATCAACTCCAGGGCGTTTTGGCGGCAAAGGTCGTTCAGTTCCTTATCCTGAATAACAGAGATGCTAAACTGGACCAAAACATTGAAGATGTTTTTGAACATCTTGGGTGCACCTTCGGCAAGGTCGATAAGTGCGAGCAAGGCCTTGCTAAGATCCTCCGAGTCATTTGACTCCTTGATAGGCGGGAGAATATTAAGGACCTCCGGGAGAAGATTATGATACTTGAACTGATTCTTTTTGCTGAGGCTGCGGAAAAACGCCGCAAAAGCCTCCATTGCAGCGAGACGAACCTAGAGACAGGCCGTTAGCACACTCGGACCACCCAGAGAAACAGGATATCACCACATACAGCAACGGTATCATCTTTGAAAGCGTTGGCGAATGCTTGCGCGACCGCTTCCTCGTGCTGCTTCTCGATAATCCCCGGGGTAGTAGTAAAGACGCGGAATGCGGTCTCTCGTTTCCCCGAGTCGGGCGCCTGGCTCAGGTTGAATAACACCTGAAGGAGTTCCGGCCAAGATTCACCTAAATGCACCAGTCAGCATTGCGTGCCACGCTGTTCCCGAGCAGCGAAAACGAACTGTTGTCTGAGTACTGCCTGCCGATTTCAGCGACGGCATCGCTGATTTTGTTTCGAACGGTGCGGTCGGGTTCTGCGACGAGGTTCTCGAGAAGCTTTGTGCGAATGATGATGGCATGTTCCTTCGCCAACGAGATGAACATGTCGGTGTTCTCAGACGTCGGTGTCTTTCTAGTCTTCGTAGCTATGCGACGAAAGATCACGGCCGCAAAGGAACGCGTCTTTTGAACATTGATGTCAGTGTCGGCTGAATCGCGAATTTAGTAGCACGGAATCTCGAAGACACACCGATGAATCCTTGGAGGCAGCGATCTGCTCGGCCAAGCCCATTAAAAGGACCTCTGGCCGTGTGCTGGTCCAGTTGTTTTGCAAGTGCTCCTCGGCTTGGGAGCGGACGCCATTATCCTTGGCCTGGAGGGCCTGGAGGAGCTGGGCCAGCTCGGCGTGAACGTCGGGCGCCAGCATTGACATCTTGGTGGTCGGCGATGCGAACGACTAGAACCACGGAAAGGAAGAGGTGGCAATCGAGTCGCGGTGGCTACCGCGCGCAACACCTTCTCGTCGGTCTACGAGTGAGGAAAGGCGGATTACTTCGGTCCCAGAACGGCCAAGCCCGGCGGGGGTACACGGCGCGAACGCGTTGGGCGATGAGGGGTCTGCGGTCTGCGGTCTCGTCGGAAGGCTGCGACGACAGCTGGTCCTTTCACGACGGTAACTGGAGAAATACCCCTGCGGAGCGCGTCAGGGGTTGTTATGGCTAATATCGGAGAGGATCGTATGGAAAACTGAAGGTGAGCGGAGAGGATAGTCGTGAAGGAGACCGAAGGAGGGGAACGAAGTTGTTCGGTCGATATTTTTTTGATTGGGCTGGCTCAAAGGTGGGATGGAGGGGTCGCAGGGGAAATTTTTGCCCACACCGGCCAGGTGGAGAGAGCTGATGCTTCACCCCCAGACTCTTAACTTTGGTGCGGCAGCAGTCCAATCAGGTCCCGCTTTCTTGCAATCAGTCCCTGGGCATCCAAGGTTGGTTTCACGTGTGGAGGGATGTTTGCCATGAGGGCGGGATGGTTGGGGCCAGGACCGCGAATATTCCTGCGAGCTAAAGTACACACCAGCTGTGCAGTCTCCCGCATTTTCCAACTCCAGGGAACTCCACCTAGGCGAGCACCTCAGCAACTCGAACCTGCCTATTCCAAGGTTGGGGGACGACGCATAAGGTATAAAGACACGCACCCCACGAACCATCCATGCTGCAAGGCTGGAGGCAGTTGTCTCTTCTCATAAAGTCTTTGTCTGCGGAATCTCAACATATTCCACAAACCTTCACCGAAACCCTGTCCTATGCGGATCCGTAGTCGAGCTGTCAAGGGCTCCCTTCCAACTCCAGCACCCGACCTTGACTGACGTCTCGAATGTCAGGGCAGAAAGGGGCCTATAAGGCCAAGCGATTCCAAGACAATGCATGCCACACTACCGAACCCATGCTACATGCCAAACAAGACACAAACACTGCACTCAACACTAATTCAGGCCGAGAACAAGTTGGATCCTCGCTTTGGAAACTAGGGAACTGAGATCCAACAAAACAAAGAGCCCAGGAGCATCGGAACGGACGTCGTCATTCACGACCACGAGCGTCCCCAGCAACAGGCATGGGCAGGATACTATAATCGATAAGGGTCGGGAGGGGTCAGGAAAGCCAACGCTATTGTGGCGTGACGCAACCCGATTCACGAATGTGCACTCCGAAATATCGTCCTTGTGATCGTGATGACAGCAATGAGTATGTGCTCTCCGATTATGTGAGCAAAGCATCATACCTTCACGATGCACATACGTGTCTCGCCGGAATGGGCCGGCTTTCATTGACAACCGAGCCCGAACACGACCCCGCACTCACCTCGTCATAATCCGTAGGCCAATGCTTCTCGAATGACTGGTCACCGGATTCCTACATTAACTCACCAACCTCACGAGCTCTCCGACTCACCGGCCATACCTTGCGATTGTCCAAAGGCAACTTTTTCCAAAGACCTTCAAATCAGCAACCCGGAGTCATTGAGTTTATTCCGCTACGTCCACACCTGAAGTTCAGATACCTCGGTAGCAAGCAACCTCAAACGTCCGGGCATCAAACTGAACCTCTCAGGGCTGATTCTTATCGGTAAACTCAAGCGCCGTACGGTGCGCACCTCGATGGATATCCCCGAGACCTCAGCGAAGTCGACGCCGGGGAGCAGCGCCAGCAACTCGGGCGGCTCGCTCGGCACTGCTTTAGCATCCCCTCCGGAGCGAAGCAACTCGCAATCCAGTGCCCACAAGCCCAGCCATATCGCTGCCCATCGCACAAGCTTCGCCGAGAACCAGAGATACCCCCCACCCTCGCCCCGTGCACACCGCCATCCCTCCTTCACCCAGCAAGCAATTCAGGATCTCTTGATCAACCCACCATCGAATCGACATGCAAATACCCGATATGCGGGAAGAGACTGGAGGGATATAGCTCTTTCCGAGCTAGTCCCGGATGAGGCCACATGGGCTGAACTGGATACCAGCATCGAGGATGCCACTATGGTACGAGCCTCTCCCGTGAAGTTCTCAGCTCCCTTGGACCTGTGCTGACTGGTTTTGCTATGGCTCTAGTCGCTCCTCAAAAACAATACGAGCCACGTAGTCCTAATCCGTGAGACGTCTGATTCGAAGACGGCCATTTCCACATTTGACACCAGTGACCTGAATGCGTACTTGCTAGTTGTTGTGGGCCTAGCGAAACCCGACGAGGAGCACGTTGCTTCATACGATGAGATCGCGAAGAAAGCACAGTCGCAGACTCCTATCTCGCTGCGAGAGATCCAATCTCTTTCCCGCAAGGAGCAACTGGTGGCGTTGCCGGCAGATTCGACCCTGGATGGCGCCATAGAGGCCTTCGGAAGCGGAATCCATCGCATTTTGGTCACCAACCATGCCGGCGAGGTTGTTGGGGTTCTCAACCAGCTTCGTCTGCTCGAGTTCTTCTGGAATGAAGCAGCTAATTTCCCAGTCATTGACCGACTGTACGGAAGTGTGCTCCGAGACCTCCAGATCGGAACACAGCAGATCATTGCCATCAAGTAAGCAACATATCTATTTCCAACGCAAAGATGATGTACTAATATACCTGTACAGCGCCGATGCGCCGCTATCCGACGCTCTGACGTTGATGAGCAACGAAGGGCTCACCTCGGTTGCTGTTGTTGACCATGGGCTGAACGTTGTTGGCAATATCTCTACCGCAGACGTCAAGCACCTCACCAACACAACCAGCTTGCCACTGCTGAAGAGCTCATGCATGCACTTCATCAGTGTGATCTTGTCGGAGCGCGGTATGGAAAACGGGCGCGACTCGTTTCCCGTCTTTTACGTCAACCCCTATTCAACACTTGCCCACACTGTGGCCAAGCTTGTCGCAACGAACTCACATCGTATGTGGATTGCTGAGTCCGCATCGCCATCGCCCAGTGCCCCGGCAACGCCTCTTCTCCAGGCGACCCATCCTATCCCAACTCCCGCAATGGCGGGTGCGGTGGGTGCTGCATCCCCTCCGACCCCTACCGTCCTCATCCCCGCATCTACCACATCGTCTGGGCCACAATCCCCTCTGCCAGGCCAGAGCATATCCGCTGTTCCAAGCGCAGCGCTTCCGGGATCGCAGATATCCGGCCGCCTCTCCGGTGTGGTATCGCTGACGGACATCCTGAACCTATTTGCGAAGTCTAGTGGTCTCCACCCTGCCGATCCCTCAGAACAGCGTGCCCGCCGAAGACGGAGCTCAAGCAGTTCAGTCAGGCCGAATCTGGAAGGTGGAGGGAGAACGAGCGTTGACAGCAGAAGATGAGAAGGAAACCAAAAGGGGTCCCAGGCCAGGAGCCGCAAGTGGACAATTGAAGGGGAAAAAATAGGAAGAGAAAGAGGAGACATGTCTCATAGCCGGATGTTGGCGCTAATGGGGATTGCGTTTGGGTGCAAAGCGCGGTTTGGTGGTTTTCGATTAGTTACAGGGGTATCCTTCGTCAAGGTACTGTTAAGAGGGTTTATTCTACAAGTTCCGTAGCAGCTCCCATCAAGGTTGCGAGCAATTGCACGTTTCCGGAGCATCTGTACATGTGTTCTCGAAAGCCATACCCCTCTTGTGCCCACAGTTCACGCGCGTTTGCCAACCATATAATTAGATGGAGAATAATGAGAGGCAACTTTCATTTTGTTGTCGATACTCGGCCGTTCTGAATGCCTCCCCTTTGGAGGCAGACAGCCAGAAACACCACCGGGATATATATCGGCAAAGCTATACTATCCAACGCCATTCCATGCAGGGTAAGGCACTCCTTCACCCCTGTGATACCCCTCATGCTTGAGACCATCATAAACCTAATACAAAACAAGTCGTCCGGTCCTTCATGTACTGTACATTACATACTCCGTACAAAATAATAGTGAACACCCACCCCTAGACCGGACAGTGCCAAACCCGACGACGCCAACAAGCGAGAGTGAGAAAACGACAATTGGAACCGCAACACCCCCAAACCAACCTGATAATGATACACCCATAAACAATACAATCTCCGTCTTTCAGCACCTGGTGCCACCGCCTACTCCGTAAATTCCTAATCGACGCCTAGGCTTCGGCTCCAGTCTGACTCCCCCTTCGCTGTTAATTCGCCGTCTTGGTCTGCTGACCAATCATCCTCATCATCCGACTCGGGAAAGCTACCCGCCATTCTCCTGCCCGATCCTCGCGGCGGCCAGTCCTCGTCGATAAATCTGCCCCCATCGACATGACTGTCTTCTTCCTCTGACCAGTCCCACTGCACAGGAATCTGCTCGCCCCTCTCGTCCACGCCGAAAACCAAGCCGCGCCACTCGCCTGCTGCAATGCGCGCGGCAACCTTCAGCATCAGATTGATGAGATGGGATGGAGGTGACATCAGAACCTCGCAGGCCTTTTGGATGACGGCCATAGGCAGTCTTCGAACGGCAGCGAGCGTGGTTTTCTGACTCATCATTTTGAACGTCGGCCGAGGCGAGAAGAGATTCACAGCCGGTGGTAAGGGGGAGAGAGCACGGCGCGATGGGGAGATTGACGAGCTCGTGGTTGCGCGGTGGCGGATGGCAGGCCGGCGCGCGGTGCTGCCCGAGGAGGAGCGCGAGAGCGATGAGGACAACGAGATGTTGGACATGGACGTTTTAAGGGGGTGGTTCTCGAGGATCGTGTCTGAGGGTGTTGCTGGCCCGTCGCAGCTTGGTTGGGGGCAATCCACGTCGCATACAGACGAGAGCATCGTTGCGCATTCACTGCTCTCCGAGGGGGCAGAGGTAGTAGGGCTCGCGCTCCAAGGCTCTTGAGACAGGTTGGATACTATGGTAATATCAGAGCGGTCTTCGTGACCTGTTTCTTCGTGGTCGTCGCTGCTCCGGCCATGGGAGGGGGACGCCACCGGCGAGGGAGGGCTTGACTGTGGTGGAGAGGGCGGGAGTGGTGGTGTCGATAGGAACGACTGCGGACTGTGGAAGGAGTCATGCGACTCAGCATGGCTTGCTGGTGATTCTGACTTTTGGTCCCCCTCGATGGGCGCAGCAGACTCTTCCACTTCCATTTCCGACGAAGGCTTGGTAGGGCCAGAGGAATCCAGCATAAGCTGTGGAGGTGCGGTCACGCAGCGGCTCGAGTAGAAGCCTCTCAGGTCCGCTACTTTTGCGCGCAGAGGGCCCTGGTTTGCCACAACTGTCGGCGACGCCTCGTGATCTTGTTCTGGCTCTTTTTCTTCGTTCGTTTCGTCGTTGTCCTTCCCTTCGGGATTTGCTTCCTCTTCTTCTGAGGGGGCCAATATTGGAGACTCCGTAATATCGGGCTCGTTTCGTTCACTCGAAGGCTGAAGCGACGGACTTGCTGGGCCCGATGCTGGGTCCTCCTCCGCGAACCTCTTTGCGCGTGTGATATCTCCAGGCGTCACCGGCGTGGGCGGTAACGATACGCTTGGCTTTTTCACAGGCGTCCACGGTCGTTTCTTAATAGGAGTCGATGGCGGTTCGGGCAAATCGACGGTGAAGGTGCGCTTGAAGGGGCATTCCGTCTTCTCGAACTGCAGTATTTGGTCGAAAACTTCTCGCAAAAGCTGAGCCCTCTGAGCATCCTCCGTGCTCCCAACCGGAATCTCTATTCGCCAATACTGTGGCCGTCGGATTTGCAAGACGAATTTGCTCGAGGATTCGTCCACGCACCACGCTTGGCTTTTGGGTAGAATCGGTTGGAGGGCCGAGCCGCAGCTCAGGAAGGCAACGGATCCGGGGGCACGGTAGATTCGGAAAGGACCTGATAAATCATTAGAGCCCTCTTCTATGTACACGGAGCAGCCGAGAACGTCAAAACCTACCAGCTGCGATGGTTCTCTCCAATTGGGAGGACCAAGATAGGGTCCCGGGCTCGACATCTTGGGGCGCGATGCCTGTCCTTGGGCTAATAGAAAGCGGGCGAGGCCCTGCTGTGAAAGAGACGATCTTGACAGAAGGATGGTCGTAAAGGGTGTCGACCGAGCCGACGGCCGACTTGGACGAGGAAGCGTAATGCTGGCTGGCGACGTGTGTGGGAGCCGTGAATACGCGGCGCGGCGCGGCGAAAGCTGACCCTGGGGGCTTCGAGAACTCCATTGTTCGTTCAGTCTATTCCGTGAAGCATTGTGAAGAGCTCGAGGATGCCACCATGGCACAACTGGGCTGCAGTCGTCGGGATACAGCGAGGGGAGCGAGTGTCTCGGTGGTCACGCCTTCAGCTGCGGAACGCTGACTCTGGTGCAAGGGATAGTGTCGTCTCAGGATGGTGCGATGTCCCAGACCTCAGCAGATTTCGAGGATGATGATGAAGGACGACGTCTTTGTCTGACAACACTGATGTCGCTATTGATGCAAGTAGCTTTGGCAAAGGAATGAATGCAATGGGCAAAAGTCTTTTGGCGCTTGGTAGAAGCTCGAAAGCTCGAGCGAGAGAGACGATCCTTGCAGGGCGACCGCGAGGCGAGGCAGGGTTGCTCTCTGGGCGCGACGGGGATGACTATTCCGAAAAAAGCCCCCTCCCCCCACCTTGCTAGAGGTGACTTCCCGGCGCTTGCCAACAGCTAGCGGAGGAAAACCGAGCAGCGACTGTCAAATGCTCAGGAACACACCATCCAATCTCTAACAGGTACGATATACTAAATCTGCCACATGAGCGCAACTTTCGATCCATACCGAGCTAAACGCAGCCCTGTTTTTGACGGTTTTGACGCCGCTCAGTCCAGCATCAGATCTGCCGCTTCGCTGTGGGGCAAGAAGTAAAAGGCTACCTTGCCTGCGCCAGATATCCACCATGATGACAGCTGCAACACATCCATCGCAATCGCCGAGAAACTTAGGCCATCTACCGCTTGCAGTGCAAATTGTGTATACTTATCCCGCCGCGCAGTAAATGTTGGGGGTAGAAGGAAGGGGAATAATAACATCTCAAAATGGTACCACCCTAACAGCGTCTCCTCGCCAATATCCCGTGTGTTATCATGAAAAAGACCCAAATATACATCCTGTTCCGGCTTAGACCAACTGCAGCTGTTGGCACAACCACCACGCTATTTTCGGCCTCGGTCCAACCGCTGAAGCTCTGACATCATTGGTGTTTTTGTGTCCTGGTTGCAGCTGCGTACTTGCCGCTTGCATTTTGCTCACTCAACCATATTTAGTGTCGACACGATGGCTTCGGATCAGAGACCCCCAATCGACAAGGAGAAGCTGAAGGAGAAATTCGACATATCCCACTTTGACCTCAATGCAGTAATACGGGGAATCCAGCTGACGGGCGTTGGCGGTATGTTTACCTCTCAGCTGCCCCTCGCGATGCCTGACACTGACGCCGAGTCGCAGCCCATAGAGCGCTTCAGAACCCAAACATCTTCACCTCGCAACACTACCGGCAGGCGGCCATTGCAGTCGCTGCGGGTATTGCGATCCGGATTTTGATCGCCGTCCCGGTTGGTCTCCCCGAGGCCCCGAGAGAAAAGGTGCATGCCAAACAGCCTTGCTGACCAGAACTCAGGTTTACGGTGTCAGGGTCCTACTATGGTTCTCCTCCCTTCTTTTCACCCTTGACCATGTCACCTGGGACGACAAGATCATCAGTGGCCTCGGCTTCATTGAGACGCACGTCCTCCAAGTCCCGCTGTTCCTCATGACGCTGATGCGCTACCTGACGCCGACCCTGGATGACCTGTTCATGGACTCCCTGCACTGGGTCGACAAGACCTATGTCCAGAAGCACAAGGACGAGTCTGACCCCAGCAAGTTGCGTGCCATGTACTACCCCAACCTCCGGCACTACACCATCAAGGATGGAAGTACCCAATCCTCCAGCATGGCCGAGTCCCTCTCGATGTTCCTCGTCCGCTTCGCTCGCAAAGGTCTCATCTCGCTCGTCATCTTTGGGGCTTCCTATCTCCCCCGCGTCGGCTGGCTCGTCCTCCCGGCCGCCAGTTTCTGGACGTTCAACAAGGCCGCGGGGCTTGGCCCGGCGTCCATCATCTTTGGAACGGGCGTGCTCCTCCCCAAGCGGTACTTGGTCATCTTCCTGCAAAGCTACTTTGCTTCGCGGAGTTTGATGCGCGAGCTTTTGGAGCCATATTTTGCACGTGTTCACTTCACCAAGGAGGAGAAGAGGAAGTGGTTCCGGAATCGGGAGGGGCTGCTCTTTGGTTTTGCGATTGGGTTCCTGACGCTCATTCGAGTGCCGCTGCTTGGAGTGCTCATCTATGGTATCGCCGAGGCTGTGAGTTTCTCCACCTTTGATGCCTTTGGCTTTATTGTGATTGCTAACGTTGGACGCAGAGCACAGCATATCTCATTACCAAGATCACGGATCCGCCGCCGCCTAAAGCTCAGATGCGGGAGTTCGCGGCAAGCCAGGTGGAATGGAAGAACAAACAGAAGTTTCTGAGCCTTTCTCTGGCGAATATGGATAAGATCCACGACAAGCCTCCGCCGTACGCGGAGAATGACCCGTTCCCGCGGCGACCCAGTGAGTGATCGTCTCGGACATCGCTGCCCACCGACACCGGCACAGTCTACTGCCTAGGCATGATATGGCTTTGGATACGGCCCCGTTTCGTCGCCTTTAGGGCCGAGGGGGGGAATGGCTTCGGTGGAGTTTCAACGGCTCGTAGACACCAAGGTAGTAGTGCCCGCCAAGCGCTGCAGGGCGCTAAGGGGTAGCAGCGGATCCCGGGTCCGCGGCCATGTCACATGGATGGGAGGATGGGATAGGCGCAATCCTCGTGTTATATCCGCAGAACATCATACTGTGGGGAAATAGACTTTGTGTGGAAATAAATCCCATTACGTCTTTTCCTGCGCTTGACCGGTCGGGCGGGCTTATCTGACACGGTTGCCGTGCATGCGGGGGTCAGTCTTCCGGCCAAGATGCGATGCGGGCGCCACATGCATCGATGATAAGCTGTTCCGGGTGCGTTCCTTCGCGTCTGGGTATCAGTGGCATTACGTCGATGAGTGAGCTTCCAGTGCTAGGAGTTTACGTACTACCTATGCCCAGCAGGTTGATAGGAGAGGGGATGCGGGGTATTAGATGTGTGAGTGTGAGGGGATAGCTGTAGGTAGACTTGTATAAGAGCTTTGCTCTTCTTCTCTCTGTGAGTTATCAGTTGCGCATACACAGCTTTATTAGTGAGTAAGTACCTTAGACATCAATACCATCAACATGGGCAAATCGGCAATCAGAAACGTGTGCAAGGTCAGCTTTAGCAAGCCGGCTGCTGAGCAGTCTAACTTGCATGTGAGTCTCGCACCCTCGCGATTCGTGTCGTTGTCATTCATTGGGAGAGCGCGTTGCTAACCAAAACAGAACCGATGGCATCCAGACAGTACGTCCCCCAAGTCCACTCAAATAGGGACAACAACCCACCAAAGACCTCCAACTAACAGACATCCAGTCCCCTCCGCAGCCACGATTAAAGACGGCGAGACCGTCAAAATCGAGTGCCTCGACTGGTAACCCCTCTTTTTCCCTTTCCCTCCCCCACTCAGAAAGACTAACAGCCCTAGGACCGGCGGCCAGATCCAAAACAACGACAGCGCCGATGACGTGAGAAACGTCGACCTCACGAGGGTCCATTATCTGTCTGGCCCGTTTGATATCGAGGGCGCAAAGCCGGGAGATGTACTTCTTGTGGAGATCATGGATGTCCAGCCATTTGAGGACCGGCCTTGGGGGTTTACGGGGATCTTTGATAAGTCGAATGGAGTATGTTTTCAGTCCGAGGGGTGTTGGAGTACTGAAGTTTTTGGGAGCGAGGCTAATATGTGCTGTGGCTGCAGGGAGGGTTCTTGGATGAGTTCTATCCTTCGGCGTGAGTGTCGGAGTTGGGGTTGGGGTTGTTTATGGGTGGGATGCTGATGGTGAACAGGGCCAAGGCCATCTGGGACTTTGAGGGCATCTACTGCTCCAGCCGCCACATCCCGCACGTCAAGTTCGCCGGGCTGATTCACCCGGGAATTCTTGGATGCGCACCCTCTGCCGAGGTGCTTGACACTTGGAATACCCGTGAAGGGGAGCTCATTGCCGCCAACAAGCTTGCCGATCGCATTGTGGCGCTTCCGTGAGTCCCTGAGCCTCTGAGTGTCAGTCAATCAGGGGAAGATTATCTACTAATACCGAGAAGACCGCAGCCCATCAACATCCACGCGGGCAGCGCAGACGGCGAGCTCAAGGCAAAGATTGGCCAAGAGGGCGCGAGGACCATCCCCGGCCGTCCCGAGCACGGCGGAAACTGCGACATCAAGAACCTCTCCCGAGTACGTGCTCCCCT
>Ga0247760_1000093_pt1 | contig 86439 bp, 61 predicted proteins | sample UWRJL171409R4_FD_179936 | JGI IMG/M metagenome (GOLD analysis project Ga0247760, IMG submission 179936) | Plant litter microbial communities from Arlington Agricultural Research Station in Wisconsin, United States - UWRJ-L171-409R-4 | ecosystem: Environmental > Terrestrial > Plant litter >...
CAATTGGAGCCATTCGCGGATGTAGCCGGCTTGGCAATAGGGGACCCTGCAGGCCAGAGATTCTCTTCCACAGAACAACAATACACAACTATCACCACAATTGGCCATGAGTGCTAGATTCTGACAGTTACACTCACCCCCTCATTTTGGTTTCGCCTGTCCGATCATTTGTTGGCAGGGATGGGGAAATGAACGGGATAATATTCTCGCCGGTATTACAAGATGGCGCGGTTCGTTACCATTCCCATGGTGATTCTCGTTTCTTTCCATGTGGATTTTCAGTTTTAGAAGTTGAATAATATTTCTTGGGCCACCCCCGAGGCAAAGTATATCTACCCGACAGAACTCCCTCCCGCAGTACTGCATGGTCGCCTCTTATCACGCTCCCCGAGTTTCCTAGTCCGCCAACTCGTCGACAGCACCGTCTTCATCACGGACCCGAACCGACCGACGACGCCCATTGCCATTGCAGGCGCGATTGAAACCAAACTTGTTGGATTTTAGGACATAGTTTCCCGTTTCCAATCTCTTCAAAGGCCGCCGTCCAATTTTCTCTACCAACACCTGGGTGCATTCCCTCTTTTCACTTTCCCCAGCTGATCGTCGTATCCTGGGCAGCAAGGGCTGACAGTTCCAGCGGCGTCGTCGTCGGTGATGGTTCCACGCGGTAACATTTCTTACAGCATTCTATCTGTCAGCAGCTATATACCTCTCAGATCCTGCCTACCTCAAACAATCCAAACATCCTTTTCCTCTGTCGCGTGTAGGCCCGACGCGACTTTCCCTGTAACGACTTCGGAAGCGTCCCCCCCAGCCATAAGCAGCATGACCTCTCCACAAAAGCTGTACTGGCCATCGCCCTCGCGCCGCAGCAAGACGGGCAGTGACGCCCCGTGGAGCACCCAGACCTCGTCATCCAGCAACGCTATGCTGAGCGTGACGGCATGCGTGCCCGTCTCGGCCTCGGCTTCGGCGAGCGCCCACCTCCGCAGCGTAGGGGAAGAGGGCACGGGACCCTCGTCGTCGTCAAGAATGCCTATCATAGATCCCCTAACCTTGAGGTCGAGGTTTGTCGGGTTCTCGGCGCACGTCCGGAACTCGGGCTTGGCCCTAGCCCCCCGACTGGCGTCAACGGTGCTAGCTAGAGGGAGAAGCGAGGAGATATACAGCCATAGCGGGTCGTCGGCTTCGCGGCTAATCCAGTCAGGCACCCATGAGGGGAGCAAGGTGCCGAGGCTGTCGCGGCCACGAAAGACGTGGCGCAGCAGGCCTAGCCCCTGCTCGTGCTCTACCATACGCTGGGCGGTGTGCAGCAGCGTGTGCACAACCGTGTTTGGGCTGGCGTAGTTTGGCGTGATGTCGTAGGCGCCCGGCACTAGGCCGATGAAGGCGTATATGCGGTCACGCGGGTCCGACGCCTCGCAGTGCCGCGAGTGCTGCAGCAGCACCTTGAGGTCAGCATGGCGTTTTCGCTCCCGCTTGACGCCGATGATGGACAAAATCCCGGGGTGGATTTCCAAGTGGGCCATGCGCTTCTCCCAAGCTTCGATGCCTCTCGTAGGCACGACAAACCGGGCTGATGAGGAGCTCAGACTCGGAATAGCAGATTCCGGGCCACGACCAGTCTCTCTGTTCGAGAAGATTTCCTGAACGCATCTTGGATCCTTGTCGCTGTTTGGTCTCGCCGGGCGCTTGGACAGCGTTTGCTTCTCGTGGGCCTCGAAGAGCAGGCATCGCCAGTGCTTGAAGGGATGCCACGTCTTGGCGAAGTCGATGTTCACCGTGGTCATGCCGATTGAGATGGACATAATTTCCGGTGTTCTTGGAGCCGAGAAAAACGGGAAATTATCCACCATTTTCTGGAAATGACTGCACTCCCTCCTGGATGAGCTCCACCCGCACTCCAGCCTCTTCTCTTCGCGCCTGGGATAACTCATCCCCCCAGCCAGGCCCCCATTTCTGAAACTCTTGCAGCCCCCAGCCGGGTACCAGGACCCGCCCCCATTTCTGAAATCCTTGCAGCCGCAAGGCATCGAGCTACCAGTACGAAACTCATTCTCATCATCCACATATAGTAGCGGTCCTGCCCTCTCGGGGAAGGGTTTCCTCGCCCAATATGTCAAGACGGCATCCAAGTGTTGGATCTCCTTCTCGTCGTTGTGCAACTCTATCCTGCATGGGAGGTTGAGCAAAGAAGTGCGGCTCTTCTCCTCTTCTAACTGGCTACGCTGCTTTGCCATAAACTCTGAGAGCTGATTGAGGTAGGCATTCCATCTCTTCACTCGTTCCCGAAGGAACTGAGTGCATGAGGACAGGTACTCGTCGTGGGCCGCACTAGCACTGCTGAAGAATTGGTCGATCCTGTGCTTCTCTGCGGATGCGTGCATCTCCCAAGACGCGTGGGCCTTCTCCCAGGCGGCGTAGGCCTGTACCCACTCGGCTACTCTTATCTTTTGCACACGCTTCGCTTCGGCTTTTATCAGCTTTTGCACTTGCTCTTCCTCGGCTATTTCGCGTTCTCGTTGTTGTTTCGCTAGTTTTTCAAGTACAGCTATTCGGGTCCTTGCCTCTGCCGCCTTCTCCTGCACCAGCTGGGTAAACTTGGGAGTAGCCTGGAGAAACTGGAGCCCAGAATCGAGATTTTCCCAGGGTATCGAGGTTGAATGAGAGATAAAAACTGGTCTAGGCGAGGAGATGAACTCTTGGAAAACCCAGCATCTTCGCCACCATTGGCATTCCATAAATGCCTGGATCGCGTTGACCATGGACGGCCGACCCGCATAGTCGGCCTGGGACTGAGAATCAGATGGATTCAGGGAGTCGCAATCCTGAACAGGGTCGGGTCGAAACTGGTGAAGCTCCTTCTCAACCCAGGCCTCAACGCAGGCGGCTGGAGAGGCCGGGCGGCCGCCTTGACTGCAGTCTCTGACCCAAGCCAGCACGTCCTGAGAGTCCGGGATAGAGAGGCAAACGAAGGTCTCGTTGCATCTGCGGTAGATGTCACGCATCATGGCGACCTGGTGTGCGCGCTCGCCGTAATCCAGCTGGTTGATGCAGATTTGGTCGGCCCAGAGCAGCAGGTCCTCGCCCGGCCGCTTTGCCTGCCATGAACGCAGCGCTATGTCGATGGCATGCTCCAGGTTGGCAAAGGCCATGAACGGCAGGCCGTCGACAATCAGAACCGACGTGTCCGAGGGCCTGCCAGCGCAGTACGAGACAGCGCAGTAGGTGCCGGCGGTCCGCGAGAGCTGCACCTTATCGATGAGCTCGCAGGCGAGTATAGGCTCATCGGGGGTCGAGATGCCAAAGTCTTGGTAGTTGCTAGTCATGTACCGCAGCGTCGCGTCGTCCAGCACTGCTGCCCACTGCGGGTTATCCTTCGCGTGTTCGCTGAATGACTTGCGCCGCGATACCCGGAGCAGCCGGATCTCGCGGCGCTGCGGGTCGAGCAATTGGTACGACGACTTGGAGTAAAAGAAGTCGTTGGCCGGTGTGTAGAAGTTGTTGAAGTCGCCGTCGAGCCTGTTAGCCATAGCCTGCTTCCGCAGCCGACGATCGAGAACGAGTTGGCCTCCGCTCGAAGGGTGTGCCATTTTATCAGACGCCATCATAACGTTCGAGTGCATGTCGGCCATGTTACAAGAGGGGGCTAGTGCCAGTTCGCCAACTACACCTTCCCCTACAACCAAAGCGTTAAATAGTGCTGGGAAATGAAAGAGGGCGCTTGGTGTGATAATAATAGACTTGGCCACGGATGGCAATGAAACTCTGTGGCTAGAAGGTGGAGCATCATCGAGGGGCTCCTTGGAGAGTGAGGGATATGCTTGCCCCGAGAGGCCGTAGCATGTTCGTCCGCACACCGCACAGAAACGCGCACCGGCTGATACAAACCCCGCATCTGCAAACGCGTCGCGTTCGCGTCGCATTTTCCAACCACACTCACTAAATTTACTGCTTTTCTGGACGGCTACACGGCAATATACATACCCCTAAATACATATTGCCAGAAACACTGCACAATGGACTCTGTGAAATTGGTAGATTGGAGCCGCTTTATTGAATTGTCTGTTGGCTCTCGGGCTTCGGCCCTTTATTATAACGCTGCGTGGTGGCAACAGTGGTGGCAAACCGTGACCCTAGCCAGCTAAACTGGCGGCATCAGTTCAGGTCCCTTGAGCTCATTCAGCTCAGCTGGCCATATTTTCCACCTGCGCGTTCTCGCCTCTGGCCAGAAGCCCTTTCTTTCTGACAGAATCCTCTTATCTGAGAGTACCTGCTGTAGTAACAAACTACCGTTCCACTAAAAAGCACAATACCTTCATTTTTTGACAAGTGGTAACTGTTGCCATACCTGACAGGACTCAGCCTCCATTTCGTAGAACAAGAGGGGCTTGCACATCGGTTGTGAGTTGTGCGTATTTCTTAATCGCGGCAAGCTCGAGAGGCGGGATTCGTTACAGAGATAGGAGGCAAATAACTCTTGGCAGGTGCCCTTCACCCTCTCCTTTACGAGAATGCGGGGCCGGACTGAGCCTGATCGATGCCCAGGGAAGCTGCGCATCAGGGGCCCCGCACCAGCGCCCTCTGCGACTTCTCATATCTTAATATCTACCCCTCTGAGTTTGTGATCAGTGATTGATTAACTGCCCATCAGTCCCTAGATCAAACTCTGGTCTTAACTAAAATGGATGCACCAACGCCTCCCCTCCCAGGTTCTCAGCAAGCTGCGACGCGGTCTTTGGCAGACCTCGATGTGGCGAAAAAAAGAGGATGTCTGCCAATCATGTGGACATTTCGGCGGCCGCCATTAGGAGCGAAATTCCTATGGCTACGGCCTCTATCGCTATGTTACCATTACTGCGATGCAGGCTGCGTCATCCACCTACCTCACATGTATAGCGCTCTTCAGCTACTTTAAGCGCCGCTTCCTAGTTGCCGACAGCCAGATTCTCTACAAACCCATGGGCACGGCGCTGATTCTCCAGCTCTTTAAATTATTCCGCTACAGCCCAGTCCTCACCATGGCCTTCCCAGAGGGCCAGCTCTAGCCACTTGTCACAACAGCCGTGCCATTGCGGCCGGAGTTTTCCCTCACTGATGCGAAGTCGCGCATCGCCTCGTGGCTACACGATTACGAGTCGAGCCACCCGAATTGCGGGAGAGATGCCCCGCCGGCCATGCCCACGCGCGTCATAGCTACTAGCCAGGACGGGGATGAGCTGTATTCGTATGAGACGTGCCCAGGCGAAACTGGCCGTTACGCCCTGAGCCATTGTTGGGGCACGCCAGAAGACCGCCCGCCCATGACATTCAGAGGAAATCTATCCCAGCGCAAGCAATTCATCCCCGTCACTGAGCTCCCCGAGATATTCAAAGATGCCGTGCAGCTGTGCAAGACCTTGGGAATCAGTTATCTCTGGATTGACTCCCTTTGTATTATCCAGGATGACGCCGTGGACTGGGCGCAGGAAGCAGCAAGGATGGCCAACGTCTACGAAAGCGCGACCATTACCCCCTCGGCTAAAGGCGCTAAAAACTGCAAAATGGGGCCTGTTTAGACCAGTAACCTATCTCAGAATGGACCGCCTTTGCACCTCCCTATCTAGCTCACACAAAGAGGGTCCCCACATAACTTTTGTATCCGGAGGGCGTATCTACCGAATCACTATCTAGAGGATGCCTTACCCACTCTATTTTGGACACGGTAAAAACGAACCGTCATCTAGGCCAATGGGCGTGGGCCCTTCAGGAATAGCTCCTGTCCAGGAGGGTTGCTCACTTCACCGCTGGCGAGCTTCTCTGGAGTTGCACCACTGTCGAGGCATGTGAGTGCCAAATCCGATCGTGAACTCTTGGAGGGCCTAAAGGCGCATCCCGGATCTCGAAGTTCAGCCAGCTCACGCCGTATCAGTCTGAGGTAGCCGACACTCCGGCCATTTGGAGACGGGTTGTTATAGAATATACGAACCGCCTGCTCATATACGAATCTGATCGGTTACCAGCCTTATCCGACATAGCAAAGCATCTTTCAAAGCAAAGGGAAGACTGTGACCACTACCTCCCCCAAAGCCCCCTGTCTCTCAACCTCTTAGTGGCTTTACCCTTAAAGCCAGGGCTTAACGTAGAGCCGCTCCGTCTGATCTGTCGCGCTGTACTGTTCTCCGTACTGTTACTCTTGCCGGGCCGGCCACTGGGGTGACCTGCAGGCTTGTCACACCTTCACTGGTAAGCTTAAACAGGACAATTCTGTATATGTTTAATAATCCAGTAATGTTAGGGAAGATAAACCCTATTATAAAGGCCATAAATAAGGTGTTATAAAAGAGATAAAGGAGTTCAGTGTTAAGGTCAGCTTAAGGAGCTTTAATAAAGACAAGCCGAGTCAGAGGATGCTATTTATCTGGAGGGCTTTGGGTTTTAATGTTACGCCGTTCAGTGTTGCTACTTGAGCTTATTAGTAATAGATATGATGTATGAAGGCTCGAGCCAAAAGAGAGGGGCCCTACGGTCAATGTGAAAGGGTCTAAAACCATCCCTACAGAGCTATTACACTCATAGGAAAGCCTTTCTGAGAGCTGATAAGGTGTTCTAGTAATGTGATACGGTGTCTTACTAGTTTCTCAGCGTCTACAGTGCATGTAAGACGACCTTGAAGAGATGCAGCAAGGCCTGGAAGTGATGCGATTAGAGATATCGAGAATGCTTCTGAGCATTTCTGCACCGCCTACACGGCGCCTTTCTTTTGGCCCAAGCCTTCAGACTCCTATACCAGCGAGTCCTAGGGTCGCTAATTGGCTTTCTTCTTTCCTTTGGAAGACAACCTAGAGAAGAAGCTTAACCGTGACTCCCAGTTAGGCTTTCGATCCCTGGGAGGAGGTGGCGTTGGCCCGTTCGTAAGCGCTCGTCCCCCTGGCCTGCAAGCTCGATCACTTTGGTGATTGTGTCCAATTCCCTCAAGGCCTCCGCGGCCGTGGCACGGTAGGCTGTTGGCTCGGTGGACGACCCCTGGATGGGGCTCGCTGCGCTGGTGGACAGCTTGGCATCTTTGCCGCTCCGGGACCTGAACGACCACTTCTTACTTGCCGAGGGACTTGACGAGGAAGAAACTTGGGGCGAAGCCGGCGACGACGTGCTCTCCTCCTTTTTCCGAAGCCCGTGTAGGCTCTCGACTTTGACGATGAGCAGCCTCGCCTTGATGTGCTGGTGTAGTTGCCCGAGTGCTGTTCCTTTGGGGCATCGCCCGTCAAGCTCTGCCATGTGCTTAAGCCAAACGTTGACGCGCTCCTCCACGGGAAGGTTTCCCGTATCGCTCTCCTCCTGCCAGAATCGCCATGTTTTCTGGCTATCCCAACGTCGGTGATGACGAGTCGGATTGGCGCGCCGCGCTGCGACGCGTCTAGGAAGCACAAGATGTTGTCCGGCTTCAAGTCACCGTGATCAGGTCGATCGGTTGTGGGGTCGCGACTTCTAACTTGCACCACCCATCTCACGAAAATTTCCCTAGCCCAACCGCAAGCTGGTCAGACTGCTCACCTATTTGCTGCTCACTCCACTATTCAATGTGGCGCCCAACCGCGAAAGAAGCCGCCCACAAAGATGCCCTCATAGAAAGTGCCGCCTCTCGACATGTGCCACCTGTGGTGTGCGTCTGTGCTCAGAGAGAGCAAATCTCATTCGGCTGCAAGGGCAGCAAACCAGGAAGCAGCTGAGATCATGCCGTAATCGACAAACCAAAACAATTGGGCTGTGTGAAGTTTCGGAGAGTGTTGAAAAGGATCCGGATCCGGGGAAGACTCCCGACCTCGATTCACCTTTTCCCCAGCTATCCTTTCTTCCATGCTGCGCTCTCGCTTCAAGCGTCGGCCGCTCCCGTTTTCGAGGCACGACGACAGATCTCGCGCGGCCTAGAACAACAATTGCGGGGAGATGGGCGACCCGGCCGTAACGAATGCTCCCTCTCCTCCACCGATCCCAAGCATACCCTTCGTGCTGCTCTGCTTTGAAATGTTCCCCACGCCACGCCTGATCACCTTCACCACGGCCACGCAGGCGATTATGCTTGCCTACCTCGCCATCCCCGTCTGGGTCGTCTCCATGACATGCATCAAGACCTCGGTAGCCCTGATGCTGCTGAAGCGGTTTCGCCCCGTCTCGTACACCACGCGGTGGTGGCGCCCGCTCCTCGTCCTCCTCATCGCCGTGCAGCTCTTCTACTTCGCCACCAACATGGTCTACAGCTTCATCAAGTGCCGGCCGCTCGTGGCGACGTGGGACATATCGACACGCTCGGCCACGTGCTACACGCAGAGGACGGATTTTTTTCTTCTCGCTCACAGGGAGCGTCGTCAACATCACCACCGACGTGGCCCTGTCGCTGTCGCCTATGATGGCCGTGCTGTGGCGGCTGGGCATCAGGTTGTCGCCCAAGATGCAGACAGCGGACATGGCGTACTACATGGAGGGGCGCCCGACCGTTGGCTACACGAGTCTATACGAGGGGACGACGCAGGAAGGCGGGAGGATGTACGAAGCGGAGGAGATAGGCCAGGGCTGGCCCGCCGTGTGCAGGTCGGAGGCGCAATCCGAGACAGGCGCCAGCAGCGGATGACGAGCTTAGTCGGGGGAACGGGATGGAGGGGAGGGGGCTAAGGAAGGACTGAGTAATAGGGCGGAGGATAGATGTAGATGGGATCTTGAAGAGGCATATTAGTAGGATTCATTACATGTTGACGCAAAAGAAACCGACACTAGCAGAAACGTCGCCAACGCCAGGAGCTGCACCATGACTTAATGAAGTGGCTCCAAGTCCTCGGCAAAGGGGACGGCGATGGAAGTGCCGAGGCTGGTTATGAAGCAGAGGAGGAGTTCATGGTCGTCGAATTGCTTGACCAGCGCTCTTCCTGCAGTCGGAAGAACGCGTTCCAGACTTGCCGTAGAGAAGCGACACGTTGCACCTTACTGCCCGGGCAGAGCTTTGTCTTCGACGACCAGATCTTTCTGGCGCGACCATCTCCTCCAAAAATTTCCAAAGACCCCCAAAAAGCCTCCCCGCTGAGCCTCAGATGGTAGTAGCCGTAGAAGCCGACTTAGGATCATTAGATCTCCGCGAGTTGAACGAAACATTGAGAAGGTTACAGGCACCACGAACGACACAAGTCGGGACGAAAAAAATGACTTGGGGTGTTCCACTACTATGCATAGCATTGCTAGATGAAAACAGATGTGACGCCCCCTTCTTATTTTTATTTGTCTTACACCGTAGGAGCTGAAAGCTCCGCCCGTGAGGGCAAGACCCCCTTCTTATTTATTCCAGTCACCAATGATGATATCTGCAGCCTTTTTTTTACGTTCCTGTTAGCGCAATTTCACAGGTTGAACAGACTCGGTCACTCACCTTCTCCGCGACTGCGTACGCAGTGGCACTTAGATGGGCCGCCGGAAGGAATGGCATGATGCTCATATCAACCACTCTCAACCTGTTCGCGCCATGAACCTTGAGAACCGGCCCGACAACGCCACCCTTGGGCTTGGGCATCATGGCGGCCGTGCAGCAAGGGTGGAAAAAGGAAAGAAAACTCTGCTCCTTGACGTAATTGCGCAGGGCTTGGTCGTTTGCGGCCACGGTGGCGCCCGGTCCGATTTCTGTCACTCCGTGTTGCTGCATGATTGGCGTGTTGAAGACCCCTCGGAGGAACCGCACCTGGGCAAGGTGGATATCAAAGTCGACGGGGTTGGATCCGAGACGGTAGTCGAGAAGGGGCTGCGCCAGAGGGTCCGTGAGATTGAGATAACGGGTCCTGTTTAACGGTCGCCCATGTGATTTCTCCTTGTGCGAAACTTGCCCGGGGGATGCTGCTCCATTTTGTCGACTGTGGCGATCGACACTTGCAAGGGCTAATGTCTTCTCAATCTCCAACTGCAAAGCCACATCCCTCTTTCTATTTGGGTTCGACAAGCGCGGCTGACAATTAGGACAGTCCTCTGTCGTTCAGTGGATTGGTGGAATGCAACAAACCGGATGAGAATCAGAAGCCGACACGCGATCTGCTCGCGGTATTGTCCGAGTTTCTTCTCCATGAATTTTACATCATTTGGTTTCATATGGCATTCAAAGCTGCCGTTATTATCCCTTCAAGTCTCCCTGCTTCGGTGGTTAGAGGATTCGAAGAAGTGCCAGGTGCAGGCAGTTCGGACGACCACCTGGTAATCCTGGGCGAGGTTATTGACCTCCTAGTTGCTTCGCGGCTGGGATTCGCATTCTAAAGCCTTGGTGACCTTCTCGAGGTCCTTGATGATCGTCACAACATGCCTTTTCTCGTTGTTCGCGCCTGGGGCTGTCCAATGGACCTCGTACGAAACTGAATCATTGAATGGTCTTTGATGCGCTCCTTCCTCGATATCCCAAGACGTCAACGAACAGCATAAATTCCACTGGCAACACTAGCACCTCTCTTTGGCACTCGCTCCAGGGGAGCCGGCGAGTGTCTCACTTTCAGTGACATGAAGTCGTTTCATGCACCTCGTGCCAGTTCTCTATCTTGAGATGGTAGGTAATTAGACAGACAGCGAGGCTGAGAGAGTGACGGCGTCGGCGAAGTGGGGATGTACCCTGCAGTGGAATTTCATAACACTGCCATTCTGCAACTGGGGGCCTTGTTGGGAGCATACATTCGAGCGATGCGAGTCGCTGCTACAATTCTTTTCTAGTCATGACAGGACGCAATCATCCGTTAAAGTAAAGCACAATGTGAGAATTTAACACAAAACGCCATGCCCGGTGGTTTAAACACGAGTGTGGTGTTGAATAAGGAGGAGAAACACAAGGTTTAGATGCCGAGTCGCTGCCACAATGGCAAAATCTCGCCTCTAGCACGTGGGCGGCTCATTACCCCATCACCCTGTCCGCACAATCTACTAGACCAAATTATCCCTTACGGCAGCTTTTGCCATAATGCTGACCAGAAATTTAACGTTAGTACCGGATTGGGGAACAGATGGTGTTATAGTGTGGGAGCTGGGTAATCTTGCGGTTTGAGGAGATGGACTGTAAAACTATTGCGTGAGGGGAGATGTTACGTGTAATGCTGGTAATGATGGTGGGGTGTATTCTAGCTATTTTTCGAATGGTTATGCTTCTGTGCCTGCGAATTGGATTAGATCCAAATTGGGAATTTGAGTGTTTCTTTGAGCAGATCTTCTTCGCCAACTTTACATTTCGGTCTGCTCATTCGTCAGCCCTGCAGCGTCGGTCTAATGCCGCCCAAGTGATTGCCGATCGTTTGCCCGGTTTGTGGAGCCCACAGCCGTTCCAGCCATCAACTGCTGCATCTCCAGCGGCTGAGGTGAGGGCCAGAACCATTTGTGCATAAGAGGCGTTCTGCATCACGCAACTCCTCAGCCTTCCTATTCGTGCCCTCATCTTACACGGCACGGACCAAAGCATCCGATGCAAGCCACACCACACAATTCAGAGCTGAACATCCAAAAGCATCACCAAGTTGGGCTTATCAAACCGCCGATTACAGTGCTTCGCAGCTTACTTGCAGGAATGCTCCCGAGTCCCCCGCATTGAAATAGCTTGCTGGTGGTCCCCCTCAGCCATTTCCACAACTTCCTCTCTTCCTCTTTCACTCACAACCTAGTATACAAACTATCCCCCCCAACTCCCTCGCAACTCACACGCACCATGACTCCCGTCATCAAACTCCTCGTCGCTCTCCTCCTAACCACTTACACCCATGTAACTGCTCTCCACGCCGACTCACACCAACAGCAACCGCTCAACGGCCCCGTCGCCGTCGCCTCAAGGGAGATCCAACCCCTCCAGGTTGGGCGCCGCGATACAGGGAAATCTCCAGAGACGAACCTCCAAATCTCCTGCAAAACATCGCCTCGCGCTCAGTATGTTCAGGGCGAGGGGAGAGTCGTCAGCACCCTCCTGACGTTCAAATACCCCAAGGCCAAGTTCTGCTGGCTGGAGTTCCTCGCCCCGGCACTGAAAGGTAGCGGCAGGTTGCGCGTGGCCTTGACGCAGGACGCCCTACCGTCGACCTGTCCAGCTAATCCCAAATCCCCTGGCTGGCCCAATGAGATTGGATATTGGGTCGTCTTACCCAACGGTGGGGTCGCAACGTGGCAGGACAGATCAGGCAACGACTTGAACAACAACAAGTCGCCGTGCAAACCGGCGGGCACGCTGCAGGGAGTTGAGATCATCCCACCGCAGTCAGGCCCCTTTGACTTGGAGTGGATTCAAGAGGAAAAGAAGGGGGTGAGGTTGATGTACTCGGACTGATTGAGCCAGTGCTGGCCCCAGACGTGCTTGATGTTCAGTGGGACTATCTGAGCAAAGTATAAGACCAGCAGTGTAGTAATCAAGGAGCGTGGGTGTCGAGGAGGGGAATATTTGTGGACAATGGGAGGTCAAGCCAGATTCTCTTCTGGAAGGATTAATTCCGACGCCATGTCTCCATGAACTTGCATCCATAATCACCCTTGAAATTGTCATCCGAGTGAGCATTGCCGAGTCTTGATGAAGTAAATCCCGAGTTCCTAGAAGAAGGTCTTTAGAATTAGAAAAAGGGGCGCCTGAGGGGCCGTGAAAAAGGAACACTGCGTCGATATATACCCTTACCCAGGACACTGTAGGAGTATGTAGGAGAAATAAAGGGGCCACGTTGCAACCTGGTTTTCTTGTGTCAAAAATTATGTTTCTAAGAATAAACCTTCAGAAACAAATAAAAGGTTGGCACCGCGATGATGCTCGTCCTTGGGGCGATAATCATTCCACGCTTACGGACCGAGATTTTCGACGATAAAGCGTCGGGCTTGAATGGTATGCTGTGATAGCAGCCGCCGGGATCAATAGTACTCGGGCCCTTCGTTTCGGGACAGAATCCACGCCACCACGCTTGGATAGGGAGATGATGGCCGGACCGGAAGCTGGAAAGGGTTACATTCAAACACAGCAACCTTGGAGGTTCGCAGCGGAAGCTAAATAAGAATGGAGAGCAATATTGATGCAAAATACTGTGCTGCACAAAGCAGAGAGCAGATATAAAGGACATTCCAGATTATTGAGATGTAACGCTGACAGACCACATTCATTACCCAACATGCTTCTTAACATCGATGTGAACAAGCTCCCAAACGGAGAAGTGAGTGTCGCCGTATGTCCAGCCCATCCGGGTTCTCAGTTCCCACTCTCTCCTCATAACGACCTAGACGAATCAGAAGGTCTCATCTAAAGTATCTTTTCCATTGGGGCACCCCGCTCGGAGTCAAGCACATATCTTGGAGTGAAAGCACCAGGTCCAGCAGATGGGGAAATCCTACTCCTACCCAAAGTCATTATTCCTCCTTTGTCTTGACGCACGATGTTGACCTTTGGCCAAGATGCACACTACGAATCTGACTAAAATCTGGCAAAATCGGGACATTCAAGTCCCTCTACAACCACTATGGGGTAAAATCACACGGGGTACAATACCTGCCCACCTGGCAGGGCGGAATCATGTATTATTATTATTATGTTTATTATTGTTACTTTTCAAGGATGTCCAAAACATTTGCAGTCTAGCATTCGGTATAATTGATCTTCGCCCATTCCTACAGACTTTGCCCCTCCCTGATGAACCACCACACCCCAGCCTGTGTTTCTTGAGAAGCCTTCTGCCCGGGACAAGGATATATGCATGCAGTTTCGACAAGAAGGCCCACGTGAGGAGGGTGCAAGTCCCGCAGACGTCCTTGGAGCAAAGGCTGAGCCCCTCCCCCGGCCCCGTCCGTCCGTCTTGATCTGGGTAGTGGCATTATGACAGGGCAGAGCCTCGTGGGATTTGTTTTTTCGGATGCACTCCTGTTGCTGACAAAACGCCGATTGAGCTTCGGCTACCCCCATTGCGCCTAACAGTAAAGCTACACAAAACCTGGCCACAAACAATGGCCGCCGCAGCCTCCGCGCCAACCTGCCAATGCAACACGGGGCTTGTCTCTGGTTATTCTGGGAGATGTCCAGCATTCCCTCGTGTTCAGCATAGACGGGCCCTGTCAAGTAGCGGTGGGCAAAAGATGGTAGTTGATCGGATGGAGACGGGTAAGTCGGATCAATGAACAATGCAGCTTGCAGGATCTGGCTGTCGCAGCATGTGCTGGGGTAAATTGCATTGCCTTACTTTATCCTGATTTTTTCTCATCAGATATTGTAAGACGTGGTGTAAATGTTATGGGAACTGTGCAGTCTAGACTACGAAATTCGAAATGTTCCTCCCGCCAAGGTAAAACTTTCCACCACTCAATAATACCTTTCTTGCCTGAATAACCTGGGGTGGTGGAAAACACCACCGTGCCATGCTTGGTCCCTCTACCAACCTGGGAACCTGTCGCCTTTCCGAAGATCAATGATCCATCCTTCCTCCTTGGCCACCCTGGCCATCCCGGACCCTACATCATCCTCCAGCAGACGCACGAGCGCTTTCACCCGGCCATCCGAGCCGGCCATGCCAGCCACGGCCTTCAGCATCCCCTCCACCATGTCCAGCACGGGCACCGCAAGTCTCATCACCACGGGGGGCTCCCCGGTCGTTGTTGTCTCGGTCACGGCGCCAAGACCATCAGGTCTTGGATCCGGCCCGAACCTCCTGGCTAGGTTGGCCACGCGATCGGCGCGCTCGTTTCCCTCCACATCGGCGTGGCCGGGCACCCAGCGCAGCTCGACAGCGACGCCCAGCTTTTGCAGCTCACGCCATGACGAGGTGCCGCGCGCAAAGTTGCCCGGCTCTGCCGCGGCGATAGCGTTGAGCTGGCGCTGCGCGTCCGAAAAGATTGTCACTCGCGTGACTTTCTGCTTCTTGCGAGAGACAACCTTGTCCACGGCGACTGCCAACGCAGCTTCAATTGCTAGTGCCTCCGAGTGGTGTATGTGGTCGCCAGCAGGGTGATTGGAAGGGAGGGCGTATGCGCAATCTTGCCTGTTTTCCGGGGAGCGTTGGTGAGATTCTGATGTTGTCTTCTCGAAGGGCGCGAAAAAAGAAAACCGCAAAGCGGATCAAAAACGGAAAGCGACTCACCATATATCCGAATACGATTGAGGCCCCTTGCCCTGCCTGTCCTCTTCGCTGCGCCTAAAGACGACGCCGAGGCCGATAGGCTTCGGTGGGGTGGCTGACCCAGCTGATGACGACCAGCTCGCGTCGGTCCAGAGGACTAAGTGATGCGGGCCAAAATCAGTTCTAGAAGCACCCCCCGCCGAGAACGCCGTAGGCGAGGGATCACTGGCGAGACGAGCATAGATGCAGCCGTGATTTGGGGGCTCTATCAGCACCTTTATTCCCTCACCAGGTTCTTGGTTCGCACTTGCCGGGGCAGGAGGGGTTCCTTGGTGTGTCGTGGAAAGCTGCTTCTGCGCGGTTGGTTTCTTTGCCAAAGGTTGTTCAATCGAGGTCTTGTTCGGCGTTGGCGATTGCTGCAGTTGCTGTTGTTGCTGCAGTTTCGGCGGCTTGCTTTCTTCGCTGCACTCTTTTCCGTGGGGGGACTTCGTCGTCTGTGTCTGTGTCTGTTGCTGCTGCTGCCGTCTCAAGGCTTTCTTTTGCTTTTTGGACAAGCCCTGCGGGGGGTTTTGGTTCTGGGCTGCACATGGCAAAGTCTGCTGCTGCTGCTGTACATCCTGGCCGTTTGTGGTGTTCTTGGATACTAGCGTCTGCTCGCTCCCTGTGCATTTCGACTGAGCTAGTTTGCTACTGTTGGTAGGTGCGACCCGTTCTTTCAACACAACCTTGACTGGAAATTGGTGTTGGGGCGTCAATGAAGGCTCTACTTGCCCGCTGTGAAGGTCCTTACCCCCCTGGACGGTCGTGGTTCGAGAGTTTGGCGTACTAGAAAGCTGGTTGGCCGTGGCTTTGAGCTCAGACGTGTCCTGGGGCGGCTGTCCGAACGCGTGCTGGAATGGGATGTCGAGTGCAGTGGTCCCAGCGTTTGGAGATGTGCATTCTTGCTTGAGATGCGAGACATCAAGGCTGCTTGCGGGGATCGGGGACAGCTTTTGATCGCTCGCGCTAGTAGTGTTGGTATCGCTGCTTGAGTCAACAGCAGTAGCGTAGTCGCTGCATCCGTCGGCATTGGTGGAAGGCGACGAGGGCTCCAGGCCGAGCGGCGAACTGGCCTGGATATCTGAAGCGGCTCTCACTTGGTCCCGAAGACCATCATCTTGTGAATGAATAACAAGATTATGCGGAACAGCTCGACTCTTTGAAGCTTTCTCGCTCTGGGTGGTGTCACTGGCAGCCTTTGGTTCAGGGGTATCCTTGATGGGGCGCTCTTGAAGCTCGTTGATCACGGACTGCGGCATCCCGAGGATGTTTTGCTTATTTTCACAGTGTCCATCTGGAGAGGCTTGCACTTGCCGAGGAAGGGACTCCTTGAACTGCTCTTGCCCGTGGGCGGCGATTTGTGCCCCGCGCAAGAGCAAATCCTCGATTCCGCCAAGAATGATGCGCACCTGAGTCCACATCGTACTTTTTGGCATAGACAGCTATTGACATAAAAATCCGCAATGAAGCACAAAGCGATGCGGAACGAAAAACGGAGACCCTTGAAGCAGTAGCGTCAAATGCTTTAACTGCAATACTTGTTGTGCGGATGGCAGACAGCGTTAAGACTTGTGCAATGAGAACCCCGGCTTGCCAAAATCCTTATGCTCCGGTTGAGAATCAAACACAGATGGTTGCTATCACTTTCAAAGCCAAGCTAGGTGGCAAAACGTAGAGGCTGACTTGCAAACAAGTAAGAAAAGCTAGCCAAGTATCACAACCTACCAGCACAACAGGAAAATATGGGCCGGCTTGGCAACTCATCTAGTCTGGGTAATCATATTACCACTTATTTGACAAGCAAACTGGAAGAAGCTTGTTGTTGTCGTGAGATTGCGACTTTGAACCACTGGGAAGGCATCCAAAAGTAACGCATGCAATGAGGCCTACAACCGTTACGCCTGCTGTCCAGCACAATATGCTGCCACAAAACATGCATCCACTTGGGGATTGCCAATTGGTCCAGCAACTCCGGCTTTCGCAGCATCGCATGAAGTGGTAGGTTGGGCGCTTGCAAGTAAGGTATGCACTCGTGGCCCATTCACTCGTAGTTCTAATGCAATTCCTGCATGGTCTTTTCCTCGCCCCAATAAGCCTAAACGCGCCCAACTTTGTTGCATCTGTACTCGCTTGCAGCTAGCCCAAAAGCCGGGCTTGGGAGAAGAACACAACAACGGCCACCGCAGCCAGATTTTGGAGCACCATGCTAACTGTGCCTGCTGTTACGTGGCACTCCTCACGAACTGTGTGCATGATCTCCTGAAATTTCTTTTTGGAGAACATTACATCGTGACCACCTCTCAGTTCCTGTTGGGCTTACGTTTGGACCAAACTTTGCCAACCTTTTGGTGTGCACTTCGGCCAACAGATGATCTTCAACACCACCCCTAGCGGCAAGGCCCAGTTTAGTTTAGTAGGTTGTGCGGATGTCGATGTCTCTTTGTCACGAATAACCCCCCCAGAGAGCACGAAACTCTATCTGCCCCGCAAATACAGGACAGCTCATTCTCTCCCCTACCAATACCACGGCGACAGCTATATGATGCAAGGAAACCACAAAACCCAACACCTCTACTTGGGGTGGGACTTTGGGCCGGTCAAATCAAAGAAGCGGATGGATGCTTCTGCCTTGGGGTAGAAAGACCTGTTAGAGTGGGAACCCCCTTTCTGCAAGCAATCCAGACAGCCAAATCGCTTGCATTCCCGGGGTGCCTTGCAAGAAAGGGGGTGTAGGATGACCTGCTTTTCAAGGCTTGGCAACAATCGGAAGACAGCACCAAAACCTTACAATATAGCTATAAAATACGATGTTTAATTAAAATCTAAGTTGAAAAAAACAAAGCCATTCCCAATACCTACAAAGCTTGTCAAAAACACTGCACTCTGGATTTGGTGAAAAACGATGGGGGTTGCAACTGATTGATCCTGTTATGTGCAGAAAGTTGCTTGTTGTTTTAGTTCTAGCTTCCAGCCAGAATCTCCTTCTTTAAAGAACAATCCGTAAGATTTAGCTTCGCCATCACCGAGGCTGAGGCTCACTGGCGTTTAGGCAGTGCTAGGCATCTAGTTAGCTTCACTAATCGGGAGCTTAGGGCCCCTGAACCTCTTTCTTTCTAACAGTTCTGACTAGAGGGTCTGGGAACGGCTAGAATAGTGGATTTGCAACATTGGCCAGGCAACGTGTTGGAAGCGCGGCACTTTGGATTCTATGGAATTGTAGGGGTTGAAACTGCGTGATTGTATTGCTTGTGCTCTCTCCCTGTTCCTCTGGCTCTGGCTGGAAGCCAGAGGCTTCTTTATAGACTATTCTGCAGGATTCAGGCTTCGTCACTCTGGTGGCTGAGGCTCACTGGCGTACTGGCAGTGCCAGGTATCCAGTCAGCTCCGCTGACTAGATGCCCAGGGCCTCTGAACCCCCTTCTTTCTGACAGCTCACCCTTGCTCAGGCTAAGAATCATTTTCAGCACGCTGCGCCGCAGCATGCTGAACTGCTCCAACTCTAGCCGAGTGGGCTCAGAATTGGTCCTATATATAAAGATGGCCAAAATAAGTTCTCATTTTGAAAATGAACAGCCTTGCCTCTACCTCTTATAATTTTTCGTGTTGCCTACCTGTCAGAAACACTGCACTTTTAGGTTTGGTGGATTTGATAGGGTTGCAACTGTGTGATTTCTCTGTGGCTCTCTGGCGAAGTCCCTATTATAGTTTATGAATGGTGGCAAACCTGGTGGTAAATGGAGGTCTACACCAGCTGAGCTGATTACGTTAGTTCAGTTTAGATGCCCACACCAGAGCTTAGCTCTGCTGAGCTCTGTTCGGCTTGGTTATCTACACCTACATGGTGTTCTGGCTTAGAAAGAGGAGTCTGGAAACTACTAGAATAATATGTTTGTAACCATTACTACAGACGTGTAATTGAAACCGCGTGGCTTTGCTACACGGCTTACCATTATTCACAGCTATAAGGAAGGTTCTCTGGCTGAGCTAGACAGCCGAATAAGCAATACAATTACGCAGTTACAATCCCTTTGATTTCACAGAATCTAGAGTGTAGTGCTTCTAACATGTACTGCTATTTCTACCATTCACAGTCAGAGTAATATACCCCACTGACGTTTAAGATTACCTGGTTGGTTGTGTGGTACACTTAAGTGCCAAGCAAGCGGCCCTGCTACTGTAATCGGGACATCCCGTTCACTAGATCTTGTTAGTCTGGGGGAACGTACCTTAACCTACAATTACCGTTGCAGCAGCATGTAGCCTTCCCCGCGGTCGTGATGCTATAGCAGTCGTTACCCGCGACGGAAAAAACAAGGTCAGCCGCAGCAAAACGGATAAAGGATGCTGAGGATACACAGGTGCTACTGACGGAGACCCATGATTTCCGATTTTATTGCAAGGGGGGTAAGACTGATTTGGAGGATATACCAGTCCTTGGATTGGACCTGCTGCTAATGCTTCCATTATATATCGCCGAGACTGACGAGGCTCCGGAGCACTGCTGCCGGGTCAGGGGAAGCTTCATTCCAACTGAATCAATAATGCTTGGCGCCACCCGCCCCCTATTGGTTGCTGGCGCCCCCTTCTTGCGCCGGAACGCCCTGCGCATCCGGGGCCAATCCCTCCCCCATTTGCTCCCACTTCAAATTCCCACCTCCTTCTTCTCACTCTATCTTCTACAAACTTACTTACCTCCTACCTTACTCCTCATCTACTCCCAAACTCGCCCTCTCCTTCTCCCGCATCTCCATCACACCCAGAAACCTCGGCGTAAGCTTCGCCCCAAATGGAATCGGGCGCCTAGATACCACTTTCTGTCAGCATCTCCCCACCGCATCGCACCCCAACTTTAAGAGAGCAACTCACACAACCAACCCATCATCAATACACCCCTCACTATCAATCTCCACCCACCCCCCCTCCTCATCCCTCCCCCCTCAACATGCATAGCCCACAACACCATCGTAACCTGCATAACCAGCATACTCACCACCACATGGCGCCCAGGGCAGATGCGACAGCCGAAGCCAACGGTAACATGGCTTTCCTCTTTGGTTCCTACCGGGCCGTGCTTGAGCTCGCCGGTGGTGGGGTTGATGAAGCGAGAGGGGTTGATGAAGCCAGAGGGGTTGAAGAGGTGGGCGCCGGGGCCGTAGGATGAGGCGTCGCGGTGGGTGGCGTAGACGTTGGCGATGAGGTTTGTGCCGCAGGGGATGGTGTAGGATTTGCAGTGGATGTCCTGGGATATCAGTGTTATGGTTTTGACTAGGAGGGGGATAAAAAGGGGGGGCTACCTCGGACGCCCTTCGTGGAAGGCCGATGGGGTCGATGGGTCGCCAGCGAATGGCCTCTTTGACCATGGATTGGATGTAGGGCAGGTTCTTGCAGTCGTCGATGGTAGGGAGTCTGTCGCCCGACGACGCGGTCGATCTCGGCGTGGGCGCGGCGCTGGGTGTCGGGGAAGAGGATCATGGCCATCATCCACCATGCGAGGACGCCGAATGCGGCTTGGCCTCCGGCGCTAAAAGAGAATAGATTAACTTGTACTCAACTGGAGGGGAAAAAAAGGGTTGTGGAGGAAAACGCACAACCCCGCGGCAACAAGCCAGTAGGCCTCCTCTTGAGTGGGCCCATACTTGGCACCATCTTTGATAAACGCCCTTGTCAGACTCAGGCTTTGGGTTCTCTGACTCAAACTCGTCCGCGTATCCTCGTAGATTCCCTTGAAGATCTTCGAGTGCTTAGCAAAAAAAGAACCCGCCATCCTCTTCCAAGGGGAGATGATGCAGCGCGGGAGAAATCGTAACCACGGTGCCACCTCTACGTAATGCGCCCCTGGCATCGCCGTACGCGTGACCCTGTCGACAAAATCGTGAAACTTTGTCACATTATCCTTGTATTTCCACTTGGGCGGCGACGTTCCGTACGTGACCTGCATGATTGTCGACGCCACGGCCTGCTTGCAGTGGCCGTACCAGTAGACCGGATCCTCGAGCACGCTGTCCTTGTACTGCGTGGCTGTGTTGAACTGGGCCGTTTCCGTGCGGAGGCTCTCCTGCTTAGCTTTTCGCATGCGGTGCTAGATGTTGTTGTAGCCGACAAAGGGGGTGAAGAGACCGCCCGTCATCATGTCCGGGACGATTATGTGCGGGCGGTCCGACGTGACGCCAGCCTTGCGGTCTAGCAGGTCCACGGCGACTTTGAGGGAGTTGATGACCACGATGGGCTGGCCGGCACCGTCGAGGTACATAATGGGGCCGTACTTGTCTTTCCATGCGGTGAAATTTAGCCAGGGGAACTCGCCGAGTTGCAGGGCGTTTCCCAGGACGGGGGGTCCAGATGGGCCTGGAGGGGGACTTTTCCGTTTCCACTGATTGCGCAGGTAGCTGACCAGCAGTGTGACAACGAGCAAGGCGGCACCGAGCCTGAGCATTGTGAGATTTGTAGCAGGTGAGGCATGCTCACGGCCTGGAGCCGCGGCACCTAACCAAGTGAGAACAGCCATGACGGATGAGACAAGTGTGGGTCTGTAATCCTAAGGGGGGAATCTTGGAGGAAGGGGAACCATGAAGATAGCCCCTTCCCCCTGAGGCTACTTCTTTGCCGGCAGAGAACGCATCGCCCTTCATTCTGCAAGTCGACCTGATAACAGGTAGCAGCTCGGTTCTATGTCGGTGGTGAGTGATGTGTGATGCGTACTGCATGTATGTGAAGAAGCTAAAGCTGCAGGACCTTGCAGGATAGGGTCAATAAAATGCCCTGATTAAAGAAACTCCGATTCCCGGAGGAGGTTCACCTTAAGACAGGACCGGCTGGCTTCTGTCAGGAGAGGAAGCATTCTGCGCGGATGACAAATTTGGGGTCCACTTTATTGCAGTATTTTAAGGCTCGGCTGTAGGCCCTCGGAACTTCCCAAAATCAAGCATCGTTACCATTGGCCAACACCACTCCTGCACTCCTCAGTGGAAACGTGATGGCCAATACATCAGGCATAAGACCCTTGCATCAACCAATGTGCCGCTGAATCCCACCCCTCCTGCAGCTTTCGGAATCCCGTGGCCTTGATATGACGAACTGGCAAGATCGCGGAGACATGTCCGCATCAAGCAATCTGCCAGTTCAATTCCGATTGGCAAGCCATGATAGATTCACTCAATGCGAGGTTCTTCTGCATCATGATATGCCAACCGGGGAGATAAGCACTCCCGTGCGGAATATTTAAAGGTCCAGCAGGTAAGCTAAGACACGTGAACATCACCTACCTATCTTTGGTCTTGTTTATGGCGTCATGAAGCCCCGTGCTTGAAGAAGCAAGAGCTAGAGGGGAGGGGACAGATAGATCTAAAAGAATTATAAATACGGGTCTAAAGAAACGTGCCACAGTTTGTAGTGATCTCTGGTGAACATCTAGTGCACAGTTCCCATCAATTTTCAAAGTTGTAGCCATGCCTCAACCACTAATCCACCTCCCCGACACGCTCCGCAACTGGCCATGGCCCAGGACCATCAACCCCCACCACGAGGAGTGCAAGCGCGAGTCCGAAGCCTGGATTGAGAGCTTCCAAGCCTTCAGTCCAAAGGCACAACGTGCCGTAAACGGGTGCAACTTCAGCTTGCTCTCCTCTTTGGCATGGGCAAATCTAAACCGAGGTTACCCCCCCCTCCTTTCCATTCTGTCTCAACTTGCCATCTAACTACTCACCCAGACGGCCTTCGCATCGGCCACGACCTAATGCACCTCTACTTCGTCTTCGACGAGCACTCTGACCTGAGCGCTGCCCTCGAAACCCGCAACCAAGCCTCCGCCATCATGTCCGCCCTCCGCAATCCTTCCAAGCCCCGCCCCCCCAACGAATTCATCGGCGGCCGCGTCGCCCAGAGTTTCTGGCTCAACGCTCTCAGGTCTACACCCTCCCACCCTCTCTTCCACCAGCGCTTCATTGCCTCCTTCCAGCGGTACGTCGACGCCGTGGTGCAGCAGTCGCAAGACCGCGACCAAGGCTTCCAGCGAGATCTGCAGAGCTATCTTGGCCTGCGGCGTTTTACGATTGGGGCGGAGCCGAGTTTTGCGCTAAATGCGATAGAGATGGATTTTCCGGATGAAATCATAGAGCATCCCACGATAAAAAGGTTGGAGGGGCTGACGACGGATATGATTATCGTGTGGAATGATATTGTTTCTTTTGATCGGGAGTAAGTCCTCACCCTCCCGGGTGGGTAGGTATGTTCAGGGGGTGATTACTAACAGAACGGTACGTAGACAAAGCCAACCAGGCCAAGCAGCCCACAACATCATCTCCGCCAGCATGGCGTCCCTCAACCTGTCTGTCCAAGGGGCCATGGATTGGGTCGGTGAGTTCCACGACGGGCTGGTGGAGGAATTCATGGTCGAATACAAGAAACTACCGCAGGTTTGCGCTCTGGACGAAAGTGTGACGGTCAAGAGGCATGTCAAGGAATATGCTACCGCCTTGGCGAACTGGGTGAGGGCTTCGGATTGTTGGGGGTTTGAGAGCGAACGCTACTTCGGCAAAGATGGTCTACGCGTCGGGAAGGAAAGGACATTTATCCTCCGACCCCAACAGTTGCCGGGTACGGCTGAGCTGGAGGCTGCAATTGTTCCTGCCCCTGTGGCCCCAGAGATGGTGGTGATGGCAGGTTCTGTTTGAGGGATATGGGGCGTTTGGGAGTTTGTTCGTTCGTTTCTCAGGAGGGTCGATCTGTTTATTAAGTGAGTGGTAGGACATGTATTTGACTCTCGTGTTACATATCGGGCCTGTTCTAAGATGTAGCTTTAGTCTTAAAATCGGCTAACTAGAATTGGTAGTTTATTAATTTCGAGAGTAGCGATGAGCTCTTCGCAGAAATCCCCAAAGTATTAAACGGTATTAGAAAAGTAGGCCTATCGCTCACAAACCAGCACGCGTCGTCGTCGAATCCCTGACCCGCAAGAGTTGGAAAGTCGGCTCCATTTTGGACACAACCTTCAGCCTGCAATCCCCATTCCAGTGGAACCTGTCCCGCCGCCCACGCTTTTTTCTTCTCCACCGAGCTAGTCGCAAAGTGTCTCCTCGAAGAGAGGGACGGAGTGCAAGCAGAAACGCAAGCAACAGAACCGCGAGCAGAGCGACCACAAGCAGGTCTTGCTTGCGGCACTAGGCCCTTCCCATACTGGCCGTGCCTATGACACGTACATGGATGACGCCATCAAAATCCTCCGCCGCGGCGACACCGACTGCCAGATCCGAGCGGCCGAGCTCTCTCGGTGTCTCGGAAGGTGGTTCAAATCGTACAGCCTGGAGTTCCAAACCGAGAGCCAGGGCCTTGATCAGGACCAAGACCTAAGCCAAGGCAAGAGACCCGTGCGCGGACGAAACCGCACGTCGGCGTTTAGACGAGAGAAGCATCGGACAGCCCAGATCCTGGCCGGGATTTGCCCCACGCTGAACGAGCTGCGGGCCAAGAACGCCCAGAAGAAGCAGCGGGACGATCAGCAGGGGGGGGGGGGACAAGTGGCAGAAGCGATGGCGTCGAGAACTCCGCCAGAGTCAAAGTTCGGTGCAGAAGCCCCTGTCCAGTGAGGCGGAGATTGCCGGGGTGAGACCACTAACTTTGCTCGAAGCGAAACGGACCTGTAGAGGTTGTGGAGAGGTGTTTGCTGAGCGGGGGAGGGAGATGTTCATACATTTGGAGGGCTGTGAGAAATTCCAACAGCAGCGCGGAGTGGAGAGGAGGAAGCAAAAAGAGCAACCACCGCCGGAACGACGCACTTGCAGCGACTGTTGCGTGACGTTTGATTCTCGGACGCGCATGCTCAGACACTCGAAGGATCCCGAGCGTCGCTGTGCTTGTACAGGATCACCCCAGCTTAGGGAAGAATCAGGGAGAGCTTAGGACAAATCAGCCACAGCTTACCCCAGCTCACCCCAGCTCACCCTAGCTCACCCTAGCTCAGGATTGCGAACGAAAAAGGAAATTTCGTGTTCCCAGATTCGTCTCAGATAACCAGGCTGCTATTCGAGGCCCCACTGATGAAGTACTGCGCAAGTCAGGAACTGGCCCCCTGCCCCCCTAGTTGTCCCTAGCAAGGTAAAGAACTCTCTCTCGATTTCCTTATTCTGGCCATTTGTAGGGGGGACAGTGTGGAACGTTTCACTGAGGGTACAGAGCTCATGGGAGCAGCGGAAGTGCAGTTGCAAAGTGACTTGATTAGGTAGAAAGGGTGGGAGCGAAGCTCCCAGACTAAATACAAAAGAGAGCTCCCCGTGTGTGAGGAGAGCACATGACGAAAGGCTCCTGCGTTCCAGCCTAGCCTGGAGCGGTAAGGCGCCTGGGCGCCTGAGCGCCAAGAACTGCCGCTGCAGTTCGACACACCCCCCAGGTGCTCAGAACTGCGTTCTGAGCGCCTGAACGTTCGAAAAGAAGTTCGCTATAGATAGAAAATAATAAGGTCCGGAGGCGAGTTAAGCCTGTAACTTCCCAATTGTGGTTGAGTTAGTGCACGGTTGCGTTTTCAGCACGCGTTAAACTAAAAGCGGTAAGCTTATACAGTAGTCTAAGCTTCTCAACTCTATGCTAAAAGCTTGTAATCTTTCCCTCTGTTTATTTACTTTTTTTAAGTAAATATAAAAAATTAAGAACACCACTATTCTCACTCCCACTCCCGGCCACTATAGCTAACGTAAAGACCACGGGCTCACGCCTTAAGAAAACGTAAATCTTGCTCCTTTTACTTAAAAAAACTGTAGTTTCTACTTACTAACATACTTTACACATTTAATTCTTATTAAAAGCGTAATTAGTCTCGTCTGTAAATGTTTTCACTACTCTTTCTTCTACTCTAGTTCTGACATACTTTACAGTTAAAAGCTTTATAATAAGAAAAGAGCGTTTATAATGTAAGTTTTACTTGCTTTTATTGTTTAAGAGTAGCGGTTAACTTTAATTTAAGTGCTAAAAAGCCTAAACCCCACACCCACACCCTAACCCCGTCACCTAAGCCGCTCGGCTTACCCCCCCGCTTGCCCTCTTATAAGGAGGATAAGGAAGAGGAGGAGGTTAAGCCTCCTGTAATATTAACGTAAGTGGATTTACTTTTATAATAGTAAATGCTTATGTTTAACTCTAAGCTTTTAACAGGAAGAATAAGCCACACACTATTAAGTCACCCCACTTACTAATAACTACACCTAAGCGTAATAAAGTTTATTTAGGGTGTTTACAGAGCGTTATCACTAGTAATAGCGATGGCCATTATTATAAGTCAGTTAGCGCTTTGGTGCGTTACCACTGTTACACTAACAGTCACTCTTATATATTAGTGTAAATACTCTTCTTATAAACTTAATTATGTACTTAGCTAACTTACTACTTAGCCCGTTCTTAATTAAGCCCTTTAGGGATAAGTTTCTTACGGCCCTGTAAGGTGGAGCTCTAGCTACTGTAAATCTTTTATATTTTATAAGTTAGTTTTACTTTAACTGCTTATAATAAGAGCTTAAAAATTATAAAGTTATATTATAAGTGTTACTTATTAAGCCTTTAGCTTAGTTAAGCTGAGAAGAGATTATAGTGGCTGTTAGTGGCGTCTTACCTGGTGGCGCTAATGTTATTTAAGGCTCCGGCTCCTTAAAGGAGTATGCTGTTACTGTAATTAGTAAGCTTATTAACTTAGCCTCCTGTATTTAGCAGAGCGTTATGTTTAGCCTGCTATCTTATTACCTTTAGGCTTATTTTGTCTTTTATTACACCTATAGCACTGCGCCTTTATACGTAAAGACTGTAAGAGCGGTGCTCCCTTTAATCTTACGGCTCCTTTACCACAGTTCCCTTTACTATATAATTAATGTCTTTTAATCTTATAAGTGTTATAAAGTATTTAAAGCGTTACTGTAAAAGCAGTTTAATAAGTCTATCTGCTAGTATCTGTTACGTGGGAAGATATTGTGACGACCCTGCAGGCCGTCATTTAGGCCGGGGCAGCCCGACAAATCCCCCGCAGAAGGAACGGTGCGGAAAGACGGTGCACACCGTCCAGGCGCACTGGGCCAGGGGTGCAAAGACCCGAAGCCCTTACGACCAGTAGAAAAGCGCTTAGTGGCCCACAAGGACTGACAACACTAAGTACCGCTCAGTTAACTGCTTGGCCGTAGTTACGTAGTGCACTACCAAGTATAACGGGCTAAACAAGGTATAAAGTACCTCCTAATTAGTTAGTATAGATAGCCATAGTTATGCCCATAACCACCGTGAGGGACTCTAGTTCCTTACATTAATATTTAATTATTCATTTATATCTTACTATTCAGACTTACCTTTATATATTATAATAACAGCGACTTACAGTAATATTAAACCCCTGTCTAAGAGTGTTAGCTTAATAAGCCGTCTTTAGAACGCCTATTACCTGTTAGTGTCCTGTTATACGTTCTATCTTAACCTGCACTAGTCCTCTTAAGGCCTATATTAAGTACAGGTTATAATACAATATTAGCGTCTTAATTCTAAACACTATTTATTAAACTCCCAGACACCACCTCCCTCCTCCCACTAATATATCAGCTTCCAGAAAAGGTAAGAAGATTAAGGAGGTGTAAACTTAACCTTAACTCCTTATTATTAATAAATTAGCTACACGCCTTAAAGACTTAAACCTTAACTAATAAGGACTGGTTAAGGAACTTAACGAAGCTTTCTTAAGAAACACTAAAAGTTACATTAATCTTATTAAAAAACTCTAAACCTAACTTAACGTTATTAAGCTAGAAAATAATAACCTTAAAAGCTTACAGAAAAAATAAATAAAGCTCCCTCCACCCTTACGCTTTAAAGGAGACTTTACACAGTTAAAGTCCTGGATAACCTAACTTCAGAGTTATATTATTTATTACAATAAGCAGTTCTTTAAAGAAGAAGGAAAGGTTAGGTTTACCAGAGTATTACTAGATAGAGTAGCCATTTACTAATATAAACCCTATGTGAAAATAATTAACAACCTCTCCGTAAACAGGGCACGCAAAAAGGCCCCTAAGACGTAAGCCCTCTTCGATAACTTTAACGTTTTCGTTAACTAACTCCAGACTAAGTTTAAAAAACTAAACACCCCTAAGCAGGCGGAGTAACGCCTTATAACCTTAAGGCAGACGTCCTTAATCCTTAAGTTCTCCACACACTTTAAGTTAAAAGTAGTAAAGACTAAGCTTAGCTAAAAGGCCTTAATAATGCTATTTTAGAGTAATTTAAAGGAATACGTCACTAAAGACCTTTATTAAAAAGACTAACCAGACTATCTTTAAAAGTTAGTCAAGATAGCTATTAAAGCTAATAACTAGTATTATAACCACTATTATTAAAAGAACTATTAAAAGGAATAAACCTCTTACTAGTTAAGTAAACTAAAAAAGGGGAATTAGTTAACTGTAACAGGTCATCACCCTAAGTTAATAAACATTAATATAGTAAACCATCAGAATTAACCTAACTGTAATAAGCTGTAACGACAGTAATAATAAAAGCAGTCTAAGGACTTATCTTAAGTCCAGTACTTTAACTGTAATAAAAAAGGATATATAGTATAACAGTACCTGTTATTAAAATAAATTAGTTAAAAACCCGTCTTAAAAAGGGGAAAGCACATTAGGTTTAACTTTAAAGATATCTATATTAAGATAGCAGGTAATAAAGAAAACTACACTTAAATAAATAAATGTAACTTAAAAGAGGAGAAGGAAGATAAAAAACCCCAAGACATAATATATCCAGTCCTTAAGGGTGTCTTAGAAGAGTTAGTTACAGAAGTGTAGGTTATAAAAGACCAACTCTAAAGTGGAAACTTAAAACCATTAAAGGTGTAAGTTATAAAAGACCGACTTTAAGAAAAGATGTTTCAGTTAGCTGTTACAAGCCTTAAAAACCTCACCCTGTAAGCCTAGGAATTAAGGAAATCTAAGAAGGACCCTAACTTAGAAATTACTAAGATAGTAAAAGGAGTTAAAAAATTAGCCCTTTAGGCCACCTAAACGGTAAAGTAAGCTTTAAAAGGTGAAAAAAAGTAAGTTAAGAGAATCGAACTAAAGAAACGGAAATTCTTCTTAACAGTACCCCTTAAGACTTTTAAACACTTTAAATATACTAAGTAAATCAGCACCCTTACCTCCTTAAAAGAAGGACAGCTTAGATAGCTGCCTTATATTAAGGCCGGTATACCTTAGACTAGTACCTTAAAGGTCCCTTAAAAAGGTACGAAATAAGCATATTAGTAAAGAGTTTAGGAGCTGAAGGAAAAACACTAAAAGTTAGTGGATAAAGTGGAGGATTTATAAGTTAAAGGTCTTATTATAATAATTAAAAATAAAATAATAGAAATTAAGTTACAGCTTTATAATAAAGTTTATTTTACTAATTAGCTTAAGCACTAATTTATTAAAGAAGGCCACTTTATGGAAAAATAAACTGGGTTACTATTACCTAAGTTTTAAAAAGAAGTTTAGGAGAAATAATAAACCCAAAGGCAGGTGGAAGAAGAAAAGAAATAAAGCACCACTCCTCCCACCCTATACTCCATAACTACAGCACCCGCAGTTAACGTTAACTACCCCAGTTATAAGGACATATTATAAATTAACTATATATATAATAACTACGTTTTTAATTAATATTATAAACTTAAGGCCCTTTATAACCACTTCCCCAGCGTATAAAGACAGGATTACACTATTATAAAAGTAAAGTTAAAACTGGCTTACTATTAAGTCTCCTACTCCTTAATAAAAGAAGTTAATAATAAGTGAAAGGTTACTGTAGTTAACTAGGCTCTTACTATATGTTAATAAGGAGGGGTATTTAATAACTGCCTAGTTATAACATACTTACTACACTTTAATAGAAAAGCTAGGGAGTGGTAAAAGTGAGAGGACTATTAACAGATTTAAAAGTAAAAAGATATTATTATAATCTAATCTTATAAAGTGTATTATTAACTTATTAAGGATTTTAAAAACATTATACCGTTTAAAGTTAACTAGATATTAAGGTGTAAAAACCTAAGAAAGGTTAATTGTTAAGTTTATTAAAGCTGCCTGTTTTTTTAAAAAGAATTAAGAAAAGGTTATAAGCCTTTTAAAAGGGCTGGAAACTAGTAGTTTATTAATTAGTAAAAACCTTAAGAAAAAGGAGAGGTATTTAAAGGTTAGGCTAGATAAGACCTTAAGGACAGATAATTATTATAACTTAAATGTTAAAGGAGTATAAGTATTATTCCGTTAGTGTTAATATAATAAATGGAAGGGGGAGGCTGTTTAAAGTAAAAGTAGTGATTAATAGCGGGAGTGTTTTTAACCTAATATACCCCTTATTAGTTAACTGAAGGAAACTCCCTAATAAAGAGTATAAAAAGGCTATTCCTATTTAAAATAAAGAAGGAGGCTTATATTAATATAATAACAGTAAAGTCACTTATTATTTACCACTTTTAATTAAAATAGATAAGGATAAATAATAAGTAGACTTTAACATTACACTAGTTATAAGATATAATATGATCTTAAGTCTACCCTAATTAGAGAAATATAACCCTGTAATTAATTAAAGGAGTAGCTACCTTACCTTTAATAAATCCCCTAATTATAATTATTATTTAAAGAAAGTTAAGAAGGTATTAAACTACTTTAAAGATATATAAAATATTTAAAAGCATATTAAACCTTTAAAATTAAATACAGTTTAGGTTAGGTTTATTAAGATAATTAAAGGACTAAAAGGTCTACTATATTACTTAAATGACAATTTAAAAGGTAAAAAGAAATTAAAAGCTAATTTACAGATAAGTAAAAAAGTTAACTTATTTAAAGTATTTATAAAGTATAGGAAGTTTACCCTATTTTAAAAAAAGATACTATAATTACCAGATTACAGATTATAGGATTATAAAATTAAATTAAAACTGGGAGTAAAGCTCTGCAGCTTCTAGCCTTATTATTTAAACCCTTAACAGGTTAAGGCCTTAAAGGAGTACGTTAATAAGAATTTAAAAAACGGGTTTATTATAAAGTCTTAATCCCTAATAAGGTACCTAATACTGTTTATCTTAAAAAAGGGAGATAGTAAGTTATATATAATTATTAATTACTAAACGTTAAATAAGGATATAATTAAAGATTATTACCTATTACTATTTATTATAAAGATGTAAAAACAGATTATTAAGGTAAACTGGTTCTCTAGTTTTAACTTCCTTATAGGATTTAACTATGTTAAAGTGAAAGAAGAGGATAAATATAAGATGGCCTTTTAGATTTATAACAGGTATTATTAATATTATATCATACTAATAGGATTAATAAACGCCCTTATAACCTTTTAAGGCTTTATTAATAATATTCTCTACCCCTTCCTTAATAAGTTTATCTTTATATATTTAAATAACATTTTAATTTATTCCGAAACTTTAAAAAAACACTAAAAATATATATAATAGGTTTTAACAGCTTTTAAAAAGGTAAAGCTAATAGTAAACTTAAAGAAAAGCTATTTTTACGTTTAGGAGTTAAATTACTTAAGGTTTAAAATAACCTTTAAAAGATTTAAAATGTAATTAAAGAAGATAAAGGTAATTAGGGATTAACCTACTCTAAAGAATTAAAAAAAGTTATAAACCTTTATTAGTTTTATAAACTTTTATTACTATTTTATTAAGTATTTTATAAAAATTATAAAACTATTTTATAAACTTATAAGTGAAGGAAAGCCATTTAAATAGATTAATAAACAGTAAAAGGTGTTTAAAAACCTTAAACACACTTTTATTACAACGCCAGTCCTAGCCCTCCTTAATTTCTTAAAGCCCTTTTAAGTTAAAATAAACTTTTTAAAATTTATAATTAGTAAAGAACTTAATTAAATTTAAGATAATAGAAAACGTCACCTAATTACCTTCTTATTAAAAGGAATCCACAGCCTAGCCTTATAATATCTAATTTATAATAAGGAACTAATAGTGATTATTTAATACTTTACTAAATAGGTACTATATTTAAACAGTATAAAAGAATTAGTTTAAGTCTTCTTAAATTATAATAACCTCCAGTACTTCTTAATTAAGGAACTTAACTTACAGTAAGTATAATAAGCAGAGTTAATAACCCTATTCCACTTCCAGATTCACTATGTTAAAGGAAAAGATAATAGGTAAGTTAATGCTTTTAATTAGAGATAGGACTATAAGGATACTAATCCAGTCCTAATCCCCATTACTATATTTAATAAAGTTAAGAACAGTATATTAAAGTATACATTATAAGTGTCAGATAATTAAACGTTAGAATAAACTATTAACGTTTATATAAACTTATAAACAAAGTATAATATCTATTAATAATAATAAGACTTTTAAATAAGAAGGTTAATGGAAGGAACCTGTAAGTATAAATACCCTTTAGGAGATTTCTTAAGATATATATAAAACTGTAGTAAGGAGTGCTTAAAATATCTAAACTATAATAAAATTAATTATTAATTAAAATAACTGTTAAGAGGTGTAAACGGCATACCTAAACTAAAAGTAAGGCTTTAATATTAAGAGAAACTGTATATTTACAACTTAATTAAGAGAAAAGAGTACGTCTAATAGGTCTATAAGTCTTAACTTAAAGGACATATAGGTTAAGTTAAGACTTTAACACAGGCTTAATAAGCGTATACCTTCCCAGGAATAAAGAAACTGGTTAAAGAAGTGGTTAATAACTGTAACATCTGTTATAGGAAGTAAAATCAACGTTATAAGCTATATAAACTTCTTAAACCACTCCCTGTACTACAGGCGCTATGGAACTCTATCTTACTTAACTTTATTACTAGGATCTTAAAGTTTAGGGACCTTATTATAAGAGTTACCTATAATTAGATCCTTATAATAGTTAATAGATTAATAAAATAAGCTTACTTTTTACTAATTTTAAAAGATATAACAGTAAAGTAACTTACTTATATCTTTAAGAAAAAAGTAATTTTATAACACTTTTAATTAAATAATATCGTTATAGATTAAGATAAGCTAATTATATTAAAGTTTTAATAAGGGCTAATATAAAGAATAGGTGTAAAAAGTAAGCTTTTAACAGCTTTCTACCTATAGATAGATAACTAAACAGAGTAAGTTAATTAAATACTTATAACGTATCTCTAAACTTATATTAACTTTAAATAAGATAATTAACTTAAACTATTACTAATAATATAAATAACTTATAATATAACACCAGTTAAGTTAACAGGTATATTACTGTTTTTTATTAATTACAGTAAGGAGCTTAAGCTCTGTTAAGGCCCACTTACAGGTGCCCCTTAAGCTGTAATCTGTGTAAATTAAATATAGGAACTGTATAATTACTTATAAACCGAACTTAAGTTTATATGTGAATAAATAAAGAAGTTTACTAATAAACACTAAATTAAGTAATTAATGTTTAAGAAAGGACTTTATTATAATAGTGAATAAGTTAAGGGACCGACTTTTTAAAAGGGGGATTACGTCTACCTTTTTTCACAAAACCTACATTTAAAACAGCTTAATAAAAAACTTAATTTTAAAAGGTACAGACTGTTTTAGATTAAAAAGAAGGTTGCCACCTCTAATTATAAATTAAACCTACCTGTTAATATAAAGGTGTGGATTAAGGTTTTTCACATCTTACTTTTAAAACCTACCTTAAAGGGAGTTCCTCTAGAAAAGAAGATTAAGATTAACGCCAATAAAGATAAGTACGACGTTAAGGAAGTTATAGATTTATAAAGGGGAAAGAACACGTTTAAATATCTTATTAAGTGGTTAGATTACAACCTTAAAAGTAACTTATAAAAACCAGTTAAGAACCTTAAATACCTAAACCTAATTACAGAGTTCCATTAAAAGAATCCAGATTAATTAAAGCTAATAATAAGAATTAGAAAAATAAAATAAGATCTGATATTTAAATTACTATACTAAAAAGTAAGATTACTATAGGACTTAAAGCCTAAAAAGTAACAGGAAACTCCTTAATAGGTATGGAAGGACATTTGTCAGAACCCTTAGCTAGGGTTGTAAAGACCTTAGACCTAGTAAGGAGGCTAGGCCTTTAAAGCCCCTGGAAAGCTCTATATAAAGAATAAGTGCTGTTAAGGAAAAGAAGTCAGCTAAAGAAAACAAATAAGCGTGCCACTATTATGTAAAAAAAAAAAGGGCCGTTTTCGTCTGTTAAGAAAAGGAAGTTATAAATTAAGTTAAAAAGACACTATAAGCTGTAACGACCCTTTAGGAGGAAAACCTGTAAGAAAAAAGTCCCAGTCCTAAAAAACTAGCTTTACCCAGACCGGGTCTGCCACCTTTACCCGCTTTTAAAAAGATAAAACCTTAACCTTACGGGAAAACACCTTTATCGCCTTTACTTTAATAACACACCGTTAAGTTTTAATACGTTATAACTTTATAAGGGAGTTACAGTGTTTAGTAATTACTTAATTATATAAGGTGTTTAACTCCTTTTTCTTATTTACTAAACCCTTAATAAACTTGTTAAAATAACTAAATACGTTACACGAAAAAGGTATACTAGCAGATTAATACTTACTGTAATTGTTAGACTATGCTATAACTTAACACGGTAAAGATTTAGTTTAATAACAGGTGCAGGGAGACATCTGCAAATTAAAAGCGTTAAGAGACTCTATAAGGCGGATGTGACAGTTATAAGGAGCCTTTTCCTGTTTTCTCTATCTTTTACGCTTTTTAACGCGGTTAGAAGATATAACGAAGGTGGGGAAGGAAAGAAACTAACCTAATGATTCTTTATAGAAAAAGAATGTTAAAGAGGGGGTATTATGTAACAACCCTGCAGGCTGTTATTTAGGCTGGGGCGGCCTAACGAATCCCCCGTAAAAGGAATGGTGTGGAAAGACAGTGTATACCGTCTAAGTGTACTGGGCCAAGGGTGTAAAGACCTAAAGCCCCTACAATTAGTAGAAAAGCACTTAGTGGCTTATAAAGACTAATAACATTAAACACTACTTAGTTAACTATTTGGCTGTAGTTACGTGGTGCACTACTAAGCATAACAGGCTAAGTAAGGTATAAAGTACCTCCTAGTTAGTTAGTATAGATAACTATAGTTATGCCTATAACTACCATAAGGGACTTTAATTCTTTACGTTAATATTTAATTATTTATTTATATCTTACTGTTTAAACTCACCTCTATATATTATAGTGACAACGACCTACAGTGACATTAAACCCTCGTCTAGGAGTGTTAGCTTAATAAGCCGTCTTTAAAACGCCTATTACCTGTTAGCGTCCTGCTATACGTTCTGTCTTAACCTGCACCAGTCCTCTCAAGGCCTGTGTTAGGTGCAGGTTGTAATAGATATAAGACTTTAAATAAGCTTTTAATATGCTCTTAATAAACTTATATATTATAGATATTAACGTATTAGAGCTTAATATTCACTTTTACGTTCTCTTTAATTACTAGCTGTATCGTTTACTAATTATTACAGAAGATCCTCTAAACTAGGCGAAACTTATAAGTAATATTAACTATAAGCCTTTTAAACGTTATAATCTCCTTAACTATATAAGTAAGTGTAAGCAGTTCAGCTTTAGTTAATAACATTATAACTATATATTAATAAGTAGCTCTTTAGTTAATTACGCTATTAAAGAGCATTATAATATACCCTTATAATAAGTGGTGTGTTTTAATATTATTGTGACGACCCTGCAGGCCGTCACTTGGGCCGGAGCGGCCTGATAAATCCCCCGTATAAGGAACAGTGCAGGAAGACAGTACACACGGTACTACGCACTGGGCTAGGGGTGTAAAGACTTAAAGCCCCTATAACTAACTAGCAGTTGCTCAGTCTTAGTAAAAGTGCTCACCTATTAAGCATTTGTAAGACCTTTAAGTAAAAGGTGTTTAGTAACAGGTTACTTAGTCTCTTACTAAGTAACAGGCTACTAAGTAAGGTATAAGGTACCTCTGGCCGGTTAGTATAAATAGTTATAATTATACCCATAACTACTATAAGGGACTTTAATTCCTTATATTAATATTTAATTATTTATTTATATCCTACTATTCAGACTCACCTTTACGTATTATAGTAATAGCAACTTATAGTGATATTAAACCCCCTATTTAAGAGTATTAACTTAATAAACCGTCTTTAAAACGCCTCTTATTTATTAGCGTCCTATTATACATTCTGTCTTAACCTATACTAATCCTTTTAAAGCCTATATTAGGTGCAGGTTATAATATAATACTAACGTCGAGTTTTAAACGCTATTTATTAAATTCCCAGACACCACCTCTCTCCCACTAATATATTAACCTCTGGAAAAGGAAAGGAGATTAAAGAGGTATAAACTTAGCCTCGGCTCTTTACTATTAATAAGTTAACTATACGCCTTAAAGACTTAAACCTTAATTAATAAGGACTAGTTAAGGAACTTAATAAAGCTTTCCTTAAAGATATTAAAAGTTATATTAATCTTATTAAAAAACTCTAGGCCTAACTTAACGTTATTAAGCTGGAAAATAATAACCTTAGGAGTTTATAAAAGAAACGAGTAAAACTCCCCTTACTGTTACATTTTAAGGGAGACTTAGTGTAACTGGAGTTATAGATAGCCCAGCTTTAAAGCTATATTACCTATTATAATAAGCAGTTCTTTAAAAAAGAAGGAAAGGTTAGGTTTACCAGAGCCTTATTAGACAGAGTAACTATTTACTAATATAAACCTTATGTGAAGATAATTAATAACCTTTCTGTAAATAGGGTATGTAAAAAGGCCCCTAAGATTTAGGCCCTTTTTAACGACTTTAACATTTTTATTAACTAACTCTGGATTAAGTTTAAAAAGTTAAACACCCCTAAGTGGGCTAAGTAACACCTTATAACCCTAAGGCAGACGTCCTTAGTCTTTAAGTTCTCTACACGCTTTAAATTAGAAGTAGTAAAGACTAAACTCGGTTAAAAAACCTTAGTAATGCTGTTTTAAAGTAGTTTAAAGGAGCACGTCACTAGAGACCTTTATTAGGAAGACTGACCGGACTGTCTGTAAGAACTGGTTAAGATAGTTATTAAGGCTAATAATCAGTATTATAATTACCATTATTAGAAGAATTATTAGAAGGAACGGACCCCTTACTAATTAAGTAAATTAAAAAAGGGGAATTAGTTAACTGTAACAGGTTACCACCTTAGGTTAATAGATATTAATATAATAAACCGTTAAAACTAACCTAACTGTAATAAGCCTTAACAATAATAATAGTAGAAGCAGCCTAAGGATTTATTACAGGTTGAATGTTTTAATTATAATAAAAAAGGATATATAATATAGCAGTATTTATTATTAAAGTAGGTTAGTTAGAAACCTGTTCTAGAAGAAGGAAAGCACGTTAAGTTTAATTTAAGGGACGTCCACGTTAGGATAGCAGGTAATAAAGAGGATTACATTTAGATAAATAAGTGTAACGTGGGAAATAAGAAAGAAGAAGAAGAACCTTAAGATATGGTGTATTTAGTCCTTAAGGGTGTTTTAAAAAAGTTAGCCATGGAGGTGTAGGTTATTATAAACTGACTTTAAGGTAGAAACTTAAAACTGTTAAAAGTGTAGGTTATAAAAGACTGATTTTAAGAAAAGATGTTCTAGTTAACTGTTACAGGTTTTAAGAACCTTACCTTATAAGCCTAAAAATTAAGGAAGTTTAGGAAAGACCTTAACTTAAACTTTATTAAAATGGTTAAGGGAGTTAAAGAACTAGCCTTTTAGGCTATATAAGTAGTAAAGTAAGCCCTGGAAGGTGAAAGAGAACAGATTGAAAGAATTAAGTTAGAAAAGTGAAAGTTCTTTTTAATAATGCCCCTTAAGACTTTTAAACACTTTAAGTATGTTAAGTAGATTAGCACCCTTATCTCCTTAAAAGAAGGACAGCTTAGATAACTACCCTGTATTAAAGATGGTGTGCCTTAGACCGGTACCTTAAGGGTCCCCTGAGAAGGTACGAAGTAAGTATATTAATAGAGGCTTTAAAAGCTAGAGGAGAAATATTAAAAGTTAATAAATGAAATAAAGGACTTGTAGGTTAAAGGCCTTACTGTAACGTTAAAAGATAAAGTAGTGGAAATCAGACTGTAACTTTATAATAGAGTTTGCTTTACTAATTAGCTTAAACACCACCTTATTAAAAAAGACCGTTTTATAGAAGAATAAGCTAGGTTACTGTTACTTAAGTTTTAAGAAGAGGTTTGGGAAAAATAACGTATATAAAGGTAAGTGGAGGAAGAAAAGAAATAAAGCACTACTTCCCCCATCCTGTACTTTATAATTATAACACCTATAATTAATATTAACCACACTAATTATAGGGATATATTATAAATTAACTATATATATAATAATTACGTTTTTAACCGGTATTATAAACTTAAAGCCCTTTATAACCACTTCCCTAATATATAAAGACAGGATTATACTGTTATAAGAGTGGAGTTAGAACTAGCCTATTATTAAGTCTCCTACTCTTTAATAAGAGAATTTGGTAATAAGTGGAAGGTTATTATAGTTAATTAAACCCCTGTTACGTGTTAGTAAGGGGGAGTATTTAATAACTGCCTAGTTATAACGTGCTTATTACACTTTAATGGAAAAGTTTAAGAATAGTAAAAGTGAGAAGATTACTAGCAGGTTTAAAAGTAAAAAGACATTATTATAATCTAATCTTATAAAGTATATTATCGTCTTATTAAGGACTTTTAAAATATTATACCGTTTAAAATTAATTAGACGTTAAAGTGTGAGAACTTAAGGAAGGTTAATTATTAGGTTTATTAAAGCTGCTTATTTTTTTAAAAGGAACTGGGAAAAGGTTACAGGCCCTTTAAAAGGGCTGGAAACTAGTAATTTACTAGTTAGTGAAAACCTTAAGAAGAAGGAGAGGTATTTAAAGGTTAGGCTAGATAAAACCTTAAGGATAAGTAATTATTATAATTTAAATGTTAAAAGAGTATAAGTATTATTTTGTTAATGTTAACATAATAGATGGAAAAGGGAGGCCATTTAAGGTAAAAGTAGTAATTAATAACGGGAGTGCTTTTAACTTAATGCACCCCTTACTAGTTAATTAAAGGAAACTCCTTAATAAAAAGTATAAAGAGGCCATTCTTATATAAAATAAAGAAGGAGGCTTATATTAATATAATAATAGTAAAGTTACTTATTATTTACCACTCCTAATTAAAGTGGATAGGGATAAATAATAAGTGGACTTTAACATTATATTAATTACAGGTTACAACATAATCCTAAGTTTACCCTAGCTGGAAAAGTATAACCTTATAATTAACTAAAGGAGTGGCCACCTTTCCTTTAATAAGTCCCCTAATTGTAATTACTGTTTAAAGAAAGTTAAAAAGGCTTTAAACCACTTTAAAGATGTACGAAACACTTAAAAGTACGTTAAACCCTTAAAATTAAGTATAGTTTAGGTTAGGTTTATTAAAATGGTTAAAGGATTAAAAGGTTTATTACATTACTTAAATGATAATTTAAAAGGTAAAGGAAAGTAAGAAGCTAATTTACAGATAAGTAAAGAAGTTAATTTATTTAAGGTACTTATAAAGTATAGGAAGTTTACCTTATTTTAAAAAAAGATACCATAACTGCTAGATTATAAATTATAGGATTATAAAATTAAATTAAAGCTGGGAGTGAAGCTTTATAACTTTTAACCTTATTACTTAAACCCCTAATAAGTTAAGGCCTTATAAGAGTATATTAATAAAAACTTAAAAAATAAGTTTATTATAAAGTTCTAATCCCTAATAAGGTACTTAATATTATTTATCCTGTAAAAGGGAGATGGTAAGTTACATATAGTTATTAACTATTAAACGTTAAATAAGGATATAATTAAGAATCGTTACTTATTATTACTTATTATAAAGATGTGAGAATGGATTATTAAGGTAAATTAGTTCTTTAACTTTAATTTCCCTATAGGATTTAACTATATTAAAGTGAAGGAAGAGGATAAGTATAAAACGGCTTTTTAAACTTATAACAGGTATTATTAATACTATGTTATGTTAATAGGATTAATAAACGCCCTTATAACTTTTTAAGGCCTTATTAATAATATTCTTTACCCCTTCCTTAATAAGTTTATCTTTATATATTTAAATAACGTTTTAATTTATTCTAAAACTTTAAAAGAATATTAAAAATATATATAATAGGTTTTAATAGCTTTTAAAAAGGTAAAGCTAACAGTAAATTTAAAGAAAAGCCATTTCCACGTTTAAAAATTAAATTATTTAAAGTTTAAAGTAACCCCTAGAAAGCTTAAAATATAATTAAAAAAGATAAAAGTAATTAAGGATTAGCCCACTTTAAAGAATTAGAAAGAATTATAAGCCTTTATTAGCTTTACAAACTTTTATTACTGTTTTATTAAATACTTTATAAAAATTATAAAACTACTTTATAAACTTACAGGTAAAGGAAAGCCGTTTAAGTGGATTAAAAGATAGTAAAAGGTGTTTAAAGACCTTAAACACGCCTTTATTACCGTATTAATCTTAACTCTCCCTGATTTCTTAAAGCTTTTTTAAGTTAAGATAGACTCCTTAGAGTTTATAATCAGTGGAGAACTTAATTAAGTCTAGGATAATAAGAAACGCCACCCAGTTACCTTCCTATTAAAAGGAATCCACGGCTTAGCTTTATAATATCTAATTTATAATAAGGAATTAATAGTAATTATTTAATGTTTTATTAAATAAGTATTATATTTAAGCAGTATAAAGGAACCAGTTTAGGTTTTTTTAAATTATAATAACCTTTAATACTTTTTAATAAAGGAGCTTAGCTTATAATAAGTATAATAAGTAAAACTAATAACCCTATTCCACTTTTAAATTTATTATATTAAAGGAAAAGATAATAAGTAAGTTAATACTTTTAATTAAAGATAAGATTATAAAGATATTAATCTGGTCCTAATCCCTATTATTATATTTAATAAAGTAGGGAATAATATATTAGAACACACGTTATAAGTGTTAAATAATTAAATACTAGAATAAATTATTAACGTTTATATAAACTTATAAACAGAGTATAATATCTATTAATAATAACAGGACTTTTAAGTAAGAAGGTTAGTAAAAGGCACATATAAGTATAAATGCCCCTTAGGAGACTTCTTAAGGCACGTGTAAGACTGTAGAAAAGAGTGTTTAAAGCACTTAAACTATAACGAAACTGGTTATTAGCTGAAATAGTTATTAAAAGGTGTAGACGGTGTGTTTAAATTAGAAGTAAGGCTTTAATATTAAGAGAAACTATATATTTATAACCTGGATAAATGGAAGGAGTACATTTAACAGGTTTATAAGTCTTAACTTAAAAGATATATAAGTTAAGTTAAGACCTTTACGTAAACTTAATAAATGTATACTTTCCTGGGAATAAAAGAGCTGGTTAAGGAAGTGGTTAATAACTGTAATATCTGCTATTAGAAGTAAAACCGGCGTTATAAACCTTATAAACTTCTTAAACCACTCCCTATACTATAAGCGTTATAAAGTTCTATCTTACTTAACTTTATTATTAGGATTTTAAAATCTAGGGACCCTATTATAGGAGTTACTTATAATTAAATCCTTATAATAGTTAACAGATTAATAAAATAAGTTTACTTCTTATTAACCTTAAAAGATATAATAATAAAGTAACTTACTTATATCTTTAAGAAAAAGGTAATTTTATAACACCTTTAATTAGATAATATCGTTACAGATTAAGATAAGCTAATTATGTCGAAATTCTAATAAGGACTAATATAGAGAATAGGTGTAAAGAGTAAGCTTTTAACAGCCTTTTATTTATAAACAGATAATTAGATAGAATAAGTTAATTAAATACTTATAACGTATCTTTAAACTTACATTAACTTTAAATAAGATAATTAGCTTAAACTGTTACTAATAGTACAGATAACTTATAATATAATATTAATTAAGTTAATAAGTGTGTTATTATTTTTCGTTAATTACAGTAAGGAGTTTAAGTTCCATTAAGGCCCACTTATTAACACCCCTTAAGCTACAGTCTATATAAATTAAATATAAGAGTTATATAACTACTTATAAGTTAAATTTAAGTTTACATATAAACAGATAAAGAAATTTACTAATAAATATTAAACTAAATAGTTAATACTTAAGAAAGGACTTTATTATAATAATAAACGAGTTAAGGGATTAACTCTTTAAAAGGGGGACTATGTTTACCTTTTTTCACAAAACCTGTATTTAAAATAACTTAGTAAAAAGCTTAACTTTAAAAGGTATAAACTGTTTTAAATTAAGAAAAAGGTTACTACTTTTAATTACAAATTAAACTTACCTATTAGTATAAAGGTGTGGATTAAGGTTTTTCACGTCTCACTTTTAAAACCTACCTTAAAGGGAGTTCCTTTAGAAAAGAAGGTTAAGGTTAACATTAATAAGGATAAATATAACGTTAAGGAAGTTATAAATTTATAAAAGGGAAAGAACACGTTTAAGTATCTTATTAAGTAGTTAGATTATAGCCCTGAAAGTAACTTATAAGAGTTAGTTAAAAACCTTAAGTGCCTAAACCTAATTATAGAGTTTTATTAAAAGAATCTAAACTAACTAAAACCACTTATAAAGAACGTAAAGTGAAGGTTAAACTAGTTAATATAACCTTAAGGAGGTAAATTAACTAGTTTACTTTAGAAATAGAAAAATAAGATAAAATCTGACATTTAAATTATTAAATTAAAAAGTAAGATTATTATAGGATTTAAAGCCTAGGAAATGGTAGGAAACTCCTTAATAGGTATGGAAGGATATTTATTAGAAACCTTAATTAGGGTTAAAAGGACCTTAGACCTTATAAGGAGGCTAGGCCTTTAAAGCTTTATAAGCACTGTTAAAAAGAAAGTTAGTAAAAGAAATAAACATATTATTATTATATTATAGAATTATAAGAGGAAAGAAGTTATAAATTAAGTTAAGAAAAGGTTATTAGCTATAATAACCCCCTGGAAAAAGAACTAGCAGGTATTCCTGTTAGAAAGCCTCCTTAGTTAAAGGACTCGCTAACTTTAGGAGGAGCAGCCAGACAGGCCTCTTTTTACTCTTAAAAGTAGAGGACCTTTACCTCTTAATTAAATGTAGAAAAAGCTTACTTCTTTATCCTGTAGTGTTAGGTTTTAATCCGTTTAAATTAAGTAACAGCTTTATAAAGCTCTTAGGTTTTTAACTTTAAGTTCCACGTAACAGTGTTATATTTAATGTTAAGATGGCGCTTCTTAAAAAGGAGCTGTTAAAGGAAAGCGTTATTATAACTAAACGTGTTATATAAAAACGAAGCTTTTACTAATAAACATTTAAAATAGTTATCTAATTATATAATAACGAGATAGGAAAGCGATTTTAAAAAATAACGATTATAAGGTGACATTTATAATCTAAAAGTTAAAGTAAAGTCTGTAAGGTTATAGTAATAAGAGGCGTTATTTTTTAAAGTGTACTTTTATACACAGTTAGCAGGTATAATTACGTTAAAAAAGAAGGAACGCTTTTACTAGGGTTTTTTATGGAAAAAGAACGTTAAAGAGAGGGAATTGTGTGACGACCCTATAAGCTGTCACTTAAGCCGGAGCGGCCTAATAAATCCCCTATATAAGGAATAGTGTAAGAAGACAGTATATACGGTATTACACACTGGGCCAGGGGTGTAAAGACTTAAAACCCTTATAACTAACTAGCAGTTACTTAGTTTTAGTAAAAGTACTTACCTATTAAGTATTTATAAGACCTTTAAGTAAAAGGTGCTTAGTAACAGGTTATTTAGTCTCTTACTAAATAATAGGCCACTAAGTAAGGTATAAAGTACCTCTGGCTAGTTAGTATAGATAGTTATAGTTATGCCTATAACCACTATAAGGGACTCTAGTTCCTTATATTAGTATTTAATTATTCATTTATGTCCTACTGTTCAGACTCACCTTTACATATTATAGTAACAGTGACTTACAGTGACATTGAACCCCCCGTTTAGGAGTGCTAGCTTAATAAGCCATCTTCGGAACGCCCTTTACTTATTAGCGTCTTGCCATATGTTCTGTCTTAACCCGCACCAGTCCTCTTAAGGCCTGTGTCGGGTGCAGGTTGTAATACTTTTACATCCAGTTTATATAGACTGTAACTTAAAGAGTGCTAGTAGGTGGGCCTTAACAGAGCTTAGGCTCCTTATTATAGTTAGTAAAGAATAGTGACATATTTATTAACTTAATTAACGTTATGTTATAAGTTATCTACACTATTAGTAGTAATTTAAGTTAATTATCTTATTTAAAGTTAACGTAGGTTTAGAGATACGTTATAAGTATCTGGTTAACTTACTCTATTTAGCCATCTGTCTATAAGTGGAATGTTATTAAAAGCTTACTTTTCACACCTATTCTTTACATTAATTTTTACTAGAACTTTAACATAATTAGCTTATCTTAATCTGTAACGATATTATCTAATTAAAGGTGTTATAAAACTACCTCTTTCTTAAAGATATAAATAAGTTACTTTACTATTATATCCTTTAAGGTTAGTAAAAAGTAAGCCTATTTTATTAATCTGTTAACTATTATAAGGACTTAATTATAGGTAACTCCTGTAATAGGGTCTTTAAACTTTAAAATCCTAATAACGAAGTTAAGTAAGATTAAACTTTATAGCACTTATGGTATAAGGAGTGGTTTAAGAAGTCTATAAGGCTTATAACGTTAGTTTTACTTTTTATAGCAGATATTACAATTATTAACCACTTCCTTAACTAATTTCTTTATTCTTAGGAAGGTATACGCCTGTTAGGCCTGTATAAGGGTCTTAGTTTAGCTTATATGTCCTTTAAGTCAAGACTTATAAATCTGTTAAATGTATTCCTTTTATTTATTTAAGTTATAAATGTACAGTTTCTCTTAATATTAAAGCCTTACTTTTAATTTAAACGTGCTATTTACACCTTTTAACAGCTATTCTAGTTAATAACCAGTTTTATTATAATTTAAATATATTAGGTATTCCTTACTATAATCTTATAAGTGTTTTAAAAAGTCTCTTAAAGGGTATTTATATTTACAGGTTCTTTTTATTAACCTTTTTACTTAAAAGTCTTATTATTATTAATAAATGTTATACTTTATTTATAAGTTTATATAAACGTTAATAGTTTATTTTAGTATTTAATTATCTAACACTTATAATATATGTTTTAATATACCGTTCTTAGCTTTATTAAATATAATAATGGGGATTAGGACTAGATTGGTGTTTTTATGGTCCTGTCTCTAATTAAGAGTATTAGCTTACCTGTTATCTTTTCCTTTAATATGGTAAATCTGGAAGTGGAATAAGGTTATTAATTCTGCTTATTATGCTTATTATAAGTTAAGTTCCTTAATTAAGAAGTATTAAAGGTTATTATAATCTGAAAAGACCTAAACTGGTTTTTCCGTACCACTTAAATACAGTACTTACTTTATAAAGTATTAAATAATTATTATTAGTTCCTTATTATAAATTAAATATTATAAGGCTGGGCCGTAGATTCCTTTTAATAAGAAGGTAATTAGGTAGTGTTTCTTATTATCCTGGACTTAACTGAGTTCTTTACTAATTATAAACTTTAAGGAGTCTGTTTTGATTTAGAAAGGTTTTAAGAAATCAGGAAGGGTTAGGATTAGTGTTATGATAAAGGTGTATTTAAGGTCCTTAAACGCCTTTTACTATCTATTAGTTTATTTAAACAACTTACTCTCTCCTGTAAGTTTATGTAGTGGTTTTACAATCCTTATAAAATACCTGATAAAGTACTAATAAAAGTTTATAAAGCTAATAAAAGCTTATAACTCTTTCTAATTCTTTAAAATGGGCTAATCCCTAATTACCTTTATTTTCTCCAGTTATATTTTAAGTCTTTTAAGGGTTACTTTAAACCTTAAATAGTTTAGCTTTTAAATGTAAAAGTGGCTCTTCTTTAAATTTACTATCAGTTTCACCTTTTTAAAAGCTGTTAAAACCTATTATATATGCTTTTAATGTTCTTTTAAAGTTTTAAAATAAATTAAAACGTTATCTAAATATATAAAGATAAACTTATTAAAGAAGGGGTAAAGAATATTGTTAATAAGGCTTTAAAAGGTTACGGGGGCGTTTATTAATCTTATTAGCATGATATAGTATTAGTAATACCTGTTATAAGTCTGGAAAGCCGTCTTATACTTATCCTTTTCCTTTACCCTAATGTGGTTAAATCTTATAGGAAAATTAAAGCTGGAGAATTAATTTACTTTAGTAATCCGCTTTTATATCTCTATAATAAGTAGTAATAAGTAGCGATTTTTAATTATATCCTTATTTAACGTTTAATAATTAATAACTATATATAATTTACCGTCTCCCTTTCTTAGGACGAATAGCACTAAATACCTTATTAGTAACTGGGACTTTATAATAAACCCGTTCTTTAAGTTTTTATTAATATACTCCCTTAAAGCTTTAGCTTATTAAGGGTTTAAATAATAAGGCTGGAAACTGTAAAGCTTTACTCCCAGCTTTAGCTTAATTTTATAGTCTTATAATCTGTGGTCTGGTAGTTATAATATCTTTTTTCAAAACAGGGTGAACTTCCTATACTTAGCAGGTACCTTAGATAAGTCAGTTTCTTCACTTATCTGTAAATTAACTTCTTACTTTCCTTCACCTTTTAAATTATTATTTAGGTAGTGTAGTAGACCTTTTAATCCTTTAACTGTCTTAATAAACCTAATTTAAACTACGTTTAGTTTTAAGGGTTTAGTATACTTTTAAGTACTTTATATATCTTTAGAGTGGTTTAGTCCCTTTTTAGCTCTCTTTAACCAGTGATCACAGCTGGGGGACTTACTAAAGGTAAAGTAGCTACTCCTCCAGTTAATTATAAGGTTATACTTTTCCAGCTAAGGTAAACTTAGAATTATGTTATAACCTGTAACTGGTATAATATTAAAGTTTATTTATTATCTATCCCTGTTTATTTTAATTAGGAGTGGTAAGTGGTGGGTAACTTTATTATTATTATATTAATATAGGCCTTCTTCTCCATTTTAAATAGGAATAGCCTTTTTATACTCTTTGTTAGGGAGTTTCCTTTAGTTAACTAATAAGGGGTGTATTAGGTTAGAAGCACTCCCGTTATTAATTACTACTCTCGCCTTAAACGGCCTCCCTTTTCCGTCTGTCACGTTAATATTAATAGAATAATGCTTATACTCCTTTAACATTTAAATTATAGTAATTATCTGTCCTTAAAGTCTTATTTAGCCTAACCTTTAAATACCTCTCCTTCTTCTTAAGGTTTTTACTAATTAGTAAATTACTGGTTTCTAGCCCTTTTAAAGGGCCTATAGCCTTTTCTTAATTCTTTCTGGAAAAACAGGTAATTTTAATAAATCTGGTAATTAACTTTTTTTAAGTTCTTACGTTTTAACGTCCAGTTAACTTTAAACGGTATAATGTTCTAGAAATCTTTAATAAGTTAATAGTATACTTTACAGGACTGGATTACAGTAATGTCTTTTTACTCTTAGATCTGCTGGTAATCTTTTTACTTTTACCATTCTTTAGCTTTTTTATTAAGATGTAATAAGCATGTTATAACTAGGTAGTTATTAAGTAACCCTCCTTGCTAGCATGTTATAGGAGTTTAGTTAATTATAGTAACCTTCTACTTATTACTAGATTCTCTTATTAGGGAGTAGGAAACTTAATAATGGGCTGGTTCTAACTTTACCTTAGCGATGGTATAATCCCGTTTCTATACGCTAGGGAAGTGGTTATAAAGAGCCTTAAGTTTATAATACCAGTTAAAAATACAGTTATTATACATATAATTAATCCACAGTATGTCCCTGTAATTAGGGTGGTTAATGTTAACTGTTAATATTACGGTTATAAAGTACGGGACAGGTAGAGTGGCGTTTTATTCCTTTTCTTCCTCCATTTACCTTTAGGTTTATTATTTCTCCTAAACTTCTTCTTAAAACTTAGGTAATAATAGCCTAGTTTATTCTTCTATAAAGTGGCCTTTCTTAATAAGTTAGTGTTTAAGTTAGTTAGTAAAATAAACTTTATTATAAAGTTATAACCTAATTTCCATTACTCTGTCCTTAAACGTTATAATAAGGCCTTTAATTTACAGGTCCTTTATTTTATCCACTAACTCTTAATGTTTTTCCTTTAGCTCCTGGACCCTCCACTAGTGTGCTTACTTCGCACCTTCTTAGGGGACCTTTAAAGTGCCGGTTTAAGGCACGCTAGCCTTAATACAGGGTAGCCACCTAAGCTGTCCTTCTTCCTGGGAGGTAAGGGTGCTGATCCACTTAGCGTACTTAAAGTGTTTAAAAGTCTTAAGGGGTATTGTTAAGAAGAACTTCCTTTTCTTTAGTTTAATCCTTTTAATTTGTTCTTTTTCACCTTTTAAGGCTTACTTTACTACTTAAGTGGCCTAGAGGGCTAATTCTTTAACTCCCTTAACCATCTTAATAAGGTTTAAGTTAGGGTCCTTTTTAACCTTCTTTAGTTCCTAGGCTTACAGGGTAAGGTTTTTAAGGCTTATAACAGCTAACTGGAACATCTCTTCTTAAAGTCGGTCTTTTATAACCTATACCTTTAGTAACTTTAAGTTTCCACTTTAAAATCAGTTTATAATAACCTATACCTTTATAACTGACTCTTTTAAGACACCCTTATGGATTAGGTACATTACATCTTAAAGTCCCTTCTCTTCTTCCTTATCTCTTAAATTACACTTATTTATCTAAGTGTAATCTTTTTTATTATTTACTATCCTGATATGGATATCTCTAGAGTTAAATCTAATGTGCTTCCCTTTTTCCAAAACGGGTTTCTAACTAACTTACTTTAATAACAGGTATTATTATATTATATAGCCTTTCTTATCGTAGTTAAAGTACTAGACCTGGGACAGGTCTTTAAACTGCTTCTACTGTTACTGCCGTTAAGGCTTATTACGGTTAGGTTAATTCTAGTGGTTTACTATACTAATATCTATTAGTCTAGGGTGATAATTTACTGTAGTTAACTAATTCCCCTTTTTTAATTTACTTAACTGGTAAGGAGTCTGTTCCTTCTAATAGTTCTTCTAATAATAATAATTATAATATTAGTTATCAGCCTTAATAACTATCTTAACTAGCTCCTAAAGGCAATCTGGCCAGTCTTCCCGATAAAGGTCTCTAATAACGTGCTCCTTTAGACTGCTTTAGAATAGTATTATTAAGGCCTTTTAGTTAAGTTTAATTTTTACTGCTTTTAATTTAAAATATGTAAAGAACTTAAGAACTGAGGATATCTGCCTTAAGGTTATAAGGTGTTACTTAGCCTGTCTTAGGGTGTTTAATTCTTTAAACTTAATCTGGAGTTAGTTAATAAAAACGTTAAAGTCGTTAAAAAAGGCCTAAATCTTAGGGGCTTCTTTTTATACTTTATTTATAAAAAGGTCGTTAATTATTTTTACGTGCAATTCGTACCAGTGCGCTATTACTCCATCTAGTAAGGCTTTAATAAACCTAACCTTTCCTTCTTCTTTAAAAAACTGCTTATCGTAATAGGTGATATAGCTTTAGAGTTAGGCTATTTAGGACTTTAGCTGTGTAAAGTCTCCCTTAAAGCGTAATAACAGGGGGAGTTTTACTTATTTCTTTTATAAGCCCTTAAGGTCGTTATTTTCTAGCTTAATAACGTTAAGTCAAGCTTAAAGTTTTTTAATAAGACTGATATGGCTTTTAATGTCTTTAGGGAAAGCTTTATTAAGTTCCTTAACCAGTTTTTACTGGTTAAGGTTTAAGTCTTTAAGGCGTGTGGCTAACTTATTAATAATGGGGAGTTAAGGTTAAGCTTACACCTCCTTAATCTCCTTACCTTTTTTAAAGGTTAATATGTTAGTGGGAGAGAGGTAGTGTTTGGGAATTTAATAAACAGCGTTTAAAACTGTGACGTTAATATCGTATTATAACTTACACCTAACACAGGCCTTAAAAGGATTAATATAAGTTAAGACAGAACATATAATAAGACGCTAACAGGTAAAGGGCGTTCTAAAGATAGCTTATTAAGTTAACACTTTTAGACGGGGGGTTTAATATCACTATAAGTTACTGTTATTATAATATATAAAGGTGAGTCTAAACAGTAGGATATAAATGAATAATTAAATATTAGTGTGAGGAATTAAAGTCCCTTATAGTGGTTATAGGTATAATTATAACTATTAATACTAGCTAACTGGGAGGTATTTTATACCTTGCTTATAATGTTATAAGTGCTTATTATGTGAGCATTTTGCACCGCGCGAGCGTTTTGCTTGTGAGGTTTCCCCTGCTTGCGATGCAAGCACTTAGTATGCTGCGAGCAGCACCTTACTGGTTATAGGGGCTTCGGGTCTTTACACCCCTGGCCCAGTGCGCCTGGACGGTGTACACCGTCTTCCCGCACTGTTCCTTCTGCGGGGGATTCATCGGGCCGCCCTGGCCCAAGTGACGGCCTGTAGGGTCGTCATAGAGGGTTAGTAACATAGTCTAAAGGCAGCGTTAATACTGTTCTAAGCCCTGGAGGTAGCTAAGCCTATAAGGACGTCGTGACGATATATGAAAAGAGGTAAAGAGAGTGATAATCGGCGCTATGGTAGTGATAAGGAAAATTAACCGCACTGTAGAGTGCAGAAGAAATAGATCATAATATTTTCCGACCCTCCCCGGTGATTCGAGTTGTGGTTGATTTTTCGGCCCGTCAGCTGGTTCCGAAGATGCTGCCGGTTTTCCTTTCTCCAGGGCTTGCACTTCGAAAATGTCGATGAAGACAATTTGTAGGTGCAGGTGTTAAGTGCTTCCTCGACGTCATCCGGTGAGCCTAATAGTCCTAGATTGCCGTTCTGCTGAAGAAGATTAAGGAGCTTTGGCTCTTTCCCAAGAGAACCGCAACCCCAGTTATCGTGCTTAGATCCCTAGGCATAAAGCTGCTCCTGAGGTTAGTGGAAAAGGCCAACACCACAGCAGACACTGTCATGATAACCAAGATGCCGGATATTAAATGCGACGTAAAGTCCTGTGCTATTAGCCGCTTCCTCTCTATAAGCGTAACACCTGTGGAATCGCTTGTCTGCTGTTCGTGTGGAACGTTTCACTAAGGGTACGGAGCTTATGGGAGCAGCGGAAGTGCAGTTGCAAAGTGACTTGATTAGGTAGAAAGGGTGGGAGCGAAGCTCCCAGACTAAATATAAAAGAGAGCTCCCTATGTGTAAGGAGAGCATATGACGAAAGGCTCCTACGCTCCAGCCTAGCCTGGAGCGGTAAAGCGCCTGCGCGCCTGAGCGCCAAGAACTGCTGCTGCAGTTCGACAGTTCGGAAAAAACGTAGCGAATAGACACTGGTGCCGACGTTCGGTAGAACCGGGTTATGCTGTTGACGAGTAACTCTGAGGTGACAAGGTCGGACGGCCAAGTCTGGTTGTGAGGAATGGCCGGGCTACCCACACCCAATAACCCCAGCTCGCTCCGACGTATAAGGTTGATCTCCCAAGACATCGCAGTCCAGGCTGACCAGTAGAATGGCACCGAGATCTCGCTGCAGTTATCGCGTACTTCTCGGATCACCATGGGCTCTCCCTTGGTAACCCTGACTTCGAGTTTGCAAAGACGAAATTTGGGTACACAAAATACCGCTGGAGTCGCATTCCCCCCAACGGGAGAGCCAGTGGTATCAAAAGGAGTCATGCCGAGGAGTGTTTTTGGGCCTGGCGTGCTGCACCCTTCGTTCAGGTATTGACAACTGGGTCTCTGGTAGATGGTCTCATTCGATTTCTTTGCAATATCGGCGAAGATGAATTGGTATTCAGTGAGGTTTTCGGAGGCTTGGAACCAACGACGACAAACCACCGAGCACGTAGATGACTGCACCGTCAGATTTATGCGGTAATCTGGATCTGAATCGCCGAGAACGGTATTTGGCGGACTCGGTATCCACGGAGGTTCACATTCTGGTTCAACTATAACGCCGTCCACCACTGCCTGTAACGGAACATCATCGGGCAAGCCGGGAGCGCGAAACGGCCGATACCCACACCCGTTCATCGCGCCAGGCGGATCCGTTTGGTTTCCTGTCATAATGCCGCCTGCGTTGATCGCTGCTCCCGTTTTTCGCTCTGCGATGCCGTCATAGATGGTCGAAAAATCGAACTTTGTCTCGAACAACGATCGGAACCCCGTCCTGCCGGACTGTAACCTGTTGGGGCGAAAGAAGGCCAGTCGACACAGGCACGAGGACTCTCATGACAATTCCAATGCTGGATACTACCGCCACCAGATAGTGACGCCGCTTGAAGGCGCGAAGGGGCTCCATTAAGGAGAAATCAGATGCGTAGTCCAGCAGGAGGGTTTCCGATGCGCTAGCATCCTGGCCACGCGCCAGAATTATCCACGGCATATTTCGGTTGGCTTGGAAGTCAACCCTGGCCCACAGAGCGGCAATAACGGCGAATACCGCCGTCGGACCAAATGTCCACAGATAGTACAAGGCACTCGTATCTCCGACGTCGGCGATGCCTTGAGAGTCGACGGACACGCTGTGCAGTGACTCGATTACTATTGCCATGATCATAAACAGTACGGCAAACGCAAGGAGGGTCGACCAGCGAAGATAGAACGGCTGCCATTACGGTGGTTTCGAGCTTGATGTGCCGTCTGATGGTTGTGATTGTGTCGTCGATGCAGCTTCGTTGCGCTGATCGTCCTCGTTGGTAACGGTGATCTGATCGGTTCCGTTTTTAGAGGCGATGGGTAGATCGTCATCGTTCGAAGTCAGCTGCGCTGCCATAACTGCAAGTACCTAGAATTGGACACGAGTCTTTTTGGTCTCTGGTGTCTCAAGCTTTCTTGATACTTCTCCAGGATGCCGTAGGTGAGTTTGGGAAGGCAGGTTGCCAGGACCACTCAACCTTTTGACCATGTCGGAATCGTGCCTCTCGGAGCGCTCGAGTACTATCGTGCGAATAAATAGCGGCAAAATGCAAATGAAGCCCTGTTTGTTTTATGACTCATGTGGGTGATCAATCGGAATGACAAGTTTGGTGCGAGGTTACTTCATCCACTAACGGAGGTATGTGGCGCTGGTGGGCGCCGATGGCTTACATTCAGCTCGCTATATCTGGGCAAAACAGGCAACTCACAGACGCGAATACCAAATGGAGCCGTGTGATTTTCCCAGGCTGGTTCCCCTCGCAAGGCGTCCCAGTCCTAACTCCGAGTGATCTGATAGGGTTTTAAGTTCAGGAGATGCTCCACAGGTCGCGGGGGTAAGGCATTGCTGGCAGATTTTGGGAGCTTGATGCATTATTGTGCGTCAGCTGAGTCCCGTTGTATGTTCCTCTTCGGACTTAGTTGAAGATTTTTGACCATTCCGGAGGAAGCCTCACCCTCCAAGTACTAACATCGTCCCAACCTAGGTACTTATCCAGTGCAATTTCAGTGGGTTGGTTTAGACACCTAGGTAGGTATTGAAGCCTCTCTCTAGAGTCGGTGCTGATTTGGGTGGACAGGTTTCCAAGGCGCTTTTAACATGGCGAACCCGACATCTACTTCTAATGGTGCTAGCAATTTGGCCCCGCTAACCACAAGCTTTACACCTCCTTCCTCTTGCGTTACTCGCCGTGTGAACAGCGATGCATGGCACGAAGGCTGCTGGCTTCATTCATGGATGTACACCGGTAACAGCTCCAACTGTCTCCCCAAGGGGTGTACAGTGGGACGCTACTAGTGTTACTCGCCCGGTGTGTGTCCTAACGGCTATACGAAATCATCAAGGGGTCGAATTGGACCTAACCTGTCCGCCGCTATCTGCTGTCCGAGGTAAGGCACACCTTGATATACGGCCTATACACATGAACTTTTGCTTCCACTAACCGACCCATCCAATGTGCAGCAACTATACGCTTATTGACGACCGCTCCATAACGCAGTATATGAGCTGATGGATTTATAAAGAATTTACCTCGCTAGAAATTCAAGCGATTTAGGAATATGCTTAATATAGTAGATATTCAGCCGATCGAAAGAATTCCGTAAGAGGAGGAAAACAAGCTTTAATGCTAAAACACTAAGACCTAGGGAGTGTGTCACAGAATCCAGCACTTACGATAGTTTTAATTTTTCCTCCCTTCTACTTCAATAGCTATACCGATTAATTCCATCCTCTGAGACAACAATAAAGGGAGCACCTGTCCCTTGGCTTACGCTCTCAGAATCGCTGCATTAATAGAACACCAAGAAGCTCTCTTTTTCCACTCATTAAATTAATATCATTCTTTCTACCAATTTGCTGCAATACTGCAATAGCTTATGTATATTACTACTTGAAATCACATTACTATTGTCGCTTTATATAAACCTTAGATGCAATTTAAAACTGTTGAGATATAACATCTGAAATCTGCAGTGCGTACCCTATACCTTGTAAAGTGTTCGAGATCCTCGAGCTGCTAGCTCCTCTGTGACAAGCTATATCAGTACATTACTAAAAGTAGAACGTTATGCAGTTAAGCGGCTGCACTGTTGCTGCTCTGTATCTACAGCTCAAGCCACGCAACGTACTGTAACAATTCTCCGACTTATTAGCCTCGATTGGTCACTTGCACATAACCTCCATCAGCCTCAGACCTGCAATCTGTCTTCACTTTAGTTTATACCAGTGCTTTTAAAGCATGCCATAACAGGTTATAGCTGCACCAACAGTAAAATTTAAAACCTTAAATTACTTTTCTAATTATTATTTTCTTATTAATTTATATAAAGCAAACTGTAGCCTTTGCCAGCTGAACTGGCTACGTCAGTTCAGCTCCCCTGAGCTCTTATCCAGCTGGTTAGCTACACTTTCTTCCTGTACATTACGGCCTTCGGCCAGAACCCCTTCTTTCTAATAGAAATTAATAGTATTAAATGCGCGACCTATCATACTATACACTCAACTAAGCTCCAGAGTTTCCTGTCTAAACCGTAGCGCCACATTTTCCTCAAAGTCCCTCTTTTTGCAATGCCAGCCTGCATACCCTAACCGCTTATAGCTATGCTCGGCACCCTCAACCCGCTTTAAAAGCAACCCTTCACAGTTATCGTCATGCTCCCCAATCCCTCGGTTGCTCCGCCGCACGAGGAGAAACGAAAGTGGACCTTGTTCATCTGCGGCGTATTCCTCAGCGTCGAGTAAGACAGAGCTTCGATTCCATGTCCCCACAGGCTCTCCGCTCCTCTCCTCTGCCAAAACAAAGTGATGTCCACCGCCAAATGCGGGAACCTTGAGCCAATTGCAATCGAGGAGTCTCCCTTCCATCTGAAGGACTCCTTCTCCCACAGCTTCGTATTCTGACGGCTCCTCCCCCTCCGCCGCAGGATCAAGAACAAGTCTCACTTTCTTAATGTTAATCTCAATCGACTCCGAGTTCAAATCATATTCCTCCTCATCAGTTCCGCTCGTATCACCGAAGCATGCTCCGTCCACCGCAGCCCAGGACCAAGAAGGGGCCCGCTGGCTGCCTGTCGGGCGCGGGCGCGGCGATATCCGAGCCGGAGGGACTTTTCAGCACAGCCCGTCGGCTAGAAAAGCCTCCCAGGCCCCCACAAGGTAGCGTCCCAGTCCATCTCCGTAGCACGCAGAGTACTCTCTCGCGAGCGCTGCAATGGCGGGCATCTTATCGCTGGGGTTGGTGAGTCTGCGGCGACAGTAGTTGTCTACGGTGTGCAGCCAGGCCCGGTTGGTGCCAGCGGGCGTAATGGTGTTCGGGGGCGGGTCGGTGTAGATGGGGAGGCTGCGGGGCGGTTCGGATGGCCCGAGAGGTGGGAGGATAAGGAGGGCTGTGTATGGGGAGACGCTTCGTGCCGGGGATGCGGATGGAAAGGTTGCGCTTTCCTGGGTTTCGCTGCTGGCCGCCTCGCTGTATACCGGCGCAATGATGAAGCCGTTCTCCGGGACTACAAGATGCTCGCTAAAGTTGTGGTTGAGATGGAGTGCGGCGGCTGTGCCAGACACTGATACCAGAGCATGATTCGTCCCAGCAGCTACCAGTCTTCTCGCCTGTTGGAGCATGCCTTTGAGATGGTCCGAGAGTAGTTGTAGGCCCAGTGAATCTGGTCCGGAGTCGTTCCACATCCTTCGCTTTGGGAAGGTCAGAGGCTGATTGTGGTCGGGGTGACAAAAAACGTTCCCGTCGGTCAGCATGTCGTCGCTGCGTATGCATCGGAACGTCATGCCCCCGGTAGATGGAAAGGTCAGGATTCTGTTGCAAAGTAACTCCTCCTGAAGAATCCATCCCCTCGAAGCCGCAGCCTCATCCCGCCAGCTGTAATACCAGGAAGGATCTCGGAGCTCATGCAGAATAATCTCATCCGTTTCCACGTGGTTCTGATAATCCGAACCTTGGGGAAACGAAACGAAAGAAACCTTGATGAATCCGATGTCTATATGAGGCCCAGTGTTGTCTTTGGGCGTCTCCTCTTGACGGGATAATATATTAGGGTCTGAGTACAGCCACTGCGCGAGCTTGGGAAGTCGACTGCTCCCAAGAAACCCCTCATCCACCGAGGTCGTGCCTGATGGCTGGATTACAAGCTGAGCATTGCCGTAGTAGAGGTGCATGGCGCGAAGCTCCCTTGATTTGCCCGCTTCATCGCCCTGCTGGATGCACAACGTATCGGCCCACAGATCCTGCAGACCCAGCCCTCGGCATACTCGTACTGCGTCTCGAAATGCCGGCGGGAGACTATCAAGCGGCAAGCTGTCCGTGGAGAGACGGCGCCCGAGCCGTGCAAATTCGTCCTGCAGACCCCGCCGTGTACCCCACGAGTAGGACAGACATGCGTACGACCCACGCTCGCCTGGGACCGTTGCTCGCAGCACGACGCGCGTGGAGCCATCCTCCACATCAAAGAGGCGGAGCAACCTGGTGGGCAGCTCGACAGCAGTGTTGGGACTGCAGAGCGAATGGTGCTGGGTACAGTCAGAAAGCCATTTCCGTGCCAGGTCGGCGCTGAATCCGCCTGCATGTTCAGAAAACGCGGGGTCGGGGGGGCCAGGTGATGCGAAAACCTCACTGGCGGGTCCACCTGGGCGAGCCGCAGCGCCAAGCCGGAGAGTGAAATGGGTGAAGCCACCACCGGTGCTTGCAAGGCAATCAATCCTGATGATGGCCAACTTTTCGGGACGGATATTCTGGCTTTTTAGAAAACGGATCGTGATGCCTATGTTTGTGATCCGTTCTTGGGTTGACTCAAGGTCGCGGAGCCGAAGCGGATCTTTGCCGCCGTCCCGGTCAGAACGAGGTGCTTTTAGCTCGTTGCTGAGGAGTTGGCACCACTCGCAAGTTTGAGCCTGCGAGTAAAACTGGTGCGACGGAATATCGTAAGCGATGGACTTGTAGGGGATCCCAAAATCGATATAATGGAGGGAGGTTGCAAGAGGCCGAGGAGCTACTCAAGGAGATGCTGGAGATATGTGCTCGAGTATACGGCCATGATAACCCATGGACCCGGGGCATGGCAGAGGAACTGTTAGCTTGCCAGGAGAAAGGCACACCTCCTCCATAGGCGGCACACCGTTAATTTTTGGCAAAGAATGATTGACTTGCTAGCTTAAATCACAGTTAACACGTATCACGACTAGACGGAGACAAAAGGCTGATGTTCCGACAGCTTAACATGGGGACTGGTGGTGCCACTTACCAGTTATGATGCCCATGGACTGAACGCTAGACTTATCTGGTGGAACTGAATACCTTTGTTAGCTCACCCCACACTGCTTTACACATACACCAACCCCCAGGATGCTCTCTGCCCTTGGGCTGTCTTCGAGCCACGTCATGTGGTCGAGATACGAAATAGGAAACTTCGTGCGCCCAGATTTTTCGCACATAACAGCGGTTGGAGATGGCCCCGTAAGTATGCATGAGACCATTGCGGTGCTGATCCTCGGGGACCCAGTGATAAAGCCGCTCTTTGACTCCGGCACGGCTTATACAGCAGCCGCGTATAGGGTTCCCTAGCTTAGGAAAGAATCAAGGAAAGCTCAGGACAAATCAGCCACAGCTCACCCAAGCTCATCCCAGTTCAGGATTTCGAGCGAAAAAGGAAATTTCGTTACCCGGATTCGTCGCAGACTACCAGGCTATTGTTAAACGCTTGGGGTCGCTCTCTTAGAAGATTTTGCTAAACAACATTTTGCCTGACTTTTATGAATAGGATGCTGCTAAATAGACCTCATTACCTTACTCTAGCTCGGTAATGATAGACCCTTGAACGATCCGTTGCCCCAGCTGTAATCGTGTTTCGTCCAGCTCTTGCCTATGTAGGCTCGGGAACTGATTTTATAGTCATCTTGAACGTTGCTCGAGCTCCTCTCCCAAGACTTACGCAAGGGTAAATTTTCCCGAATTTGAAATACCCAGACCAACCTGCGCCTCCTTTTTCGTCCGCCGCTAGATGGCTGTTAGTTCTTCTTTCGTAGTGGTCGGTGGGTGGGAGAACAAGTTGCATACCAACCCTAAGCTCCTTGCCATTCTTGAAACACTTCACGCTTTCGCCATCCGAGGTTATACTGATTTCCAGCTCGGCGCCACTCACAAGCTCGGGTCCCTCCCGAATTCCAGGTCGCGAGGAAGAATCCTTCACATCGATAGGTAAGGCAACGAGATAGCCGGATTTCGTGTCGTTGCACAGGATGTCACCGTCCTTGTCATACCCCCAAGATCCGTAAAATAACCCAGAAAAATTGCCACTCTGCATTCGCTCTCCGCAGAGCCCAAAGGCGAAGTACCTACGTGGTTTAGAAGTGAGCCAAATTGGTAAATGATAACTTAGCAGGAATAGGAAGCTTTCCACCTACCCACTACAACTCAGGATTTCGACCGTTAACTTCGAAGTTTGAGCATTTGGTAGAAATGGGTGTGATGTTCGTAGGCAAATGTCCTCAGTTCTCTTATTAGCGATCTCGTAGGTTATCACATCTAAATGAAGGGGTTAGCGAGAGCTCGGCCCCGAATGACATGTCGGGTGATACGGTACCTAGCATTTCATTGCTGACTGTATACTCGATGTCGCCCGAGCACTCGTCAGGAATTCGAAATGACGATTCGCTCGAGGTGATTTTCTCTGTTCTGGTATGAAGCTCAGCTGCCCACGCTGGAAGAGATGGAGGCCGCACCCGCCATCTCGTAAGCCAACTTGCAATACTCCAACCGTCCATATCCGGATTAGTGAGCTTGGGCTGGATCAAATTGGGCCAGTGGTCTTGAAGTGTCGCTTCCAACTTTTGTCGCAAGTCATCCATGTCCAGTCGAGCGAGAACTGCCAGTTCAAAATGACCGAGATGCTTGACAAAGGTGACCAACTGCTCCTCATTACCCTGGAAGGCACCTATTGCCCCCTTCAAGTATCCCTGCATAGCTTCAATGCTTCCGAGACACCGAAGTCGCGCCAAATCCAGTGGGGCTGTCTCTATGGTCCATTGGAAATGGCCAGTGAAGAGCTTCGGCAGCCGCACGTTGACGTCTCTCCAGGCCGGATTCTCGAAAACAAAGTTGAGGAAGCTTCGGCTAGACTTCTCATCCGTGCTGAAATGGAATAGCAATAAGCTTCTAGTTGTATTCTGATTGGCAAGTGCAAGAAGCAACTCCTTCTCTTCATCCCTCACATTTCCGGTCCTGGCAAGGATGATCTCAGCAGCACCAACGGCAGAGTATGCACAAGCCATCATGAGAGGCGTCCGCCCTATCGCATCTTTGTCTTCCAACCTGGTCCCGTTGTCAACAAGATGTTTCACGATGCTGTTGGACTTCGCTGACATGGCGGCGATGTGTAAGAGTGATCTTCCCTGAGAATCTTTGACCAGAAGGACCGCTTTGTTCTCGGTAATTTTCTTGACTGCTTCAAGGTCGTTCTCGGTCACAGCGCGGTGCGCGAGTGTGCTCCCGTCGCTGAGCTTCGTCACCAAGCTGTCGGGGTTCATCTTGTCTAGCATGGCGCTGAGGAGGCTTGATCGCGTCTTGACGAAGACCACATCGCGGTTCGACTCGGCAAATACATAGTCTAATGGTGTTCGGTTAAAGTAGTCGGGGCGGTCTGGCAAGGTATCAACCGAGTTGATCAGGGCCTTGCAGATCTTCAGGTTTGCGTTACCAATGGCAATGTGCAATGCCTGTCTGCCCCATATGTCGGTCTCGGTAGGGGCTTTGGGGCGCGTACCCTTATCGTTTTCGAACCGGCTCTTCGGCAGCTTCCCCCGGTAGAAGTCGAGAAGATGCTGCATACACTTCAAGCACTGCGTCTTGATCGCTAGGTGAAGCGGGGTCATGCCGTCGGTGCCGCCCCACTGAATCACCTCGTCCGGATTTTCGGTCTCGTTGAGGAGCCTTTTGAGTGCGGATTTGTCTTTGGCCTGCGCGGCGACGTGAATGGGACTCCGTCCGAGTCTGTCCTTTAGCTTTGGGATACGCCGGTCCTTCTTTGGGATGCGCCGGTCCTTCTTCCCTTGCCGCTTGAAAGCTCGGAGCCTCGGTTTGAAAACTTTGTCGTAGCTTCCCAGGCTGGCGTAGTGAAGGGGCGTCCAACCGAATATATCTTGCTGAGCTAGGAGATCTTGTCAGCTGAGGTCTTTGCTTGGCACATGGCATGCACCAACGGGGTGGGAAACATACCAGCATCTTGTTCGACATCAATCTTATCATTATCGAGCTCTTCGTCGTCTGTTGCTTCAGACTCTTCGTCATCAGTCGCTTCAGGCTTTTCGTCATCGGTCACTTCGGACCTGGGTTGTACTTGATCCTCCGACATGGCAACCCAAACCGAGGCATGCGCGTCGCTGATGGCTAGCTTACTGCGCACCACATTAGGAATCGCCTCCTGTGAGGTGAAGACCTCAGGCTTCTTCCACCTCAAGCTCCCGTCCTCGGATAGAATTCTGGTAGCCTCCTTCAGTCGCTCCAACTGTGAGGTCCGCCCCTCAAAATTCGCAGGCTCTCCGTCTTTACCGACAAGCTCTTTGTGTTGAAGAATGATTTGGAGTACGGCATCGGCGGTAGAGATGTCATCATCTTCCGCGTCCTCAAAATCCTCGTCATTTAGCGTCGGTAGCTCCGCAACCAAGTCGGAAATATCCTCGGGCATGTATTTGTCTAGGGCAGCATGCAAAGGCCCTAAACGCTGCTGGAGCTGATACACCGGAAACAAGCTCAGCAGCACAGCGGAGTACCGAGTGAGAAGCGACTTAATGATGCCCCTGAGTTCTTCGACGAGCTCGACTCGTATCGGGACGCAGCCATTGTACGGTTCGGAGGCTAAGAGCAAAAAGTCAACGGCCCGGGTGACTAGGGCGAAGCAAAGGTGTTCTTCCTCGCGGGGGCGGGTCACAACGTTCAGTTTTTCAAGGAGTTGCCCATGGAATCGCGCCAGCTCGGCCCAGCCTTGGTTTGGGCTAGGACTGGGCAGCAGTCGCAGGTAAGCCTCGTTCGGGAGCACATCTGCCCGACTCAGCGGGGGGATCATGCATAGCAAGATCTCCGTCTTGTCTCCGAGCCCCGTCCTTTCGATTTGTCCGACCACCGTAGTGAGGAGCCGATGCTGTAGCGTCGGCACCGACCACGTCGTCTCGAACTCGCCCCAATCAAGCCCATCTGCCCAGGCGATTTGAACCTGTCTCTGGGAAGAGGAAGCACCTCTCTGCCAGCACTCACGCCCCAAGGAGCCAACGATGGACCACATGAAGCAGGTGAAAATATGCTGCGCGAGAACCAGTGGCAAAGCCTGAGTTGCCTCGATGGAAATCTCGTCGGCTCTTTTGCCCTCGGCGGGGCTGCTGTCCACCACCCCAGGGTTGGGCTTATCCCCGCCGTGCCGGTCTTTGCGGACTCCGTTGAAGCCAATAACAACCCTCGCCTGGTCCGCGGTTTGAGATGCGCCTGCGTGCAGTAATTGGTGAAACCCATCAATCCACCAGTAAAGGTCTCGGCGCAAAGCTTTGTATTCATCGTCATCTCCGAGTATTCGTCGATACGGGTACTTCTTCCTCATCTGCTCCAGGCCGCTACCCTCGACGGCAGGGAAACGGCCGGGCTCTTCGAGGTCCTTGGCCTCTACGTACGACATCCACAAAGAGATGAGAGACTCAAGGATGCCTTCCTCAACGGCCCATTTGCCGTCCTTGACCCAGCATCGTACGACCACATAGTCCTGCGCAGCCGTGCCGTGAGCGCAATCGGAGCCTTTTGCGTACAACTGCGGGCTATGGGCGGCGGGGATGGCGATGTTGATACCATTCCCAGGCCGAGTGGCATCGGAAGGAAAGAACTCGTCCAACACGAACTTCATGGACTGGCAGAGAGCGGCGGCGGCCGTTGAGCCAACAGAGTCCCAGTTACAAATGTACCGCAACCTCCAATGAACTCGAAGCAGCTGATGGCTCCAGCTGGTGTCATGCGCAGAGTCGCCGGGGCTTCGGCCGGCACCTGTAGGCGCTGTATTCCTGGGCAGGCCTTCCATCTTAGGGGATGATGTTCCTACGGTGGGCGTCTCTAGGTTGGGTGTTGTTGCTTTGATATCGTCTGAGATGAGATCTTCGATAGTCTGGAAGTATAACTTCCCGTCTCCCGGCGGCCGAGTCATCCGATTCGACCCTTTTGGGGTAGTGGCATGGCCCTCCCCTCCTTCACTCACCTCTTCTGATTGAGCCGCCGTAATGACCCTCCAACAATACCGGCTGAAAGCATCCTTCCTTGTCAAGGCCAGGGCCCGGCCTTCGGCGTCCAGCGGGCTCTTCAGAGTGCGGAAGGTGCTGTTGAAGGTGATTTGAATGGCCAAGTACTCCAACTCGTAGCCAGGGAGCGGTTCGCAGCTTCTGAACGAGTACCCCAGCTCGCTGCGAACGGCGGCTCGGATCACAGCCATGATGACCACCCCCCCGAGCTGTGCAAATGCGAGGGGGAACGGGAGCGCGCGGAGGCCGATGAATTGGCATACGAAGCCACTCCCGGACAAGAGCACTCCGAGAAGAGTGAGCGATTGCCAAAGCTGTTTGCCGAGCCATTTCCTAGATGTTCTCCACCATGTCACTAATTTTTTTTTAGAAAGAGGCGCTGCGGACGTCACTGATGGTGATGCGTTCTTGTCAGGGGTTTGCTCCGCATCGCCATCGCTCTGGACACCTGAGCCTAAGATGCTCTTTTCGGCACCCCCCTCCTCTTCGGTTGGAATACCAGCCCCACCACCTCCCACTGCGTGGTCTTTCCAGCGGCTGGAGGTAACAATTGTTTCCCTGGCCCCCTCCAATATGATGTATGGGTCAAAGACTTGGTCGTTAACGCTCTGACCCTTTTGAATCCAGAGGAGCCGCGGGTCTGATTTGCTCGCATCTTCGGAGCTGAGCCTCGCACCATTATCCTCCTGCGTCTTCTCCTTCGTTCTAATCCAGCAATACTCAACAGTGCTTTGCTCAATGGCGACGGAACACAATACCATCCCGGCGCACAGCAAGAGCGAGCCAGCACAAAAACAGGGAAACCCGTATGCGATGAAATCGTAGCCCACGGCCTGCCGAGTCGAGGCATGGTACGCCGTGGCAGCCGCAATGGCGATCAAGCCGCACTGGATAATGACAGACAAGACGGCGGCTGAGAATAGCTTGACCAGCATCCAGAAACGGTCACCATCGTACGGACGAGCATGGTTCAGCTGCAGGTTTGGGGGTCCGAGATTGTTCAGGGCGTCGACTTCGAATCTGAAATCCTTGGCTATTTCCGGCTCTTTAGGAGGAGTAGGATGTCCGCTGTGTGTGTCGTCCGCATCTAACTTGACGTCATTTTGTTCAGGTTCCACATTACCCTTCTCAACATCTCGCGACCGAGGTTCAGCAGCATTGACGGAAAGAACGGTGGGATTCAGCAGCGTCTTGCCTTCCAACTTTTTCAGACTGCTTCTCTCCGCTCGAGTAAGAGTCTTGACAAACTTGGTAAACAGTCGATAGCTGTAACTCTTGTAGCCTGCCATTGCTGTTAGGGGACCCTGCCGTGTAGTTACACAAGTCGGGGGAACCACGGGGGTGGAAAGCTACCTTTTCCTCTCATCAGTTTTCCATCTCGAAGATCGGGATCTGGCTCTGCGGACTCCCGCTGCGCACTCGGAAAGTATCCACAAGCCGTAGAGATAACGTGGATTCCGTCAGCCGGCGGACGTCTCGGTGGTTCCTCTCCGGGAGCGGAACACCACAGCTTTTTAATCGACGTGTGCTTTTTGTCATTCGTATTCGCCTCTTCGTCGTACTGCCTGGGAAAGATGAGGATTTGCTTGATTTTGGCTTTTCCCATGGCCCGAACAATGCCCTCCCCGTTGAATAGTTCACAGACTTCATCCGATGTCGATGACATGAGCGCAATCTCAGCCGTCGCGCGGGTCTCTCTGGCGCACCCAATGAAGGACTTGAGCCAACTGAAGCCTTGGACTCGGATCGCCCCCGACATGGCCGTGATGATACCGAGAGGTACCATGGCGAAGATAAGATGATCGACCCACGAGAAGCTCTCGCTGAGAAACTGTAGGGCAAAATTCTCGCCAAAAAGAGCAAGAATGCTTTCCGAAAACATTAGTTTTATGTACTCCACTAGCCTCGCACAGGAAATAATGCAATCAACGTCTGCCACATCCACCCACCAGAATCCCACTTACGGTGCAAGATCCGAGAATAAATTGAGAGCAAACTCGGAGTCGGTTTCGGCCGCTGCGACTACGCCTTGCACCATGCCCAGGACTAGTAGAGCCATGGTGACTAAAACAGGAGTCATAAAATAAAATCTCAGAAACCACATTGTGGCTGAAGTGGCTATATTGTCGTCTTGGTAGCGGTTCTGGTGTGAATTCGGGAGGATGAGGGTTGGGTGGGTGAGGATGATGAAAAATGGCTGATCAAGCCCAGAGATAAGTCTTCTTCCCCGCACAAAAGTGCAGTTCCCTATCTTTCTTCCGGAATTACATAAAAAAGGTTGCTCAACTGCCGGACCTCCAAAACACCTCGCTGACGAATGGGCTAGTAGGAGGCTGCATGGTGCAGAAAGCCACCTGCGAGTCGATTACGGAATGCCGCTTCAGATTGGATAACTAGTCCTTGCCGTGTGGAGCTATTGCAGCCTTCCTTACAGCAAGCCAAACTTCCCCTCTCCGTCTCCATCGAATAAGAAAAAGGCTTTTGATACTCGGACACTCATATACACGAGCCATTGTGCAGGAGTCCGGGTTACATATGGTTATTTTCCACCACTTAGCTACTTCTTGCATAGTCAGTAAGGAAATCTGCAGAGTTAGGATATCATCAGTATGTATTTTTTATATAACGCAGTATAAAGGGGACTTGAAATTAAAAGTGTTCACAGAAAAGTTAAACTGAGCTGAGCCTGAACCAGTGTGGCCACGTGCTCAGGATATGAAAAAAGAAATTTCGTGTGCTTAGATTCGTCGCACAAAACAGAACGTTTTCATCCGCCAGTGACCAACTCCTAACCTGCCATCGCCGCTCTGTGACGACCCTGCAGACCGTCACTTAGGCCGGGGCGGCCCGACGGATCCCCCGCAGAAGGAACAGTGCAGGAGGACAGTACACACAGTACTACGCACTGGGCCAGGGGTGCAAAGACCTAAAAGCTCCTACGACCAATGAGGTTCCGCTCGCGACATGCCGAGTGCTTGCACTGCAAGCAGGAGAAACCTCGTGAGCAGGACGCTCGTTCGATGCAGAGTGCTCGCTCCATAAGCACTTACGACACCACAAGCAAGGTACAAGGTACCTTATAAGTAGTTAGTATAGATAGTCATTATCGTGTCCACGATAGCTGTGAGGGACTCTTAGTTCCTCACGTTAGTATTACATTGTTCATTTATATCTTACTGTTCAGACTCCCCTCTGTGCATTATAGTGACAGCGACCTACGGTGACAGTGTATCCTCGTCTAGGAGTGCTAGCTCAACAAGCCGTCTTTAGATTACCCCTTAAGTTTGGTGTCCTGCTATACGCTCTGTCTTATCTTGTCCGGACCCCCTTCGGGCCCTCGTCGGGAGCAGGTCGTAACACGCTCTCCATCACCTAAAAACTTCAACCTATTCAATCAGACTATGCGAGCGCCTTAGGTGTATTTTTAGTCTGGTTAAATTTAGTGACAGACGGATTATTAGCTTGGCGTTTTGGATGCTTGGTGCTGTTGTGGGCTTTAGTGGGATGGACTTGCCGGAAGCACCTTGCTAACGCTTTGCTCCTTGCTTACTTATACTGGTCACGGCTTCCTAGCAAAGCAGCCAGTTGCTACTTGTAACAGTTAAGCTTCCTAAGAATTTAGACATAGTATTTCAATCGATCAGGAAGGACTCGAACTACTCGGCGACAACCATGATCTCCAGGTATCTGTAGGTACGGATGAAAAATGACATCACTAATAAAAACAGCGCTATGAGGATAATATTGGGAAATGGGAGAGATGCATGGCAGGACGTCCCGTGGTGAAGCGGTCATGTACCGAGCGCGGCCGTACTGAACGGACGTGATGTAATCAGAAGTGATCTTCATCTGGTGGGGAGGCAAGGGAGGGTACCTCACCGAGCGTCCGGGAAGTGCCGCACGGCCGCCGACTTGGCTAGACCAACGCGATTTTCGCTGATCTTGGCAACAACTCAACCCCAGTGGTAAGCCCCACGGCTCTGCCCCTGTTAACCGACAGGGGCCGGGTATCCGGTTTTGGCCCCTGCGTTGAAATCAGCCATCTGGATGCTCATTGAAGTGCTCGGGGTCCATTTGGGGGAAGTCTGAAGAGCCAAGTCGAAGGGGTTGACCAGGATGCAACTTATATGAAGCTGTTCGGCTGGATGGCCGAACATTGACTTCATGATTGTGGCGCCTCGACTCTAACATGGTGATACTCCTCATCCGAAGCAGCTCATGCAGGCGACCCTGGCCTCTCGTCTAACAACTTCACCAGCGATAGAATCCTAAGAGCGAGGCCGGCGATATCCAGGCTTTATTTTTTGATGGCGTGCATGCGGGGTTGGGGGATTTGCAAAGCCTTGAAAGTTGGCTCGCAGCGGGGGTCCAGAATCGTTGCCCGAGCAGGTGTCTGGGGCCATCTGGTGCGCTCTGCGGAGGTGGTCACGCCGTCACTAGGCTCTTGGACGTTTTCACGGTGCTGATCTCATCCTTCAGGCGAGTGACTGTGCTGGAGAGCATGTATTGGTAGGCCGCGAAGGTGTTCGGTTTAAACCACAACAAGAGATCACCGATTTCGGAGGGTTGACATCGTCTGGTGCACCGCCCCGACACGACTCCTTATCCGAGGAGTAGGAGACACTGTGCTGTATAATCCCGACTCTTCTGACATTGCCTTCATGGGTATCGACGTTGACATTGCCTTCCTGAAGGAGCTGGAAGTGAGGAGGGTGAAAACGGCAAGGATGATGTAGAAAGCAAGTGGTAGGAACTGGATAGTGGCCATGATATAAAGAATCAAAGGGGAGACACAACTAGACTTCCAAGCCAGCTCTCTTCATCATCACACCTTCAAACACCTTTCCATCAATCTAGGGTTATTGTTGTGACCCACTCCCCGTTTCCATGCGATTTGGGATCACGGGGATCCAACTCCTTGGAGTCGACATTGACACGAGGGAAAATCTCTGCGCCCGACATCGACTCCAAAAAATTGAAGAAGTCTTGGGACAAACTAAAAACAATCGCATTGTTAGCACTTTATCAGTAATCGGAAACAAGCAACACGCGACGCGTCATAAAGGTCCAAGCGCCTCCCGACCTGGAAGCGCTCCTCCAATCTGGTAGCTTCGAGGCAGAACATCGATTAAAGGGATTCGTACGCTATGGCGACAACTGGGCGTGCCGTGTTATTGTGTACTGCCACTCCTAAAAGAAGCTCGAGATGGTGGCATTGGTGTTCTGTGGGAGAATTGCAACCCACGCCGGCGGAGTTCCCTGGCCGCTACCTGCCCCACTCTATCCTCATTATTTCATGATGGAAGGAATGAGCCAGCTTCGCCTTGCACAAACCCAAGCACAGCTGGGTTGACGAAGTGCAGATGAGGGGCAGGATGGAGGGGAAGCTTTCCAATCCGCATGCAGTGACAATGTCGTAGGTTGCATCTTTACCACCAATCATCTGACAATACCAAATGCGACTGATTGACCTCTTACCCCGCCCTCAATAAATCACGCATCCTCCGATCCACGCAAGCCTGGATTCCTAGGCGAGCAGCGCGGAGAGATGCTATATTCCGCATGGCACGATACCTAACAAACTGTCAAGCAGTTGAATGAGGTAATGAAGTCAGGAGACCTTTAATGTTGTATGACTTCCGGCTAACCCATAGCTCCCGCAGCTTTTCCCCATCGAAGCCAAGCCAAGCGACCCGAAGCACATTTGTAGGTGTTGTCTACAACTCGGATGATCATTTTAGTAACAAAGGTTAATAGCTCCGGCAATACCTTACGCTGAGCCGAATACTTATCATGGACCCCTTCTCAGCCATGGCCGTAGCCTGCAATGTGCTCGACCTCATCGGTTTGGCGGTCAAATGCGTTGTGACGACGAAGCAAGTGTACTCGTCTGCGGACGGCCGCAAATATGAACTAGCCATTGTGAACGATTCCGCACAGAACATGCAAATGATTTGCAAGGATCTGCAAGAGGAACAGTCTCAGCTCGGCTTGGCTAAACAGGACGAACAACTCAAGGAGCTGGTATTATGCTGCGTCACAAACTGCGAGGAACTAGAAAAAGTCCTCGCAGAATGCACATCTAAGCCTAGGTCGCTGTGGGGGGCTGGAAAGACAACACTGAAGTTGGCTATGAAGAGCGGTAGGCTCGATGAACTCGGAATGAAGCTAGATTCGTGTCGCCAGAACTTGAACTCGCTGATTTCACTGAGGACCAAGTAAGCGCCCAAAACATCTATATTCTTCCCGGAGCAGGAGGAAATGAGCATTTCCGCTAACTAGATTACAGGTCTGAGGTCGCGCAAATGCTCCAGATCCTCCAGGACACGGCCGTCAAGAAGTCCGAGCTTAGCCACGACCTAAAGGAGCTTGAGCAGCGAATCAATAACGCTATAAAAGGTTCCGGTGTCATCGACGCCAAAGGGGCAAAGAAGGCCCTAGAGGAAGCTCGGGAATCGGTAAAGGATGGGCTAATACTAAAGGCTCTCTATTTCGGCAGCGTCGGACAACGCTATGAAGACGTTCACCACCCCCATAACGGCACCTTTGAGTGGATTTTTCGCAACTCGACATCTGTTTTCCGGAGAGAACCGGGACTGTCCCAGTCATTTCCCGAGTGGCTTGAATCTGGCGCCGGTATATTCCATATTTCTGGCAAGCCGGGATCCGGCAAATCGACCCTCATGAAATATCTCTATCGCCATGCCGAGACTACATCCCGGCTCAGGCACTGGGCTGGCGACAAGGAACTACTGTGCGCCAAGTTTTTTTTCTGGAGAATTGGCGCCACTCCGGAGCAAAAGAGCCTAAGGGGCTTAGTGCGCAGCCTTCTGTATGAAGTTCTCTGCAAAGCCCCAACCATTGCGAGGATGCTTCTGCCGGAAATCTGGGCGAGGTTTTTGGAGACTTCGCAGAATCAAGAAAGGGGACCTCGGTTATCCACCGCAGACGTATTTGATGCGTTCGACAAGCTGATCCAGCTCACAAACTCGAAGAATGAAGACATTGGTGCCTGGAGATCCATACGGGTCTGCTTCTTCATCGACGGATTGGATGAATTTGATGAAAGCGGCTCAAATGAAACTCATGGAATGCTTTTGGAAAGACTCCAGGGCTGGACATCTAACTCATCGGGAAACGTGAAGATGTGCGTCTCTAGCAGAGCACAGCCGCCTTTCACCACCAAGCTGGACTCGAGGCTACGAATGACCCTGGATAGGCTCACAAGCCGTGACATAAAACTCACGATAACCGGCCGGCTAGAGGCGCACCTCCGCTTCCAAGCTCTCAAGCGTCGAGACGAGAGCGGATGCAAAGGTCTCGTCGCTCGGATGACCACCGCAGCAGAGGGTGTTTTTCTCTGGGTTGCCCTGCTCCTCAACTCGCTTTGCCGGGGGCTCGACAGGGGTGACAGCCTCAGGTTTCTCGAGTTGCGACTCGCCCAAACACCGGCCAACCTAGACGTCTTTCTGTCTCAAATCTTGGATGGCATCGACCCGATATACCGTAAGGGAGCCTACCTACTCCTAGCCACAATGCTGCGAGCAACCGGCCTTATGCTTCTAAGCGACAACGCACTTTCAGAGTTCCAGCTGTTGGAGAAGGCACGAGAGCCAATGGACTTGACATATAGCGACGACTTGATCACCTCTCTCTCGCCCCTCGCCGCCGTTGCTATTCTCGAAATTTCAGGAAACAGTCAAATGATGAGCGGTAACTTTGAGCTAAGCAATCTGGACATCATTCAAGCGGCAGGCGACAACGATTTGGAGACCGTCAGCCAGGACACCCTGTCCGCTATCATCTCAGCCCGCAGTAACTGTCTCGTCGAAGTCTCTATCATCCCGGGGTTCAAATTGGTCAGGTTCATGCACCGCGCCATCCCGGAATTTCTACACACCTACTTTACCGAAAAATCTTCGCCTTACCACCCAGATGACTTCCAAGTCACACAAGCTCTCGCGTGGTCGCAGCTTGTCGAGTTGAAATGTCTCCGAGAGCTTCATCGGCGACCAAAAAAGCCTCTTGCCAACTTGGCGTCCGCCCTGCTCCCCGGCTGGTCCAACACCGTCTCCGCTAGTCGTATACACTTCCACTTGATTGGAGAGCGGTTCAGAATGTTGGTCCGAATGATACGGATGATGAAGCTCAGCGAGACTGGTTCGGATGAGAGTCTCTTCAGCCTACTGCTCAGCATTGACGCCGTAGCCAAGGAAGCGTACTCAACCACTGAACAAGGCAGTATGCCCTCCGTTAAGAAAAGCCATAACTGTAGACAGCGGGTTTGGGAGCCTCTGAGTGTATACGCATACGTTGGTCTGTACGAGTTCATCGGCTGGGTATTTCGAAGCACTGACATCCTAAGTGACCACTACCGGCTCTGGAATACCATGAATGGGGCCATAGGTCCGTTCAACTTTGGCTCCGTTGAAGACAAACGCATTTCATGCAGGACGCTGGAAGCCATGTTTGTTAACGGCGCCCCGGCTGATATTGTCTACCCCGGGCTTGGCGAAAAGTTTCATCTGTGGCACGCTTTTCTGCTCTTGGTGGCTAACCTCTCTGACGACTCAGCCTGGCATGGAATTGAAGTATGGCTCAGACACGGAGCAAGCCCCTTTGTGGCGTTTCACGTCAATGGTTCAGGGCGATGCGATGCGGTTGGGTACCCAGAGAACGCTAGAAGAGTCGACATCGTCCTGGCAACCTCCGCAACAGTGGGTAATAGACACTCTAGGGATGCTCCGAATGCATTCCAAGGGCTGAAGGTGGCGGGAGAGTATTCAGATGAGCTGTCGCTAGGAGAGCTACTAACGCGTCTTCATCCGCCAAATCAAGAAGAAATCCAGACCTGGATAGATCTGTCCTCCCCCGCAACGACGTCGACGGAATGCGACGGTTTCTGGTCCATGCCAGTTCTATCGCCCCGTCAACAGCAGTCTTTGGACTTACCAAATCCCCAAAATGAGTTAACGGGTAACTCAAGTTGTGGCGATGAGTTGGGAAAGACGGAATTGACTAGTGCTGACGGCCAACCTGACCACGAGGCTTCGTGCATCGGAGCCATGCGTGCACAGAACGGGATCCGACTTTATGTTGGTAAGTCCACTGAGCCTTATGTCCTCTACCCGTCAACTTATGCGTAAATACAGTTACGCTTGTCCTTACTATTATCATGATAGTCGCTACAGGCTTAAACTGGTGATTCTCCATAAGAGGTGGGATGGAAGGGTCCCGCTACCAAGAAGAGAGCGATGTTAAAAATTGGTCGTATCAGTGTGCCAAAGTGTGACAAATGTTAGCATAGGCTTGGAGAACCCGGAGGTATGGAGATGGATGTCGACGAAAGTTGGGCGGTAATGAAAGGTATTGTAAGCGTCTTTGGTGGGATTTCGGCGGGTTAGGTTGCCTCCGGGTCCTGTCCGGCTTTCTGTCTCGTTCGCATACAAGTCTTTCGGGTTCAGAAAGCGGCTCAGGATGTCCAGGCGTGACGCATCCTTGGGCCAGCTCTGGTTCGACGGTGCCATCTCCACACCGAATCCCGACAGATAAGGGATCTTTGTGGACTCCGAGTGGGACAAAAGCCACACACGGGAGGGAAAGGACGGACGGGCGCGGGAGCCATTGCTTTTTAATAAGGTTCATCGCGCTTGCCAGGGCCAGTGATGCACAGCCCAGTGCGGGACCGCGGAGACAGCCGAGATGCCTGTGCCGGTCAATTGGTTACCGATGCGCTGTGCCGCAAGTCAATATGTGTTTTGCCTAAAACCTCGCAATCCATGAGTAGGTGCTTGGTGGGACAAGGTTTGGTGTCATAGAACTAGGCAATCCACCTGTTTCCGCAAGGCGCGGATTCATGCATAATAGCTATGATCGGGTTTATTATTGCAGCGAGGGCAGGCGTTGCAATCAGTGGAGACATCCACTTGCCCCGCAACGATATATACTTAGCATGTGTCTCGATTTAGGCTAGAGCTTGGAGGGGTGCCATGGGACAGGTGATTGTATTAGCCAAGGCTTCTTCCCGTCCGCCCTGCTTTCAATTTGTGGTGTGATGACTGGAGCGGGTTACCAAGGCGATGGAAGACGCGGGGAGCAAACTGTCGGGATGGGAAGCGAGCGTGGAAGGACAGGGTGACGGACAGAGCAATGGCTGGGATGGGGGTGTGGTTTGGCTTGTTCCGACAGATAGACTGATTGCGGAGTGGAAGCCGATTGCCGTGCGGGAGTTGTAGAGTGCTGTAAGACTTAGGTTGAGGTCGGACCTCCAAAACGCCTAACACAGACACTCTTAAAAAGGCAAGATTCTTTTACTTAGCAGTACCTTTTACTATGTGTATTGTGAACTCTGTGAAAACGATCCTATATGATCTACCCTTATTCCAGTTCTAACTTCACCTTTATCTTTACCGTGCCTAACTTTATCCACTTAAATCATTACGTAAGTTCTGCCTCAGTGCCCTTAAAAGTCCTCCCCTTTAAATACCACAAACCCAGCTACTTCCCATTATCAGGGTAACAAAACTAATAAGCTTACTTTTTCCACAACCCATTCCTCATCTCCACCATAATACAGTTTCCCGCCGAATCCTTAATAAAAGCACTACGTGCCATTGCCAGGTGGTTTAAAAAGATTCTAGCGAGATGTTTTATCTTAAGAAGATGCGGCTTATTATGCCATAAAAACAGTAACATAAGCGGTATCTTCACTTAGTTTTTAATATCTTTATATTTGGAGGTTCAACCTTAACCCACGTCTTACAGCACTCTACAACTCCCACACGGCAATCGGCTTCCCCTCGGCAATCAGTATTCTCAGTGAGGAGATGTGTTCTTAGTAGATCCAGCCTCAGGTAGACAGGGGGCTGTTGTTAATCAGCAGGGACGGTGATTGTGGTTGAAGACAAAACATGACGGTTGACTCAGTTCCGGAACTGGTGGTGTTGGTCATCTCAATCAGGCATTGGGTCTCTCCTGGGACATTAGTGCTGCTCCCGCTGTTAAACCACCCACCAGAGCTGTCCCCAGCCCTGCTGCAATAATCAGAGTGAATTCTTAACTTAGAGCGGGTGGCAGCACAGGCGCGACGCGGCATCATGCGTGAAGCGCCGCCCGGGAATCATCAAGTTCTGTTTGCAGAGATCTGAAAATGGGCTTATACCTAAGCCCATGACTCCTGACGGCTGGACCAACATGCCACGAAGTTCAGCGCCACACCAATGAGAGGCAATAACCTAATACTTAGGTAGGTAGGTGCCTTAAAAAGTGTCGGAAGCACGGCACACTGGATTCGGTGGAATTGATGGGGTTGCAAAGGTGTGATTGTATTGCTTATCCTCTCCAGTTCTGGCTTATAGCCAGAACCCTTCCGTTCTGACACATGGTGGTACTGAACCAGCCATATTGTACCCGCAGGATAAGGCCACATTAGTAATGGCGTTGGTTGCTAAATAGAATTTCGCTAACATACGAGAGCCCCCAAACCAACATGGCGCTCCCCCAGCACCTATAGGGAGTTCAGGGGCTATGACAAATGAAATGAGAACTGGGAAATCTCTCGCAGGGAGAAGACGGCCCTATTTAGGCTAGCCCAGATTTTTGTGCCCGAGGCACTTCCCTTGGTTCAAGCTGAGGGCTGGCGAGCCGCCCTGACAGTCTAGTTCGAACCCCCCCTCAAAAACAAAAAAAAAACACTGTGTGGGGCTTAAAAAACGATAACAAGCATCTTGTGACCCGACCACAGCCTTTAGATGCCGCCGGAAGATGACGATAACGATAACCAGGTCCACCATATATTCTACGGGAGAACGCAGGGGCATTTAAGCTTACCTATCAAGCAAAAGCTGATAGTGGATGGGCTTCGGTATCTCCCCAGCGAGGCCAACCCTCCAACCCCTCAACCTCGGTAAATCACCCTTCACCGAACGCTAAAATAGGGAGGTTGGAAGGTTGCATGCGAAACGATGCATGGAGCGACCGTCACATCAATGCTACCTTGGGCTTATCAAGCGCCACAGGAAGGGACGGCACGATGATAAAGCCGGTCGCATCCTTCTCGCTATATCAACCACCTCCATTGATTTTAATCGTCGGCCAGAAGGCACCTTGTAGCCCAAAATGCAAACAACACTGCACTTATCCGCCTCGTTCGCAGGGGCTTTGCTAGCGATGCGCCCAGACACATGGAGCCTCCTTGACTTTCTCAAGAGCTTTACTACTATTTTCGCTATCATATTCGCATGTAGGGCCATATACCGGCTATGGATCTACCCTAACTACGTTTCCCCGCTCCGTCATCTACCCGGCCCGAGAGATCACCACTTTTTGGTCGGCCAAACTCTCAATCAGTTCATGTCGGGAAGCCCCAACGAGCCTTACCTCTCATGGATGAGGGAGTGGCCGGATGCGAAGATGATCCGCTACTTTTCCTTTGGCAATTCAGAAGCTCTTCTTGTCACGGGGCTAGATCCGCTCCGTGAGATCTTGTCAGTAAAGACGTACTCCTTTGTCAAACCACCCGTATTCGAGAAACTCGTCCGGCCGATTGTGGGTAAGGGTCTCCTTTTCGCCGAAGGAGAGGAACACAAGGCTCAGAGAAAGCTGATCGCGGGTATGTTGAGACTCACTCAGTGGCCTATTATTCTTTCGCTAATGGCAAACAAGGGGCATTTGCTCTATCGAAGTTGAAGAGGTTACTGCCCATCTTCCAGCAAAAGGCCCAGCAACTTTCGACTTATTTCGAGAGGCAGATTTCGGCTGAAGATGGGGTTATCGAGTGTGAGCCTATTGTCCCTATCCTGGCTGCCTGCACTGTCATCGTAACTGACTGGAGCCCTCTCGAGCAGTGGTATCTACGTACTCAAGCCTCACTCTGGATATCATTGGCGTTGCCGCACTCGGTGTCAACCTTGAGAACCTTGACACACCAACACCATTCCACGAATATTACCACCAGATGTTTGATCCCCCGCCACTTGGGCAGGCACTTCTAGCATTAAATGCATTCATTCCCGTGCAATGGATACCTCTTCAAGAAAATCGGCAATTTAGGCGCGCCAAGGATATGGTTCGCAAGCTGTTGCGTGAGATAATACAGCAAAGAATTCGAGACATAACTAAAGGCAATAAGGCCGTTAATGATTCAAAGAGCAGGGACTTGTTAACATACATGCTTGAAGAAATGTGCGCTATGGATACCCCGTGGACGGAAGATGAGCTACTTGGCCATGTAAGTCAAAAATCCATTACTGTTGGTGTGTGATGCCTCCGCTAACACCCAAATTGGTGCTCAATCTGGTTGCGGCAGGGCATGAAACAGCCGCAAGCGCTCTCCAATGGGCTACTTACGCCATGGTCAGGTATCCGGATGCGCAAGAACAACTCAGAGCTGAGGTACTTGACTTGCTCAAGCGGAACCCCGTGCCAGAGTACTCTGAGATAGAAGGTCTCAGTTACATGAACAACCTTTACAAAGAAGTTCTCCGGCTCTGGTGTCCTGGTACGGAATACTTAAGGCTTCTCATTTGGCAATGCTTTTGCACCGCAGCTCAATTGCTAATGCCTCAAACCATCTAGCTATCTCCACTCCCCGGCAGCCTGTGGAGGATATCGTCATCGACGGGATTCTCATTCCTAAAGACACCACAGTTACAGTGATGCCAGCCATCATCCACCTCAACCCACACATCTGGGGCGACGATGCTGACCAATTCAAACCGAGCAGATGGACAGAAGGCCATATTGACCCATACGCCTTTGCTGCATTTTCCCAGGGTCCCAGACAATGTCTCGGCAGGGTGTGGTCTGCGCTGGAGTTCAAGATTATTTTGATCGAGATCCTCAGCAAATTTCGTTTTGCTGCTATCGGGACGGAGGATGTCGTTCTTATCAACCCAAGCCCTCTTCTTCGTCCTAAGGAGGGCATGAAGGTCAAAGTCGAGAGACTAGGTTGAATGAAGGCTGTTCGGAGCACCTAGATGGATGAACTCTAGATATAGGGTATTAAGAACATATACAAATTCTACTCATCCTTCTTCTCCTTTAGCGCACGCACCAAACTCCCATCCACCTACTGTGCGTACTTAGCCAATTCTGCCCTAATATGACCGATCTGCTTCGCCCGCCAGCCCGATGACTCCTCGTCCCTCTTTAACCGATCGAACGCCGTGTTCTTCGCCTTCTCAACCCCCTCAGGAATCTGACCAACCCACTCCCGGAGCTCACACAGCGGCACATCCTCAGGCTTAATTGCATTTGCCTCACGCGCCGACTCTTCCGCCTCCAGCTGTTGCTCTGCAGATCTCCTCCGTTGCCCAGCCAACAACAGCTCCCACCGCGCCACCCATTCATCCTCCGTCGTTGTCGCCGCTGCGACCTTATCCCGCGCCGCCTTAATCCCAGGTCCATCACCGGCCCACTCAGCGACTGTGCGACGTTGTCGATCCTCTTCGTAGCCCCGATCCTTGGCGTCTTGTTCGAACCGTTGGGCGGCAAGTGCGCGGGCCTTGTCGGCGAGAAAGGCATCGCCGTCAAAGTCAGGACCGGGCCAGCTGTGCTTTTGGTATAGCGGTTTGACAATGTCTTCGTCCCAGTCCTAGGCGCCGCTTGGGCAGCCGGGGAGGAGTCGAAGTTCCGTGTACCACTGGACCATGCCCATGAGGACGTCGGGGGCGGGACGGCCGTCCGTTTCGTCCTAGGGGAGTCCGTCTGGTTTTTCATCGTCTTCTTCTTCCTCCTCCTCCTCCTCCTCCTCCTCCTCCTCCTCCTCATCCTCCTCATCCTCCTCATCGTCATCCTCTTCAACATCCGTCATCTCCGCATCCTCACCTCCCCCATTCTCACCATCCCTCCCCTCCTCCTCCTCCTTCACCTCCCTCCCCTCCCACTCCCCCACCTCCACAAGCCCCACATTAATATCTAAATCCGAACTCCCCACACTCTCCTGATCCAAAATCCAAACCTGGTTCGTCTTCGCACTATAAACCACCACCGACCCATGATTCCCCAACATCGACAACGGCGTCATCCACGGTCTCATCACACTTGCATACTCATCATCATCCTCCCCTCCACCATCATAAAACGGATCCCTTCCCCGCTCAACATCCCTCTCGGTGCGAAAATCCGCAAACGTGCTCCCCTGGATGAACCCCGGCCCGCCCTGCACCGCGCCGCCCGTGTCGATGTAGGGTAGGATGCTGTAGAGGTAAGTGATGGGGTCGCCGACGTCGTGTCGTCGGTACATCGGAATCAGCGCGTCGATGTCGTGTGGGCCTTGGACGATCCATTCGGGATCTAAATACCGCATGCACGCTAGGGTGAGGAAGACTTGGAGGAGGAAGTCGGCGACCTCGTGCAGCTGCGCTTTTTCGGTGGCAGGAAGGGAGGCGGCAATGGCGTCCATGGTTGCGTGTGGAGATAGCGATTCCATTGTCGAATGGGAAATGGCAGGTGTTGACGGACTGGAAAGAGGGATCGGGGTTGGTGAGTGCGGAAATCCGTAGGGGAAAAAATTGATGTTGGGAAGGAAGGAATGGAGAGGGTATATATGTATTTATGCGGCAAAATCACAGCGCAACATTCGATGACATGACTAGCGCGTGCGGCGTTGGCTGGTGCGATTGCCAAGGGTCTGCCAGCAGGCAGCTGCGGAAAGATGGATCGGCGAGGAGCCGCTGAATGTGGTACGAAGTCGTGGTGTTGCCCATCGGGGCGTTGTTGTCTGGGCTCAGTGAGTGTCCCCGCGATGAGAGGTGATGAGTGAGCTGAGTGTTGCAAGAATATCCACTGGCCAATCATTAGCTGATGATGTTTGCCGAGAGGGGGTTGCAAGAAATGGGAAGTTAGGAGGACAGAACGTCGACTCACCTCATCATCATCAGGTTCGTTGAGGCAGTCAGGTAGAAGCTCTGCATCCATGTGATGATTGATTGATCACCTGGGAACCGCAATGGCAAGAAATGGCGACTGGGCCACGCCTTGACAGGTTGTCGGGGGATAGTGTGGGATGGAAGGTTGGGATTTTTTTCGCGCGAATATCGCTGGCATATGCCGGCGCCTGTTGCATCGCGGACGGATCCGGGCCATCACAAGGACAGCAAGATGCAGCAGTGGGGTCCAGTTTCTCAATATAGGTACTGCGAAACCGGGAAAGCGCTCGACAATTCTTGGTCGCCGACAAGCCCGTATTCGAAACGTGGAAGGCAATTGACACAACGGAGGGGCAGGGTGGGTGTGAGGATGCTTGATTGAGGTGGAGGTCTGGCTGCTCTGCGTGCCGAAAATACTGGCTGAATAGCGGGCCAACCCCTGAACCTGAGCCAAAGGCACCTTCCGTGCCTTACACAAGAGAGGCCCCCTCTTGGCGCCCCTTTTGATCACCATGACTGAATTTGACCAATGTGATGGAATTCTAAAGGCAAATCGGCATCCCGGCCATTTTCTCCCGAGAGTGTTCAATGATCAATCCATTGCCCCTGGGATGCACCTTAATGCGTCGTTGCGTCGCGCTCCAGTTGGTGCTGCAATCCCCACCAACCGACCGACTCCGCTTAGCCAGCCACGATGTTCAGCTACGACATCGTCAGCCCATAGGAAACAGCTGAATATCGAAACCCCGCATCAACCGCCGCGGCCGACGGACGCGCTTGTCGTATCCCGCAGATCTTGACTCACCATGACGTCCTCATGGAACCAATCGGAATAGTGAGCTTTCTGCAATTCCCAACACCATGGCAGTCTGGAGTGGGCCGCCAGACCCGACGCCGTCAGGTTATAAATAGGGAAGTCCCTACCCCAGGAAATGCATCAAAGCCGTGAAATCCTTTGAACTGTCCAAAATTCTCCTAATCACTTTGAAGCAAGCCATGGCCCTCCAAAAGATCCTCCTCATCCTCTTCCCGGGGTTCAACACCCTTGACATGAACGGACCCTACGAGATCCTCCAAAAAGCCAACAATGGCAACACCTTCCAGATCATTGTCGCCTCCGAGACTGAGATCACCACATCTCAAGAGGGCGCAGCAGTCAAGGTGCCTCCCTTCCTTTTCTTACCACGTTATGACCAAGCATCGCTAACCCCCATCATCAGCGCGACATTGCCCTAGACAACGACCTCATCGCGCAACTCCACCGCTATAGCATACTTGTCGTCACGGGCGGAACCGGGGCGCCAGTTGCGGAGCAGGCCGCCAAGGTTGACGGTCCGTTCATGAGGCTGATCGCGGCGTACTCAAAGCTGGCATCGCCTTCCGCTGCTGATCGCAAGATCTTGCTGTAATTATCCCATCCCTGGCCCTTCATGGTGGGCAACAGCTAACAACTCCATCAGATCCATCTGCACAGGCGCCATCTTCTGCGGAACGATGGGCGTGTTCAACGACCGCATGTGCACGACGCATTGGCTTTCGTACGAGGATCTCAAAAAGGCTGTCCAGGGCGCTGCAGTTCGAACTTGCCAAAAGGCAGGAACCGCCGTGGCCGCGCGCTTTGTAGATTCAGGGGTCAACGCAAATGGTGTGCATATCATCAGCAGTGGCGGCGTCAGCTGCGGGATGGACGCTAGTCTGTATGTTGTCAAGTTGAAGTGCGGCGAGCAGGTGGCCAAGACTGTAGCTTCGATGATCGACTATGCTTGGCGACAGACGGAGGGGTTTGTGGTTCTAGATCAGACTCCCAAGACTTCCTAGAAGTCAGCATGTCGGAGGGAGAATGTATTTTCATGTTAACTTTATCCCTGGATTTGACCAGACAACCTCTCCACCGGCCCTGCACAGAACCGGCTCCTGCCTGACCTCCCCCAGCACCTCGACATACATGGTGGGAGCCACGTTGATGACCTCCAAGGATTCAAAAACCTTTCCAAACATCTTACGTGTGCATTCATAATTATCTCTTAGGTCCAACCAGGTCAAGCTCGATAACACTCTGGCACAGGGAAAGTGCTCGACGATATATGGGGCCTTGCGCTTGAGGAATGACGCATGCGTCGGATACATGTGCAGGCTCTTTCGTACCCAGATGCGCTTTACTGGGGGGGGACCAATGTGTAGATATAATAACGAATCTCGATTAGAAGGCGAGCGAAGAAGAGTGACTGGCTCTGATCGCAGGTGCCATTCCGAGCGTTTACCATCGCGTAGGCGGCGGCAAGGTTGGGGCTAACGGTGGTAGGAATAGTAATCCTCTTAGTGGATATGAGGGTTGAAAGGGGGGTCAGCTGTGCACGCGCGGTTAGTACGATTGGTGTCTCCATAGCTGGGGAACAATTAGATTATGGCCTGTTTTAGGCCTGCAGAGCGGTATCAACAAGGCAAGCAACTGGCTAAAGTTAATCTGTGGGACAGTGGTGGACAATTAACGGGTACAAAGTGGTTATGGTGGTGGGCAGACGCGTCGCAAATCCCTTGGCGCGTACGCGACTGTCCCAGAATAAAACGCAGTCCCAGAATTTTCCTCCCCCCTACGTAGGTAGGGGGATTCCTGACAAAATTGGCCCCACTCCCCCAAGTACTCAGAATCAGAGGCTGGAGCGGCGGGTTTGCGTGGCTTGTGAGCGTGCACGGGCTCCGAGTAAAATGGAATTTCGTGAGACAATACGGTAACGTGACACCACAGCGTTGGAGCTCAGTTCATCCGTTGTCAACGGTGGTGGCCGTCTCCACCATCGCATCGCGAAGCGCCGAAAGTTTAACCCAACTGCGCGGCATCCTCCCCGCCCAGAAATCCACCCAATATGAGCGGAGCCCCCAACGACGCAGTCGCAGGCGATGCCGCCACGGCATTCGGTTACGACTCTGTCGCGAAATGCATCAACTACGACCGCGATCTCGCGCAATACCGCCGCTTCGGCGTGCTCAACGCCCGCAATCTGCTGTATCTCCAAAGTGAGCTGATGAGCCTGGAGACGCGACTGGGTGAGCTTGACGCAGAGGCAAACAATTTGACGCGCGGAAATGCCGTGTGGTCGATACCGCGGTCGTGGCATGCACTGGCAAAGGCCCAAGACGAGCATTTGGAGGTTGTGCTGAAGATTAGGAGCCGGTTGGATGAATACAGTAAGCTAGAGCTCTCTTTACCGCCGATCAGGCCCTTGTGGGAGATAAGCAAGGGCGTTTGACCATGCATCTTGAAGATCGAGCGCTGCAGCAGCAGGCATGGCTGTTGAGCTTGAAGAAGCCGGACACGAGACCGATGCAGAACCTAGCGGCGTTCCTTCGGGCAAATTCCACCAATATAGCAACCAGCGACGCAGAGTTCTTAGCTCCGAAACACCAGAGCGACTTGGTCGCCATTGCGACGTCCGATAAAGAGCCCGTGTACAGGGCGTTGGAGAGGTGGTTCTACTGGCTATTTGGGTACAAGGTGTGTCTCGTCATTTTCTCCCAGCACCATCATGATATTTGATGCTTATTGGCACGCTGCTATGCAGAACTCTGAATTGAGCGGTGAGAACGGGAACATGGCGCGTTACTCGGACGGAAAGATTCGAAACTTTGCGCGGGGCGCCGCAGTGGTTGCCTCGTCCCTGCTTCCCATCTTGTCGATCGTTGGCCTGTATTTCATCCAGGACGAATTGATCAGACTAGGCCTCGTTGTAGCCTTCTGTTTTATATGCTCGGCGACAATGGCCGCCCTGACTAATGCAAAAAATATCGAGATCATCGCGGCCACAGCAGCGTAAGTACTCCTGGCATCTATAAGTGTCTTTCCCATTCAATACTCCCGGACATGTGAGTGTGCTAACACTGGGGGCAGATACACAGCAGTACAAGTCGTGTTCGTTAGTGGGACATCCCCGAGTATATAGTATTCGGAGTAGGAATCATCTCTATAAACAGGAACATCTGCTATGCCTTGTACCTATACCGGGAGTCACGAAACCTGTCAGCCATTGGTTGTAGAGAGTTGGGCCGTTTGTAGAGAGGAATGCTTCAGATCCCACTCCATCCTCGCCTGCTCCTCAGCCTCCTTTGTCCTCTCCAAGCTGGCTAGAGGTGATTCTTTGTTCGGAACTCGAGACGTAGTCTGTAAAGACCTTCTGGCTGCCACAACCTGTTTCTCATGATCACGGTCCCACTTCTCTCGGCGGTTCATCTCGATCCAGAATAGGTTTTCCGGTTTCGGCTCTACGGGCGCTACTTTGTGTCAGTTAGGCACTCTAGTGGCATCATAAGACGCGAGCACCGAAATCTTACCCCCGTCCCTCTTTTTCCTCAGTGGCTTGCACAAACTAACCATGATCATCGAACGGGCGGCAGCATAACGGAACAAACAGAAGTTCAGCTCTGCACAGAGCAGCTTCTTGTCCCATCCCGACACTAGAACAGGTCCGTTGGCCTCGTGTCAAAGGAGCAATGTTAGCTGGGGCGGGCAAGACTTACACGTCTGCATATTCCCATCAGCAAGCATTGCGGCGCTGATGAGAAAATTGTGCGTATGTTTCGACCCGGCTTCTCCAAACACGCAATCCGCCACGTAGAAGCGGAGCCCCGACCATTGCTTCTTGAGAGTGCCCGTGTCAGTCCACGTTCCCATGATGTAGCCGTGACAATTGACTGTGTCGCCTGATAGGACTTGAATAGTCGGAGACTGGCCATCGGTTAGCGAGTAGACGGTAAATCCCCTCCACTCGAGCCACCTGGATGAGACCATGTTGAGGCTAGTGTCAGCGCTGTCGTAGATAACGGCTGAGCCGCCTGTGATACCATTCAGTAATCCGCGTCGAAGGGGCGCGCTCTGGAGGGGAGAAAAATAAGGTTAGTGCTGTTGGCTTTTTTTCTTTTCCTTGCGGGAGAAGGGGTCATAAAGTACCTCAAGCAGCACTCCTTTAGGAAGCCAGACTGGGAACTTCGCTTCCGCAAGCTCCATCCCGTTGCATAGCTTCTCCGAGCAATTGGCAAGCCAATCAAGCCAGATATTCTCATCATCCAATTGTTCAACATCAAACGAAACACCGCCGGACTGCAATGCGTCAAAAGCCGCTATCTTCACACACATGTCTGCCGCCTCGCCGACGAGGACGTCATCGTAGCCGTAGTCACCAACAGAGTAACATCGCAATAGGTTTAAAAAGGCTTTGTAGCCTATTCCCGTCTTGTAAACAGACGTGGTCTGGAAATGCGAGTAGTCCATGTAGGGAACGACAAGATCGACGTATTTGGGGTCGGCAGCGTCTGTAATCTGATAGTCAAGCTCCCGGAACTTACCACGACGTATCGTGACCGAGTTCTGCGCCCTTGGTTTTAAGTATTCTGCACCCGAGTTTGACAGGTCATCAAAGAGCGGCTGATGTGTTGGTGGGCCTCTCTGCTGGCCTCTCGGCTGGAAGGCGAGAAAGTCGAACTGGAATGTCCTATATTCCTTGGATCCATCACCGGGGATTGGTTCGTTATCATCCTGCACGACATCGTTCTTCTCAGTTGGCCGGAAGAACCCCAGCGGTTCTCGCTTCGAGTGATAACGAGCCACTTGGAGCCTGGTGTATCTAGTTTCCTGAACCTGTACGTTCTCGACAGATGCTGCAGTGGGCATTGTAACGTAAGTCAGCATTGCGCTGCGCCCAAATATAACGGAGCATGTGTGAATGGGTCTTACCGGATTCTCCTCCTCTCCAATTGGTACCACGGCGTCTCCAAAGACAAAAAACTCATGTTTCGCCAGCCCCTCCACCACCCTACGGGTCTTCTGGTTATTGCGCTGCCCATCCCACGCCAGCAAGATGTTCCAGTCCTTGGCCACTCGTTTTGTATCCAGCAGCCTCCAAATCTCACTTGTTCGTATATCCTTATACATATACCTGCCATCCATTCCGTCATCGTTCGGCAATTTTACGTCCATCCCGGTTTCTGTAACCTGGATCCTCGCCGGCAGCCCTCCTCCAGGCACTTCGGGAGACGCCGTGACCATCTGCACACTTCCCCACGCGCGCATATACCTCCTGCTATCTTCCCAATAAAACGACTCACCGGGAGCCTTGAAGCTCGCCAGTCTCGGCTGGATCCTGCACCCTCCCTTCAGCTCAAACTGCGACCAGTGCTCAAAGTCCCCATCCGGCGACGCCCGCGTCGTCGCCTTCATACACGACGTGAACCGGCCCTCACTCACGAGATCATCCACCTCCTCGAAAGCCTCGCTGCCGAGGCACAGCTCGATCAGCTCGTCCAGCAGAAGGCAGTCCAGCACCTCGGCTCGGGTGTTTCGGCTGGCGTGATCTGTGCGAGGCTTCGCCGCGCCCTCTTCGCAGTACGTCCGCAGCAGGTCATCGATGAAGATCAACGTCTCTTCGTGCGTCTCGCCAAAGGCCTTCTCCCTCCTGTCGAACATCTCGCGCAGCAGAGCGACAGCCGCATCGACGCTCCCGTACGCCGTGTGTGCTGCCGCCAGGCCGTGCAGGAAGCGCAGGTACGCCGGGCTGTTTTCACCAGCCTCGGCGCGGAGCCGCTGGCCGTGATGTAGGCAGCACGTCTGCATGACCTGCCACGAGGCAATAGGGAGGGCCCTCCCGGCCGGCTTATGAGAAGACGACGATGATGACGACGGTGGCTGCGGCGTGGATTGGGGTGCGGAGTTGATAGTGGCGGGTGGGCCTGCAATACATCTAGGGGGCTCAAGATGCGCATTCCACTCGCCGTCGAAGCAGTACGAGCCGTTTGTCATCCTCTGCAGCAAGAAGTCCTTGGTCATATCCTTCAGTGACAGGAGCGTGTCGGGGTGTTCTGGCCCGAGATGGGAAAGGAGAGTGCGGAAGATATAGGCGGCGAGACGTTGTGCGGGGTGTGGTCCCTGGTATGAGGAGTGACGAGAGAGAAGGAGGTAACATGTGAGATCGCGCCCTCTCCAAAACCATAACCGTCCAGCCCCCCGCCGGCTCCACCGACCCCCCTTCTGAGCAGCTCCTGATGGCCAACCTGGCCATGACCGTCTACCGAAACGCAGGGCGTGTTCCTCCCCACCATCACCTCCTCCGACGAGCCATCCTACTGGCGCTTACAACGTGTGGCCCCGCCCGATAGCCCCGCCCTCCCCGACACCACCACGGCCTTCAGCCACGGCGAGACGATCCGGCTGACCTGGGCCTTCTCCGACGAAGTCTCGGGGTTACGCGACTACCAAGACGACGCCTTTGGGCGTCGCTGCCACGGCCGACCGGCTGATTATCCGGGCGACGTGTTGTGTCTAAAGTGGCCGTATCTGCGCTTCGAGAACCCCAGGGTCCCCGGTGACGCTCAAAACACAGGTGGCAACGGGGTCGGCGAATCGCTGGATTACATGAATGCCGTCATGGATGGCGTAACCGCCCAGCCGACCCGCGAGCAGATGGAGCAGTCCTTCATTACGACGCAGTCCTTCCAGTTCCCGTCGGACCAGAGTGCGTTGTTGGAGGGTGCCATGATGGGTGGTGTGGCTGCGGGGCTTCCGGGGTTTGTTTTCGGTGG